>Ga0116190_1000636_pt1 | contig 34507 bp, 23 predicted proteins | sample AD_JPNTR4_MetaG_FD_89808 | JGI IMG/M metagenome (GOLD analysis project Ga0116190, IMG submission 89808) | Active sludge microbial communities of municipal wastewater-treating anaerobic digesters from Japan - AD_JPNTR4_MetaG | ecosystem: Engineered > Bioreactor > Anaerobic > Digestate | place...
GGAAATAGCAGCTTGGGGTATTGTCTCTTGAAATTAAAAGCCCTTACTTCGTGAGACTTGCTCAGTTCTCTGTATATGTTTGCATTGAACTGTGCTATACCACCTCGGTAAGGATAAAAGCAAGATAGTATTGCAATCTTCACAAAAGTGCAGTTATTTCATTTTTTTACCTTTGTTCGCAACATACTCTTCGTTGAGGCCTGCCACTACTGCATTTGTTATATTAAGCGTGGAGTCTCCCTGAAGTACTGTGTTCATAGTGCCGGATGTGTTGAGGATAAGTGCATATTTTTTTTCGGCATTGAACTTGACAAGGTATTTATTAAGAGCATCCATAACCTTTCTTATCAGAACTGCTTGTTCTTCTTCCATCTCCATCTGTTTTTGTTGAGTATAGTTTTGAAGTTCTCTTTCTCGATTTTGAAGTTGAGCATTTTGACTTTCCGCTTGAGAGCGAGTAATCAGCCCTTTTTGTATCTTCTCCTGGAAATCTTTAACATCTCTTTCAAAAGCCATTCCCTTTTTGTTGAGGTCATCCTGTATAACTTGAGCTTTGGATTCAAGTTCAGATTTGAGATCGTTAAACATATCATATTGCTTGACAAGAGAGTCCATTTGGATATAGACTATACTGCCCGCAACAGGGCCGGAGCCTGATTGTGTATCGTTACCAGATGATCTGGAAGTTGAAGTAAAGTGAAGGATAAAGAGCACAACGACTGCAATAGCCAACACAATTTCGGTAATTAAAGAGGCTTTTTTCATTTTTAAACTATTTACAAAGCAAATATATTAATAATTTCTTAACTCCCTCAAATAGGACTGGATTGTATTTTCCAAGCCAAGGTAAATTGCGTCACAAATTAAAGCATGACCTATTGAAACTTCAAGCAACCCCGGAATATTTTTATAGAAATAATGCAAGTTATCAAGATTTAGATCGTGTCCGGCGTTCAATCCCAAACCAACCCTTAGTGCTTCTTCTGCTGCCTTGATGTAATCTTCAATAGCCTCTTCCCTGTTTTTTGAATAGTTGGCTGCATATGCTTCAGTATAAAGTTCAACCCTTTTACAGCCTGTTTCTGCAGCATATTTTACCATCTCAATATCGGGATTTACGAAAATAGAAGTTCGAATTCCTTCTTCATTGAACATTTTGCATATTTTTTTGAGAAAGGCAGCATTTTTTTTGGTATCCCATCCACAATTAGAAGTAATCACATCATGGGCATCAGGAACAAGCGTCACCTGCGCAGGGTGAATCTCAAGAACTAATTCAATAAAAGAATCGATAGGATTCCCTTCAATATTAAATTCAGTAGTTACAACTTTTTTGAGATCTCTGGCATCTTTGTAGCGAATATGTCTTTCGTCAGGCCTTGGGTGCACAGTAATCCCTTCTGCACCAAAACTTTCACAGTCGATGGCTGCTTTAATAACGTCAGGAAGATTTCCACCTCTTGAATTTCGCAGTGTAGCGAATTTATTTATATTTACACTTAATTTTGTCATAGTAACTGCAAATTTATCTATTTTTGACAATAATACCATTAAAATGAAAATTGCTTTATTTGCGAGAGATTTTGATATTAATTGGAGTGCCAGAGTTTTGCTGATTATAAAGACACTGATAGACGAAGGAGTTCAGCTCTGTTTCTATGAACCTTTTTACCATAAAGTGCATCATCTACCGGGACTTGTGAATTTTGAACATTCAACATTTAATTCATACAGCGATCTTCCTCAAGACACTGATCTCTTTTTGTGTTTAGGAGGGGATGGAACATTTCTTGAGTCACTAACTTTTATAAGAGACAAATCATTGCCAATTGCTGGAGTTAATTTTGGCAGACTTGGTTTTCTGACAAGTGCAGATATTAATTCTCCTAATGGCTGGATAAGTGACTTGATACAAGGGAAATATTCTGTTGAAAAAAGGACAATATTGCAAATTGAAAATGACAAATTGCCTTCAGATTTTTTCCCATATGCTGTAAATGAGGTTTCTATACAAAAGATTGATTCAAAAATGATTTCCGTAGTTCTTAGAATAGATGGGATTGAATTGCCTGCATACTGGTCAGACGGTCTTGTTGTAGCGACTCCTACTGGCTCTACTGCTTATTCACTTAGCATAGGAGGACCAATTGTAATGCCATTTTCAAAAGTCTGGACAGTTGCCCCGATAGCTCCACACAATTTAAATGTCAGGCCGATGATAGTTCCTGATGATGTTTCGCTTGAGATGTCGGCCAATTCGCGCTCCGGCAAAGTAATTCTTTGTCTTGACAGTAGAGAATTCATATTACCTTCCGGAAGTCCGGTGAAAATAAAAAAAGCAGATTTTCCTTTGAATTACATATCCCTGCAGGAGGGAAGTTTTATTAATGCACTCAAGGATAAGCTCAGGTGGGGAGAAGATAAAAGAAATATTCAATCTTTATAATTGCAGTTATGACAAAAGTTCCAAGACATGTATCTATCATAATGGATGGAAATGGACGTTGGGCCAAGGCAAGGGGGCTTGATAGAATAGATGGACACAGGGAAGGCACTGAATCAGTTCGGGCAGCTACAGAATTTGCCGCAGAGAAAGGAATTGAATACCTGAGCCTTTTCGCTTTTTCGGAAGAAAACTGGGGTAGACCTAAGGAAGAAGTTGATGGTCTCATGAATCTGATGGTAAATGCGATAGTCAACGAGACTCCCACAATTATGAAAAACAACATCAACTTTAGAGCAATAGGCGATCTTTCAAAGTTACCTGCCGATGTTTTGAAGTCTATTCGAGCTACTGAAGAACTTTCGAGCATCAATACCGGCTTAAGACTGATTATTTTTTTAAGTTACAGTGGTAAATGGGATATTTTGCAAGCGGCAACAATGTACGCTGAAGAAGTCTTAAACGCATATAAAGATGGGTTGGAACCACATGAACTTACAAATGAATATTTTAGCTCTCTTCTCAGTACGAACGGCATACCGGATCCTGATCTTATTATCAGAACGAGTGGTGAACAGAGAATAAGCAACTATTTACTATGGCAATGTGCATACAGTGAATTTTATTTCACTGAAGTGCTTTGGCCCGATTTTCGCAAAACTCACTTTCAGCAGGCTCTTGATCTCTTTGACAAAAGAGAAAGGAGGTTTGGAAAGACAGGGAACCAGGTACATAATTATTAATCAAACCAAATTTGTGAATACAAATAAAAGCTTATATTTGCGCTTTTACAGCCAGAGATTGCAGATGAAGTCACTATCCTTTTTTCCGATACTTTTTTTCTTAACATGTTTTTTATTTTCGATTCGGGTCCAGGCACAGGATTCGACTTTCGCCCGAACTGTGGAAGTCGATTATAACAGGCCACAGGTTTATGAAATTGGCGGGCTGACAGTTTCAGGAATAAAATACCTCAATCCAGATCAGATACTCTCCTTAACAGGAATACAGATAGGAGATAAAATTGAGATTCCGGGAGAGGAGCTATCATCTATTATTAAAAGAATCTGGCAACAGAGATGGTTTTCTGAAATCGCTTTTTACATAGATTCTGTCTCAAATGGAAAGGTTTATTTGAACCTTTATCTTCAAGAGAGACCACGTATTTCCATGTTGGAATTTGAAGGAGTAAAGTCGTCGGAGAGGACAGAACTTATTGATAAGCTTAAGATTAAGCGAGGAGGAGAATTGTCGGACTATCTTGAGAAATCGGCTTGTGACATTATCAAAAAATATTATGTTGATAAAGGTTTTCTTCAAACTGAGGTTAAAGTGCTTAAAGTGCAGGATACGACAATAAATAATGCAATTAGAGTGACCTTCGTAGTAGACCGGAAACAAAAAGTTAAAATCCAAGACATAAATTTCAATGGAAATGAAAACATAAAAGACTCAAAACTTGCCGGCTCCATGAAAAAGACAAGAGCAAAAAGCAGAGTTCTTAATGTGTTGTCAAGCAAAAAATTTAACGAAAAAGAGTACGAAAACGATAAGAAAAACATCATCAAAGCGTATAATGAGAAAGGTTTCCGTGACGCTAAAATAGTGAAGGACAGCATTTATTATGTAAGGAATGGCAGATTGGGAATAGATATTACTATAGATGAAGGCAGGCAATATTATTTTAGAAATATCACGTGGACAGGCAATTCACAATATTCAAGTGATTTTCTTAACAGTATACTCAGGATAAAGAAGGGTGATATTTATGATATGGTTTCAATGGAGGAGAGACTCACAAGAGATGAAAAGGGTAATGTCAGCAAGCTTTATACTGATAATGGTTATTTATTTTTCAATGTAACACCTGTTGAGGTTAGGATAGAGAATGATTCGGTGGATGTTGAGATGAGAATATATGAGGGTAAACCGGCCATATTCAACAGGATAATGATTAGTGGCAACACTGTAACAAACGAAAAGGTAGTACGGAGAGAACTTTATACAAGACCTGGATATCTTTACAGCCAGTCAAATATTGAGCGCTCATTGAGAGAGTTGGCAAATATGGGACATTTCGAGCCAGAAAAACTTCAGTCTGCCGATGCGATCAATATAGTACCTAATCAACATGACAACACTGTAGACATTACTTATAATGTTGTTGAAAAGTCAAACAGTCAGTTTGAAATAGCCGGGGGTTGGGGTGGAAATACTTTTGTTGGGACCCTCGGGGTTAGTTTTAACAATTTTTCAATAAAAAGAATTTTTGACAAGCGGGCTTGGAGACCTGTTCCATTAGGAGACGGACAGCAGCTTGCCTTTAGATTCCAAACTAATGGTACATATTATACGGCTCTGACTGCGAGTTTTGTGGAGCCTTGGCTTTTCGGCAACAAGCCAACTTCTTTCAGTTTTTCTGCTTACTATACCAGACAGACTAATTCATATTACTTCTATCAAAATTCCAACGAAAGTATGGAGGTTTTCGGAGCATCCGTAGGAATAGGTAAAAGACTTAAATGGCCTGATAACTGGTTTGTACTTTACAATGAGTTAAGTTTGCAATCATACAGATTGCACGACTGGAATTACTACTTTATTTTTTCCAATGGAACATCTCATAATTTCAGTTATAAAATTACTCTTCAGAGAAACTCTACTGATCAGCCCATTTATCCAAGAAGTGGTTCAGATTATCAGATTGGTTTGCAGCTGACTCCTCCTTATTCTCTTTTTAGAGATAAGAATACAGACTATCAAAACATGGAAGATTCCGAAAAGTATAAATGGATCGAGTATCACAAATGGACAGTTAAAGGGACTCAATACACTGCTCTTACAAAAAACCTTGTGTTGATGACAAGAGCATTCTTTGGATACTTGGGATTTTATAACAGAGATCTTGGATATTCACCTTTCGAAGGATATGTTTTAGGTGGTGACGGCATGTCCGGTTACAGTACATATGGTACTGAGGTAATTGGGTTGAGAGGATATCCCAACTCTTCTCTTACTCCACTGATCAACAATGCTTATGCAGGTAATGTTTATGACAAGTTCACAGTTGAGTTACGTTATCCTCTAATACTTCAGCCTCAATCAACCATATATGCTTTAGCATTTTTGGAAGGAGGAAACTCATGGTCTGATATTAGGGACTTTAATCCATTTTCGATCAAAAGATCTGCAGGTATAGGAGTAAGAGTACTTCTACCAATAGTTGGAATGCTTGGGATTGATTGGGGCTATGGGTTTGATCCTGTTGGTACTGACAAAAAGGGAGGAAGTAATTTCCACTTTGTAATAGGGCAACAATTCTAATAATTCTTAATAATTAACGAATCATGAAAAGAATATTTTTACTTTTACTTGTTGTATTGGCCTCATCAGCCATTATGAGAGGTCAATCTTTTGGTTATGTGAACAGTGAGACAATACTTAATGCTCTCCCTCAATATAAAACAGCTCAACAGCAGATAGAAAGACTTAAATCTCAGTTTGATGCTGAAATAGAAAAAGGGCTTAAAGAAGTAGAGCAGATGTTCAATACCTATCAGTCTCAAAAAGCATCTCTTTCTCAGAATGAGAGAGACCAGAGAGAGAAAGAGATTATTATGAGGGAACGTGCTGTTAAAGATCTGCAAAAAAAATACTTTGGGCAGGATGGTGAAATGTCTGCCAGGTCAAAGGAACTTCTTGAACCAATCATGTCTAAATTCAATGCTGCGGTCGAGAAAATTGCCAATTCAGAAGGAATTATTATTATTTTTGACATAGCAACTTCTCCCGGGATCATTTATAACAACTCCGCCTATGATCTTTCGCAAAAAGTTATTAAATTGCTTAATCAATAGAAACTAAATAATTTAGAAAATATGAAACATTTATTTAAACCTCTTTTATTACTTTTTGCCTTGTCTTCAAGCATCGGGACATTCGCTCAAACTTCACTTAAAATTGGACGAATCAATTCAGAAGAGTTAATTGCTTTAATGCCTGAAAGAGACAGTGCTCTTGTGAAACTTGACAAGCTGTCAAAAGAGCTTCAAGAAAATATTGAGGCAATTCAAAACGAATTTCAAACCAAATATGCTACATATCAGCAGAAACAGGCTACATGGACAGCAGCACTTCTTGAGACCAAACAAAGAGAGCTAGAAGATCTGCAAAACAGATTTCAACAATTGCAGCAGACAGCACCTCAAGATTTTCAGGCTGAGCAGCAGAAATTATTAACACCTGTATACCAGAAAGCTAATGAGACAATTAAGGCTTTGGGCAAGGAAAATGGATGTTCTTTTGTCTTCGATCTTGCAACAGGTGCATTTCCATACTTTGACGAGTCTCAAAGCATAGATCTTTTGCCTTTGGCAAGAAAAAAGCTCGGAATACCTGCAGACAAAGTTCCAATGCAATTGAATGCTCAATCCGCCGAACAATCTGCAACAGCTAAATAAGCATTCAAATATTTTTATAACTTTACAGTCGTTCAATTGAGCGACTGTTTTTTTAATTAAGTATGAATGTAGGTATTTTTGACTCCGGAGTTGGAGGGCTTTCAGTTTGGAGAGAAATAGTTAAAATAATGCCGGGGATTCCCATAAATTACTTTTCAGACAGTGCTTATTGTCCCTATGGTGATAAGAGTAAATATGAGATAATTGACAGATCACTCAAAATATCTGATTTTCTTATTTCTGCCGGAGCTGCAGTCATCGTAGTAGCTTGTAATACAGCTACAGCAGCAGCAATAACAAAACTGAGGGAAAGCTTTGAAATACCTTTTATAGGAATGGAACCGGCAGTCAAACCTGCCGCATTACATTCACAAAGCCGGGTCATAGGAGTTCTTGCCACAAAGGGAACACTTAATGGAGATCATTTTCACAATGCAGTAGCTAAGTATGCTGCTGATGTTAAGGTTATTGCCCAAGTTGGAGAAGGTCTCGTTGAGCTTGTTGAAGCCGGAGAAATAGATGGAGACAAGGTACAAGAGCGTTTAAGTCATTATATCAATCCCATGCTCGAAGAGGGAGCAGATAACATTGTGCTTGGATGTACACATTATCCTTTTTTAATAAAGGCCATTAAAGAAATTACAGGTAGTGGAGTGAATATAATTGATCCTGCACCTGCTGTGGCGAAAAGGGTTAAAAATGTAATGCAGGAGAGTCATATTTTTATTCCAGCAGCTCCAAGTCCACACAATTCAACATGTTTTTTTGCTACTTCTTCAATAAGTATCCTTAAAAAAATGGCCAGAATGATTGACTCTGAGATATCTGAAATGAATTTCATACAAGTTGATATATAATAGATAAACTTAACTTTTTAACAATGACAACTGAACACATGTTCTATTTTGTGCCATTGGCTTCGGCCATTGCACTTTTTTTTGCCTATTATTTTTTCAGGCAGATGATGAAGGAGAGCGAAGGCACACAGTCAATGAAAGACATCGCTCTATATGTTAGACAAGGTGCCATGGCATATCTTAAACAACAGTATAAGGTTGTGGCGATAGTATTCCTTATTATCAGTGTTTTTTTTGCTGTACTAGCCTATGGTTTCGGAGTGCAGAATCCGTGGGTTCCATTTGCATTTCTTACGGGTGGTTTTTTCTCCGGATTATCCGGATTTATAGGAATGAAATCTGCAACATATGCATCTGCAAGAACGGCTAACGCATCTATGAGATCATTGAACAGTGGTTTGCGGATTGCCTTCAGGTCAGGAGCTGTAATGGGACTTGTTGTTGTAGGTCTGGGACTTTTAGATATTTCACTATGGTACATTATTCTTAATTATTTTGTTGATGCAACCGGCACTCAGAAGCTAATTGTTATTACTACCACTATGTTGACATTTGGTATGGGTGCCTCAACACAGGCTCTTTTCGCAAGAGTTGGAGGAGGAATATATACCAAAGCAGCGGATGTTGGAGCAGATTTGGTTGGGAAGGTCGAAGCGGGAATACCTGAGGATGATCCTCGTAATCCAGCCGTTATTGCCGATAATGTTGGAGATAATGTTGGAGATGTGGCAGGTATGGGCGCAGACTTGTATGAATCTTATTGCGGTTCAATTCTATCTACAGCAGCTCTTGGTGCTGCAGCTTTCAGCATCAACCTCGATATGCAGCTAAAAGCAGTTTTTGCTCCAATGTTGATAGCAGCGGTTGGCATTATACTTTCAATAATAGGTATTTTTATTGTTAAGACAAAGGAAGATGTTGGTATGTCTCATCTTTTGAAGTCGTTGGGAAGGGGAGTCAATTTTAGTGCAATATTTATCGGTATCATGACTTTTCTAATATTATATACTCTTGGCATCGAAAACTGGTTTGGGATTTCTTTTTCAGTCATATCAGGGCTTGTAGCGGGAGTTATTATTGGTAAATCTGCGGAATATTATACATCTCATTCATATAAGCCAACCCGAAAAATTTCAGAAAGTGGTAAAACTGGTCCTGCAACTGTGATTATATCAGGATTAGGTCTGGGTATGATTTCAACAGCCATCCCGGTTGTTACTGTGGGACTGGCTATAATTTTAGCATATTGTTCTGCTATTAATTTTGATATAGCCAACATGCTTGCTGCAAAAAATATTGGTATGGGTCTTTATGGAATAGGTATTGCGGCAGTTGGTATGCTTTCGACACTCGGAATCACACTGGCTACTGATGCCTATGGCCCTATTGCCGATAACGCAGGTGGGAATGCTCAAATGTGTGACCTGGATCCTGAGGTTAGAAAGAGAACAGATATTCTTGATTCTCTAGGAAATACTACAGCTGCTACAGGTAAGGGATTTGCGATAGGTTCGGCAGCTCTGACAGCTCTTGCCCTTCTTGCATCATATCTGGAGGAGATTAAAATAGGACTTGTTCGTATTGGAGAAACCACTATAGACGTAGCCGGCAAAGTTGTAAATGTTGCAGAGGCGACAATTCCTGATTTAGTAGCGTATTATCAGATTAATCTTATGAATCCTAAAGTCTTAACTGGAGTATTTATTGGTTCAATGATGTCTTTTCTATTCTGTGGACTGACAATGAACGCGGTAGGAAGAGCAGCCCAAAAGATGGTCGAAGAGGTCAGAAGGCAATTTAGAGAAATTGCTGGAATACTTGAGGGTAAAGCAAAACCTGATTATGCAAAGTGTGTGGAGATATCGACCAAAGGAGCTCAACATGAAATGTTATTGCCTTCCTTGCTGGCCATTATTGTTCCGGTTCTTGTAGGCTTTATTTTTGATGTTCCCGGAGTTATGGGTCTTTTAGTTGGGGGTCTTTCAACAGGTTTTGTACTTGCAATTTTCATGGCCAATGCAGGTGGTGCTTGGGATAATGCCAAAAAATATGTTGAGGATGGTAATTTTGGAGGTAAGGGCTCAGAAGCACATAAAGCAACAGTTGTAGGAGATACAGTAGGAGATCCATTTAAAGATACATCTGGTCCTTCTTTGAATATTCTGATTAAGCTCATGAGTATGGTTTCAATTGTGATTGCCGGATTGACTGTAGCATTTCATCTGTTTTAATTAATAAGAGTGTAAAATAAGAAAAAGAGGCTGCCTACTTTTAGACAGCCTCTAATCATTTTAGGCTTAATATAGATTTAAAGCAAAGTCTTTATCTCATAATAGTCAGGATAAAGCCCGAAACTACCTGCAGACACTCTCCATGTAATAGGGAAAGTGAATGTTTTTGTTGCAGCATTATATGTACATGTTCCGAAGTAAGCAGACACCATTCCGTATGTTGGGTCAACATATCCTGTTTTAAAAACTTTATATGAACCACTTGCTGTTCCACCCATTGTCACATTAGCTCCTCCGTCCCATTTAAATGTTATATCGTACCCCGGATATCCCCAAGTCTCCTTGAGCCTGTAAGTCTGACTCATTTCCGAGTATTCGAGGGTTAAAGGCCAGCTTATATAATCATTTCCCGGGGCAAAGAAAAGATCCCACCAAAGACCATTTGCATAGGGTTGAAAGTCTTCCTTGAGAACATTGAGTTCAATACGGGGATAAACATTCTGTGCAACATACGGTTTAGTCTCATTAGGGTCAATTTCAATGGCAAAATGGTAGGTTTTCATAAGATCCAGGTCTCCACAAGCAATAGAAATGCTTTTCTGGGCTTCACCAGCAGCGAAAGAGACTGACTCAGGCACAGTAAAGAGATCTCCGTATATAGATTCTGTTTTAAGTTTTACAGTCAGAGCTGCAGCTGTCTTTTCACGTGCAACTATCACCTCGAAATTTGTAGCACTAACGCCTAAAACTACCGATGAACTGTTGGAGGAGGCAAAGTAAACATTTGAGCTGTTTGGATTGGTTTCAGGAGATGGTTCACGTTTCACCTCATCTTCACAGGCAGTAGCTGACAACAATAATGAAATTGAAGTCAACAATATTCCGAATTTGAATTTATTATGTAGTTTCATATTTTTCTTTTTCAATTATTAGTATTAGTGAACAATAACTCCATCTGTCAAACCTGAACCGGCTCCTGAAACAGGAAGTGTTCCTTCATTATTGTTTGCTGAGAGTGGAATACCTCTGTTGTTGTTTGTCTCCCTTTGAGGAATACGAAGCAGCAGCCAGCCATCATTTGATGCGAGGTTGAATTTGAAAGCATCAGGGAAATTGGAGGTAATAGATGGGGTGAAACGTACTACATTCTTGCCAAGTCTCATGATATCAGACATGGAGAAGCCTTCTCCCCAAAGTTCAATACGGCGTTGAAGCCATACTTCATTCTGAAAGTCTTCTGCAGAAGTAGCAGTGCTTACAAATGAAGGGTCACGATATGTCTTGACAAAATCTTCAAGTATTTGTTTGCCTGCAGAAAGGTTACCGGCCATAGCTGTGGCTTCGGCCTTAATTAATATCATCTCTTCAACTCTCATGATACACCAGTCGCCAGCATTTATATTATTTCCTATAAATCCATATTGACCGAATTTAACATTGGTGTAAGGAACGAATGGAAGTTTGACATCAGTAATAGCAAGTTTAGCAACAGCGTTGCCTGTAACTCCGCCCCATGTAACAGTTGCAAGATTTGGTGATTCAAGGTTTTCGTTAACCCACCATCCTTTACGAACGTCAGTAGAAGGAATCTTGTCAAACAACAGACGGTTGACAGATTTGTAACAGCCAACAGCTGCTGAGTAAGAGTCGCCGGAAAATGAACCAAGAACAGCAGGCCATGACGGGTAAGGATCAGGAATGTTTGTCGGAGTTAAAATTATTGCCCACATCCAGTTCTGATCATTTGCATCAATAAATGTTGGTTTAGAAACCTGAGCTCTGGTATAAGGGGAGTATCCAGCCATTGCATTATTTGCATCAGACGCTGCTGCTGCCCAGTTTTCCATATACAGATTGGCGCGTGCACGAAGACCATAAGCAACTTTTTGGTCTATTTCGGCCTTGCTTGTTCTTGTATAACCGGCAAGAGCTGTAATTGCAGCATCCAAGTCACTAATAATAAGCTCATATACCGCAGAAAGTGGTGCACGAGGATTGTTTGAAGGGTCACCTTCCATATTTTCTGTAATTATAGGAACTGAAGGCTGATCTTCATGCCCTTTATATTTGAACTGATAGTAAGGAACAAGACTCAGGAAGTCAAAAGCTCTAATTGCTCTCGCCTGGGCTTGATAGATTTTCAAAGTAGGATCGTCTGTATCAGCAGGGATGGTTGCAAGAATGTCATTTGCAAGTTTAAGCTGGTTATAGAAAACAGCCCATCGCATGTATGGATTTGCATATGTGTCATTTCTGTCTTCGTAACTGCTACTGACTGAAAACCAGTTATAGTTACTATTGTCACTAACCATGTCCGGGCCATTGAGATCCTGTGACAGGCATACTGTCGGATAACCTGCGTCATCATGTCTGGACGAAGCAGTCCCAAAAACACAATATTGCTTTCCAATGCTTGCAAACATACCATTCACATCAGCAGCCAGTCTTTGAGGCAATGCAAGCACTACCTCGCTTTTTTGCTCAGATGTAAAAGTACCTCCTTCAGGAGCAGTATTAAGGTCAACACATGAAGTGAACAGGAGACCTCCTAAAGCAAAAACATATAATTTCTTATTTAATTTCATAGTGATTATAATTAAGTTAAGTCAGACTTAGAATGATAAAGAGATACCGGCAGATATTGTACGCATTGCTGAGTAGCTATAGTTTCCGGAAGTTGTAGAACTGCCAAGCCCCAAAGATTGGCGCGGGTCAAGACCCTTACGGGCAGAAATAACTCCAAGATTGTCACCTGAAACATATATGCGGACAGTTGACAATTTGAGGGATTTTACAAGATTCTTTGGCAGGGTGTATCCTAACATGACATTGTTAAAACTCAGATAATCTGAACTTGTAAGAAATCTTGAAGATTGCTTTTGGTAAGTATCTATAGAAGCATCAAGCCTTGGATATTTAGTGGAAGGTTTTTCAGGTGTCCAGGCCTTGAGAATGTCCATAGACCAGTTAGTCCCAGGGTCATCTCCCTGATGCATCAACTGTTCATACGAACCATCATACAGCTTGCCACCCAACTGGTATGACAGTTGAATTGAGAGGTCAAATCCAAATGCATTGATAGTTGTACCAAATCCACCATAAACTTTAGCAAGGGTAGAGCCTAGGTCGCACTGAACAGCTTTTGTATAGTCATCTGTTGTTGTCATGTCTCCCTTATCGGGATCTACATAATAAAGTGATTTGCCAGTTTCCGGGTCAACTCCTGCCCATTTACGCAGATATGAGTTATAGAGAGAACCTCCAATGCGGTAAATGTAGTTACTGCCTTTAATTCCACCTGCTTTTTTAGGTGTTTCAGCAAGGTCTGTAATTTTATTTTTATAATGAGTGGCGTTGAAGTTGGCTGTCCATAGAATGTTGTTAGTCTTTAGAATTGTTCCATTCAATTCAAGTTCAACTCCATTATTAACAATAGATCCGACGTTCATTGGGATTGAAGAGTACCCGAGAGAAATTGGAACAGGTTGGTTATAGAGAAGGTCTACAGTCTTACGGCTGAAGTACTCAACGGTACCTGTCAATTTGCTTCCAAAAAGTTCAAAATCCACTCCTCCATTAAATGCATAGGATGTTTCCCATGTGATGTCTTTGTTCCCCTTGTATGCAAATGCTACTGAGAAATCCCCACTACTGTTGGTTACTGTAAACTGGTCAAGGTATGCATAATAGTTTCCGAGATTGTCATTACCCTGAATACCGTAACTGGCTTTAATCTTGAGCATATCTATCCAGTTTATGCTGCTCATGAAATTTTCTTTGCTGATGAGCCATGCACCACCGATGCTGCCAAAATTACCCCAACGCTTGTCAGGATGGAAACGTGAAGAAGCATCCCTACGATAAGAGGCGCTTAAGAAATATTTCTCCTTAAAATCATATTGAGCCCTTGCAAGAATACCCTGAGTTGTATATGTATCTGTATATGAATAGACAGAAGGAGGTATCTGAATAGCATTGCTCAATTCGCCGATATATGGATTATACAGTTTAGTATTTGAACCTCCGAGATTTTGCAGCTTAAGATTGTATGATTCATAACCAACAAGGAGATCAATATTATGATTAGTTGCAATATTTTTCTTATAAGTCAAAAGATATTGCTGATTAACTCCGAATTCGCGGTAGTGTCTTACAGAGACTGCACCCTGACTGCCTACAGAGGCACCGTAAAACTGGTTGTAAAGATTGTTGGAACGCTGGTTCCTAATGTTTGCACCAACTGTAGCTGTAAATTGCAACCCTTCGATTATGTTGGCTGTTGCATACCACTTGCTGTTAACAACGTCTGTATAGGCGTGATACTTATCCAGTTTCAGAGTAATTGCAGGGTTTGCGAGTGCCATGAAAGACCTTGTAAAATTGGTAGAAGACCCTCCAAAATCATAAACAGTTATACCCCTGTTGTCCACTTTGATGGTCCCATCTGCATTACGAACGTACATGGGATATATAGGAGCAATCATGTTAGTCACGTAAAACAGGTTGCCTGAGGATCCCCAGTCAGTTTGACTACCCGGAGCTTTTGAGTCATAATAAGTGTAAGCTGTATTTGCTCCGATTTTCAACCATTCCTTAGCCTGATAGTCAGCTTTTATACGAGTAGTAAAACGCTCGAAACCTGATCCTGATACAATACCGGAATCGTTCAAATAACCTGCAGAGAGATAAACGTTCAGTTTGTCTGTTGAACCAGAGACAGAGAAGTTGTATTCTGAACGAAGATTACCCTTGTCGAAGATTTCATCATACCAGTTGTCAGGTATATAGTAGTATTCACCGTCGGAATAACCAAGTGTGGCTCTTGGATTTAATTTAAAGTTAGTACCAATAAATTTTTCACCACCTGGTACAGTGTATACCATATAACCAACTCCACCGTTTTTGTCGTCAAGAAGAGCTACATCAGCATAAGCATAAGCAGCAGCGGCAGATGAGCCATTATAAGCTTTTGCATTGTATAAAGCTCTATACAGAGTCTCATAATACATGGCAGGATCTGTCATTACATCGTAGTTTGGAATAGCTCTGGAGTTTGTACCCCATTTGGCGTCGAAAGTAACTATAGCATCTTTGGAAGTTGCCTTCTTTGTGGTGATAAGAACTATGCCATTAGCACCACGTGCTCCATAGATGGCGCTTGCAGCAGCATCCTTAAGAACAGTAAGACTCTCAATATCTTGTGGATTGATGGCAGATATAGTCCCATCATAAGGTACACCGTCAACTACGTATAGAGGTGCATTGCTTGCGCTCATGGAACCGATACCGCGAATTCTGATTGTAGCAGCTGTACCAGGTTGTCCATTGTTGCTGGTAACCTGAACACCGGCTACCTGACCGGCAAGAGCATTGGTAACGTTGGAAACCGAACGTTCTGCTATCTTGCTTCCTTTGACTGTTGACGCAGACCCGGTAAAAGAAGATTTTTTAGCTGTACCATATGCTACGACCACAATGTCCTCAAGATTAACAGCTTCAGGAGAGAGGGAAACATTAACTACATTCTGATTGTTTATCGCAACTTCAACAGTAGTGTAGCCTATGAAACTAAAAATCAAAGTACCATTACCAGGGGCGTTTATGGTATACTTACCGGATTCATTAGTCGTAGTTCCTGTCATGGTACCTTTCAGCTGAACAGATGCAAAAGCAACAGGTTCCCCTGTACTTGCATCTATGACAGTACCTGTAATTTGTCTGTTCTGAGCAAAAGACAACCCAGCAGTCAGCACAAATAGCAGACCTGTCAAAAATAGTTTAATTTTTTTCATGTAAGGAAGTTTTAGTTAGTAATTAAGTTTATGATTAAGAATTAGTTTTAACAAAGTTAATTTTTTTTTTGAAAAATTAAAATTATTGTATTAAATTTTATATTATCATTAAGTTGATTATTAATAAAAAAAGGTCTGCATAAATTAAAGAATAAATAAGGGCGCCCAAAATTACTTTTTGGGCACCCTCTTTCCTAAAACACAATTTTAAGCAGTTTGTTATTAAATAACCCCCTGCTCTAATGTGGCCTGTGCTACTTTCATAAAGCCGGCAATATTTGCACCCTTAACATAGTTAATATAGCCGTCAGACTGTTTACCATATTTGATGCAAGCATCGTGTATGCTATTCATAATCTGTTTCAGTTTGGCATCAACTTCTTCTGCAGTCCAGCTTATATGCATTGCGTTCTGAGTCATTTCAAGACCGGAAACAGCTACACCACCTGCATTGACAGCTTTACCAGGGGCAAATAGAATCTTGGCTTTGATAAATTCTTCAATAGCTTCAGGGGTACAACCCATATTAGAAACCTCTGCGACACAGGTAACCCCGTTTTTAATCAGTTCTTTTGCATCGTCTCCGTTAAGTTCGTTCTGGAATGCACAAGGCATTGCAATGTCAACTTTAACACTGAATGACTTTTTACCGGGGATAAATTTTGCCCTCGGGAATTTAGCGGCAAATGGTGCAACTACGTCATTGTTTGAAGCACGGAGCTCAAGCATATAAGCTATTTTTTCATCATTCAATCCATCTTCGTCTACGATAACTCCATCAGGACCGGAAATTGCAACCACTTTTGCGCCAAGTTGAGTAGCCTTGAGGGCAGCGCCCCATGCAACATTTCCGAAACCTGAAACTGACACTCTCTTGCCTTTGATGTCTATACCTTTGGTTTTGAGCATATGAGTTACAAAATAGACAGCCCCAAATCCTGTGGCCTCAGGACGAATGAGAGAACCTCCAAAAGTGGAGCCTTTGCCTGTGAATACGCCAGTGTTTTCGCGAGCCAGTTTCTTGTACATTCCATACATGTAGCCAACTTCTCGTCCGCCTACTCCTATATCACCTGCAGGCACGTCAGTGTCTGGGCCTAAATGACGCCAGAGTTCAGTGATAAATGCCTGGCAGAAACGCATGATCTCATTGTCGGATTTTCCCTTAGGATCAAAATCTGATCCTCCCTTTCCTCCACCCATTGGTAGGGTTGTAAGAGCATTTTTGAATGTTTGTTCAAAACCGAGGAACTTGAGAATTGAAGGATTGACTGAAGGATGGAAACGGATACCTCCCTTATATGGCCCAATGGCATTATTAAACTGTACACGGTAACCAAGATTGTTTTGGATTTCTCCCTTATCGTCTATCCAGGAAACGCGGAAAGTGAAGATACGGTCAGGCTCAACAAGCCTTTCAATAATCTTTGCCTTTTCAAATTCCGGATGTTGATTGTAAATTTCCTCAATAGATTCGAGGACTTCACGAACTGCTTGCAAGAACTCTTTCTCATGGCCATGTTTTCTTTCGAGTTCGGCCATAATGTCTGCTACTTTCATAATTGTTTTTTTAGTAATTGGTTGGTATTTAATTAAATATTTTATTTTACTTCCCAGGTTGATCCACTGTGAAGGAGTTCATCCATATTGTGAATTTGTGCATGCTCCCTAACATCGATGACCTGATCACGAACATTGTCGTCGTATGTTTTATCCTTAACGGACCTTATGACTCCAAGGGCAACAGGAAATTCAGGATATTTCATATTGATTAGCATTGAATGAAGTCCCGGATTTTCCTCTTCAGCATCATGGATAAGGATATCTTTTTCTGTAATTCCTCCTTCTCCAATTTTGACAACTTTGAGTTTTCTTCCAACAAGGATGAGCCCCTTGTCACGATTTTTCCCAAATATCATTGGCTCACCGTGTTTAAGAATAATAGTTCTGTCGGCGCGTGTCTCTTTATCAGAGATAGTAGCATGAGTCTTGTCATTGAAGATGACACAGTTGACAAGTACTTCAGTAACAGATGTACCGTCGTGTTTTGCAGATTCAACCATTATATCTTGAGTAAGTTTTAGTTCAACATCAAGACTTCTCGCAAAAAATGTACCTCTTGCTCCCAATACAAGTTCTCCCGGATTGAAAGGATGTTCGACTGTACCATATGGGGATGTTTTAGTAACCATTCCCAATTTTGAAGTTGGCGAGTACTGTCCCTTTGTCAAGCCATATATTTGGTTGTTGAAGAGGATTATATTTATATCAATATTTCTCCTTATTGCATGAATAAAATGATTGCCGCCTATAGCAAGAGCATCTCCATCACCTGTAATTTGCCAAACTGTTAGATAGGGATTTGCCACTTTTACTCCTGTGGAAATAGCTGAAGCTCTGCCATGAATACCATGAAAACCATAAGTATTCATGTAATAAGGGAAACGTGAAGAACATCCAATGCCGGATACAAATACGAAACGCTCTCTAGTGTAGTTAAGGGCTTCACAGATATCAGGCATAGCTCTCTGCACGGAAGCAAGAACAGCATGATCTCCACAACCAGGACACCATTTAACTTCCTGATTGCTTTTAAAATCTTGTGGTGTATATTTAAGTTCCATGATAATTCTTTATTGAAGTTATAATATAGCATTGACTGCATCCACTATCTCTTTGACAATGAATGGCTGTCCCTGCACCTTATTGTATTGGTAATAGTGGAATTGCTGATATTGGGTTCTTAGGTAATTTGCAAATTGGCCACTGTTAAGTTCACATACAATTATCTTCTTGAAATTGGAGAAGATTTCTCCGGTATTTTTTGGAAGAGGGAAAATGAAGTCAAAATGAGCCAGTGAAACACTTTTGCCTTGTTCATGAAATTCTTTGACAGCTGTGTAAAGATGGCCGAAGGTTCCTCCCCAGCCAACAATCAAAACGTCCCCTTTTTCTTTTCCAATGACTTTTTGTTCAGGAATGAAATTGGACAGCCTTCTTACCTTTTCTGCTCTTTCGGAAACCATTCGTTCATGAACAAGAGGGTCAGAGGTAACTGCTCCGTTATTGTTTTTTTCCAGTCCGCCAACTCTGTGTTCAAGTCCAATTGATCCTGGCAATGCCCAACGACGAACCATAGTCTCCGGATCTCTTTTGAATGGCCAGAATGGTGTCTCTTCTGGAGTGGTAATAATTGGAGGGTTAATATCTGGTAAATCTTTCATTGACGGAATCTTCCATGGTTCTGATCCATTACCGAGGAACCCTTCTGTAAGAAGAATTACTGGCATCATGTGTTCCATAGCATATTTTCCGGCGTAAAAAGCAGCTTCGAAACAGTGTGATGGGGAATGAGCAGCCATGACAGCAATAGGACATTCACCATTTCTTCCATAAAGAGCCTGATTAAGGTCTGTCTGTTCTGTTTTGGTAGGGATGCCTGTTGAAGGGCCACTTCTCTGAACATCTACAACAACAAGAGGTAGTTCAGTAATCATAGCCAGACCGAGTGCTTCTGTCTTAAGAGAAAATCCAGGACCTGAAGTAGATGTAACGGCGAAGTTGCCAGCAAATGCAGCACCAATTGCGGTACATATTCCAGAAATTTCGTCCTCACACTGAAGAGTTTTGACACCAAGATCCTTACGCAAAGCTAGCTCTTCAAGGATGCTTGTAGCTGGTGTAATAGGGTAGGAGCCACAGAAAAGAGGCCTGCCGGATTTTTCTGAGGCAGCAAGCAAACCCCAGGCTGTTGCCTGATTGCCATTGATATTTCTGTAAATCCCCTTTTCCAGTTTTGCCGGTTGAACAATATATGTGTTTGGGATAGCCTGAATATTACTTGCGTAATTGAAGCCATCTTTAAGAGCTTTTTTATTGGCCTCGGCAATCTCCGGTTTTTTACGGAACTTTTTGTCGATATAGGCAAAAGTCAATTCCAAAGGTCTGTTGAACATGTAAAAGCACATGCCAAGCGTGAACATGTTTTTACAGCGAAGTATAGCTTTGGTATCAAGACCACTATCTTTAAGACTCTCTTTTGTGAGGGAAGTAATAGCTGCGTAAACAATGTGTCTGTCCTCAAGTTTAAGCTCCTTGACAGGGTCCATTGTTTTGAAACCTGCTTTAAGTATTCCCTTTTCATCAAAGGTGTCTTCGTCCAGAATAATGGTTGCAGTAGGTTTTGCCCATTTGGCATTAGCCTTGAGAGCTGCAGGATTCATTGCGATCAGAACATCGCAGAAATCTCCTGGAGTATTAATTTCTCCACTACCAATGTTAACTTGAAAACCTGAAACACCTGAAACGGTGCCTTGTGGTGCACGAATTTCTGCAGGAAAATCCGGGAAAGTGGAAAAATCATTGCCAAACAAGGCAGAAGCATCAGCGAACAATGTCCCAGTTAGCTGCATGCCATCTCCAGAATCTCCGGTGAACCTGATGACTACTTCTTTAGCATCAATAACTTTGTGTTGCATAAAATTTTATATGAAATTTGTTACAAATGTAGCTATTATTCTTAATCGGGTGTAAATTTTGTTTAAATATTAATTTATTACAAAAATACTAATAATATATTTAATATAATAAGTAATTATGACCTCAATCCTTATAATTATGCAATATTAGATACAGTTTTGCTAATTGCATAAATTACTCTATAAACATCGTCTTTAATTGTTAATTAGTTCAATTATTATTATATTTGTTTTTCTAGAGATATAATTATGGCAATTATCAGAAAACTGAACGATATTGAACCAAAGATTGGAGAAAGATGCTTTATAGCTGAAAATGCTGTGATCATCGGTGATGTGATAATTGGTGATGACTGCAGTATATGGTACGGAGCTGTTTTAAGAGGGGATGTCAATCCTATCCGAATTGGGAATAGAGTTAACATTCAGGATGGAGCTGTTCTGCATACTCTTTACAAGAAATCCACAGTTGAAATAGGCAACGATGTCTCAGTAGGGCACAACGCAATTGTTCATGGAGCTAAAGTGGGCAATAATGTGCTGGTTGGTATGGGAGCTGTACTTATGGACAATGCTGTTATTCATGATAACACTATTATTGCTGCAGGTGCAGTGGTTTTGAGTAATGGAGAACTGGAGTCCGGAGTTTACGCGGGAGTTCCTGCAAAGAAAGTTAAAAGTGAATCAGAAGATATAGGAATTGCTGCACACAAGAATGCAGAGGGCTATATGATGTACAAAGAGTGGTATTTAAAAGAAGAAAATTGATATTAACCAAAAAACCGGCATTATGAAAAAACTGTTATTGTTCATGGCTATAATAGGCCTGGTGGCCTGTTCGGGACAAAAGAAAAACACTTACAAAATCGAGGGGACAATTACAGGTGACAGTATAACTGCTACCAAAGTTTACCTGAAAAACTTTTCAAGAACTAATCCGATTAAGGACACCGCAGATTTGATTAAGGGTAAGTTCGTATTTAAAGGGAGTGTTACAACTCCTGACCGTTATATGATTACATTTGACAGTATTAAGGGTAGAATTGTATTTTTCCTTGAAAATGCCAAGTACACTATTGAAGCTGATGCAAGTGATTTAAGCAAAGCTGTCGTTAAGGGAGGAGTTACCAATGATCTCATAACAGCATTAAATGCCAAAAAGGATTCAGTAGCGCAAGCATATAAGATGAGTGATTTGATTAAGGAATACAATAATGCTGCTACAAATGAGGCACGCAAGAAAGAGATTGATTCTATCTATGAGCAGATGCAGAAAGAGATAAATGTACTTGATTCTCTTTTCTATGTGAACAATCCAACTTCGCCTTATACTTTGATTCAGTATGTTCAAAATCTTGAAAAATTCTCAATCGAGGATGCAGAGGCTAAACTTGCTAACTTTAAGTCTCTTCCGGAATTTGCTGGAAACACTTATGTGACAGAACTTGAAACATCTATTGCAACCCTTAAGAGTCTGCAACCCGGAAACAAAGCTCCTGAATTCACTTTGAGCGATCCTGAAGGCAAGCAGATTTCATTGTCAAGCATTTACAGTCAGAACAAAATCACAATGATTGATTTCTGGGCAGGATGGTGTAGTCCTTGCCGTAACTTTAACCCAGAACTGGTAAAAATATACAAGGAGATGCATAAAGCCGGGTTTGGAATCATTGGTGTGTCACTTGACCAGGATGCGGAGTTATGGAAAAAGGCTATTGAAGAAGACAAACTTGAGTGGCCTCAAGTTTCAGAATTGAAATATTGGGATAGTGAAGTTGCGAAAATGTATCATGTAAAATATATTCCTCAAAACATTTTCATAGATCAGCAGGGCAACATTATTAAACGCCAGATTCCTGAGGAAGAGATACTTGGTTTTATTAAAGGATATCTCGAAGGATTAAAGGGCAAAAAGACTAAATAATAAGAAGAGCAAAATTGATATAAAGGAGGAGCCGACCGGTATCCTCCTTTTTATTTTACATAGAGTCAAACAAGTTGCGTTAATTATTTGTTATTTTTGTATATTAATTAAGAATAATGACATGAACCATTGTGCAAGACTTTTGGCATTTGTGCTGGTTATTACAATAATATCTTCTTGTGAGAAAGATATTACTCCGGTAATTGAACTGACCCAGACAACTATAAACTTGCCAACAAATGAAAGTAGTGCAGAAGTTTCTTTTACAGCAAATACTAACTGGACTGCTACTATTTCCGGTACCTGGTGTACAATTTCTCCTTCAAATGGCAAAGGTGATGCTACGATTACTATCTCAGCTTCTGATAATTTCTCTTCTCGGGCAAGGAGTGCTGTTCTTAAGATAGTTAGCCAGAATCTCGTCAAGGAAGTAACAGTCAGTCAGGACTATGCTCAACTTAGCACCAATGTTCTTGAGTTGAGTTTTCCGAAGAATGCAACGACTCAGCAATTGACAATTACTTCAAATACGAAATGGATAATTGAATTACCTCTTAATCTTGTATGGGTGACAGTTGGCACATTGTCCGGAGAAGGTAATGCTACGGTTAATGTTTCTGTTAATGAAAATACTTCGGGGCCTGCCAGAAGTTCATACATTACAATAAAATATGGCAATGAATCTAAGATTATTACGATATCACAGGCAAGGTCACAAAATTCTTTGCCATCTTTACCCCAGCTTACTTCACCTTCATCAAATGCCACAAATGTAGCAACACTTACAAACTTTGTCTGGACAGCATCTTCAGATGCTGACGGAGACAATGTGTTCTATACTCTTTCTTATACAAAGGATAATATTAATTGGAAGGATACAACAGTTACTGTCACGTCTGTCTACTTGCCATCTCATTTAGAGGAGAATACCAGATATTCTTGGAGGGTTACGGCAAATGACGGCATAGAAAGTGTTACAACATCCACTTCTTCATTTACTACAGGATCAAAGAGGGGATTGGCAGAAAGAGAATATTCTATTGCGTTGGATGCCATAGAACCAGGAAGCGGAGGAAAAGCTGCTGACATTATCTTTGTAGGAGATGGTTATACAGCTGCAGATTTTCAGGAGGGAGGAAAGTTTCATATAGATGTACAGGAAGGAATTAATGGTCTCTTCAATGTTGAGCCTTATAAAACTTATAAGTCGCATTTCAGAGTTTACAAAGTTGGGTCTTATTCTAATGAAAGTGGTGTAACACAGTTAGATAAAAGTATTGTAAAAAACACTGTGTTTTCTTCGAGTTTCAATGGGGGATCAAACATAACTGCCAATTTTGACAAGGTATTTGAATATTGCAAGAATATTTCTTCTATTACTACTGATGCACTCAAGGCGACATTGGTTATTGTGCTTTTAAATCAGGACCGATATGCCGGGACAACATACATTTGGACAGACGGGTCTGTTATATCACTTACTCCTGTGGCCAAGAGCTATCCTGCAGGCAGTCAATATGTAAATATCCTTGTTCACGAAGCAGGTGGACATGGTTTTGGTGGCTTGGCAGATGAATATATTACTAATCAGGGACAGACAATTACTTCGAGTGCAATATCTGACTACAATCAGTGGAATGCATTGGGTTTTTTTGCTAACATAGATATCGTATCAGATTTAACCGCTGTTAAGTGGAAGCATTTTATTGGCTTGGAAGGTTATTCGAGAGTAGGAGTTTATGAAGGAGCATTTGGATTTTCATACGGGGTGTGGAGAGCAGAAAGCACAAGCTGTATGATTGATAATATTCTATATTTCAGTGCACCATCCCGTGAAGCAATTGTGAAGAGGATAATGACTCGAACAGGCAACATATACTCGTTTGAATCTTTCAAAGCGAATGATGTTGAAAGAGCTCCATCATCCGCGGCAGTGGCCACATATTCTAAAGGATTTAACAACATAACATTCCAGCCACTGAGTCCGCCAATCCTTTTAAAAAAGTAATTTAGATGTCATTTGCTATTTTGAATGGAGATTATTCAGGTGAGTAATGACATTAAATATAAACTTGCTCAAGGCAATATAGAAGCTTTTGAATATCTGTTCAACAAGTATTATTCGCCTCTTTGTGCCTATGCTCGTAGATACCTTAAAGATAAAGATGCTGCAGAAGACATTGTTTGCTCACTTTTTCTATATCTTTGGGAACATAGAGAACGAATATCTTTGATTTCAAATCTGGAATCATATCTTCTAGTGGCAGTTCATAATTCTTCCTTAAATAAACTCAGAGAAAATTCTAATAGACAAAGTCGTGAGGAATCTGTTACATCTGATGACCAGATTGCCACTTCGAACATTGACGATAATATATCTGAGAAAATTGATCATTTTATTGAAAAAGAGATTATATCAACAGTTATTAATGATGTCTACAAATCACTTCCCGAAAATTGTAAGAAAATCTATAAATTAAGAAGGGAAGATAATCTTACTTACAGGGAGATAGCTGAGCAACTGAATATTAGTATAGGTGCCGTAAAAAAACAGCTGTCAAGAGCTAATAAAAAAATCAGAGAAGCTCTGAAAAAATATACATTTTCTCTTTTTATATAATTTCTTTTTTTAAGTATTAAGAAATTTTGTCAACACAGGTCGTTTTAATGTGTCTTATTAAAAACGACAGTAGAAGTTATAATTATGGACATTAATGAAGCAGTTGCATTGATAAATCTCTTTTTAAGAGGAGAAATTAGTGAAGTTGAAAAAGTTACAATTTTAGAATTAATAGAAAGAGATAAAAGAATCAAAAAAATATATTTCTCGATGTCAAAAAAATGGCTGGAAAGTTATTGTGAAGTTGAGGAAGAAGCTGAGAATAGAAAGAAAGCCTGGCAAGATTTACAATTGCTAATTGCGAGAAGTGTCATAAGAAATAGAAAGAAACTAATTTACAGAACAGCTTTCGCCTCTGTAATGATAGCTTCAGTCATATTTGTTGCAATATTTGTTTTACATATACATAACCGCAATACTAGTCAAATAAATGCATTACTGAGTAATGCAAGGACCGAAATAGTAGTTCCTTATGGTTCCAAGGTGAAATTATCTTTACCTGATAGTTCAACAGTGTGGGTTAATGCAGGTTCCACCTTGTCATACAATAACAGTTTTTCTAAATCAAACAGGGATGTAACGCTGGATGGGGAGGCATATTTTGAAGTTGCCAAAAACAGACAGTTACCATTTAAGGTTTTCGCCAACAATGTATGTGTTGAAGCTAAAGGCACATCATTTAATATTGAATCTTATAGGCAAAATGTTACAACTACTTTGATAACGGGTACTGTGCTCATTTCCAGCAAATATGGAGGAGATCAAATTCTCAGACCGAATCAATCAGTATGCTACAATTCTATAAACAGGGAGTTTGATAAAGTTAAAAATGTAACTAACGCAGAATTGTATTCGTCATGGAAAGACAATATCTGGGTAATTCGTTCCATGAAAATGGATGAATTTATTGAAAGACTTGAAAAGAGATATAATGTTGTAATAATTGAAAATGGGTGTGAATTTCAAAATAAAAGAATTTCAGCTTCTCTTAGTAATGAAACCATCGAGCAGGTAATGAGAGCATTGAAATCAACCATGGGTGTGGAATATTCCATAAATAAAAATGTTATCACATTAAGACAAATTGATGCAGACAATATTCACTAAACTAATAACTATGATACAAAAAACTTCAATTATTCTAATAATTCTGACATTTTTTGTCAGTAGTCTGTTGGCCGGAGTGTCAACGGATAAGGGTTTTGTTCTACAGGATGGAAAAATAACTATATCTGTTACAAACAAACCCATCAAGGAGATACTTGATATGATAGAGAAAGAGGGGAAATGTAGATTCATGTATGATGATAATCTTGAATACATGAATAAGAGTGTATCAATCAATGTAAAGGATGTTCCCATTTCTGTTTTCTTAGAAGAACTGTTCAAAAACACAGACCTGGTAACACAGAGTATGGAAAATAATTTGATAGTAATTACTACCAGAGCCATAGCTCAAAGTACCGGTATTTTAACAAACGATAAGAAAAGCGAAAATTCAGATTCACAACAGCTCGCACTAACGGGAATTGTAAAAGATTTAAAAACAAATGAACCAATCCCTTTTGTTTCTGTAATTATTAAAGAAGATAAAAGCAAGGGTACTTTTACAGATGAAAACGGAAAATTTACTATTTATCCAAGCACTCTTCAGAACACGCTTCAACTCAGCATTATTGGATATAAAAGCATTGAGGTTCCAATAAATGGTAGAAGAACTGTTGACATATTAATGGAACCAGAATTAACTGCTTTAGATGCTGTTATGATAGTTGCTTATGGCACAGCTAAGAGAAGCACTTATACAGGGTCTGCAGCAACCGTTAGTGAGGATCGTTTAAATGCGAGACCTGTAACTGCAGTCTCACAGGCACTTGCCGGAACCACTGCTGGACTTCAGATCAGTACATCAAATGGTCAGCCTGGTTCTGTACCAACAATCAGAGTTAGAGGACTTGGCTCATTTAATGCAAGTAATGAACCCTTGATAGTTTTGGATGGGATGCCGTATGATAATTCTTTGACAAGTATCAATCCTAACGATATTGAAAGTGTAACAATTCTCAAAGATGCATCTTCAGCAGCCTTATATGGAGCGAGGGCTGCAAATGGAGTCTTGCTGATTACTACAAAAAAAGGCAAAATTGGAAAAGTTAAGGTAGATGCAAAATATAATTTAGGATTAACAACACGGCAGACAGCCGATTACAAGACCGTTGGCACAAGAGACTATATGCAATTATATTGGGAGAGTACAAGAAATAGTTTAATGTACAGCGGAGCAACACGTGAAGAAGCAAATGCACGTGCAGGTTCAGCTTTTTTGGCTGGTTTGTCATACAATCCGTATAATATGGATGCAGACCAACTTTTCGCCCCATCAACAGGGAAGATAAATCCTGGAGCAAAATTGTTATGGCCTGATGATCTCGACTGGCGAGGTGCCATTGAGCAGTTAGGTATTCGTCATGATGCGGTTTTTTCCATATCGGGGGCAAATGATAAGACGGATTACTATACCTCTATTGGTTATTTAACAGAGCAGGGTTATATAATTGGTTCGGAATTAACAAGATATTCTGCAAAAGCAAATATAAACTCTCAAGTAAATAAATGGTTAAAAGTAGGTGTTAATCTAAACAGTTCAATTACTGAATCACAAGGCAACCAGAATGAATCCAGTGGCAATAATTCAAATCCTTTCCGTTTTCTTAGATATGTTGGAAACATTTTCCCTATTCATCTCCACAATCCAGTAACAGGTGAATACATTTATGATCAGCAGGGGAATAAACTATATGATTTTGGATTGGGATATACTACAGAAGACGGAATTACTGTACCAAAGAGAGATTTCGTGGCTGGCAACAACCCTGCCATAGAATTACAGAATATTTATGACGGTTATAGAAGAAATACCATCAATGCAAAAACATATGCCGAGTTGACATTTCTCAAGGATTTCAAGTTTTCTGTAAATGTTGGAGTTGGCACAAACGCATATAGAGGATGGAATGGAACTTATGTCTACAAAGAAAAAGGCAATGCAGGTACATCTACAAAGTCATCTTCTGAAACAACTACATGGACTATAAATCAGTTACTTACATATTCAAAAGAATTTGGCAAGCATCATTTTGATGCAATGTTAGGACATGAGAGCTATGATTATGAGTATAATTATCTTTCTTCCTCAATGAAGGGGCAAATTATGATTGGATCAAATTTTGAGTTTAAGAATTTTACTGAGGTTAATGCTATTCCTAATTCATACACAAACAAATACAGAGTAGAAGGTTTTTTGTCGAGAATCAATTATGATTATGACAATACTTATTTTGGTTCAGTATCTTTTAGAAGAGATGGCACATCCCGCTTTTACAAAGATGCACGTTGGGGCAATTTCTGGTCTGCAGGTGTTGGATGGAGGGTTGACAAAGAACAATTCATGAGGAATTTAAAATTTATTGATTTGCTCAAAATAAGGACTTCATATGGAGTTGTAGGAAATGATGATCTTGACAGTTATTATCCTTGGAGGGCAACTTATTATCCATATCCCAATGGCACAGAACCAGGATATCTTCAGGATGCACTTGGTAATAAGGAGCTTTCATGGGAGGTCTCTCACAATTTTGATGTGGCGGCAGAATTTAGTCTTTTTGATTCTTCTTTTAGTGGAACCTTTGAATTTTTCAATAGAGAATCCAGCAACCTCCTTTTTGAAGTTCCACAGCCACTTTCTTCCGGAGTAGAGACTCAGAGCATTAATGCCGGAACCATGTACAACAGGGGTATTGAAGCAACTTTTGATTATGATCTTATCAAAAAGAAAAATTTCAGAATGAATGTAAATCTGAATGCAACTTTTCTTGAAAATAAAATAAAAGACTTACCTCTTGATCCCTATGTTAGTTCAGTCTATAAGATTGAAGAAGGACATTCCCGATATGAATTTTGGCTTAGACAATGGAAAGGGGTCAACCCTGCAACCGGGTACAATCTTTTTGAAGCAGATCTTGAAAATGAATCATATGTTTGGGGAGAGGGAGAGTTAATTGATGTAAACGGAGTACAGTGTACCGAAGTGATAGAACATGCCAAATATGATTGGAGTGGTAATGCAACACCATTAATAACAGGAGGATTTGGATCTGCTATCAATTATAAGAACTGGTCTTTTTCATTTAATTTTTATTATCAACTGGGAGGAAAATACTATGACAGCACCTATGAATCACTTATGACTGTCGGCACAGCCTCGCTATCATATTCCAAACTGCATGTGGATTTATTGAACCGTTGGAGAGAGAGTGGTGATATTACTAAAGTTGCAAAACTTTCGAGTGGGACTGATTCAAAAAATATTGGAGCCGGAACTTCAACTCGTTGGCTTGTCTCTTCAAACATGCTTGAACTTACAAATGTGAATCTATCTTATTCATTTCCTAAAAAAGTTTTAGATAAATTGAGCATTGATGGCATTAAGGTCTATTTTTCTGCAGATAACTCGTTATTAATAACAGCCAGAAGGGGAATGTTCCCAAGGAGAACAATCTTTTCAGGGTATGACGGGAATGCTGATATATATCTACCATCAAGAACATTTTCATTTGGAATTAACATGAATTTCTAAATTTTGCGATTATGAACAAACGAATTAAATTTATAATATTATTATCAGGTATTTCACTTATGAGTTTTTCCTGTAGTAGTGACTTCTTAGAAACAGCATCTACATCTTCAGTAGATCAGGCTCAAATGTTTGAAACCACTTCATCTGCCATGATGGCTGTTAACGGCATTCACAGACTTATGTACTTACCCGGTTCAAGCGCAGCTCAGTGTGGATATGGTACATTTATGTTATGGATGGATATGATGGGAGAGGATTTAGTATATACAAAAGGAAATGCACAATGGCAAAGTCAAGCCAAATGGACTTTGCATAGGAATACCACTTCTTCTCACAATAAATTTTTGTATAAATTCTTTTATTCAATCATTTCTAATGCAAACATGATATTAGACAATATAGATAATGCCAATGGTCTGCAGGAAGAAAAGGATTATATTAAGGGTCAAGCATTGACCTACAGGGCTTTTGCTCATTTCTCGCTTGTTCAGTTATGGGGAGAAAGATATTATCCCGGTCAAAATAATACTCAAGATGGTATAGTAATTAAACTCGATAATAGCCTCGAACCATTACCACGTTCAAGTGTAGAAGACGTATATGCTGTAATCAACGATGACTTGGATAATGCAATTGAACTTCTGGAAAAGGTTAATATAAAACGCAATTCCATAACCCATATTAATATTCATGTTGCGAGGGCTATTAAGGCAAGAGTATTACTTACACAAGGCAAGTGGATGGAAGCCGCACAAATGGCACAACTCGTCGTAGAGAATTCAGGAGCTAGTTTGCAGGCAGATACTTATGCTTTCAAGCAGGGTCGCATGTGTGATGCAACAAATAAAGAGTGGATTTGGGGCAAGATTGGTCAGCCGACATTAGAGACAGGGACGTTGACTAATTTCTTCAGTTTTATATCAAACACCAATGTTTCATACAACAAAAATACGCCGAGAGCCATTTACAATTTGCTTTATAATAGAATCAGTTCAACTGATGTGCGTAAACAAGTATGGCTGCCGGATGCACCTTTGATGGACAGAAAACTCATAGCGTATCCACCTGCAGGAAATATTTTTAAATGGATGAGCCAGAAATATATAGTTGATTATCCTGATAATACCTCATCACTTTATTTAGGAAACGTTTATACAGCAGATCTCCCATATATAAGACTTCCTGAAATGATACTTATTATGGCTGAAGGTTATGCAAGAGCTGGATCAGACCAATTGGCCGCACAGGCACTATATCCGCTTGCTGCAGTAAGAGATCCTCAGTACATCTTATCTACAAATACCGGAGAGGCGTTAATAGATGAGATTATGTTTCAACGAAGAATTGAGCTTTGGGGCGAAGGATTTAGATTTCTTGATTTAAAACGTTTGAACATGAATCTTGACAGAGGTCCTGCTCCAAGGCCAGGATATAATCAAGGTGGCAGTGCTAACGGCTGGAAATCCGGTCAAAATCCAAAGAATCTTGACCCACTTGCATCAAACTACAATATGTACGACGATCAAGGACTTGGAGAGGAAAATAGATTTAAAGCAGCAAACAGTATTGAATGGCAATTTGTTTTTCCTCAATCGGAGATTGACTATAATCCACTTTGCAAGCAAAATCCTATATAATTAACATATAATGACCTGTTTAACAAATTTTAAAAAAGACTTATTGATTTTTTCAGCACTGTTAATTACAGTGCTGAATTCTATTACCACGATTTCAATGGCCCAAACAGAGACGGTTTTGGCAAACGGGATAAATTGTTATCTGCCTGAAGGGAAATATTATTTTAATAGCGATATCCCTACGCCGTCGTCTGTGTTGGGATTTAATGTCGGCGACCAGTATGCAGACTGGAATGATATATTGAAATATATGAAAGCTCTTGACCAAGTTTCAGACAGAGTATCAATAAGGGAATACGGAGAAACCTATCAACATAGAAGATTTATTCAAGTTGTAATAACTTCCGTAGAGAATCAGAGAAATTTAGAGACATTGCAGAAGGAACACCTTCAATCAATTCAAAAAGCTTGGGAGGGCAATTCTAAAGGAGAATCAGGGGATCTGTCAAAAACACCAGTATTTGTCAATCTTATGAATTCCATTCATGGCAATGAAGCTTCCGGAGCAAATGCATCTCTTATTCTTGCATATTTTTTTACTGCCGTTGAAAATCCGGATATGTTAAAGCTTCTTGACAATACTATAATAATTATTACTCCTGGTTTAAATCCAGATGGTATTAACAGGTTTGCTTCTTGGGTAAACTCTTCGAGAAGTTTCTGTGATATAGCAGATCTGAATTCAAGAGAATTCTCAGAACCCTGGCCCAGCAGCAGAACAAATCATTACTGGGCTGACTGCAATCGTGACTGGCTTTCTGTACAACATCCAGAAGGACTCAATGCTGTCAAAATGTACAGAGCATGGTTGCCAAATGTTGTGGTAGACCAGCATGAACAAGGCGGAGATGGTAAGGGGTTTTACTTCAGTCCCGGCCATCCTTTGCGGACTCACCCTGACATTTCTGATGAAAATCAAAAGCTCACGTCGGAAATAACATCCTATATTGCTTCCGGTTTTGATAAGGCAGGAGTACTTTATTACTCAAAGGATGGTTACGACGATTTTTTTGTGGGGAAAGGAGCAACTTATGGAGATATTAACGGTTCAATAGCAATTTTGGTAGAGCAGCTTGCATCCAGAGGCTTTATGAGACCAACCTCTATGGGGAATCTTTCATTTCCAGCTACTGTCAAAAACCAGGTATTTGCGGGATATTATTCTATTATTGCTGCATACAGTTTAAAGGATAAATTGATAGAATACCAGAGATCATTTTTTGCCAATTTATCACGATCTGCCTCAAAAGATAAAACTCAGGGATATATTTTTACGACAGATGGGTTGAAAGGCATCGCACATTATTTTTTAACCAATATGCAAAGCCACAATATTGAGGTTTACAGATTAAAAAAAGATTGTACTGCCGATGGAAGAACTTTTAAGGCCAACGACTCCTATGTTATACCTGTCAATCAGATAAACTATAATATTATCAAGACAATGTGGGAGGAGATGAAAAATTACCGTGACAGTACTTTCTATGATATATCAACATGGACTTTTCCTTATGCATACAATTTGAGATATTGTACTGTAGAAAACATTTCAGGACTCATTGGAAACAAGGTTGATTCGGTACAGATAATACCCGGAAAAATAAAAGGAGGAAAGAGTATTTATGCATATATTTTTGAGAATAGTGAATACTTTACACCAAAATTGATTTTTGAGCTTTTGAATCGTGATTTATATCTTAGAATTTCTGATAGACAATTTACAAGCATGGATGCCGGATTTAAGCCTGGTTCAATTGTAATACCTGTAGCAGGGCAACCACTTGATGGTGAGGAACTGTATTCATTGCTCGAACGACTTTCTTTGGAGAACGGCGTTGATATCATCTCAATGAAAAGTGGATTGATGAAAGACTATGATCTTGGCAGTCCTGTTTTCAAAGTTCTTAGAAAGCCTGAAATTGCGATGATTGTGGGTAAAGGAATGGGCATTCCTGAGTCAGGAGAGATATGGCATATGCTGGATCAAAGGTTTAAAATTCCGGTAACTCTCATTGATCACACATTATTACCCAACACAGACTTAAGAAAATATAATGTAATCATCTTTGCTGATGGGATGTTGAGCAATTCTTCAATAGGCAGTTTTGCTGAAAACCTCAAAAGATGGATTAGAGACGGAGGTGTTTTAATTGCTACCGGGAATTCATATACAATTACCAATGAGGCAAAACTTACCGGTATCAAAACATTACCAGCAGTTAAAAAAGATAGTTTCGACGGAGTTATTCTCAAATGTATTTTCAATAAACACAATCCATTGGGATGGGGATGCGACAATACGTATATCCCAATTATGAGGACTGTGCCAGTTGTTATAAATAAAGCCGAACTTAAAAGTAGTAATGTTGACATTTTTATGACCTATTCTGATGCTCCCTATCTTTCAGGATGCATATCTCAAAATAATCTGGAAAGAATATCCGGTACTCCTGCCATTATAACAGAAACTGTCGGCAAGGGCAAAATAATCTATATAGCTGACGATCTAAATTTTCGTTCTTATTGGCTTGGAGGGTCAAAAATATTTATGAATGCTATATTTTTTGGATATCTATAAACAATTGAGGGTGTCGAGATAAAATTCTCAAACACCCTCTTTATTGATTTACAATTATGGTTACTCTTTTTTGCTTTTGACAAGTTTTTGATAATCATCCATAGGAGTTACAATTATCTTTTCAAATTCCCTTTGTCCTGTGCCGGCAGGAATCAAATGTCCGCAGATAACGTTTTCCTTAAGCCCTTCGAGAGTATCGGTCTTGCCGTGCAAAGCAGCTTCACTCAATACCTTTGTTGTCTCCTGGAATGATGCAGCAGACATAAAGCTGTTTGTTCTAAGAGCGGCTCGGGTAATACCTTGAAGTATCTGATTGGAAGTAGCGGGCATGGCATCTCTTGCCTCCACAAGCTTAAGATCCTTACGCTTCAGAATTGAATTCTCTTCGCGAAGTCTCCTTACTGTAACTATTTGACCAGGCTTTAATGTAGTAGAATCACCGGCATCAAGCACAACTTTTTTGTCGTAAATCTCATCATTTTCATGGATAAATTCCCATTTATCCACAAGCTGTTCAGGGAGGAACCGTGTATCACCAGGGTCCACAATTTCAAGCTTGCGCATCATTTGGCGAACAATGATTTCAAAATGTTTATCATTTATCTTCACACCCTGACTTCGGTAAACATCCTGAACCTCATTCACAATATACTCCTGAACTTTCGTAGGCCCCTGAATGGCAAGTATGTCGGTTGGAGATATGGCTCCGTCTGACAGTGCCATCCCAGCACGTACATAATCGTTCTCCTGTACCAGAATCTGTTTGGAGAGAGGAACTAAATAACGTTTTTCTTCTCCTGTCTTTGACCTGATAATAATTTCACGGTTACCTCTTTTAATCTTGCCCATAA
>Ga0116190_1000640_pt1 | contig 34339 bp, 31 predicted proteins | sample AD_JPNTR4_MetaG_FD_89808 | JGI IMG/M metagenome (GOLD analysis project Ga0116190, IMG submission 89808) | Active sludge microbial communities of municipal wastewater-treating anaerobic digesters from Japan - AD_JPNTR4_MetaG | ecosystem: Engineered > Bioreactor > Anaerobic > Digestate | place...
CCCTGAAACGCAAATATGAAAAGATGTATGTCGGCGAAGTGGTCGGCATCTTCGCGCTCTACACGATTCTGATGGCCCTGTTCACCAATCCGGTCATCGAAACCGTGAAAACCATCGTCAGCTGAAAGATTGCCAATTCAATTCATCAAAAAAGGAGGAACCGGATATGCAGGCGGCAAATAAGATGAACTACGGACAACTCCATCATTTGAAGAATGTCATGATGCTCTCGGCGTGGGGTTTCACGATGGTGACGGTTTCTTTCCTTTTTCTCTACATCGGTTATCGGCTGGATAAATTGATCGGCACATCCCCGAATTTCATGCTGGGTTTCTTTCTCCTGGGAGTTTTCCTGAGTGTCATGAGACTTTATCAGGAAGCGTGCGCGACAAAAAAGAACTCTTAATTAGAAAAAAACACTTGTTGAAAACCCCTTCCCTGCCAATATCTTGGAAGGGGTTTTCTATTTTGGCCTTTTTAAGCGGCAGCGTCTTTTCTCTCAGGCAAGGCGGAATAAATCAAAAACCACAAGATTTTGCCATATTCCCGTCTGAGCTTTTTCCACTCCGAAGAAGAAAACTTCCAAACGCTGGCCGGCGCCTTTTCATACCGAGTCGGAATGAAATAAAATTCGTTTGCCTTGTCGCCAAATACCTTTGTGACCATTATTTTGATTCGGCGCATATGGTACGGGGAACTCACAAAGATGACTGAGTGAAGTCCGAGACTGGATAAGACTTGTTTGGCCTTGAGCAATTCCAGATGCGTATCCTCATAATATTCGGGATAGCTCAAAGCATCACCGGAAGCATGCAATGGCACATCCGTCAGAAGATATTGTCTGTCGCCCTTGCTATATATCCTATACGTTCTGTTGTAGGCCGGTATAATCAAATACCTCGCCATTCCCCGATCAACCAACGCATAGGCTTCCTTCTGGCGTGCTTTGAAATCGGGACCGAGAAGCAACACGATCGCATCCGCCTCTTTCACTTCTGAAGAATAGAGCAAGAACCGTGGCGCATAAAGTATGCCCGCCGCACAGAAAAAGATGATTAACAATAACGACCATTTCAGTTTATTTGTTTTTTTAAAGGCCATGGCTCGGGAAGATAAACTTTATCCTGCACTGTCCGCGTGAAGATTAAATCTGATTTTCTTCGCCAAAATAATCCGCCGAAAAAATGTATATTTCCGTTTGTTCATGCCTCCACGCATCCGGAGGCAAGCCTGCTTTATAGCATGTTTCCTGCAAAAAGGTTTCTCTATCCCAGCCATACTCCGTCGCCACCTGCGGAAGAAGCAAACCGGAACGGTACCCGCTCACAATGTAAATCCCATGCTTGCCTACCTCTATTTCATTAACGTCCTTGACTTTTTTCAGCGGACTCAACACGGAAATCTCAAATTCCAAATCTTTCAACTCGCCGGCTTTGAGCGAGGGGAAACGGGGGTCGTGAAAAGCCGCCGCCACGGCCATTTCCTGCACGGTCTCTCCAAGCGGCTTGAACGCTCTGATGTAACCGATGCAGCCCCGAAGTCTGCCGTGCTTTTTCAGCGTGACGAATGCGCCTCTTTTTTCTTTCAAAATGTCCGATTTCAGATTCAAAGTCGGCAATTCCTCGCCCTGGAGCTTGGCCTCAATGGCATTTTTGGCAATGGTCAACAATTCTGATTTATCTTTCGATGACAGATTCATACCCCGGCTCCTTGCACAAAAAAGTTTACGATATCGCGCCAACGGCTGTTTCTAAAACTCCCGGCAATTTTTAAATTGAATCAATTCGAGTTCACCGGCAGAAAGCCGCCGCCGCGTATCCCACAACGGAGCTCTTGTCGCCGGTCACATCCCCGCTGTTGGCATATTTCAGGAAATACGCTTTGTCGGCCTTCAACTTTTTCGCAACCAGCATCACCACCGCCATGGGACCTCCGCCGCAGGCTTCCACAACGCCGTCATTCAGATCCTGCAAAAGGCCATCGGCATCGCCTTGTTTCAGATGCTCCACAACAATGGCATCCATTTTTTTTGCCGTATTGTAATGATAAAAATGAGATAAATCAGAACTGCCCACCAGGAGTATTTTTTTGTCCTGGACGGCGTCACCGATCTGTCGGGCCAGTTCACGACACGTCATTGTATCCTGGTCCCCCATCACCAACGGCAGAAACGAAAACGCGCCGAGACAGACCTGCAAAAAAGGAAGCTGAATTTCCACGGAATGTTCCTGCAGATGAGCTTGAGGAATATCCGCAACCACCGTGCCGGAATGTTTTAATTCTTCCGCCAGATCCTCCGCAACCGGAATAATTCCCAGAGGTGTTTCATATCCTCCGCGGCTCAAAACGGACACCCCGTGAAAAGCGACCCGGTGGCTCGGTCCGATTACAATCACTACGTCGTATGTCCCGCCCCGAACGAGCTTATAGGAATGAGCCGCCACATGGCCAGAATACATGTACCCGGCATGGGGAGAAATCAATCCCACCACATCCCCCGATATTTCTACATCCGGGATCATTCTAAAATAATCCTCGATATTCTTTCTTAAAACAGACGGATCTCCCGGATACCAGGATCCGGCAATGACCGATTTTCTGACAGGCTTGATCATCTTTTGTACCTCCAAATAACCCCTTGAGGAGTGTCCAAAACATCAATACCCAGCTCGGCAAGTTTCGCCCTGTAGAAGTCAGCTTCTTCCCAATTGCGGACGGATCTCGCCTTTTCTCTCTTGGCGATCAACGCTTCTATTTCATTTTGAGGTGTTCTGACCTCAAAATCCAAGATACCGAGCACTTCATTCATATTTTTCAAGGCATCCAGTATTTTCCGGGCATCTCTTTCGCTAATCCGGTTTTGAGACAAAGGAATATTGATCCTACGGACAAAACTGAAAAGAGCCACCAAGGCGCCGGAGATGTTTAAATCATCATCCAACGCGGCTTCAAAATCATGTTTAAGTTCATAAATGAACTGTTCCGTATCTGAAAAACTTTTTCCCTCTCCTTTCATGCCTTGGACCGACTGAAGCCGTTGAATGAAAGTCTGCAGTTTTTTGACTGTGTTTTTCGCGTTTTCCAAAGCCCTTTCCGAGAAATTGACCGGCTTACGGTAATGCACCGCCATCAAGAAAAAACGCACATCGCTGCCGGAGAAGCCTTTTTGCCTGATCGCGGATAAGGGCAAATCATTATTAAAGGATCGAGACATTTTGCGACCGCCAACCATGACCAACTCCGTGCTGATCCAGTAGTGGGGACCGTTGTTGCCCGTAAAGCCTTTATTGATGGCTAAAATATTTTCGCAATGGGGAAAGGTTTCATCCGCCCCGCTGACATGGATATCGTAAGCAGATCCCAGAAGCTTCTGGGAGACGGAAGCGCACTCCAGATGCCAGCTCGGCCTGACATTGCCCCAAATCGTCTTGTAATAAATACCCCGCTTCAATTCCGCCAAACTGGATCGTTTCAGAAGCGCAAAATCAGCCGGGCTGTCTTTTTCATAATCGTCGAGATCCACGGATTTCGCTTGACGTGTTTTATCCAAATTAATGTTGGTCAGCATGCCATAATCACTGAACCGCGAAATATTGAAATAAACGGAGTGGAGTTTTTCATAGGCCAATCCCTTGTCAATCAATTTCTCGACAATCTTCAGCATGGATTCAATATTTTCCGAAGCCTTGATATAAATGTTTTCCGGACGAATCCTGAGGAAAACGGTATCCTCCATGAAAATCTGCAGATAGCGGCTGGTGAAATCGTTCAAGGTCTGGGAAACCTTTTCGGAAGCTTGAATGGACTTATCGGACAAATCCACGATATCCACGACGTGTTTGACTTTATAGCCCTTGTAAACCATGTATCTGGAAATCAAATCGGACACCACAAGGCGGCGGTATTTCCCCAGATGAGGCACGTCGTGGATTGTCGGACCGCAGGTGCGCACGCTGACTTCACCGGCCATGAACGGTTTGAAAAGAACTTTCTGTCGTTTCAGGGTGTCGTGAAGATAAAGGGTGGACGTTTCTTTCTGATACGCGAACAATTCCGTGCTTAAGTACCGCTCCCCGCTATCGGGGAAAATAACCACGATGGTACCTTGCGACATCTCTTGCGCTTTTTGCGCGGCAACAAACATTGCCGCGCCGGAACTCATCCCCGCCAGAATCCCCTCTTCCCGGGCAAGTCGGCGGGCCATTTCAAATGCGTTTTCGTCCTGAATGTTAATTTTCTCATCGAGCATTTTCTTGTCAAAGATGCCAGGACGATAGGATTCCCGCATATTCTTCAGCCCTTGAATCTTATGTTTGAGATAGGGTTCAACGCCAATGATTTGAATTTTCGGATTCAATTCCTTCAGCCGTCTGGAAATTCCCATAGCCGTTCCGCTGGTGCCGAGGCTGGCCACCACCATTGTGACGGTCCCTTGCGTCTGATCCCATATCTCCTGCGCAGTGCCGTAATAATGCGCGGCGATATTGTCCTGGTTATTGAACTGGTCTGTGCCGTAATATTTATCGGGATTTTCTCGGAGCATCTTATAGACCAGCTCTATGGCGCCATCCGTGCCTAAATTCGCCGGCGTAAAATGCAGTTCGGCGCCCAGGGCGCGCAGAATTTTTTTTCTTTCCTCGCTCGCCGACTCCGGCATGGCCAGACATAATTTATAACCTTTTACCGCAGCTATCATCGCCAGACCGATGCCGGTGTTGCCGCTGGTCGCCTCCAGAATTATTTTGTCATGACTCAATTCGCCTCTTCTTTCGGCGCCTTCAATCATGAAAAGCGCCGTTCGATCCTTGATGGAACCGCCCGGGTTCGCGCTTTCAATTTTGGCAAAAATTTTTACTTTTTTATTGGGATTGAGTCTGCCGATTTCGACAAGCGGAGTATTTCCGATATATTCGACAATACTTTTATAAACTTTACTCATAAAAAAGCATTCCATTAAAATTTGAAAGTAAAATGAAGAAATATATTTTGTGTGACAAAAGCAATTTCAGCTGTCCATTTTGGGAAGAGGAATCTTTATGAACTGGACCCCTTCTTCCTTCAGGGTTTCTTCCTCTTCCGGCGTGCTGGTTCCCTTGATATTTCTTTTTTCTTCCTCACCATAATGAATCTTCAAAGCGATTTCCGCAAATTTATCACCGACATCCTCAAAGTTCTTATCCAAATATTGGTGCAGCATTTTCAGCGCCCCTGCGGGTGAAATTTGCTTTTGTCTTATTTTGGCATCCTCCTTGGAATCTTTGCCCATAATGGTGATGGAGGAAGGCACGACTTCTATATGGGTGCTGTTGCAAACCGGACAGGCGACCAGTTTTCGTTCGTTTTGCACAATCCAATTCTCCCGGTCCTTGAACCACCCTTCAAATGTGTGTCCTTTGTCACACCTTAAGTCATAAATAATCACAACAAAACCCCTGGCAAATTTTTTAGTTTATAACACGCAATCAAATAAAACACAATTCCTCAAATAAATCAAAAAATTCCGCCAAGATTGCTAAAATTAAAAAAGATGAGTTTTTTTGAATAAAAATGTGGACAATTGAAAATAAATTTTATATTTAGCGCGTGTCGGGATGTGGCCCAGTTTGGTAGGGCACTGCGTTCGGGACGCAGGAGTCGCGCGTTCAAATCGCGCCATCCCGACCATTTCATTGAGCTTCTGCTTTAACCGACCACGGAAGCCAATTTAAAGATCGGAAGGTACATTGCCACGATCATGCCACCCACAACGCCGCCCAGAAAAACCATCATGACCGGTTCCAGCAGAGCGGTCATGGCTTCCACGGCCACGTCCACCTCATCGTCGTAGAAATTGGCGATTTTACTGAGCATGGAATCCAGGGCACCGGTCGCTTCGCCAACAGCGATCATCTGCACCACCATGGGAGGAAAGAGTTTTGTTTCTTCCAGGGGTTCCGCGATTGAACGCCCCTCGCTGATGCTTTGACGGGTCTTCATCAAAGCGTTCTCAATCACAATATTCCCGGAAGTCTTGCTGACAATACTTAAGCCTTCAAGAATGGGCACGCCAGAACTCATCATGGTCGACAAGGTCCGGGCAAATTTGGCAATGGCCACTTTTTTCAACAGCTCTCCAAAAACCGGGGCTTTCAACACAAGAGAATCGATGGTCCACTTGCCTTTTTCAGTCTTGTAAAATCTTTTAAAAGCGATGAACAAAGCGACAAATATGGCGATGATAAAGAGAATATATTTTTGCGTGAACTCACTGGCCGTAATCAACAATTGCGTCAACGCGGGCAGCTCCCCGCCCATGCTTTCAAACATCTTTTTAAATACCGGTATCACCTTATAAAGCAGGAGAATGACAACACACACGGAGATGCCCAAAACAGCCGCCGGATAGGTCATCGCGCCTTTGACTTTGGCCTTCAATTTCATCGCTTTTTCCAAGTAATTGGAAAGACGCTCGAGAATGACGTCCAAGATACCGCCCGCCTCGCCGGCGGCAATGAGGTTCACAAAAAGGTCGTCGAACAAATTGGGATATTTTTTCAAGGCGTTGGTCAGGCTGTTTCCGCCTTCAATATCTTCTTTGACGGATTTTATAATCTTGGAAAAGGCTTTGTTTTGTTCCTGCTGAGCCAGAAGATCAAGGCACTGGATAAGCGGAAGACCGGCATTGATCATCGTGGAAAAAATTCGGCAGAACACCACCACATTCTTTTCCTTGATTTTGGGTTTTAGAAAAGGCAGATACTCCAGAATATCCTTGGGCTTTTGCTTGACTTCAATTGATTTGTAGCCCTGGCGCCGCAAAAGGCCGCGTACCGCCGCCTCATCAACAGCTTCCATCTCGCCTTTTTTTACTTCATCTTTCTTTGTGACAGCTTCCCAAACAAAGACAGGCATGATATTTTCCTCATCTCACATAACAAGTTTGTCTTATTTAAACCAATCTGATTATATTTTCAACAACTTAAATTGTCCCGTTTTTTGCAGCCCTTCTTTGCGACACGATTTCGTATAAAATAATGCCGGCCGCAACAGAAACATTCAGGGAATTGAAATTGCCGATCATCGGAATATTGACAAAAAAATCACACTTTTTCTTAATCAGAGGCCTGATGCCTTTGGCCTCTCCCCCCAACACCAACGCGATATGGCATTTAAAATCCATCTCCCGGATATTTTCCCCCGCGCGCGCTTCCGCCCCGACAATCCAGAATCCCTGATCCTTAAAATAATCAACGGTTTGAGACAAATTAATCACTTTGGCCACGGGAATTTGCCAGACACTTCCGGCCGACGTTTTGCTGACGGTTGCGGTGACTTTTGCTGCCCGGTCCCCCGGAATGACAACGCCGTCAGCGCCCAGACAATAAGCCGTCCGGATAATGGAGCCTAAATTGTGCGGGTCCATGACGCTATCCAATACCAGCACCAAACCAAAACCATCCCGAACGGTCCGATTCTTCAAGATATCATCCAATTCGGCGTATGCAAATTTTTTGCAAAAACAGACGATGCCCTGGTGATCGTTGTTGTCTGACAACTTGTCCAGCTGCTTTTTGGGATAAAACTCAACAGGAATATTTTTAACAGAGGCCAGATGGACTATTTCTTTGATGGCATGCTCCTTCCGGCCGGATGCGATTATTATTTTTTCGCACACGCCTCCGTCCTGCCTCAGAAGTTCTTTAACGGAATTCATTCCATAAATCAGGTCCATATCGATCTCTCAGGAAGCGGCGCGCATCCCGGCGGCAATTTCATCGATCATCCTGGCACATGCCTCAAGCGGATCCCGTGCCCGGCGGATCGGTCTTCCCACCACCAAGTAATCCGCTCCGGCTTTGATCGCCTCGGCGGCACTTAAAGTTCTTTTTTGATCATCCCGGTTTCGTTCATCAGGTCCCCTGATGCCCGGCGTCACAATAATAAATTTTTTTCCGCAATGCTCTCTGATTGAAGAGACATCCAAGGGCGAGGCAACAACACCCGACGCCCCGGCTTCTTGAGCCATTTTCGCCAGGCGAACAACCAGATCCTTGACGCCCATAGAAAATCCGATTGCTTTCAAATCATCATCATTTAGGCTGGTGAGAACGGTAACGGCGAGAATAATCGGCTTTTGTTTATTCAACTGCTCACAGCAGGCGGCGGAGGCGACAACCGATTCCCTGATCATTGGAATTCCGCCCGATGCATGCACGTTGAACATATCCACGCCCAGATGCACTGCGGCTTCGGCGGCCCGGGCCACCGTGTTGGGAATATCGTGGTATTTTAAATCCAGAAAAACCTTCTGCCCTCTTTCTTTGATGGCGCGAACAATGTCCGGACCGGCCGCGGTGAACAGTTCCTTGCCGACCTTGAACATGCCCACATGGCCGGAAAGAAGATCCAGCCACTCGAGCGCGTCATCATAGCTGGAAGCATCCAAAGCGAAAATGAGTCTCTCACAGGCCGCTTTATTCGATGTATTCTTCATCGCCGATAAATTCGGAGCTGTCCGGAATAGGTTTGAAATCTTCCTTCGATCCCTTTAAATACTCAGGATTGGCGTAAACAACTTTTCCTGCCGCGATTTCGCGCAGCGCCGTTACGATTTCCCTGTTTTTGCTCTTCACAAGCGGCTGCGCGCCTTTTAACAACTGATGAGCGCGCTTCGACGCCAGGGAAACCAGACCAAATCTGGTCTTGGCAACCTTCAAAGAATCTTCAATTGTAATCCTAGCCATTGAACACAAATCTCCTTATAAAAATTTATTGCTAATTTTCTTGATTTCCTGATTTAATCTTTTTCTCCTACATTTTTCGGCAATATAAATCGCCTTCAGCTGTTGAATCGCTTTTTGCAAGTCTTGATTCACGATGATGTAATCATACCACGAAATCTCTTTTATTTCACGTTCCGCCTGTTTGAATCGTTTCTGAATGACAGCTTCAGACTCACAACCCCTTTTCCTCAATCTTTTCAAAAGTTCTTCACCAGAGGGGGGTAAGACAAAAACATAAACCCCTCCCCTTAAAGATTCCTTAATCTTTTTGGCGCCGCGCGGCTCCACGTCAAACAACAGGTCCTGTCCCGCTTTCAGAACCTGCTCTACCGCCGATCTGGAAGACCCGTAAAAATGTCCGTAGTTTTTCACCCATTCAATAAATTCACCTCTTTGAATTTTTTGCTGAAATTCTTTTCGTGAAATAAAAAAATAATCTTTGCCGTCTATTTCACCGGGACGCGGCGCTCTGGAGGTGTGGGAAACCGAAAATTTTATCTCAGGATGAGTCTTCAGCAAGCCTCTGCATATACTGCTCTTGCCCGTTCCCGAGGGTGCCGACACGACGATAAACAAACCTTTGCCCATAAATTATTCGATATTTTGCGCCTGTTCGCGCAGTTTGCCCAGTTCGCTTTTCACTTCGATGACCTGGCGCGTGATTTCAACATCGCCAACCTTCGAACCGATGGTGTTTATTTCTCTGTTCATCTCCTGCAAAAGAAAATCTATCCTTTTGCCCTCACTGCCTTCTTTGCACAATAACTCCTCAAACTGATTGATGTGACTTTGCATTCTCACCACTTCTTCAGTAATATCCGTCCTGTCGGCCATGATTGCCACTTCCTGAGCCAGACGTGTTTCATCCAGGGGATAACCGGATGTCAATTCCCGAACTCTTTCAGACAGGCGTTTCTGGTACTCCGCCACGACCTGAGGCGCCCGGATTTTGATTTTTTTCATCATCTCCGAGATATTGTTGAGCCTCCCCACCATATCCTCCTGCAGCGCCAATCCCTCTTCCTGTCTCATTTTGGCTAGCGACGTAATCGAATCCAGAAGTGTTTTCTCCACGACGCTTAAGACTTCCGCCTCTAACGGCGCCTCATCCGGGGCAGTAAAAATATCGCGAAAACCCGCCAATAGGCGCAGCAGATCGGAAGACTCCAGTTGAAACTCCTGCTTCAAACGATTCAGCGCTTCATGGTATTCGCGGGCGATTTCCAGGTTCAAATTAATTCTGGAACGACTTTCTTCGCCGTCAATCTTGACAACCACCTCCACCCTTCCCCTTTTGATGATCTCGGCGATTTTTCTCTTGAATTCCATCTCGAGTGGAAAAAGCGCGGAAGGGAGCCTCAAAAACACTTCCAAAAAACGATGATTGACAGATTTGCTTTCCACGACAATGCTTTTGCCGTTAAAGATTGTTTCGGCCCGACCATAGCCGGTCATGCTTTTTATCATGCAAACCCCTTCTGATTTTTTATGCTTGGCTTTTCGCCATCCGCAGCTGCAGCAGATATTTTTCCCTGATTTTTCCCATCATCTGCTTCTGCTTTTCCGCGGCGTAATCCGGATATGTCCAAGGAAGCTCGCGAAACCGCTTTCCCTGATAAATCAACGTCAAATCGGCGTATATCCCATCGCGCAAATAAATGCGATGGGTGAAATTCTTGCCGGTGGCTAAAATCAAATTCGTCTTGGATATGTAACCGGGATCAATATTCACCCGCCGCCTCGAATCGCACGAAAACCGGTCCTCGATCGCGTTGGCGGCCCGTTTAATGTCCGGCAGCATCTCCGGAGGGATCAGTTTTTCCATTCCCAGAAAACGGCGGCTAATGTTGTCTCCCATCTCATCACGGTAATAATCCGTGTAATCAAAAGGCTTCATTTCACTTATGAAATCGGCCACGCCGTATGAGCGGCAAAGCAGCTCAACAGCGTCGTTGAGAGATGACACATCGCGTGCCAGCACGCTGAAAATCAGTTTGACCGGTTCAGCCGGCGAAGGTTTACTCATAGCGCGTCAATAAGCTCTTGTTGTGAAACCGTAGCCGTACCGACTTTCCCGACGACGATGCCGGCTGCGACATTGGCCAGGCAGGTCGCTTCTTTCAGGTCAGCCTGTGCCGCAAGCCCCAAAGCCAATATTCCGATCACCGTATCCCCCGCGCCCGTCACATCGTAAACCTCCTTGGCCTGAGCTGCAAAATAGGTATGCGTAACTTTTTTGCCGTTCTCAAAGAGGCTCATCCCCTCTTCCCCCCGGGTGACAAGCATAGCCGGAAAAGCATACTTTTTCAGCACGATTTTACTGACGGCAATGATGTCCGTCACGCCTGTTGCGTCGAACCCCGCGGCTCTTTGCACTTCGTGATGGTTCGGTGTGATAATATGCGCCCCCCGGTATATCGAAAAATTGTTCTGCTTTGGATCGAGACAGATCACGATATTCGTCCCTTCAACCATTTTTCTTATGCCCCGAATGAGCTCTTCCGAAACCACTCCTTTGTTATAGTCAGAAACAACTATCGCTCCGATTCTGTCCCGCAGAGATTTGACGTAGCTTAAAATCTTATTGACGCTCGCGGCGGGAATCGCTTTTCTGTTTTCCTTGTCAAAGCGCACCATCTGCTGTCCATGAGCGACAATGCGCGTTTTGAGTGTCGTCGGCCTCCCTGGTTCGATGACAATGCCCTTGGTTTCAATTTTTTTCTTACGTAGTTCGGAAAGCAATTGTTTTCCGATGACATCCTTGCCGATGACGCCGGCCACATAGACTTTTCCGCCCATCGCATAAATATTATTCAGTACGTTGGCACACCCCCCCAACATGATGCTGTCTTTCTGAACATCCACAACCGGCACCGGCGCTTCCGGGGAAATCCGGGAAACATTGCCCCAAATGAAATGGTCAACCATCACATCTCCCACAACCAAAACACCTGCCCGGGAAAATTCCGCGACAATTTCCAGCGCCCTTTTCTTCGTCAAAAACCTATGCATTGTTTCAACATCCCATCGCATGCCTATTAAATTAAAAAAAGCGCTCATCGCGCCATCGTTTCAAAAAAAACCTGTGAAATCCTATTATCAAGTCCTAATTTTGTCAATCATTTTCTCATTGTATCGCTTCTGATAACCACTGGCTGACATCAAGTTTGCCTTGACAGACAACACAAAATCAATTTTATAAACCCATGGCGTGAATTCTTAACAAAAACAAGAAATTGAGTAAATGTTTTATGATGACCATCGAACAATTCCGGTATGGTAGCGATAACTTCGGCTATCTTCTCTACGGGTCAAATGAAGCCGTCGTGATCGACGGCGGGGCGTGGAAAGAAATTAGTCTCTTTTTAAAGACATACAATTTGCGGTTGGCCCTGATAACGAATACGCACCGCCATCCCGACCATATGTCTGGAAACGATCACCTTCTGAAAATTTTTTCTTCCCGCTACCTCAATCCTTCAGAGGTCGAAGATCAAGCCACCCTCACCATTGGGGAAGAAACCATCCGTGTTTATAAAACCCCGGGGCATACCGACGATTCCATATGTTTCCACGCCGGCGATATCCTCGTCACGGGCGACACCCTGTTCAACGGCACGGTAGGCAATTGTTTTTCGGGCAATCTGAAAAACTTTTACTATTCCATCAAAAGGATTATGGCTCTGCCTGATGAAACAAGAATTTACTCCGGCCATGATTACGTTCTGAATTCTCTGGCCTTTGCCCGACATCTCGAACCGAATAACATAGACCTCGAAACTTTTCGTGATGTTTATCGTGACCGCGCGAAAAAAAAATTGTTTTCCACATTGGCTGAAGAAAAAAAAATTAATCCCTATCTGCGATTCAATGACGAGGCCATCATCAAAATTTTAAAAGAAAGAAATTTGCCGTGCGACTCCGAATGGCAAAGGTGGGAATCCTTGATGTCCATTGATTGATGAGAAGAGATTCCTTATCTTCTTGTCAATGAAGGACTTTTTTATCCCCTGGCTTTGGAAACACAGCAGAAACCTTTTAATTCATTATTGACTTAAGAGACATTATCAAGTAAAAAATTTTGCACGAAATCAATCAAAAAGGAAATGCCTTTATGATTTATTCGGCGCTACTGGTTACTTTAGGTGTTGCGGTAACCGCTTTCATGTCGTCCTGGGCCGTGATTTTTTCCTTATTCCCCGAATCCGACAACAAAATTCACATTGTGGCGCGTCTATGGGCAAAAATTTTGCTTTTTCTGGGCAACACGAAAGTCAAGGTTATCGGCACGGAAAATATCCTCCATGGCAAACCGCAAATTTTTATGGGAAATCATCAGAGCGACTTTGACATTCTGATTTCACTGGCCCACATCCCCGTTCAATTCCGTTGGATTGCAAAAAAAGAGCTCTTTGCCATCCCCATTTTCGGCGCGGCGATGCGCAGTGCCGGTTATATCGAAATCGACAGAGAAAACAGGGAAAAAGCGTTGCAAAGTCTTGATGAGGCCGCGTTGCGTATCAGAAACGGAAAATCCATCATGACCTTTCCCGAGGGAACCAGGAGCCGTGATGGAGAAATCAAGCCTTTCAAACACGGCGTTTTTTATCTGGCCATTAAATCCGGGGTTCCCATCGTCCCGGTGTCCATCGTCGGCAGCGGAAAAATCATGCCGAAAAGATCGCTCAGAATCAAACCGGGACAAATCAGAATGATCATCGGAAAACCCATCGAGGTTAAAGACTACGACATCGACCGCCGCCATGAACTCATCGCTAAAGTGAGAAATGAAATTATGAAAAATTACAATGACTGGCAGGATGAAGGTCTGGCAGACATAAAAGACTTGGAAAGAGAGGCGAGTTGAATCTACCGACAGCAATAGTTCTCGGCATCATTCAGGGATTGACAGAGCTTTTTCCGGTCAGCAGTTCCGCTCATCTGGTCATTCTGCAGAGTTTTTTCCCGGGTTTTGAACAACCCGGGGCCGCTTTCGATGTCATGCTCCATCTCGGAACTTTATCGGCCGTCATTTTCTATTTCCGCACCGATTTGTGGACGATGTTTACCTCCATCGTTCCTGGTCTGTTTCCGCCCGATTCTTCCTTAAAAAGCGACACCTCTTCACCAACGATGCGGAAAATGGTCTTCTTTTTAATCATGGCAACCATTCCCGCCGCTTTTTTCGGTCTATTATTTAAAGACTACATCCACCAAATGTTTGAAAACGCGCAGGTTGCGGCTTTATTTTTGATCATCACGGGGATGATGCTTTTCCTGTCGGATAAAGCAAAGAACGCGCAACGAAATCTGCGGGACATGACCATGATCGACAGCGTGATCATCGGGTTTTCTCAAGCTTTTGCTTTGATGCCGGGCATCTCCCGTTCCGGCGCCACCATCACCGCCGGAATATTCCGAAAGTTCAACCGCCAAGACGCCGCCCGTTTTTCGTTTTTGCTTTCCATCCCGGCCGTCTGCGGCGCGGCGATTTTGGAAATGCCTTATCTGAAAGACGTCTCTTCCGCGGACCGATTCTCTTACGCCGCCGGCTTTATCAGCGCCGCTTTGACCGGTTTTTTGTCCCTGAAGCTTTTCTTTCTGATTATCCGGGAGGCGCGGCTAAAATATTTCGCTTATTATTGTTGGATTTTTGGCTTTTTTACACTACTTGTCAAATTTGTTTTTTTCTGAAATAATAAAAAACAATAAAAAAATTGCCCATCAATCAGCCATGGTATGGAAAAGAAAAAAATAGACGCAAAAATCATCCGAGAAATAAAAGGGGCGATTTATCTTTCCCTGGCAATTTTTTTGCTGTTGAGCCTTCTGTCTTATCATCCGCAGGATCCTTCTTTTACACATTTCGCCGCCGGCGATCAGGCGATTCACAATTACACGGGAAAGGTCGGTTCCTACACTTCCGATTCAATGATCCGGCTTTTCGGCGCGGCGGCGTTTTTCTTCCCCCTGATCTTTTTCATCTGCAGTTTCCGATATTTTCTGCGTCCCGAATTTACCGTGAGCAAGACCCGGATCGCCGGCTTCGTCTTCTCGGTGCTCTCCCTGTCCGGAATTATGGCTCTGCTTATTCAAGGAAGCGTTACCTTATATGGAGAAACATTGAAAAACGGCGCCGGCGGTCTGCTGGGTGTGGCCCTGGTCAATTTTCTTCGCGCCTATTTGAATGTTGCGGGAACCTATATTATTCTTTTCCTCATCTTCATCATCGCCCTGACTTTCATGTTTGAGTTTTCGATGGTGTCCGTAACCGAAAGAATTTCCCAATTTTTTCTCGCCCTCCTGAATCTTATCAAGAATAGACTTTCCGCTTTCGCCGGTTACGTGATGGCCAACGCCAAAAAAGGAAATGAACCGGAAGAGGTAATCGTTGCCGAACCTCCGGAACCGCCGCCCGCAGTCAAGAAAGTTATACCGAAGAAAATCGAACAGACCCATTTCGATTTCACGAAAACCAAAACGGACGAACAGTTCCAGCTCCCGCCACTGACGCTGCTGGACGAAACGCCGCCCAAGGATGGCCGGGTCAAGCGAGACGCACTGGTGACCAACTCCCGAATTCTGGAAAAGAAACTGGCCGACTTCGGCGTCGAAGCCCGTGTAGTTGAAGTCCTTCCCGGTCCGGTCATCACCATGTATGAATTGGAACCGGCCCCCGGCGTAAAAATCAACAAGATCGTCAACCTCTCAGACGATTTGGCTCTGGCTCTCATGGCACCGAGCATCCGCATTATCGCACCCATACCCGGAAAATCCGTCATCGGCATTGAAATACCCAATCTCAAAAGAGAACACGTTTACCTTAAAGAAGTTTTGGATAATAATTCTTTCCGCGAATCGTCTTTCCGCCTGCCGATCGCCCTGGGCGTCAATTTCGTAGGCACACCCGTCATCGCCGATCTGACCAAGATGCCCCACCTGCTCATCGCAGGCACAACGGGTTCGGGCAAGAGCGTCGCTCTCAACGCCATGATTTGCAGCATCCTGTTCAAAGCGCAGCCCGATGACGTCAAATTCCTCATGATCGACCCTAAACGGTTGGAGCTGTCATCATACGAGGGCATTCCCCATCTTCTGCATCCGGTCGTCACGGATCCGAAAAAGGCATCCCAGGTACTGCGCTGGACGGTGGAAGAGATGGAAAGACGATACCGCATCATCAACGATTTGAAGGCCAAGAGCATCGAAACATACAACGAACTGCTTCTGAAAGGTTTGAAAAGCAAAACCGTTCTGGCCCTGCCGAAGCCGTCGGATCCGGACGAAGATATGGAAACAACGGCTGAAACCGTTGAAGAAGGGAAAACCGAGCCGGAAATCAAACACACAAAGCTTCCCTACATTGTTGTCATTATTGATGAGCTGGCCGATTTAATGATGGTCGCTCCGCGGGATGTGGAAGAGTCGCTGACGCGCCTGGCCCAGATGGCGCGTGCCGCGGGCATTCACCTGATCATCGCCACCCAGCGGCCGTCCGTCGATGTCATTACCGGTCTGATCAAAGCAAACTTCCCCACGCGCATCTCCTTTCAGGTTTCTTCCAAAATCGACTCCCGCACCATTATCGACCAGCAGGGCGCGGAAAAGCTGCTGGGATCGGGAGACATGCTCTTTATCCCTCCGGGCACATCCAAACTGTCGCGCATCCACGGCGCCTATGTCTCCGACAAGGAAATTTCGCGCATCGTGGATTTTATAAAGATGCAGGGGCAACCGGCGTATGATTCCTCCATCGAGAAATTCGCCCTCGCGGCTGCGCAATCCACGCATGAAGGCGAGGATGATTTCGATGAAAAATACGATGAAGCCGTCGCATTGGTCAGTGAACTCGGTCAGGCCTCCATCTCCCTGGTTCAGCGTTACATGAAAATCGGCTACAACCGTGCAGCGCGCATCATTGAAAAAATGGAGGCCGAAGGAATCGTCGGACCCTCCGATGGCGCAAAACCGAGAAAAGTCCTGATTAGAAAGCTTCCATAATTGAAAAAAACACCGCAACATAAAATCCGCATCATTTCTCTAGGTTGTCCGAAAAACTTAATCGATTCGGAAGTCATGGGAGGCCTGCTGGCTCAAAGCGGAAACCTCCTCGTCGAACAAAACGACCGCGCCGACATCGTCATCATCAACACCTGCGCTTTTATCACTCCGGCCAAGGAAGAAGCCATCGAGGAAATTCTCCTGCTGGCTGAAGAAAAGAAAAAACGTCATCCGCAGCTGCACATTGTCGTCGCCGGTTGTCTCGCCCAACGCTATGGCAAGGAACTTTTCTCCCAAATGCCGGAGGTGGATTTGTTTGTCGGCACGGGAGAAGTCGGCAACATCGTCGATCACATCAATAGATTTCACCGGGATGAGTTCCAACGGCAGTTCATCGTCACCAAGCCGAACTTTCTCATGACCTGCGACATGCCCCGGCTGTTGCCTGCCGAAACGGTAAGCGCCTATCTCAAAATTTCCGAAGGATGTTCCAACCGCTGTTCCTATTGCGTCATCCCGTCCGTGCGCGGATCAGCCCGGAGCCGCCAACCGGATGACATTCTTCGGGAGGCGGAGATCCTGGCCCAAAGAGGCATCAAGGAAGTCATCGTTACCGCTCAGGACACCGCACAATACGGACGCGATTTAAAAGGCCGCCCCAGCTTGTCGGTTTTGCTGCGGGAGCTGTCGAACATCCAGGGCCTTGATTGGATTCGCCTGCTTTATGTGCACCCGGCGCACGTCACCCGAAACCTGCTGGAAACCATCGCCGACAACAAAAAAATCTGTCGTTATCTTGATCTGCCCATCCAGCATATTGACGATACTGTTTTAAAAGCAATGCATCGCAACGTCAGCAGCGCCAAAATTAAAGAGGTAATCGCTGATGCCAGGAAAATCGTTCCCGGCGTGGCCCTGAGAACGTCGCTGATTGTCGGTTTTCCGAAAGAAACGCCAACCCGCTTCAACCGTCTGCTGGATTTTGTTAATGAGACACGATTTGACCATCTCGGTGTCTTTGTTTATTCCAGGGAGGAAGGCACAAAAGCCGCCACATTCAAATCGCAGATCGCTGAGAAAGAAAAAGAACGCCGCCGCGACATCATCCTGAATGAACAGTCGACGATTTCCGCCGCGATCAACGCCACGCTGATCGGCTCGATCCAGGAAGCGCTCATCGAAGCCAGAAGCGACCGCGCGGATTACGACGCCGTCGGCCGGATTCGGCGGCAGGCGCCGGAAATCGACGGCGTGACATACCTCCGCGGAAAAAACCTGCGCCCGGGGAATATTGTTTTGTGCGAAATCACAGCCGCCGACGAATACGATTTGTTCGCAAAATCGATATCTTCAAAGTAAATTTTATTTTTTATTTTTCTCCCACTGCGGACACAATTCCGAGGAACCTGGCTGATACTCGCGGCACACTTTCGGCCTCGTCTCGTAGATGGAACACATCCAGAAATCTCCCTCATTGTAAAGGAACGGGCATTCCCGGGGATACTGGCCCGTTTCCGAGGAAATCATTCTATCTCCCGCCCAAAAAAGATGACGGTGTTCGATCATTTCCAGGATATCTTGTCGGTTTTCCGCGCGCCAGCGCGCAAAATCCTCCTGATCCGCATAGGCCGTCAAATCCACAAAACAGCATTTGCCGCATCTTTTACACAAAGCCTCATCTTCCATCGCACAACATCTCCGTAAGGATCTTGGGGTGTTTTCCCGTGAGGACATTATCTCACATTTAGAATGTATTTGAAAGCATCCGCCTCAACAGGAAAAAAGGCTATGGCGTCCCAAATTTTTCAGGACGGCCGGAGATGAATTTATCCTTTGAATTCGCTGCATATTTATTGTATGCATCAACGCGTCAATGAAATCCAACCGACGGGATACACGGCGATGAACACGAAAAAGGACAAAAAAACTCAGGCAACTCCATCTTGCGATAACAAAGACGACAAGAACCGGGAATCTCTGCGTCCGGAACTTCGGGAACTTTTTGAACGCGAAGCTTTTCTGTTTGATGAAAACCGTCCCGAGGCCGTGGCGAAACGTCGGCAGCACCGGCAGAGAACGGCCCGGGCTAACGTGAACGACTTATGTGATCCAAACAGTTTTATCGAGTACGGCGCTTTCGCGGTCGCCGCGCAGCGGGGAAGATGCTCGGAAGAAGACTTGATCAGCCGGACACCTGCCGATGGGCTGATCGCGGGCATCGGGTCGGTGAACGGTTCCTTTTTCAACGCGCAACGATCGCGTTGCATGATCATGGCTTACGATTACACGGTGTTGGCCGGAACGCAGGGATATTTCAACCATAAAAAAATGGATCGGATGCTGAAACTCGCTTATGAGCAGCGTTTGCCGCTCGTCCTCTTTGCGGAGGGCGGCGGTGGAAGGCCCGGCGATGTGGACGCCATCGGCGTCATGACCGCCGGCCTGGATTTGTCCACGTTCAGTGCTTTTGCAAAATTAAGCGGCAGAGTTCCTTTGATCGGCATTGTCTCCGGCCCCTGTTTTGCTGGCAACGCCGCGCTCTTGGGATGTTGCGACGTGATTATTGCAACGCAAAATGCCAATATCGGCATGGGCGGCCCGATCATGATTGAAGGCGGAGGCCTGGGCGTGTTCAAAACGGAAGACATCGGCCCCATAGACGTTCAGACGGAAAACGGCGTGGTGGACATTGAAGTCGGCGATGATGCCCAAGCGGTTGCCGCGGCGAAAAAATACCTGGCTTTTTTTCAGGGAGATCTTCCCGATGCTAAAGCGGCGGATCAATCGCGGTTACGCGATCTCATTCCGGAAAACAGAAAGCGCGCATACGACATCCGCAACATCATCAAAACGTTGGCGGACCAGGATTCTTTTCTGGAATTGCGGCCGAAATTCGGTCGGGGGATGATCACCGGTCTGATGCGCATCCAGGGCCGGCCGTTCGGAGTGATCGCCAACAACTGCATGCACATGGCCGGTGCCATAGAGGCGGACGGGGCGGATAAGGCAGTCCGTCTGATGCAGATTTGCCAGGCGCACGGCCTTCCCATGGTTTCGCTATGCGATACGCCCGGTTTTATGGTGGGTCCGGAAATTGAAAAACGCGCACAGGTCCGCCACGTGTGCCGAATGTTTGTCGTCGGCTCCCATTTGACCATTCCTTATTTCACGATCGTGCTGAGGCGAGGATACGGTCTCGGAGCCATGGCCATGGCCAAAGGAGGATTTCACGAATCGTTCTTCACCGCCTCCTGGCCCACGGGCGAATTCGGTGCCATGGGCATTGAAGGAGCCATCAAGACGGGATTCAAAAAGGAATTGGCCGCCGTGGAAGACACCACCCAACGGGAAAAACTCTATGAAGAACTCGTTGATCAGTTGTATCAGAGAGGCAAAGCCATTCATATCGCTTCTTATCTCGAAATCGATGCGGTGATCGACCCCGCCGAAACCCGTCACTGGATTATGCGCGGGTTGAAATCCGTTCTTCCGGCAAAAGAAAATTTAGAAAATCGTTTTATCGATCCCTGGTGAGGGGGGACAGGTGGGATGAATATCCAAGATGTTTTTGCCGCGTATCGGGAAGACCTCAATCTGGTGGAGCAGAGCATCAACGCCCATGTCATATCCGAGATCAAGCTGATACCAGAGATAGCCCATCACCTGATTGACAGCGGCGGCAAGAGATTCCGTCCCCTGCTGCTTCTGATTTGCGCAAGGCTTTGCGGTTACCGGGGCAAGAGCCGCATCCCGATGGCCACCGTGATGGAATTTTTTCACACCGCCACCCTGCTGCATGATGACGTTATTGACCAGGCCTCCATGCGGCGCGGCAAGGCGTCCGCCAATCAGGTCTTTGGCAATTCCGTCAGCATTCTGGTCGGCGATTTTCTCAGTTTCAAAGCCTTCACCCTGATGACGGGCATCGGCCGCATGGACATTCTGAAGCTGATTTCAGAAATGGGAAAAGTCATGTCCGAAGGCGAGGTGTTTCAGCTGACCAAACGGGGCGATATCCGCATGCAGCAGAAGGATTATCTAAACATCATTGAAAGAAAAACCGCGGTGCTGATCTCCGCATCGTGCGCGGCCGGCGCCATTCTCGCCTCCACCTCGCAAGAAAAAATACATGCGCTCGCGCGGTTCGGCACCCTCATCGGCATGGCTTTCCAGATTACCGATGACATTTTGGACTACACGGCCCCAAGCAAACGATTCGGCAAATCCTTGGGAAAGGATCTGGAGGAAGGCAAAATTACGCTGCCGCTGTTGTTCACCATAAAAAACTGTTCTGAAGAAGAAAAACAAAGGATCAGGGAAATCATCAGCGGCAGAAAAATCTCTCAAAAACACATGCGGGAAATCATCGGCTTGATCAACAAATACGATGCCATCGACGCTTCCATGGCAATCGCGGCGACCTATTTGAAAAAGGCTAAATCTCAGCTGAAGATTTTCAGGGATGGTCCGGAGAAGGAACATTTAAAAACTGTCGCCGAATACGTCATCACCCGCAAGGAATAAGACCATCAACCGGGACAGTAGAAGGTTTCAATGTATTTGCGGAAAAAATCCTTGACCCGCGGGTTTTTCTCCCGACGATAGAGCCTTTCAAACACGCCCTGAACCCATTTCGTTGAGTAGGCCAGATCATTGTAGAGTTCCTTGTAGGTGCTGGCTCCCAGCTGAAATCCGATTCCCGCAAAGGCATCAATCGCCCTTTCCTTGATGCTTTTGATTCCCTTTTCTTTCGGAAACGTCCATGCTTTCCAGGCCATGTAAAAACCGTACCGTAAAGCATTCCAATACGAACTGACCGACATCACCGTGTCATAGAGCGTATAAAAAGCCACCAGGGGGCTGTTATACAAGGAATCGGGTATGGTTCTGTTACTTTCCGTGATATCCGCAATGGAAAGGGAGCAGAAATAATCCATCGTTCCCGGATTGCCGTAGATGAGTTCATTTTTTTTCAGCCCCTCAAAAAAATCGATGGAGCCCGGCAGATTGCTCAGGCAGGTCGGCTGAATGCCTATTTTGTGTTTTTCGCAGAAATCCGCGATTTTCTTACCCGAGTGGTCATTCAAAGAATTAAAATAATCATAAGGCATCCCGAACATAAACGCGCCGTGAACGGAAATGCCGTAGTCCTGAATCTTTTTTATCCGGGACGCGTAATATTCCTCGACGGAGGTACCTTCTTTCTTGATCCGCGGCACGATGCTCTTGCCGATAAATTCAAGGTTCCGGATGTCCAGCGACTCCAGACCCAGAAAGAAATGGGAGGCTCCGGATAGGCGCAACTTCTTCAGCAACGCCTCGTCATCGGCGACATCAATGCTGATTTGAGCGGCATAATTTATGGCCACCTTGCTTTCTATCATTTTATCCAGAATTTCATGAAGTTTTTTGCCGCCGACCAAAAGATTGTCCGGCGAGATGAAGTAAAACCGGTTTTTAAAGCTGGTTCCCTTTTTTTGCTTTTCCCAAAGCTCGCTGATAAAATCGTCCGCGGACCGCGAGGTGAATCGTCTCTTTTCCCTGGGAAAAGAAGAGATGGAACAAAACGTACAGGAATAGGGGCAGCCCAGAAAAGGGGTCGTCACGTTGGTTTCTATCATCCGGGCCAAAACGGGACCTGCAATGGGAAGCTTGTTGATAAAGGGAGGATTGATTTTGGGAAGTTCGCTCACCCGCGGACAACCCCATGCGCCGTCTTCGATGGGCGTTTCCCCACGATATTCTTTCTTTAAATTTGAATTCTTCAGATCTTCGATCACCTGCCGGATGGTCGCTAAATCGCCCGCTCCGATGACCTGCGAAACCAGATGAGGACGGGGAATATGCGGCTTGATGTAAACATCCATATCGCCTGGGCTGGTGGATACGTGGATGCCGCCGATGATGACGGGAATGTTCACCCGGTTGAGGACGAGCGTCGCGGCGCAGGCGCCCTGAAAACTCGAACTCATCGAGGTAATAAAAACCGCCAAAGGTTTTTTTCCTTCCTCCGAAATGATCCGTCCGATCGTCCGGCGCACATCATCGGCCAAAATCACCCGGGCATCTTCATCAACCCGGCAGATTTGATTGGCGATATAATAAAGACTATAGGATTCGATCGCCATTTGTTCCAACATCCCCTTGCGCAAAACATATTCATTGAAGGAAAGAAAATCAGTATAATTTTCTTCATTGCAGGTGTCCAATTTTTTGCCGGTCAGGTATTCCACCACATCCGGCACGGTGAAATTCCCCGTGCCGATCTTTTCCATCAGGTTGATCGTCGACGGATTATACATGATGTAGTAGCCACCGGATTTTTTTCCGTTTTCGTCAACACGCGCAGAACGAACTCCCGCCATGCCCCCCTCCTTCTTTTCTGACTATGGTATGCGACAAGGCATTTCCTAAGAAAGCTGATATCCTTTGTCCCGAAATAATTTCAAACAGGCATCCACAACCGCACCGTCATAGAGAATATTCTTGTTCTTCTCTATTTCCCGGAGCGCCGACTCCAGTCCGAGGGACGGCCGATAGGGACGGTGGGACGCCATGGCTTCCACGACATCGGAAACGGCCATGATTCTGGCTTCCAGAATAATTTCCTCTCCCCTTAATTGTCTGGGATAACCGGAGCCGTCCATTCTTTCATGGTGCTGATACACCACCTGGGCCAACGGCCAGGGCGACTCGACATTTTTGAGCATCTCATAGCCGCTCGTGGGATGCTCCTTAATCAGAGAAAATTCCAGATTGGATAATTTCGTGGGTTTCGTCAAAAGCTCCGCCGGCACCGCCAATTTTCCGATATCATGGATGCAACCGGCCATGCGAATTCCCTCAATCTTTTCATCGGGCAAACCCATCTCCTTGGCGATCGCGCAAGCCAGTTCTGCGGAGCGCAACTGATGACCGGCCGTGTAAGGATCTCTGGCCTCCAGAGCGGAAACCATCACCTGAATCGTGACGCCTGCGGATTTTTTCAGGATCTCCAGCGTGCGCTGCAATTCCGTCTGCGCCCGCTTGTGTTGCGCGATTTCCTTCTCAAGGGCTTCGTTGACGATGCGGTAGTCTTCAGTGCGCTTGGCGACCCGTTGCTCGAGCTCCTGATTTATTTTATTGATATTTTCCCTTTCAATCTCCAGCTGGTGCTTCATGAAAAAGTCGCGGCGGGCGTAAAATTCAATGGCATAACAGGACATCATTCCCAACACATTGGCGCTGATGAAAAAGAAGTTGTTATTGACAAAAATATTCCAAGGGGTCGGATTGAACCAAACGGCCGCCATTTCGTACAGGATAACCTGCAGCCAGCCGGCAAAGGCCGCCCAAACGAAAAAAAGACGAATCAGCGTGTAGCCCCACATAAAGACGAGCATCAAGCCGGCATAGTAGAAAAAACCGACACTGGACGGGGCGATCACGATCATGGCGATAATGCCCAAACCAACAATGATATAGGCCAGCGCAAGTACAGGCTGCATAAATTTCTTGAAAAACGGCGTCACAGACAGCAGCAGAAAAACACCCAGAACCGGCCCGATGATGACAAGGCGGATCACCCATATCGAAAATTTCTGCTCCGGCATGAGAAAAGCGTCCAGAGCGCCGAAGGCGGCATAAAGCACGGCACCCAGAATCATCATGATGCGGACTTGGGCAATGGAAGACTGATAATAATAATCCAGAAAGGGTTTTTCGAGCGAAGCGCATTCGCCTGAGAATTTCAACGTAACCGGATTTAATTTCATTGTGCCGCTCATTTTATCCATTTGAAAATTCGTATCACATTCAGCGAAGGTTTCAAACACAAATTTGAGGGAAATCTCGATTTTTTAAATGAGGGGCAATTGATAAGATTTGCCGTCGATGCAACCCTCGCGGTCGTTTTTGATCGCCTGGGGAAGAGCGTTCATGATGTCTTTCGCCGTGATGCCGTCAACGCCCTTTCTGGATGCCGCCAGGTCCCCCGCGTAGCCGTGAATATAAACGCCTTTGCGCGCGGCCTGCGTCGGGGACAGTCCCATGCCCAGCATGGCCGCGATGCAACCCGCCAAGACGTCGCCCGAACCGGCGGTAGCCATTCCCGCATTGCCGGTCATATTGACATAGACGCGTCCATCGACGTCGCCGACAAGCGAATGCGCGCCTTTCAAAACGATGATCGCGTTGAATTGCTCAACCGCTTCCCGCAAAACGGCGATTCGATTTTTACGGATTTCGCCGGCTGTTTTTCGGGTCAGTCGCGCCATTTCTCCCTCATGAGGCGTCAGGATGGTCGCGGCCCGGCGTGATTTCAACAGGGACGGATTTTCCGCGACCGCCGTCAATCCGTCGCCGTCAATCAGCATGGGCACGTCCATCTCGGCCACCAGCTCCCGCACCAAATTTTGAGTTTCCTCATTCAGGGACAATCCTGGACCAATGACAACCATGTCCGCCTTGGCCGCCATCTCCAGCAACTTGTTCTTATTCGTGAGCGACAGGCTTCCGGAGGAAGTTTCTTCCTGCGGAAGATAAACAATTTCCCTGCCCCTTTTGGCAATTACCGGAACAATGCTCCGCGGAGCGGCAAGGCGCGCGTACCCGCCGCCCGATTTGAGAAAGGACATCGACGCCAGGTAGGGCGCGCCGTAATAATTTGCCGCTCCCGCGACAAAAAGGACATCGCCCATCAGGCTCTTATAGGCGTCGGCGGGACGTTTCGGCAGGGGAATCGGTTCATTCGTCTCCAGTTTTAGCTCCGGGGCTTCCGTCAGAGAAAGCGGAAAGGAAATCAAACTGACATGGAGTTCCCCGCAGCGTTCATAACCGGGATAGAGCAGATTGCCCGCTTTGGGCAAGCCAAAGGCAACCGTGTAATCGGCCTGTACGGCATCGCCCATGATCTCGCCGGTGTCGCCGTGAACGCCGGACGGGATATCCAGCGCGAGAACTTTCTTCTTGCTTTTGTTGATCAGCGCGATCACCTCCGCCGCCAATCCGGCCGCCGGACGGTCCAGTCCGGTGCCGAAAATCGCGTCGATGACGCCGTCGCAGTGGGCCAGATCCCGCTTGGCGTCCGCCGCGCTAGCCAGGGTCTTCATTTCCAGGGGAAGACGGGAAACAATCCCATAATTGGTCCGGGCCGCGCCTCTGAATTTCGACGCCTCCCCCAGCAAAAAAACCTTGACCCCGCCCCCGTGAGCATGAATGAGACGCGCCGCCACCAGTCCGTCGCCGCCGTTATTGCCGGAGCCGCAGAAAACGACGAATTTTCCGCCGTACACAGGAATTTTCTTCTTCAAAAGATGAAAGGCGGAAAGGCCCGCATTCTCCATCAGGATTTCTTCGACAATGCCGAATTTCTCCATGGCCCTGCGATCCAGTTGGCGCATTTCACTGACACTTGCTATTTTCATAACCGGTCTCCTAACAGGACGACAAACTTCCCCTGATTATCGAAATATTGTTCACCATGAACGAAGACTTCAACCAATCATTATTTTGCGGCAAGCCCCATGCCGCTACCGCATGGTCAACACTTTGGCGCCCCGGATTTTTCCGTCTTTCAATTCCGCGAGCGCGCGGTTGGCATCGACCAGCTGATATTCTTCCACATCAGGCATCAGCGGTATTTCCGCAGCCAGATCAAGAAACTCCCGGATATCCCGACGCGTCACATTTGCCACGCTTTTGATTTCTTTTTCCATCCACAGATCCCGGGCGTAATCCAGATGTCGGAGATAATCCCTGTCCGCCTCCTCCTTGCGGATGGCGTTGATGACCAGCCTTCCCGAAGGCTCCAGATTTTTCAGGGCCTCAACGACGGGTTTCCACGCCGGTGTCGTGTCAATGACGGCGTGAAGCTTTCGCGGCGCCGCCTGCGCCGTGTCTCCCGCCCACACGGCGCCCAATTCCCGGGCGAACCTCTGTTCCGCCTCGCTGCGGGCAAAGACAAAAACTTCCGTGTTGGGAAAACGGTGGCGGACCATTTTCAGGACCAGATGGGCGGACGCGCCGAACCCCGTCAGTCCCAGCCGTTGTCCATCGGCCAGACCGGTCAGGCTCAGCGACCGGTACCCGATGGCGCCGGCGCACAGAAGCGGCGCCGCCTGAACATCGGAAAAAACATCGGGGATGGAAAGCGCAAAATCCTCCTTCACCGCCATCAGCTCGGCGTAGCCGCCGTTGATGTCTCTTCCCGTCGCCTTGAAATCAGCGCAGAGATTTTCCTTGCCGGAAAGACAGGCCGCACACCGGCCACAGGCGTCGCCGATCCATCCGATCCCCACGCGCTCGCCGAGCGAAAAGCCGCGCACCGCCGCGCCCAGGCCGACCACCCGCCCCACCACCTGATGACCGGGAATCACCGGCCATCGCGGGGGCGGCGTTCTTCCCTCGATTTCATCCAGTTCCGTATGGCAGACGCCGCAGGCGGCCACCTGAACGAGAATCTCGTCATCCGCGATGCGCGGTTCGGGCAGCTCGACGATTTTCAAGGGCTGCCGATCATGTCGCAGGCTGACAATTTTTTCCAGGAGCGCCGCTTTCATTTCAATGCCGGGGGCACTTCCAGAGGAACGTCAACGGGAAGGATATACTTTTCCAGCAAATCGCGCGTCGAATTCATTTTCAGCTTCCCGAACAGGAAAGTGAATTGTTTTTCCAGCTCGGCACCGATTTTGTCCAGCGTTTCGGGAGCCAGATGCCACATCTCGCGCTTGAAGGGACCGAACCCCTTCTTTCGTGTTTTGTAAATGAATTGCTCTTCGGTGTCTTTTTCCTTCCACTCGGATTTGAGTTCCGTTCGGATGTAGCGATAGATTGCTTCCTTCAGATCTTTCGGAAAATTCAAGCTGTCATAGATGATATTCTGGAACCCGGTCGCCAAATGGATTTCCGCCGTCCGTGTCGCCGGGAACTTGTCGAACGCCTCATCGGGAAGCGTGGAAGCCCCATGCTGCACGGCGCCGGCCAGTCCGAAACGGGAGCGGGCCACCGCCGACAATTTTTCCAGAACGTCAAAATCGATTTTAACTTTCGCGATGCTTCCATCCGCCAGCACGACGCCCCCGTGCGTCGTCCCTGTCTGCACGCTGATTTTGCTGATCCCCTTGAGCGTTTCCCCGTACTTTTTGAGTTCCGCAAGATAACCTTCCATGAACGCCTCAAGCTCTTCCACCGTGCTGTTCTTGCCGCCGACTTCGCCGATTTCGCCGCCCACGGATATGGCGATCCCTTCGGGCTCCAGATCCCGGATCATGGTCGTAAGTTCCGCGGCCAGATGGTAATTGAGCTTCTGCTGTTCCCGAATGGTCGGCTTGCTCAAATCCACGAGCGTGGAGGTGTCGACATCAATGTTGTAGAATCCCGCCTCAATGGCCTCCCAGATTAAATTTTTGACCCCCTGGGTTTCCTTGGCGGCATCCGCGGCGAATTTTTTGGCGCTGATCTGAAAATGGTCCCCCTGAAGAAAAACAGGCCCCCGATAGCCCGTTTTGATGGCAGCGGCAATAACCGCACTGGCGTACTCCGACGGCCGCTGCTGCGTGTAATCAATTTCCGAGCGGGCGATTTCGAAAATCACCGGTCCGACATTGCCCTGGCGGATCGAACGGAAAACCGCCTGCGCGGCCTGGTAGGTGATCCCCCGGAGATTGATCGCCGGAACGGTAAAGCCGCTGATTTCCTCACGCCCCATCGCCTCATACAGGGGCTGGATGGAAGCGGAAATGATTTCCAGAGCGGCGCCGGCGCGGCGGATCATCCAGCGGGCGGCCTCGCGCACACCGTCATCGGGGCTGAAAACAGCCGTGTAAATCAAATCGTCAATGAGCTCCTTCCTGAGTTTATCCTCATTTAAAACCCGAACGTTCCTGCTGTCGGCTTCAATAATGCCGGCGCAATGGTTGAGCAAATCCTTTTTGTCTTGATAAATCATAAACCACTCCTTATGGATTTATTGGGACAGCATTTTCTTGGCCATTTCCACTTCATAGGCGCTGCCGATGTAAACCGGCGACAGTTGATTTATCTTTTCGACCCTGATGGACAAAATATCCTCCTTGCCGTTGGTCGCCATTCCCCCGGCCTGTTCCGTGATAAACGCCATGGGCTGAAGCTCAAACAGGAGCCGCAGCTTCCCTTCGGGCGCTTTTTTCAAGGCCGGATACGTGAACAGACCGCCTTTTTTGATGAGAATCTGATTGATGTCGGGAACAAAACCGCCGCTGTAGCGCAATTTATAGCCGTCGTTTTCCAGCTGCTCAATGAACTTCGCATGAGCGGGGATCCAGTCGCGGCGCAGACCGCCGGGCGAAAAGATCGAACCCTTTTCCTTCAATTTGATGTTTTCCTGCGACAACACGTATTCGCCCTCTCGGTTCAGGACGAATTCATGAGCCCCCTTTCCCGCCGAATAAATCATCGTAATTAAAGGACCGTAGGTGATGTAAAGGGCGGCCACCATGGTGTTGCGGCCGGTATCCAGTACGGAATCTTTATGAATTCCGATAATCGTCCCGATGGCCAGATTGGTATCCACCAGGGATGAGCCATCCAGCGGATCAGCCGTGACAATGTACTTCTCTGCTCCGGTGCCGATTTTGATGACTTCATCCAGCTCCTCCGAGGCGTATTCGCGGACAAAACCGGAATACTGAAGCTGGCTTTTGAGGATTTCATCGGAGGCCCGGTCGAGTGCCATCTGCTCTTCCCCGTAAACGTTTTTCAATCCGGCAAGCTTTCTGTTGGATTCATGAATTTTTGCGGAAATATATTTGCCCACGACGGCAATCTGCCAGATCAGACGTCTCAATTCCACTTCCACGCCGGCCATCCACATGTGCCGTCTCAAGTCAACAATGTGTTTGGTATAATCGCCGATTCCTTCGCCCATAACCACCTCCGCCAGTGAATTTTCGTTGCATCCTTGCGCCATCCCCATACCACAAAAGAGAATTTTTGAGAACCCATATTCTTCTTTTTTCCGGTCCGAAAACAACAGCGGGAAAATTTTTAAAAATTTGTTTTATTATGTCAAGTATCCGCTATTTCAAGCTAACAAAAAAATGTTTTGCCGGCTGACGATTAGGGAAAAAACCGGGGCGATCCTTCTTGACGGACCTCTTTTGACGTTGACTAAATGATTTCATTGCGTTAATAAAATGCACCCTGTGAATGAAGATATTTTTTTGGGGGAAAAACATCAAGGAGGTTTTCGTGCATTCATCGTCATCTTATAAAATCGCCGTCGTTCCCGGTGACGGAACGGGACCGGAAGTCGTCGCGGAAGGACTGAAGGTTCTCAAGGCCGTCGGCGCGGCCGAATCCATCAAGTTTGAATTCGTGCATTACGATTTGGGAGGCGAACGCTATAAGAAAACAGGGGAGACCCTGCCCGACTCCGTCTTGGAGGAATTGAGGAAATTCGATGCCATTTATCTGGGCGCCATCGGACACCCCGATGTCAAGCCGGGCATTCTGGAGAAGGGCATTTTGCTGCGGATGCGTTTCGAAATGGACCAGTATATCAATCTCCGACCGGTAAAACTCTACCCCAACGTTCCCTGTCCTCTGAAGGACAAGGGACCTAAAGATATTGATTTCGTGGTCGTCCGGGAAAACACCGAGGGCCTCTATACCGGAGGAGGCGGATTTCTGAAAAAAGGCACACCGGATGAAGTGGCCATTCAGGAATCCATCAATACCCGCAAAGGCGTGGAACGCTGCCTGCGCTACGCATTTGAGTACGCCGAAAAAAGAAACAAAGACAAAAAACTGACGCTCTGCGGCAAGACCAACGTGTTGACGTATGCCTTTGACCTCTGGGAAAGAACTTTTCATGAACTCGCCCGCCAATATCCGCAAGTCAAAACCGACTACGCCAACGTGGATGCGACCTGCATGTGGATGGTCAAAAATCCCGAATGGTTCGACGTGATCGTCACCGACAACATGTTCGGCGACATCATCACCGACTTGGGCGCGATGATTCAGGGCGGCATGGGCATCGCCGCCGGGGGGAACATCAATCCCGAAGGGGTTTCCATGTTTGAACCGATCGGCGGCTCCGCGCCGAAATACACGGGGAAGAACGTGATCAACCCGCTGGCCGCGATCTGCGCCGGCGGCATGATGCTGGAAACGCTCGGCGAAAAGAAAGCCGCCGAACGGGTCGAGTCGGCCGTGGTCAAATTGCTCGAAAGCGGAAAAATCAAAAACTTGGACGCGGGAAAGATGGGCATGTCCACCACCGAGATCGGCGACTGGCTGGCCGGCAACGTATAACCAGGCGGACGGGAAAATCGTCTTTTCCGAAATCCGCGGGGAGATAAAAAAAGCGAAACATGAATTATTACATTTTCATTTTGATTCTTCTGCTGTCTCTGACGGTCATCATCAGCTTTACCTACACGATGTGGCGGGGACGCCGGGATGAACAGAAATTAATCAGCATCATTCACGGATCCCCGATCCCCACGTTCGTCATATCCAAAGACCACAAGGTTGTTTATTGGAACCGGGCGCTCCAGGCGCTCAGCAACATCAAACCCAGCGAAATCCTCGGCACCAATCAGCACTGGCGGGCGTTTTACAAAAAAGAACGCCCCTGTCTGGCTGATTTGATTGTGGATGGAAAATCGTTCAAATTGGATCAATATTACGCCAACCGGTGGAAAAAATCAAAACTGCTGGAGGACTCCTACGAGGTCACGCAGTTTTTTCCCGATATGGGCGAAAGGGGCAAATGGTTCAGAATCACCTCGGCGGGCCTCCGGGACGCCGACGGCGTTTTGTTCGGGGCCATGGAAACGCTTGAGGACATTACGGAACAAAAGGTGGCGCAGGAGGAATTGCTTCAGCGCACCAAGCTGGAGACGCTGGGCACGTTCGCCGGCGGCGTGGCGAAGGATTTCGACAATCTGCTCACCGCGATTCTGCGTAATGTTTTTCTGGCCAAAATATCCGCCAGCGATGAGGACAAAATGCTGGAAAACGGCCTGGCCGTCGCCGAGCGGGCCGGTCTGCAGGCCAAAGAACTCGCGCATCGCCTGATTACCTTTGCCCAGGGCGGTTATCCCGTGCGCAAATTACAAAACATCGCGCCGATTCTGCGTGAAGCGATGGAGAAAGTTTTGAACAACGCCGGCAACATCACGTCCAAAATTGCGATCGCCCAGGATCTGTGGCCCTGCGAAGTGGATGCGGCCCAGATCAGACAGGTCATGGAAAATATTCTGACCAACGCCACCGAGGCCATGCCCGACGGCGGAACGCTGGAACTCGTTGTTGAAAATACAACCATCGGAACAAGCATCCGATCCCTGAAACAGGGCAATTATGTCCGCATCATCGTCAAGGATACCGGCATCGGCATTCCACGGGAAAATCTCTCCCGCATTTTTGACCCCTACTTCACCACCAAAAAAACAAAAGAACGCGGCGGCATCGGGTTGGGGCTGGCCATCTGCGATTCCATCATCAAATATCACAACGGTCTCATCTCCGTCGAATCCATCGTGAATGCGGGTACGACCTTTTCCATTTATCTGGCCGCCAAGCCGGACAACGGCCAATAAAACAAAAGGGAATTTCTCCGTCGGCGTGCCGTCGTTGTTTTTTCCGGGCGGCGACAAAAAGCGCTACGGCTCTATCCGGTATTTCTTGAGCTTGGCGCGTAATGTCTTCCGGGTGATCCCCAGGCGCCGCGCCGCCTCGCTCTTGTTACCGCGGGAGGCGTTCAAGGTTTCCGCGATGCTTCGCTTTTCGACATCCTCGAGAGAAAAGCTCCGTGGACTTGCATCGGACTGAGATTCACGCTCCCGGTCCCGATTTTCCGCCATCAGCGCCAGATCCACCGCATCCAGCATGTCGTTGCCGGCCAGCACCACCGCCCGTTCCACGGCGTTCATCAATTCCCGAATATTGCCCGGCCAGCCGTGTGCCATCATTTTTTCCATCGCGCCGCCCGTAAATCCCCGAATGATTTTCTTGTTTCGCTCGGAGAAAATCTTGAGAAAGTGCTGCGCCAGGATCGGAATATCCTCCCGCCTTTCGCGCAGCGGCGGGACGCTCAACGAAACGACGTTCAAGCGGTAAAACAGATCCTCGCGGAAGCGGCCTTCTCGAATTTCTTCCGTCAGGTTCTTATTGGACGCGGCAATAACGCGGACATCCACCTTGATGACATCCGCCCCGCCCACGCGGACGACTTCCCTCTCCTGCAGGACCCGCAGCAGTTTGACCTGCATGGCCCTGGACATTTCGCTGACTTCATCCAGGAACAGGCTTCCGCCATCCGCCTGAACAAATTTCCCCTCGCGACGGCGCTCGGCGCCCGTGAAGGCCCCTTTCTCATGGCCGAAAAGTTCCGATTCCAGAAGCGTCTCCGTGACCGCGGCGCAATTGATTTTGACAAAGGGGGCGTCCCGGCGCGGGCTGTTGTAATGAATGGCGTTGGCAATTATTTCCTTGCCGGTACCCGATTCCCCGGTGATCAAAACCGTGGCTTCGGTGGGAGCGACCTGAGCGATGGTGTCCAGCAGCTTGACCATCGCCGGACTCCGGCCGAGGAGATTCTGCCGGTCGAACGTCTCGCCGAGCCTGGCCTTGAGGTTCTCATTCTCCCGTTTCAGCCGGCTGTGTTCGGTGGCGCGTTCGATCACGACTTTCAGTTCATCGAAATCCAGCGGCTTGGTCAAATAATCATAGGCCCCTTTTTTGAGGGCGTTGACCGCCGTCTCCACGGACGCGTACGCCGTCATCATGATGATCGGAACGGCCGGGCGCATGATTTTCATCCGTTCCAGCGCTTCAAGGCCGGAAACGTTCAGCATGCGGATGTCCATCAACACCAGATCAAACTCCCGCTGCCGGACCTTCTCGAGGGCGACGGCGCCGTCGTTTGCCTCAGTCGTATCATACCCCCATCCGCCCAGAAGCTTCGCGAGCATCATCCGGTGGGCGTCATCGTCATCAACAATCAGAATGGTTGGTTTCCTGTTCATGACCCAATCTCTCTTTTTTTATTCAGGGAACGGGCAGGGGGAAGCGTAAAAAAACCGTCGTGCCCCTGCCGGCGGCGCTTTTCACGTCAACGCTTCCGCCGTGAGCTTCCATGATTTTCTGCACGACGGCCAGCCCCAGGCCGGTGCCGGCCGGCTTGGATGTGAAGTAAGGATCATAGATCCGCGGCCAATCCTCCTCCGGAATGCCTTCGCCGTCATCGGCAACGCTCACCGCGATATTTTTCTTTTCCCGCGCGAGGGAGATTTCCATCCGCCCGCCTTTTTTCATGGCCGCCATGGCGTTGAGAAAAACATTGAGAAAAACCTGTTTGATGTTATCGGCATCCGCCTCGATCGGCTGCTCATCATCCGCCGGATGGAAAATGACCTCCAGGTTTTTCGCCCGCGCTTCGGTTTGCGTCAACGCCAGTGTGTAGGCGATTAAATCCGAGAGGCGAACCCTTTCTTTCCTGAGCTCCAGCGGCCGGGCGAATTCGATAAGCTGCGTGATGACGCGGTTCAATCTTTCGACTTCCGCCACCATCACTTCCGCTGTTTTTCTATCCTCGCCATCCGACGGAA
>Ga0116190_1000653_pt1 | contig 33930 bp, 28 predicted proteins | sample AD_JPNTR4_MetaG_FD_89808 | JGI IMG/M metagenome (GOLD analysis project Ga0116190, IMG submission 89808) | Active sludge microbial communities of municipal wastewater-treating anaerobic digesters from Japan - AD_JPNTR4_MetaG | ecosystem: Engineered > Bioreactor > Anaerobic > Digestate | place...
ATTACCAAAAAAATATGTAGTTTTGTCCATAGTAGAATAGTTAGTCGAACCAAATCTACTAAAAAAAGAGAAAGGAAGACTAACATCTTCCTTCTCTTAATTTTTTATCGGACAACAGTGAAATAATAGTACTAATTTTATACAAATTTTAAATATGAAACGAAAAATTTATATTTCAATTATAATTTTTTTCTCTGTTTTCATGATTTCATCATGTGAATTTTTAGATGATTTAACTGGTGCAAATCTTGATGAATTAACTACAGAACAGGTAATTCAAGGATTGAAAACAGCGTTGACAATTGGAACAGATTCTTCAGCTACATCTTTGTCGGCTGTTAATGGATATTATGGAAATAAACTGTTAAAAATACCACTCCCCGATGAAGCCGAATTGGTGCGTCAACAGGTTGTAACATTAGTAAATAAAGTGCCTGCATTAGCATCATATTTTAATTTAGATCAAAAGTTTGAAAATGTAGTTTTATCTATTAATAGAGCAGCAGAAGAGGCAGCAAAAGAAGCAAAACCTATATTTGTAGATGCTATTACAGGTATTACAATTGATCAAGGATGGGATATTCTAAATGGTAAAAATCCATTGGCACAAACTAAAGCAGAAGGTTTTGATTCAACAGCAGCTACCGGTTATTTTCAGGCTGTAACTTTTAGTCCGCTCCAAGGTTTATTTGCACCAAAAATTGATGCTCAATTAAATAAAAATTTAGGATTAGGATTCAGTGCAAATCAAGCATGGGCAACATTACGAAATTCAATAAATAGTGCTCTTAACACTATAGAAAGTAATCTAATATTAAATACTTTGTATCAAAATTCAGGTTATACCGTAAACAGAATAAGTCAGGAGAGTATAGGTGAATTTGCAACTGAAAAAGCTCTCAATGGTTTATTTTATAAAGTAGGAGAAGAAGAAAAGAAAATTAGAAAAAATCCATATATGTGGGCCGAAGATATAATTAAAAAAGTTTTTGGTAGTGTATATGTTCAATAAATTATGAATTTTTAAAAATAAATAGATATGAAAACAAAACATGTACTTTCAATTTTTGCATTGTTTTTTGCAATTACTGTTACAAGTGTATTTGCACAACCAGAATGGAATCGTGTAAATTATGAAACTTCTACTGTATTTACAGGTTATGTGAAGGTTAATGGAATGAATGCTGACGTAAATGACATGGTTGCAATATTTGTAAACGATGAATGTAGAATGGTTGCAAGAATCATTATGCATAATGACTCTTCATATGTGTCTGCTGTTATTCATTCAGCAGGAATACCGGAACAGGCTGTTATTAAATATTGGGATTCTCATACAAATACTGTTCATACTTTAGATACTACTGTTACTGTAACAAATCATGGTACAGTAAAACGATTCCCAATTGAAATTAAATCAGAGCAGATTCCTGAAGAACCAACAGATGTTGTAGTTGTAGGCAATAAATTAGAAGTTTTCCCTTCTCCGTTTACAAATACAATTCAAATAGAAAGTTCAAAAGCAATAAAATCAGTTCAGATTTTCAATACAATAGGAAGCAAAATGTATTCTAAAGAAGAAAATGCTGCTATGCAGGTAATAATTGACGGAAGTAAATTATCGCCCGGAATGTATTTAGTTTCTATTGAGTTTATCGATGGAACTATACAAACGAAGAAGGTCTTTAAAAAATAGTTTTTTGTAATACAATGAAAGTAAAAAATCAGATACAGGAAAAAGAATTAATTGAAGTTGAAGAATTAATTGCCGACAATTACACATTGATTTTGTATAATGATGATTTTAATACATTTGATCATGTAATTAATTGTTTAATACAGATTTGTAAACATGAACAATTGCAAGCTGAGCAATGTGCTTATCTTGTTCACTATACCGGGAAAACAGATATTATGCATGGTTTGTTTGAAGAGTTACAGTCATATAAACATGCTCTTTTAGAACAAAGACTTTCAGTTGTAATAGAAAAATCAAATTAACAAAGCAAAATCTTTGCATTTTTAAATAATAGTTATATTTTTGCTGCGGTTTTAGTACAAACTGGGAAGGATGGGTGAGTGGCTGAAACCAACAGTTTGCTAAACTGTCGTACGGGTAACCGTACCGCGGGTTCGAATCCCGCTCCTTCCGCAGAGCTTACAAGAAATTGTAAGCTTTTTTTTTACCATCTCTGATAATTAATTAGGACGCTTAAAACACTTGACTTCCTTCATTCTATAAAATTATATTTGTGAGTAAGCTACTTTAAGATTTTAGAAACTACAACCTTCCCGATAAAAAATCGGGACGCTCTAACGATAAATAAAAAGAATGAGAGTAACATATGATAAAATAGAGAAAAAAAAGCTTGATATTTCTATCAAGCTATATGTAGCGAGAGCGGGGCATGATCCCGCGACCTCATGATTATGAATCATGCGCTCTAACCAACTGAGCTACCTCGCCATTATTATATTGTATCGAATAACAACTTTTTGTTTTTCGGTGTGCAAAAATATAAATTATTTTTACTAAATCAATAAAACACTGGTTTTTTATTGAAAAAAACTAAAGTGGCACAGATTTATAATCTAAATATTGCTATTAATATATTGATTAATAGTTATTTATTTTGCAACCAATTTTACAGATTTATCCTCTATCATATTTTGTAATTCTTTTAATAGAGCTTGTTCTTGGGGGTCTATATGCCCATCTTCTGTTGCAATGTTTATAATTTCATCATATTCTGCACGAGTAATTTTATGATCTTCTATAGCTTTTAAAATAGCTTGTCTTAATCTTTCTGCACTTGAACTGATAGCCATATTTATATGATTTAAAAATTGATATTCAAATATATAAAAATTATTGTACCATAATTCAATATGGTATTAAATATTTTATAGTTACGTTTTATAACATATACTAATATGATAAGCATTTATACTTATTTGTGATGGCTAATAAAAAAAACAAAAGTTTATAATTATTCATGTATATACTTGATTAAGCATATTTTAAATATGTATTTTTATTTTTAGATTCGCAAAATATCGTTTGTTCTTTTTATTATCGAACTGGTAATCAGAGTGCAAATATTAATGTTTAACTTCTAAATATTAATGTTATGAAAACAATGATTATTCGCAACGATACTTCGTGTGTAAACAGAGAAATCCGAATATATTTATTAGTTGTTTTTGCTTTGTTGAGTACAACAATTTTTTCTGCACCTCGAATTGCATCAGTAAGTGGAAATTGGAATAATACAAATACATGGGGGGGAGAATCTGTACCTTCAATTTCTGACGATGTTACTATAAATAGTGGTGTAACCGTATTTATTAATGTTGATAATGCTGTTTGTCAAAGTTTACGAATAAATAATAATGTAGAAGGGACGGCATCTGTTTTTTTTTCTGATATTTCTTCAAAGTTACTTGTTAATGGGGTTGTTACTTTAAGTGGAAATACAATTAACTGTAATGGTACATTATCTATGGCAAATGGAGGATACCTTGAGTGTAATAGTATAAGTTTAGGTGGAGGCAATGCTGTATTTTCTCCGGGAACAGGTACTTTACAAATGAATGCTGTAAATAGTTTTCCATTATCTGTAGTTAATAATTTGATTATTCGAAATGGATTAACAACTCTTACACGAAATTTGATTATTCAGGGAGATTTAACAATTGATTTGGGACCAGGTTACGCAGGTCAAATTGATGTTACTACAAATAATTATTCTGTGAGTATTGCAGGAAATTGGTTTCATAAAAATCCGTCTGATGGTTTTATTGAACGATTGGGAACAGTTACGTTTAATGGCGTTGGTAATCAAATTTTTACTTCGTATGGGTTATATAATAACGTTGTTGTAAATAAACCATCGGGAGTTGTTTTGTTTCGTGGTTGGGTAGCACCGGCTACCGTGAATAACATACTAGAGATTTATGGTAATTTAACGATAACTTCAGGAGTACTCCGTATCGACGAAAATGCCACACGTTTAAGTATACGAGGAAATTTAAATATTTCTGGAGAATTAGATATGTCGAAAAGTGATATTACAAATCCGGGAAATAGAACTGTACTTGGTGGAATCTTAACTTTAAGTGCAAATGGTATTTTAAGAATAGGTGGTACTAATACTTTTCCCGCAAATTATTCTACTATTTCATTATCACCAACATCAACTGTTGAATATTGTGGAACAAATCAAACTGTTAGGGGAGGTATTACCTATGGAAATTTACACATAACAAATTCAGGAACAAAAACATTAGCATCAAATTGTAATGTTGCCGGAAATATTATTGTTAATCAAGGAAATTTTAATACAGGTGTTCGCAGAATTACATGTGTTGGATCGTTAAATCAAACATTTTTTGGTGTTTCATTGTATGATATTACTATTCAAAAATCAAATGCAGGAGTTTTATTATCTACAGAAACTTCAGTTTCAAATAATATTACTTTAACTCAAGGTATAGTAGATGCGACACAGGCTTCTCTTGTATTATTAGAAAATGCAACTGTTTTGGGGGCTTCTAATATAAGTCATGTTATGGGAGTTGTGAAAAAGATTACAAATTCATTAACCGAATTTATATTTCCTATTGGAGATGGGCAATTCTATAGACCAATAAGTATTGTAAATCCAAGTAATAATATATGGTCGGCACAGTATTTTTTTTCGGGATATGGTAATACATTTACTGTAAATCCTACTGATAATCCTAAATTACACCATGTGTCTGATATTGAATATTGGGATATTTCACCACAATTGCCCGGTGGTTCAAGCAAAATAAAGTTAACATGGAATATAAATAGTGATGTGTTATATCCTGAATATTTACTTATAGCTCACTGGAATTCTAATCAAAATTATTGGGAAAATGTAGGAGATGTTATTGTAGATGAAGTATCACAAACAATAACTTCTGTGCTCCCTTTTTCAAGTTTTAGTCCATTTACATTTGGTTCTACACACGAAGAAAACCCATTGCCTATTGAATTAATAAGAATTGATGGATATTGTGATAATTTTAATAAAATACATATTTCATGGACTACAGCATCTGAAAAAAACAATGAATTATTTACTGTTTATAAAAGTTCAAATGGTATTCTATGGCATGAAATTGGGACATTGAAAGGTGCCGGTAATTCAAATGAGCAAAACACGTATAGTTTTATTGATTCAGAAAAGGTAGATTATTTTGCTTATTATAAAATTATTCAAACTGATTTTGGAGGAACGAAACAAGAACTTGATCTTATGTGTGTGTTTTGTCAAAAGGTGTCTCATGATATTTCTTTAATTATTCACCCTTTAGAAAATGAATTAGAATTATGTTTTTTTAATTTTAATGATACTGTAGAACCTTTGAATGTATATATTTATAACCAACAAGGAAAATTGATAGATGTAAATAATTTTACGGCCATACCCAATTACAATGAACAGAGAATATCTTTATCAGAAATAAATGCTGAAGGAGTATATATAATTCAAATAAAAAGAAACAATTCAATAGTGTATTCTGCATCGTTTTTGAAAAAAAAATCAGTTGAAAGTAAAAATAGATATATTGCTGAAATTCAGAAAATTGGATTTTAATGAGTGTTGTTTTTTTTTTAATAAAAAATATAGATTACAAATAAAAATGGTAAACATTTATAAAAAAACATAAAAAAAAAAGTGCAAAATTCCTTTGAATCTTGTACTTTTGGAAAAGATAGATAAATGGTTACTATGGAAACTCCTTTGCTTGTAAAAAATGATCCTTGGCTTAAAAATTTTGAAGATGCTATTGTGGGTAGATTACAATACGCAGAAAAGCGTGAGAAAGAATTAGTTGGGGTAAATTCAAATTTGGTTGATTTTGCTAATGGACATCTGTTTTTTGGTTGTCACAAAACAAAAACTCATTGGATTTTTAGAGAATGGGCACCTAATGCAACAAACATCTGTTTAATAGGAGATTTTTCGAATTGGGAAGAGCATGTAGAATTTGTATTTGATGAAAAAGACACTTATTGGGAGTTGCAAGTACCAATTGAAAGAATAAAACATGGCGATTTATATAAACTTTCTGTATATTGGAAAGGAGGGCAAGGAGAGCGTGTTCCTGCTTGGGCTAGACGGGTTGTTCAAGATGAGCAGACAAAAATTTTTAGTGCACAAATATGGGATACACCTCCATATGAATGGAAACACAATAATGTACCATTATTAAATGAAGCCCCACTTATATACGAGGCTCATATAGGTATGGCTACAGAAGAATATAAAGTTGGTACATACAAAGAGTTTACTCAGTTAGTTTTACCTGAAATTAAGAAAAATGGATATAACACTGTGCAATTAATGGCAATTCAGGAACACCCGTATTATGGCTCTTTTGGATACCATGTATCAAGTTTTTTTGCTCCATCATCACGATTTGGTACCCCCGAAGACTTAAAAGAACTTATAGATACCGCTCATGGTATGGGGTTACGAGTAATCATGGATTTGGTACATTCACATGCTGTGAAAAATGAAATTGAGGGGTTGGGTAAATATGATGGAACAGATTATCAGTTTTTTCATAAAGGGAACAAAGGTAATCATGATGCATGGGATTCAAAATGTTTTGATTATGGTAAAAACGAAGTTTTACATTTCTTGCTTTCGAATTGTAAATATTGGATAACAGAATTCAATTTTGACGGATATCGTTTTGATGGTGTTACCAGTATGTTATATTGGGATCATGGTTTAGGAAGATCATTTGATTCTATTGAACGATATTATGATGGTGGGCAAGATGGCGATGCGATTATGTATCTTATTTTGGCGAATAAAGTTATCCATGAATGTACACCAACAGCAATAACAATAGCAGAAGATATGAGTGGAATGCCAGGTTTGGCTGCACCGTTAAAATATGGCGGATATGGTTTTGATTATCGCCTTTCTATGGGAGTTCCCGATTTTTGGATAAAATTAATAAAAGAAAAACGAGACGAAGATTGGCATGTAGGAATGATGTTTCATGAATTAACTCAAGCTCGTTTTGATGAAAAAGTAATTTCATACGCAGAATCACACGATCAAGCCTTGGTTGGAGATAAAACTATTGCATTTCGATTAATGGATAAAGAAATGTATTTTAGTATGCATGTTGCATATCCTAGTTTAATTATAGACAGAGGAATGGCATTGCACAAAATAATTCGTTTAATCACCTTGTCTTGTGCTCAAAATGGGTATCTAAATTTCATGGGTAATGAATTTGGACATCCCGAATGGATTGATTTTCCGCGTGAAGGAAATAATTGGTCTTATCATTATGCTCGTCGTCAGTGGAGTTTAAAAAAAGATGAAAATCTACGATACAAATTTTTAGGTAAATTTGACGAGGATATGATTGCGTTAGTTAGAAATACTAAAGATTTTTTTCAAAATCGTCCACGATTTATTCATGAAAATATTCAGGATCAAATTATTGTGTTTGAGCGAGCTGGATTATTATTTGTTTTTTCATTTAATCCGATTAAATCGTTTCCTGATTATGGAATTGCTATTCCACAAGGTGAATATACAGTATGTTTAACAGTTGATTCATTAAAATACGGAGGTTTAAATAGAATTGATGAAACAATGACGTATATTTCTCAACCAATTCAAAACGAGACATATGCCGAACATCAGTTAAAATTGTATATTCCAACTCAAACAGCTATTGTATTACAAAAAAAATGATGTTTTTTATATAAATTACGTAAATTAGTATGTATATTCAGTCAATAGTATATATTTATTTATATTTTTGCATTGAACTAAAAAAATTCCACTAATGGGTTACTTAGAGTTTACTAAACAGGAAGTTACAAATTTACAAGAATCACTTAAGCGTGAATTCTTGAGAACTAATAGAGCAGGTTCTTACGCAAGTTCTACTATAATAAATTGTAATACACGTAAATATCACGGCTTATTAGTTTGTCCACTTAAGCAAATAGATGGAGATAATTATGTATTATTATCATCACTTGATGAAACTGTAATTCAGCATGATACTCCGTTTCATTTAGCAATTCATAAATATATTTCAGATTACAATCCTTTAGGACATAAATATATAGAATCATTTCAAAACGATCCTACGCCCACCATTATATATAGAGTAGGAGGAGTGGTTTTGCAAAAAGAAATGTTGTTGGTTGAAGAAGAAGAGCGTGTGTTAATAAAATATACATTGATAAAAGCAACATCACAAACAACATTGCAATTACGACCTTTTTTAGCATTTAGAAAAGTTCATGAGTTAACACATGCAAATCTTGTTGCTAATACTCGTCATTTGCAAGTAGAGAATGGTATAGCTTCAAAATTATATGAAGAATTTCCGTATTTGTACATGCAGTTATCTAAGAAAAATGAATTTGTAACAGCACCGGATTGGTACAATAATTTTGAATATGCAAAAGAACGAGAACGAGGATTTGCATGTCATGAAGATTTATTTACTCCGGGGTATTTTGAATTTGATATAAAACAAGGAGAATCTGTTGTGTTTTCGGCAGGTATTCAAGAAACAAAGACGAAATCATTATCAAGTGTTTACAATAGAGAAATAGAAAAACGAACTCCACGAAGTAATTTCGAAAATTGTTTAATCAATGCTGCACAACAATTTATATCAAGAAGTGGTAATAAAACAAAAATAGTTGCAAGTTTTCCTTGGCCCGGATATTGGGGGCGAGACAGTATGATTGCTCTTCCGGGACTTACTTTGGCTGTAAATGATATTAAAACTTGTGAAGATGTTTTATTATCATTTTCAGAAGAAATAGATGGTTTTGTATATAGAAATAAAGGAAATATTGAACACTCAAATGTAGAATCAATAGATACTGCACTTTGGTTTATACGTTCGGTACAACAATATAATTGGAATACAAAAGATTTTGCTAAAACTAAAAAATTATTTGCAAAAAAAGTAGAAGAAATTCTTACTACGTATATGTCGGGCGAAAACAATAATGTAGTAATGCATGATAATGGGTTGTTGTATTTGCCTTTTGAACACAAAGCGTTAACCTGGGTAGATGCAAAAATTGACGGACGACCAATTGTGCCACGTTGGGGATATGTTGTGGAAATTAATGCATTATGGTACAATGCAATATGTTTTGCATTGGAATTAATTACAACAAAGTCGTTTCAAGATACATGGAAACACATACCTGCTAAAATAGAACAATCATTTATAGAAATTTTCTGGGATGAAGACAAAGGATATTTAGCAGATTATTGTGTAAATGACTATAAAGACTTTAGTGTTAGACCAAGTCAAATATTTGCAGCATCTTTACCTTTCTCTGTTTTAGATGATGTTCAGAAACATGCAGTACTTGATGTGGTAAGAAGAGAATTGTTAACCCCTCGTGGAATTAGAACGTTATCACCTAAAAATCCACAATATATAGGAGAGGTAAAAGGAACTATTCAAGAAAGAGATATGGCTTATCATCAAGGAGGTGTTTTAGTGTGGTTACTTGCACCATATGCCGAAGCATATCTTAAATTACACGGGCGTTCCGGTGTAACAGAAATAAAAAGGATATATTATGGCATGGAAACATTAATGAAAAGTCATGGTATAGGAACAATTTCAGAGGTGTATGATGGAAATCCTCCTCATGAAGGTCGTGGAGCAATATCGCAAGCCTGGTCTGTAGCTGCTGTATTACGACTAAAGAAATTAATTGAAAATTTTGAAGCTGATGAACAACGCAAATAACACTATATAAACTATGAGAGTACTAATGTTTGGATGGGAGTTTCCTCCTCATATTTCGGGCGGTTTGGGTACTGCATGTTATGGATTAACAAAAGCTATGGCTAAACAAAATTTAGAAATAATTTTTGTTGTGCCGCGTGCATGGGGCGATGAAGATCAAAGTACTATGCAATTAGTTGGTGCAAATAACATACGAGTACGTGTAAATAGATATCAATTTTCTGAATCAGATGTTGCAAATTCTACTGATTTACAGTATGTTGAAATTGGAGCAAATTTAATTCCTTATGTTACAATAGAAGAGTATTATGATATTGTAAATAATAAGGTAACTGTAAAAAAACAATTAAAAAAGCATGTAAAAACTAAAGAACTTGATACAATAAGTTTTGTAGGAGGTTATGGAGAAAGTTTGCTTCACGAAGTAAGTAATTATGCTTTTATAGCAGGAGAAATTGCCAAAAAATATGATTTTGATATAATACATGCTCATGATTGGTTAACATATGATGCCGGTATTGCTGCAAAACATGTGTCAGGTAAACCATTGGTAATACATGTACATGCTACTGAATTTGACCGTAGTGGAATGCATGTAAATCAATATGTATATGATATAGAGCGCAGAGGTATGCATATGGCAGATGAGGTAATTACCGTGAGTAATTTAACCAGAAGTACTGTTCTTAATCATTATGGTGTTCCGGAACATAAAGTTACTACGGTATATAATGGTGTAGATTCTGTTCAAAATGAAAAGGAGAAATTTTTTGAAAAACATATTGACGATAAAATAGTTACTTTTTTGGGGCGAATAACGTATCAAAAAGGTCCAGAATATTTTTTGGAAGCTGCTGCTAAAGTATTACAACGCAAAAGTAATGTTAAGTTTGTAATGGCAGGAAGTGGAGATATGCTCGAAAAAATGATGTGGAGAGCAGCCGAATTAGGTATTTCTAAAAATTTCTATTTTACCGGTTTTTTACGAGGTGATGATGTTATACATATGTTATCTATAAGTGATGTGTATGTAATGCCTTCTGTTTCAGAACCATTTGGGATTTCACCATTAGAAGCAATGCGATCTAATGTGCCTGTAATTATTTCTAAACAATCTGGAGTTTCAGAAGTTTTACAACATGCTATTAAAATTGATTTTTGGGATGTAGATTCTATGGCCGATGCTATTTATGGAATTATTTCATATGACGGATTGCGAGATATGTTTAGTAGTCATGCAAAAGCCGAAGTTGAAACTATAAAATGGGATACTGCTGCTGCCAAAATAAAAGATATTTATACTAAAACACTTTCAAAATAAATACAATGAAAAATATTTGTTTGCTTTTTCAGGTTAATCATCCTTTTCAATTAAGATCGTATAGGTTTTTTGATATAGGTCACGATCATTATTATTATGATGATTTTTCAAACAAATCAAATATGTTGAAAATAGCAAAACGATGCTATTTGCCAATGAATGATATTTTACTTTCATTGATTAAAACATATAAAGGTATGTTTAAAGTTAACTTTTCTATTTCTGGTAGCGCAATTGAACATTTTGAAATGTATGCACCCGAAATTATAGAAAGTTTTAAATTATTGGCAAAAACCGGTGCTGTAGAATTTACTGCTGAAACATATGCTCATTCTTTAGTTTCTGTAAAATCGCCCGAAGAATTTAAAACACAGGTAGAAAAGCATGCAAATAAAATTAAAGAATTATTTGGAAAAAAACCTAAAGTATTTTCAAATTCAGAATTGATATATTCTGACTATATTGGTGAACAAGTGTATAATATGGGGTTTGAAGGTATTATAGCAGAGGGTGCAAAACAGGTTTTGGGCTGGAAAAGTCCTAATTTTGTTTATTGCAATGCAAATAATCCACGTTTAAAAGTAATTTTACGAAACTATAAATTAAGCGATGATATTTCCTTACGCTTTTCTAACCAGTCATGGAGTGAATGGCCTCTAACTGCTTCAAAATTTAGAACATGGATTCAATCAATTCCGGAGAATGAAGAAGTATTGAATTTGATTATGGATTATAAAACATTTGGAGAATACCATAAGATTCATACAGGAATTTTTGATTTTTTTAAGGCGTTTGTTACAGAAATTCTTTCACAAACTAAAATAGAATTTGCTACACCAAGTGAAATTATATCAAAATTTCAACCTGTTTCAGTATTGAGTGTACCAAATATAACTTCATGGTCAGATGAAGAACGAGATTTATCTTCTTGGCTAGGAAATAATCTGCAACGTGAAGCTTTTGATAATTTATATTCGTTACTTGATCAAGTTCGATTATGTAATGATGAGTCCATTATAAAGGATTGGTATAAATTACAAGCTACAAATAATTTTCAGTATATGAGTACTAAATACTTTTCTGCAGGAAATACAATTCAAAACAACCCATATCCAACCCCATACGAAGCATTCATAAATTATATGAATGTAATAGCTGATTTTGCTGAACGAGTAAAAAAATGCCCTAAATCTAATGAATTGCAAAATATGAGTGCAGAACAAATTGATGAAGAAATTGAAAAAGCATCTCAAATGTTGAAACAATTGATGGATTTAAAATCTAAAAGTAAAAAAACAAAGAAAAATAAATAATTTTAAACAAATACAAACAAAATGGCAGCAAATTTAAATCAGAACAGACATAATGCACCGCAATGGAAAAATATGGTTGTTCAGTCAAGTTTCCCAAAAAAATTACAAGATTTAAACACATTAGCATCAAATCTTTGGTGGACATGGAATTATGAGGTGAAAGATTTATTCAAAGAAATTGATTCAGAATTGTGGGAGGAAACTCAAAATCCAATTTTAGTACTTAAAGAAATTAGTATATCAAAATTGCAAGAGCTTGAAAAAGATTCTAATTTTATGAATCGTTATACTCAAGTACTTAAGAAATTTAATGATTATATGGATCAAAAAACTGATCCGAAAAAAGCCCGAATAGGCTATTTTAGTATGGAATATGGGCTTGATGATTCATTAAAAATATTTTCCGGTGGTCTTGGAATTCTTGCCGGTGACTATCTTAAAGAAGCTAGTGATACAAATACAAATTTAGTAGCAGTTGGATTCTTATATAAATACGGTTATTTTCAACAAAAACTATCGCTCGATGGTGACCAAATGGCTATCTATAATCCACAATATCCGTCTGAATTACCTATACATTTAGTAACCGATGCAAATGGTAATACAATTACGGTTCAAGTTGGATTACCAGGTCGTTTATTGAATGCCCAAATTTGGTTAGTTCATGTTGGTAGAATTAAATTATATTTATTAGATACCGATATTTCTGAAAATCGTGATGATGATAAAACTATTACTCATGCTTTATATGGCGGTAATAATGAAAATCGTTTGAAACAAGAAATGTTATTGGGAATTGGTGGGGTACGTGCTTTAGAAGCTTTAGGTGAAAAAATAGATGTGTTTCATTGTAATGAAGGGCATGCTGCATTTATTAATCTTGAGCGATTACGTAAATTAATTAAACATAAAAATTTCTCGTTCCCAAAAGCTCTTGAAGTTGTTCGTTCTTCTACATTATATACTACACATACCCCTGTTCCTGCGGGGCATGATTCATTCCCTGAAGATTTAATGGTGACATATCTTGGTCAATTCCCGGAGCGATTACAGTTAAATTGGAATGAGTTTATGAACTTAGGACGTATGTATCCAGACAATCATGGTGAGCATTTTTCAATGAGTAATCTTGCTATTTGTACTTCTCAAGAAGTTAATGGTGTTAGTCGTTTACATGGTGAAGTTTCTAAAGAAATGTTCAAGGATTTATGGCCAGGTTATACTGTTGAAGAATCACAAATAGGTTATGTAACAAATGGTGTTCATTATGGTACATGGACAGCAAAAGAATGGCAAAAATTGTATGTTGATACATTTGGCGAAGGATTTTTACAAAATCAGTCAAATAAATCATATTGGAATAAAATCTTTAATATTTCTGATGAAAAAATTTGGGATATAAAACAAGCTCAACGTGAAAAACTTATTGCATATGTAAAAGAACGATTACATAAAACATGGACAGGGCGCTTTGAAGATCCTAAAAAATTAATGAAAATCTCTCAATCACTCAATAAAAATACTTTAACTATAGGTTTTGCTCGAAGATTTGCTACATATAAACGAGCATATTTATTGTTTAGCAATCTTGAAAGGTTAAGTAAAATAGTTAATAATCCTGAAACTCCTGTACAGTTTATATTTGCAGGTAAAGCTCATCCAAATGATAAACCCGGTCAAGATATTATTAAAGAAATAGTTAGAATTTCAAAAATGCCTGAGTTTTTAGGAAAAGTTATTTTCTTAGAAAATTATGATATGAATCTTGCAAAACAATTAGTGCAAGGTGTTGATATATGGCTAAATACACCAACTCGACCACTAGAAGCTTCTGGTACCAGCGGAATGAAAGCAGTGATGAATGGTGCAATGAATTTTAGTGTGCTTGATGGTTGGTGGTGCGAAGGTTACAAAGAAGGAGCCGGATGGGCATTACCTGAAAAACGCACGTACGATGATCAAGAATTCCAAAATAGATTAGACGCAGAAACAATTTACAGTATCCTTGAAAATGAAATTGTTCCTTTGTACTATAATAGGGGAATGAATAATATACCTCATGGTTGGATTCAATATATGAAAAAATGTATAGCAGAAATTGCTCCCGAATTTACAACTAAACGAATGATTGATGATTATCATGAACGGTTTTATTCAAAACTTGCTGAAAGAATAGAATTAGTAAGAAAAGATGATTATAAAGTTGCAGAAGAGATTGTGCAATGGAAGAAAAAAATTGCTGAACATTGGGATTCATTATATGTTGTGTCATGCGAAATTGCAAAAACAACTGACGCTTTGACTTTAGGAGAATCATATAAAGGATGTGTAAAAGTTGATTTAAAAGGTCTTGCTCCGCATGATGTAGAATTTGAATTTGTGCTTGCAGAAACCAATAAAAAAGGAGAACTCGAAGTAATTGAAAAACAAAGATTTGTGTATAAAGAAATGGATGAAGCGTATGCTGTTTATGAAGTGGAATTTACACCAAAACAATCAGGTATATTTAATTATAGTGTTAGAATGTATCCTATGCATAAATATTTACCATATCGTCAAGATTTTCCTTATATAAAATGGATTTAATTATAATAAAAAAGGTGCAATATGTATATTGCACCTTTTTTTTAATCATAAAAAAAGCTCCCAAAAAATTGAGAGCTTTTTTTTTATGCGTTTTCTAATTCACTTTTTATTAATTCTGCATCAAGTAGTATTCTACCACAATATTCACAAACAATTATTTTTTTGTGTGTTTTTATATCTAGTTGTCGTTGCGGTGGAATTTTATTAAAACAACCTCCACAAGCATCGCGCTCTACATTTGCTACAGCTAATCCGTTGCGTGCATTAGAACGTATGCGTTTATATGCTGCTAATAATCGGTCTTCAATAACGCTTGCTAATTTTTCAGAAGCTGCTATTAGTTCTTCTTCTTCTTTTTGAGTTTCAGAAATAATGTCGTTTAATTCTGTTTGTTTTTGTTGTAAATCTATTGAACGTTCTTCAAAACAAGTTTGAGATGTTTCTAATAATTTGGTTTTATTTTCAATGTCAAACGAATATTCTCGAATTCGTTTTTCACACAATTCTATTTCTAATTTTTGAAATTCAATTTCTTTAGCTATTGCTTCAAATTCACGATTGTTTCGAATGTCCATTTGTTGTTGTTCATATTTTTTTATGTGATTTTGAGCCTCTTTAATCTCATTTTTCTTAGCTGTAATATCTTCTTTACGTTGAATAATTTCAGCTTGAATTTTTTCAATACGTGTTTGTAAGCCTGCTAATTCATCTTCTAAATCTTTTACTTCTAATGGTAATTCACCACGTAATCTTTGAATTTTATCAATTTTAGAGTCAGCTTCTTGCAATTGATACAAAGCTTTTAACTTTTCTTCAACCGTAACTTGAACAGTTTCTGCTTTTTTACTTGTCATATATTATACATAATTTATCGGGTTCGTATTAACCTTTGAAAATTGAAGGGCAAATTTAGGAAATTTTTTGTTTATAATTTCATAAAATATTTCTTTTGTGAATTGTTCTGATTCATAATGACCAACATCTGCTATAATTATCTTATTTTCAGACAGAAAGAAATCATGATATTTTACATCACCTGTTAAAAAAATGTCGGCTTGTTGTTTAATTGCATCTGTAATTAAAAAACTTCCGGAACCTCCACATACTGCTACTTTTGAAATTGTTTGTTTTTTGGTCTTAGAGTATCTAATACTCTTACAAGAAAATTTAGTTTTGATATATTCTAAAAAAGTATTACAATCAACCGGATTTTCAAGTGTTCCTATCATGCCGGAACCATATTCTTTATTTTCATTTGCAAGAGGTATTATATCATACGCAGGTTCTTCATAAGGATGTGATGAAAGTAGTGCTTGTATAATATGTTTTATGAGATAGTTGTGACAGATAACTTCTATTTTAATTTCAGGCTCTGTATGTATGGTGCCAATTGTACCTATATATGGTTGAGCTTTATCTAATGCTCTAAAAGTACCTTTCCCTTGACTATTAAATGAACAATTATCATAATTACCAATTGTTCCTGCTCCTGCATTGCAAAGTGCTAAGCGAACTTTTTCTGCATCTTCATTGGGTACAAATGTTACGATTTTAGAAAGAGAATTTGTTTGTTTGCGAAGTATTTGAGTATTTTGTAATCCTATAATATCGCATATTTTTTTATTTACTCCATTTTGAACCGAATCTATGTTTGTATGAACACAATAAATAGCGATAGAATGTTGTATTGCTTTTATTATGCATCGTTCTATATAATTGTTACCATTAATCCTTTTAATGCCATTAAAAATAAGAGGATGATGAGAAATTATGAGGTTGGTACCTAATGCTATTGCTTCATCTATGACGTCTTCTGTTATATCAATAGTAAGCAATGCTGAATCTACATTTTGAGAAGAATTACCAATTAATAAACCACTATTGTCATAAGATTCTTGTAATGAGAGTGGAGCAATGTGTTCAATTTCGTTAATGATATCTGCAACTTTCATTCACATACAATTTTAAATGTAAAAATAGTATAAAAAATGGGATTATGATACTCGAAAATTTGTTTTTTGGAGGTTAAAAATTTATTTATGATTATAATTTGTATAAACAAATTCATGTACATTAGCAAAAAAATAATATATATATGAATGTTGAGATTATAAGTATAGGTGATGAATTGTTGTATGGTAAAACCATAAATACAAATGCTTCTTGGATAGGAGAACAATTGTCGATGATTGGGTTTGAAATCGAAAAAGTTTCAACTATATCTGATAAGGCTCAAGCAATTAAATCAACAGTTCAATTAGCGGTACAAACACATAAACTTGTATTAATTACAGGTGGTTTGGGACCAACAAATGATGATATAACAAAACAAGTATTATGTGAATTATTTCAGACGCAATTGGAGTTTTATGAACCTGCGTATGCTGCCATTCATTCGTTTTTAAAATCTAGAAATGGTGAAATGAATGAGAATAATAAGAGTCAAGCATGGTTACCTAAAGATGCATATCTAATTCGTAATGATTGTGGAACAGCATGGGGAATGTGGTTTGAATGGAATAATTCAACAATAATATCAATGCCGGGGGTACCTTTTGAAATGAAGTATATGATGCAAACATATATAATACCTAAATTAAAAGATTCTTTTGTTTTACCTCCAATAGTACATCGTCATATTTTATGTATCGGAATAGCTGAAGCTAAGTTGGCTCATGTAATAGCAGAATGGGAATCGCAATTGCCGAACTGTGTGCATTTGGCATATTTGCCATCACCCGGAATTGTAAAACTTCGTTTAACAGTAATAGGTGAAGCAATAGAACATGCAAAACAGATAATTTCTGAACAAGAATCTAAAATATTGCCAATAATTCAAGAATTTGTATATGGATACGATGATGATACTTTAGAGGAATTAATAGGTTCTTTATTAATTAAAAAAAGTGCAACATTGAGTACTGCTGAAAGTTGTACCGGAGGAAATATTGCATCTACAATTGTAAAAATTCCCGGAAGTTCTCAATATTTTAAAGGTGGAATAATTGCATATAGTAATGATTTAAAAATACAACAATTGCATATTTCTCATGACTTATTAAGTAACTATGGAGCTGTGAGTAAAGAGGTTGTTGAAGCTATGGCCATGAATTGTAGAAGAATTTATAATACAGATTTTGCAATTGCTACATCCGGTATTGCTGGGCCCACCGGTGGAACAGAAGAAAAACCTGTGGGGACTGTATGGATTGCTGTAGCAAGTGCGACAAATATTTGTAGTCAAAAATTTTTGTTTGGAGAACATAGGGAACGAACTATTCTGCGAACAACTATAGCAGCATTGAATTTATTGCAAAAAAATATAGAATAATCTATATTTGCATAACATAAAAAAACAAAAAAACATAAAAAAACGATGAAAAAAACAAATATTTTATTTGTGTGTTTGGGTAATATTTGTCGTTCACCGTCGGCAGAAACTATAATGAAGCATTTAGTCCAAAAAAAAGGTCTGCAAGATAAATATTATATTGATTCTGCTGGTATTATCGGATTTCATGCCGGTGAACCTGCCGATTCCAGAATGAGAGCTCATGCAGCAAAGCGAGGATATACTATAACAAGTATTTCTCGGCAATTTAATCCTAATACCGATTTTAAAGAATTTGATTTAATTATTGGTATGGATAGAAAAAATATACAAGATTTACGAAGTTTAACAATTGAAGAGGAATATCTTCAAAAAATTCATATCATGACCGAATACAATAAAATATTTAAAGAAGATGGAGTGCCTGATCCATATTATGGCGGTTATGAAGGATTTGAATATGTACTAGATTTGTTAGAAGATGCTTGTAATGGGTTGTTATATGAGTTAGAAGAATTTTAATAAAACCTTAAAAATTGAAATGATGTATTTGCCAAATGAAAATAGATATGAAAAAATGCAATATGCATTTTGTGGAAACAGTGGTTTGCAATTACCTAAATTATCGTTAGGTCTATGGCATAACTTCGGAGGTGTTGATGCTTTTGAAAACGCAAAAGCTATGCTTTTGCATGCATTTGATAATGGCATAACTCATTTTGATATTGCAAACAATTACGGACCTCCTGCAGGTTCTGCAGAAATTACTTTTGGACAAGTTTTGCGTAAAGAATTTGCTAATCATAGAGATGAATTAGTTATTTCTACAAAAGCAGGATATTGGATGTGGAATGGGCCGTATGGTGATGGCGGTTCCAAAAAATATTTAGTTTCTAGTCTAAATCAAAGTTTACAAAGATTACAATTGGACTATGTAGATATATATTATCATCATCGTTTTGACGCTCATACGCCTTTGGAAGAAACAGCTGATGCTCTTGAATTATTATATAAACAAGGAAAAACATTGTATGTTGGTATTTCAAATTATTCGGCAGAACAAACACAAAAAATGGTTGCTTTATTACAATCTAAACAAGTTCCTTGTTTGATACATCAATTTAAATATTCAATGTTTCACAGAGAACCCGAAACTACCGGTTTATTAGAAGTGCTCAAAAAATATGGAATTGGTTCTATTGCATTTTCACCCCTGGCTCAAGGGTTATTAACAGACCGCTATATTGCAGGTATTCCTCAAGATTCACGAGCAGCTAAATCTCATGGTTTTTTACAATCAAATGATGTAAATGATGCTGTTATTCAAAAAGTAATACAATTACAGGCTGTTGCAAAAAAACGTAATCAAAGTCTAGCAGAAATGGCTATAGCGTGGATTTGGGAAAAGGGTATAACATCTGTACTAATTGGAGCAAGTTCTGTTGCTCAATTGCAAACAAATTTACAAGCGTTGCATTCACAACCATTTTCTCAAGAACATATTCAAGAAATTGAAAATATCTTAGAATTATAGAGTAAGTTATAATGTATATGTTAGTCTATACATAAAAAATGAAACTATGATAGATGTAATTGTTGATATTTTAAAAAACTCTTTGTCAATCACTTTTTTTGTGTTGACTACAATGTTATTTATTGAATATATTAATGTTCGTTCGTCGGGAACATTTAATTCAATAATACAAAAAAATGGATTGAGGCAAATTATATTAGGTGCTTTTTTAGGAGTTATTCCCGGATGTTTAGGAACATATACTATGGTTACTTTTTATACTCATAATATTGTAACTATAGGAGCACTTACTGCTACATTTATTGCAACTATGGGCGATGAGGCCTTTTTATTATTCTCTATACAACCTTTACAAGCTATAGGTGTTTTTGTAGTTTTGTTTATTATTGGTATTTTTACAGGCGTTATTGTAGATTTGTTATATACAAAAAAAAAGGCAGATACATTACAAGTTGCTCATTTTGAGATTCACGAAACAGAGCAAACGTTTCAAAAAGCTTCATTTTCGCTTATAATCAATAATATAAAACATGCTTCACCTCATAGAGCTTTATTAATGTTTGGAATCGCAGTAATTTTTATTTTATCGCTTCTGGGCCAAATTGGACATAGTCATGATTTTTTATCATCATTTGCAATACAACATGCTTCTGTTGAACATATTCATAATCATGATCATGAAATCAATTGGCTTGCTGTTACTTTTGTATTACTATCTATCGGTGCAGCATATATAGTAAGTAGTGTAAATGAACATTTTTTGGAGGAGCATTTTTGGAGTCACATTATACAAAAACATTTTATTAAAATCTTTTCATGGACAACACTTGTACTAGTAATAGTTACCATGTTAAATACATATATTCATATTGAAGATTTTTTACAAACGTATACCTATCATATATTATTTCTTGCAGTACTTGTAGGTATTATTCCTGAATCAGGGCCTCATATTGTTTTTCTTTCATTATATGTTTCTGGCACAATACCTTTAAGTATTTTAATGGCAAATTCAATTGTACAAGATGGTCATGGTGCATTACCATTAATTGCTGAATCAAAAAAGACTTTTTTACAAGTTAAATTTATAAATATTGTTGTAGGGTTACTTGTTGGAATAATAGGGCTTCAATTGGGTATATAATATTATTTTTTTATAAAAACCTTTGTAAGATCCAATATATGTAAGTTGTTGGTATAAAAATCATGAATTGATTCAGAATAAATATTATATAGAGTATTATTCCCTTCTAAATTAGCATAAGATTTTGTAAGTTTATATTGTATAGAATCTTTTTTTAGATTCAATATATCTTGAATTTTATCTGTTTCTACATATAACAAAGCATCGGTTTGGTTATTTACAAAAAGGTCAATAGAATGTTGTTGGTTTTTTGTTTTTATTAATAGTATAGTATCAAGATACGGAAGACGCATGTCGGCTTTGTCAAACATAAAAAAATGTTTATTGCGAGTTAAGACTATATATTGCGAATCGCGTTGCCAATCGTAAATAAAAGGACCTGCTCCAATTTTACAGTCTGAATCATATTTTTTTATTCCTTCTTGAGGAAGTATAGATGCAGCAGGGTGTGCTAAATTATAGAGAAACAAAACAGACGGGGTTTCTAATGTTATTTTTAATGTATATTTATCTAATATTTGAATGCCTGGGATATGTGGTTTTTCTCCTGTAGTAGTTTGAATTTTTTTAAAATATTCTTTTGCTCCAAGTATTCTGGATACGGTATTTGTAAAGTTTTTATTATACGCAGAAGGTGTAGATAATAAATAAAATGTGTATTCTACATCATAGGCAGTTATATTTCTTCCTTTACCACCGGGAAAACAATTATCATCATGAAAAAAAACTGTAGAATCTAAATGGAAGATGTAAACTTTACCTGTATTGTCAATATCCCAATTTTTACAAATACCCGGTTCTAAAGTTGTATTTTGAGCATTATACTTAAATAATCCTAAATGAAATTGAGAAACTATTTGTTTTTCACTTTCGCTTATAATTGCAGGAGGGAAAAGAGTTGAAATATCGGAATCTATTGGTAATTTAATAGTGCCCCCGCAAGTGTTATTGCGTTTTTCTTCAATTTCTTGTTGTGAACACGAAAAAAAAGTTAATATTACAATTATAAAACTACAAAATTTTATCATATGTAAGAATTATATAAATAGGTGTGCAATATATTTTTGTTGTTTTATTGTATAGTTTTGTTTTTCAATTTTTTGAATAAACAAAACAGATTGAAGAGAAAGTAGTGTCTGATGGATTTGCTCCAATGATGTTTGGATAGTTGCTATTTGAACAAAATAATCTATAGAATCCATAAAATCAATTAGGTATCCTTTATTAGTTTTGTTTGCAATTAATTGAATAGAAAGTTTTCTTATAGCATCATATCCTTCATACAGTGGGTGTATTGTTGTAATTCCTGAAGAAAGTTCATATTCTCGTGGTGATTGTATCTGTAATTCAATAGATAATTCATTTTGTAAGATATCAATAAAACTAAATTCATCACAGTTTACCCGTAATGCAAATAATGTATTATTTGAATTAGAATCAACAGAAATTATTTTCTTTTTTATTACCATTATTTAAAATCTTTTAAAAAAAATAACAAACTTAACCAAAATTCATCGCGAGTTGCAGATTCCCACCAGAGTGTTTTTGCTCCATGTAAACCATCAGAGCCTTCGGGTTTAAAAATTATTTTCTTTTTTGATTGAGTTCCCGAAAGTAATTGAAGTACATAATAATGTTCGCTTCGAGGACATCCGACAAAATATGGAGTTTGTAGTCCACGTATTGCTTCTTCAACACGTAAATCATTTCCAAAAAATTCTCCAGGACTAAATCCTATAACAGCTTCAATGTCTGTTCGTTCGTTAGCAATTTTTAAGCATAATGAAGCAGAAAACGAACTTCCTAAAAGAAAGATACGTGGTTTTGTGTCGATAGATTTTACGTATGATATTGTTGCTAGTATGTCTTTTTCGCAATCAAGCATTGATTGTGGAAAACCACCTTTTTTAGCACGCATTGCTGTTTCGTTATTTACAAAATTTACTTCATTACCATATCGTAAATCTACAGCAATGCAAGTAAATCCAAGTTTAATAAGTCTTGTTGCTATTTGTTGAAATTCGCCTCTACTATATTCTGCTTGATGAAAAAGTAACATATATTTAGATGATTCAACATCTGTATCATATATGTCAGCAGTTATTTCTAATCCGTCAGACGCAAAAAAGGTAACTGTTCTTTGAGCTTGTGTATGTTTAGTAACAATACACAATATAAGTATACATATGTAGGTTAATATTCTCATAGTTTTGTATTGGTACGAACCAATATATATAGTAGTTACAAATTATAATTAAAAAGTCACTATTTGTATAGTGACTTTTTAATGTTTTTGGAATATTTTTAATCTACTAATATTAATACTTTATTCTTAGATTGTTCTACAACTCCTCCAGGTATATCAAAGGAATGTTTTGTTCCGGTTTGATCAATTAATATAATAGTTCCTTTTTGTAGTGTAGAAATAATAGGAGCATGATTTTCCAGTATTTCAAACGAACCGTTGCTACCGGGAACATTTACTTGAGATGCTTTACCGTTGTATAGTTGCGTTGATGGAGTTATAATTTCTATTTCCATACGGTTTATTTAGTAATGTTAGCAAGCATTTTTTCACCTTTTTCTATAGCTTCTTCTATAGTTCCAACTAAATTGAAAGCAGCTTCAGGATATTTGTCTACTTCTCCGTCAATTATCATGTTAAAACCTTTGATGGTATCTTCTATAGAAACTAATTTACCCGGCATACCGGTAAATTGTTCGGCAACATGAAATGGTTGTGATAAAAATCGTTGAACACGTCGTGCTCTATGAACAACTAATTTATCTTCTTCAGATAATTCATCCATACCAAGAATAGCTATAATATCTTGTAATTCTTTGTTGCGTTGCAGAATTTGAATTACTCGTTGTGCAGTATTATAATGAGCTTCACCAACAATTTCGGGTGTTAAAATACGTGACGTAGATTCAAGAGGATCAACAGCAGGGTAAATACCAAGTTCTACAATTTTACGACTTAATACAGTTGTAGCATCAAGATGGGCAAATGCCGTAGCAGGAGCAGGGTCTGTTAAGTCATCGGCAGGTACATATATAGCTTGTACCGAAGTAATAGAACCTCGTTTAGTAGATGTAATACGCTCTTGTAAAAATCCCATTTCAGTAGCAAGTGTTGGTTGATATCCTACGGCTGAAGGCATACGTCCTAAAAGAGCTGATACTTCTGAACCTGCTTGCGTAAAACGGAAAATATTATCTATAAATAATAATATATCTCTACCACCGCTTTTTTCATCGCCATCACGGAAATTTTCTGCTATTGTTAACCCGGATAATGCAACACGTGCACGAGCTCCGGGAGGTTCATTCATTTGACCAAAAACCATAGCAAGTGATGAATTTTTAAGTTCATCTTTGTTTACTTTTGATAAATCCCATCCGCCTTTTTCTAAACTTTCTTTGAATTCTTCACCATATTTAACAATACCTGATTCTATCATTTCTCGCAATAAGTCATTTCCTTCGCGAGTACGTTCTCCAACTCCGGCAAATACCGATAAGCCTTCGTATGCTTTTGCAATATTGTTGATTAATTCTTGAATAAGTACTGTTTTTCCAACTCCTGCACCACCAAACAGACCAATTTTTCCACCTTTTGCATATGGTTCTATCAGGTCTATTACTTTAATACCGGTGTACAGTATTTCCGAACTTGTTGATAATTTTTCGTATGCAGGTGGAGCATTGTGTATTTGATATCCATTTGCTTTTGAAACTTCTCCAATTCCATCTATGGCATCTCCTGTTACATTAAATAAACGTCCGCGAACGGCATCACCTACAGGCATAGTAATTTGTGCTCCGGTAGCAACTACTTTCATCCCTCGGCTCATTCCATCGGTTGAATCCATTGCAACGGTTCGTACTGTATGCTCGCCAATATGTTGCTGACATTCTAATACTACTACTTGACCATTTTCTTTAGTTATTTCTAATGCATCAAGAATTTTTGGCAGTGTGCTGCCTTCTTGTTCAAAACTTACGTCAACTACAGGACCAATAATTTGAACTATGTTACCTACGTTTTTAGACATAAAATCGTAATTTTAGATTATTCTTTTCTTAGTTATTACAAAATTAGTATTTTCTATATATTTACAAAGGATTCTTAGTTTTTTTTTGAAAAAAATGATATGATTTTCTTTTGCCAATATTATTGTTTACTTTTTATTCTTATACATTCATTATTTACATAAGTAAATTATATATGTTTTTGAATTTATGTATATAGTTGTTCTGTAAATTCTTTTTTTCGTATTTTGCACAAAAAAATAGTATGTATTTATCAAAATTACACACATTTAATTATAGAAATATTGAAGATTTGTCATTAGATGCATCTATAGGAATTCATGCAATTATAGGCAAAAATGGGGTTGGTAAAACTAATATTCTTGATAGTATATATTATTTAGCATTTTGTAAAAGCTATATTGCAAATTCTGATGTGCAAAATGTTATGATTGGAGCTAATTCTTTTGCAATACAAGGAATTTTTGAACATAATGCTTCTCATTTTAAAATTCATTGTGGTTACAAAATTGACACTAAAGAAAAAACTATACTGTGTAATGATACAAAATACACAAAATTTTCTGACCATATTGGTTTAATACCTATAGTTTTTGTTTCGCCTGCAGATATGGTTCTTATAAATGGTAGTGGAAGTGAACGACGTAAATTTATTGATGCATATATATCATTATATAATAAAGAGTATTTGAATCATTTACTTGCATATAATAAATTACTTGCTCAACGAAATGTAATTCTCAAACAAGGTTCTGTAGATGCAACATATATTGCTATAATAGATGAAAAAATGGCTGAACATATGAATGCTATTTTTACAATCAGAAACCAATCAATTCATGAATTATCATCGTTATTAGCTTCATTATATCATCAAATTTCAAGTTTTGAAGATTGTAAACTTCAATATCAATCACAATTACAACAAATTGATGCTTTTAATGGCTTACACAAAAGTATTGAAAAAGATATTGTGCTTACATATACATCGTTTGGCATACATCGTGACGATATTACTTTTGTTTTTAATAATTCAGAAATTAAACAAGTAGGATCACAAGGTCAAAAAAAATCATTTTTATTGGCTCTTAAATTTGCACAGTATCAATTACTCTATACAAAAACAGGAGTGTTACCTATATTATTACTCGATGATTTATTTGATAAACTTGATAAAGAAAGAACAGCTCATGTGTTTGATGTAATAGAAGGTGAACAATTTGGACAGATTTTTATAACAGATACAGATAAAGCCCTGTTACATACTTTTTTTGAAGCTCGTAAGCAGACCGGACATTTTCATGAACTAAAAGATGGAAAGCTTATACGGTTATAGAAAAAAGTGTTTATGACACTATGAGAACATATTTTTTTTATTATTTTTGTCGAAACAAAACATGTATATGCAAGCACTCTTAGAGTCCGAATTTATTGAATCACAACGTATATTGCAAGATTTTATTCAGCAAAAGCACATTTTTGCTACATTAGAATCTGTTGTACATTGTATGTTGAAGTCAATTCAACAGGGGAATACAATAATTACGTGTGGCAATGGTGGCTCTATGACTGATGCTATGCATTTAGCCGAAGAATTATCGGGAAAATTTAGAAAACCGCGAAAAGCGTTGCCTGCTGTAGCTATTAGTGACCCATCGTTTATGTCGTGTGTGGCTAATGATTATGGATATGAATATGTATTTGCACGTTTTATAGAATCTATGGGTAAACCAGGAGATGTATTAGTAGCGTTTACAACATCAGGTAATTCAAAAAATATAGTTCTTGCTTTGCAACAGGCAAAACAACAAAATATGAAAACAATTGTACTTACCGGAAATACCGGTGGTCAAGCAAAACACCATGCCGATTATACTATATGTGTACCACATGTAGGATATGCCGATAGAATTCAAGAAATACACATAAAAATCATTCATACACTTATTCATGCCATTGAGCAGAATTTGTTGTAGAAAAAACTGACATACTATGCTTGTAAAAGCTTTTGGCGGGGCTGTCAATGGAATTGATGCCCGCATAATTACTGTGGAAACCGATGTGGTTGCCGGAGCAAACTTTTTTATTGTAGGTTTGCCCGATAGTGCTGTAAAAGAAAGTCAACAACGAATAGAATCTGCGTTGAGAAGTTCCGGTTATAAATTACCCGGTAAAAAAATTACTATAAATATGGCACCTGCCGATATTCGAAAAGAAGGCACGTCGTATGATTTAACTTTGGCTATTGGCATTCTTGCTGCGTCAGAACAAATGAAATGCGCAGAAGTTGATAAATATCTTATTATGGGAGAATTGTCGCTTGACGGTGGTGTGCACAGTATAAAAGGAGCTTTAAGTATGGCAATAGAAGCTCGTAAATTTGGATTTAAAGGATTTATTTTGCCAAAACAAAATGCTCGCGAAGCTGCCGTAGTAAATGATCTTGATATATATGGCGTAGATACAATTGCTCAAGTAATAGGTTTTTTTAACGGCTCTCTTGAATTAGAAAAAACACAAGTAGATACACGAAGTGAATTTTATAAAAATATTGATATATGTACTTTTGATTTTGCCGAAGTAAAAGGACAAGAAAATGTAAAAAGAGCTTTGGAAATTGCTGCTGCAGGAGGTCATAATATCATAATGATAGGCCCTCCGGGAGCAGGTAAAACAATGTTGGCCAAACGTATAGCTTCTATATTACCACCTTTGACATTGCAAGAAGCATTAGAAACTACAAAAATTCATTCGGTTGCTGGTAAATTGCAAGGCAATGTTTCTCTTATGACGGAACGTCCATATAGAGCACCGCATCATACTGTAAGTGATGTTGCTTTGGTAGGAGGAGGTGCTTTTCCTCAACCCGGTGAAATATCATTGGCTCATAATGGGGTATTGTTTCTTGATGAATTACCCGAATTTAAACGCACTGTGTTAGAGGTTATGCGTCAACCATTAGAAGATAGAACTATTCAAATATCGCGTGCAAAATTTAGTGTAAATTACCCCGCAAGTTTTATGTTAATTGCATCTATGAATCCTTGTCCATGCGGATATTATAACCATCCTGAAAAAGAATGTGTTTGTAGTTCTGGTGTCGTTCAAAAATATTTAAATAGAATTTCGGGGCCACTATTAGATAGAATTGATATTCATATAGAAGTTGTTCCGGTTCCGTTTGAAGAATTATCGAAACAATCAAAATCAGAATCAAGTAAAGATGTTCGTAATCGAGTAATACAAGCTCGTGAATTGCAACAAAAACGATTTGCAAATACAACAATACATTGTAATGCTCAAATGGATACCAAAACACTCCAATCATATTGTATGTTAACAGCCGAAGGCTCAGCATTACTTAAACAAGCAATGGAAAAATTAGGCCTTTCGGCACGAGCATATGATAGAATTATTAAAGTATCGCGAACAATTGCCGATTTAGATTCTTCGGAAGATATAATGCCAATTCATGTAGCCGAAGCTATACAATATAGAAGTTTAGATCGAGAAAATTGGGCAGGCTAACCATTTTTTATTTAAAAATTAGTAGTTTTATAAGTATTTTGTTGTATATTTGAATACGCAAAAGACTGTATGCAAGCGGGAAGATTTTGTATAATTAACTGAGCCTGCTTATGATTTTACTATACCATTGTAATTTTTTTAATACTTCATAAGATAAGTAATGTGTATGTTACTATTATAATACTATGTGGAGTCTGACACCATAAAAAACGGGGAGTATTCTGAAAATCCTTACGAGTAAGATTGATTATTTTAAAAATTACAATTATGAAAAAAATTATTACATTATTAACTAGTTTATGTATAGGCTCATTGTTTATGAGTAGTTGCGTGTCAACAAACAAAGGGTTTCAATCAAGTCCTATTATATCACGAAATGTTGAATTAGATCCTATAAAAGCTGATATAAAAGTTGACGAAAAAAATAAATTAAAAGGAGAAAGTACGTCTACATACTTCCTTATGTTTAGAGTAAGTGGAGATAATACTTTTGCTGATGGCATTAATTATAGTACCGATGCATCGGCAGGTGTAATGCAAAGAATAAACCCACTCAAATTGGCTCAATCAGGCAGATTAAATTCTGTAAGAGGTGCCGCTGCATACAAAGCTTTGAGTTCAGGAGATTATGATGTTTTAGTGCATCCTAATTATACAATGACTATTGAAAATTACTTGTTCGTAAAAAAATACACAGTTAGTGTGGAAGGTTATGGCGCTAAGTATACAAATTTTAGAACAGAAAAAAGAAAAGTTGTTTTGCTTGAAAATGGTAAAGAATTGATATTGCAAGATAAATAAAACAAATTTTTAAAAGTTGTAATTAAAAAAGGGTTGTTTGGATTTGCCAAACAACCCTTTTTATTTAAAAAGTATGTTTTACATTAGTTTTTGTGATAGTTGAACCCAAACAACAATGAAATATAATATAAAAAATGCTATTGAATATCGTTTTTTTTATAATACCAATTAAAATGGATTCATACTATATTTACATTGAAAAAAAAGTTACGATTTTGAATAGTTATAATACAAGATGATACACGATTTTGATACAATACAAAAAACATTTGTTACTGCACAACAGAAAATGAAACGTATTCGTGCATGTACAAAACGACCATTGACACTTACCGAGAAAATTCTTTTTACTCATTTAGACGATTCAGAGATTCCACAAGTAGATACAATTGTGCGTGGAAAAGATTATTGTAATTTTTATCCTGATAGAGTAGCAATGCAAGATGCTACTGCACAAATGGCTTTATTGCAATTTATGAATGCAGGCAAACAACGTGTTGCTGTGCCATCGTCAGTTCATTGCGATCATTTAATAATTGCAGAACAAGGAGAGGTTGCTGATTTAGCTACAGCAAACGACAAAAATGCTGAAGTATATAACTTTTTAAGTTCAGTATCACAAAAATATGGAATAGGTTTTTGGAAACCGGGTTCTGGAATTATTCATCAAATAATTCTTGAAAATTATGCCTATCCGGGCGGAATGATTATAGGAACAGATAGTCATACCGTGAATGGAGGTGGCTTGGGAATGATAGCTATTGGAGTGGGAGGTGCAGATGCTTGTGATGTAATGAGTGGAATGGCATGGGAATTAAAAATGCCTAAAATAATAGGAGTAAAGTTAACCGGTACTTGTAATCCATGGGTAGCACCTAAAGATGTAATCTTAAAATTAGCAGGAATACTTACTGTAAAAGGGGCAACAAATGCAGTATTGGAATATTTTGGCGAAGGAGCACAAACATTATCGTGTACCGGAAAAGCTACCATATGCAATATGGGAGCAGAAGTAGGAGCTACAACTTCAATATTTGCTTATGACCAAAGTATGAAAGAGTATTTGCATCATACTGGACGAAAAGCTGTAGCAGATTTAGTTGAAACATATTCTGAAATTTTACAAGCTGATGATGAGGTATTACAAAATCCACATTCATATTATGATTCAATTATAGAAATAAATCTTTCAGAATTAGAACCATATATAAATGGACCATTTACTCCTGATTTGGCTACACCTATTTCAAAATTTGCTGAGGTGGCTCGTAAAGAAAAATGGCCTTTGGAATTGAAAGTAGGACTTATTGGTTCATGCACAAATTCATCGTATGAAGATTTAACAAAGGCTGCATCATTAGCTCGGCAGGCACAAGAATTAGAATTAGACATACAGTCAGAATTTTTAATTTCACCGGGGTCTGTAATGATTAAAAAAACGGCAAAACGTGATGGTTTATTGGCTGCTTTTGAAGCAATAGGTGGCAAAGTTCTTGCAAATGCATGTGGTCCTTGTATTGGTCAATGGAATAGAGAAAATCCTGAACCGGAACTTAAAAATTCTATCATAACATCATTTAATAGGAACTTTGCAAAACGTGCTGATGGTAATCCCAATACATATTCTTTTGTTGCATCACCTGAAATTGTTACCGCACTTACTATTGCCGGCAGAATTGATTTTAATCCTATAACCGACAGTTTAATAAATAAACACGGTAAGCAAGTGAAATTACAAGCTCCACAAGGGAATGTAATTCCTGAAAAGGGATTTGAAATGGTAGATGCAGGTTTTATAGCTCCTGACGATAAAAATGCACATATTGAAATCTTGATTAATCCCCAATCGGAACGGTTGCAAATATTACAACCTTTTGCTCCTTGGAATGGAAAAGATTTTATTGGATTGCAATTACTTCTTAAAGCTCAAGGCAAATGTACTACCGATCATATTTCAATGGCAGGTCCATGGTTGCGATATCGTGGTCATTTAGAAAATATATCAGATAATTTGCTCATGGGGGCTGTAAATGCATTTAATGGTCAAACAAATTCGGTTTGTAATGCATTAACAGGTTTATACGACAAAGTTTCAAGTGTTGCAAAGGCATATAAACAAAAAGGGTTAGCTTCTATTGTGGTAGCCGAAGAAAATTATGGAGAAGGATCATCGCGTGAACATGCAGCAATGGAGCCTCGTTTTTTAGGTGTGAAAGTAATTTTAGCAAAATCATTTGCTCGCATTCACGAAACAAATTTAAAGAAACAAGGTATGCTTGCACTAACCTTTGTTAATACTGCCGATTATGATTTAATATTGGAAGGCGATATAATTTCTGTTATAGGTTTAACCTCTTTTTCTGAAGGAAAAAATCTTATAATAGAACTTATACATAAAGATGGTTCAAAACATTCATTTGAAGCAAAACATACCTATAATTCGGTGCAAATAGAATGGTTTAAAGCAGGAAGTGCACTTAATTTAATAGCAAAAGAATCAAACAAATAAAACATAGAAACATATGGAAAATGAAGTATTATTAGCTCAATTATCAAATATGATAAAAGAAAACTGTAGACTTGACAGTGAATTATTTGATAAGTTTGATGTAAAACGTGGATTGAGAAATAAAGACCATTCTGGTGTATTGGTTGGTCTTACTAATATAGGTAACGTAGTTGGGTATAAAAAAAATGAGGTCACCGGTAAATTAGATCCTATTCCCGGAGAATTACGATATAGAGATATTGAAGTTACAGATTTGGTAAATGGTTGTTCTGCTTCTAAAATGCATGGTTTTGAAGAAATAGTATATTTGTTGTTAGCAGGTAAATTACCAAATAGGGCAGAACTTGCAGCGTTTAGTTCATATCTTGCAGATAATCGTGATCTTACAAGTTCTTTTACTAAAAATATGATACTTTCTTTACGTGGTAAAGATATTATGAATATGCTTGCTCGTTCGGTATTAGCTCTTTATACTTTAGATAAACATGCCGATGATACAACTCCTGAAAATTTAGTAAAACAATCATTAAAACTGATTGCACAAGTTCCTGTTATTATTGCATATTCGTATCATAGTATGATGAATGCGTATTATCGTAAAGAATTAATTATTCGTCATCCAAATCCTGAATTATCTACAGCAGAAAACTTTTTGTATCTTATAAAAGGAGAAGGTAACTATACTAAAACTGAGGCTGATATTTTAGATTTAAGTCTTATTTTACATGCTGATCATGGGGGAGGTAATAATTCTACATTTACAATTAGGGTAACAAGTTCATCGGGTACCGATACATATGCAGCAGTAGCTTCTGCTATAGCGTCACTGAAAGGACCTTTGCATGGGGGAGCTAATTTGCAAGTTGAAGAAATGATGGATGATATTCGTAAAAATGTCAGAAATTGGGAAGATGAACAAGAAATATATGATTATTTGATTAAAATACTTAAAAAAGAAGCATTTAATAAATCAGGAAAAATATATGGAATGGGACATGCTGTATATACAATTTCTGACCCACGTGCAATTTTACTTCGTGAACGTGCAGCTGTTCTTGCAAAAGAAAAAGGATTAGAAAAGGAATTTAATTTATATACCAAAGTTGAAAAACTTGCTCAAAAGGCATTTTATGATTTCAAAACCGGTACCGATAAAACAGTCTGTGCCAATGTTGACTTTTATTCGGGATTTGTATATAATGCTATTGGGTTGCCAAAAGAATTATTTACACCCATATTTGCCATGTCTCGTATGGCCGGTTGGTGTGCTCATAGAATTGAAGAACTTAATTTTGACCAACGAAGAATTATTCGTCCGGCATATAAAGCTGTGTATACCGGACCAGGATATATTCCAATTGATGAAAGAAAATAAAATACAAAGGGGCATAAACATATGCCCCTTTTTTTATTAAAAATTGTAATATTATGAAATTAGTTTCAACTATTATTATTGCATGTGTGTTCTTTTCTTGTAAAGGTCAAAAACCTAAAGTTGATAATTCTGTTGTTTCTTTGTTAGATATAACAAAATATGTGGGTACGTGGTATGAAATTGCTCGGTATGACCATACATTTGAACGAGGTTTGGTTGGAGTTACTGCTACATATACGTTATTAGAAGATGGATTTATTCAAGTAGTTAATAAAGGGTTTAAAGATTCTCTTACCGGTAAAGAAAAAGTTGCAAGAGGTAAGGCTTATATTCCAAATATTGAAACACCTTCTAAACTAAAAGTTTCTTTCTTTTTATTTTTTTATTCAGATTATTATGTGCTTGAATTAGACAAACAATATCAATGGGCTGTAGTAGGGAGTAAATCCGATGCGTATTTGTGGATTTTATATAGAGAACCACATATGAATTCGGAATTATATGATTGTAAGCTCCCCCAAAAACCGGACAGTTTAAAAGTATAAAAAAAGTATTAATTTTAAACTGTATTATGAAAACAAAAAAATTTAGTTCCCAAGAGATTGCCAAAATACTCAAGGAGTTTGAA
>Ga0116190_1000667_pt1 | contig 33444 bp, 27 predicted proteins | sample AD_JPNTR4_MetaG_FD_89808 | JGI IMG/M metagenome (GOLD analysis project Ga0116190, IMG submission 89808) | Active sludge microbial communities of municipal wastewater-treating anaerobic digesters from Japan - AD_JPNTR4_MetaG | ecosystem: Engineered > Bioreactor > Anaerobic > Digestate | place...
GAGGCCATAAATTCAGTATGCATTTTAAATACTTCAGAAAGCATAAGGTTTGTATGCATTCGTTTATTTCCTAATTTCACAAAATCCCATAACAATTGTTTATAATCTGGATGCACACAATTTTCAATTATAGCTTGAGCTCTTTGACTTGGAGATTTTCCACGTAAATCTGCTATTCCTTGTTCTGTAATCAAAACTTTTACCGAATGTTCTGAATGGTCGAAATGTGAAACCATAGGAACTATAGCAGAGATTGCACCTTTTTTGGCAACTGAAGGACACGTAAATATAGACATAAAACTATTTCTCGTAAAATCACCCGAACCACCAATACCATTCATCATAGTAGTTCCAAGCACATGAGTTGAATTAATATTACCATAAATATCTGCTTCTAATGCTGTATTTATTGTAATTAACCCTAATCGACGAACTATTTCAGGATTATTTGAACACTCCTGAGGACGAAGTATCATTTTAGGTTTAAAAAAAGCTAAATCGCTATAAATTTCTTTTAAAACACTTGGTGAAACTGTTAATGAACAACCACTTACAAATGTAAGATTACCTTGTTTCATTAATTCAATTACAGCATCTTGAATAACTTCGGTATACATCATAAAAGGTGGAATTTCAGGATTTGCACCTAAAGATCCTAACACTGCATTAGCAATATTACCTACTCCTGATTGTATTGGTAAAAATTCACGTGGTATAATACCTTGAGCTATTTGTGAGGCTAAAAATTTAGCTACATTATCACCAATTTTAGCAGTTACCTCATCTACGGGACTAAATCCAGCAACCTCATCGGGTCTATTTGTTTCTACTACACCAATTATTTTTGCAGGATCTATCTGTAAAACGGGAGAACCACACAAATCTTTCACAGTATAAATTGGTATAGCTCTACGAATTGGCGGATCTTGTAATTCATAAATATCATGAATTCCTTTAATTGCAGCCGGGTGATTTGCATTTAATTCTATAATAACTTTTTTTGCTAATCGAGCAGCTGTAGGCGATATTCCAACTGCAGAAGTCAATACTACTTCACCTTTTTCTGTAATATCAGCAGCTTCTATAATAGCAACATCTATATCACCCAAAAATTTATACCGTAATTCTTGAGCAACTTGAGAAAGATGCATATCAAAATACTCGGTTTGCCCTGTATTTATAAGGTTTTTCATATCTTTATTTGACTGATATGGCGTTCTAAATTTTACCGCATTTGCACGAGCTAATGCTCCATCGAGAGAATCTCCGGTAGATGCTCCGGTAAACATACCTATTTTAAAAGGTCGTCCCGCTTCATGTTCTTTTATTGCTCGTTCTGCTATTGCTGTTGGTACCGCTTTGGGTGATCCGGCAGGTGTAAAACCACTAAACGCCACATTGTCGTTGTGATTAATGTAAGAAGCTGCTTCTTCAGCAGTTATAAATCGTAATGCCATATGTTTTTATATTTTTTTTAAGTAAATATTTGCTAACAAAAATAGTATTTGTTGCGAAACTGCACAAAACTATTCTATAAAACTTATCATAAAAAATTGATTATTTTTATCATTTTTTTAGTGTTCTCAATATTGTATTCCCATTAGCTTATTTTACTCAAAAAAATGCTGTATAATTTGCACCTTATTTTTACCTAGTATCTCAACCATTATATAACTTACACTATCATTAACATACACATTACGCAGTTCATAATTTGTTCCCAATATATGTTGAATTACGGGAACTGTATCCCATTTCCATGCAATCTGATAATTTTGCTTTCCCAAATGCACCGTTTTTCGTAAAATTGTATCATGTTGTATTATAAGAAAATACGGCAATTCTTTTACCATTGAATTGTTTTCAATAGTTATAGAAAGTATTTTTGGATTATTTTTCTTTGTTTCGTGTAGTTTACTTATATATGTTTGAAACACAAATGCTGCAACCAATACTGAGCATAAAAAACCTATTGTAATTATTATAAGGTTCTTATTTGTTTTGTTTCGTTTCCTATGTCGTTCAAATTGAATCATATTTCTGAAAGTATAAATTACAATCAAAAATAACAGATTTTTATTTACAATTCGCCATTATCTGCAAAACTATAATACCCATTGCGAGTAACAATTACATGATCGAGCATTGTACAATCGAAAAAAGGTGCAGCTTGTTGAATTTTCTTAGTAATTTCTTTATCTGCATTACTTGGATTTGTATTTCCCGAAGGATGATTGTGTGCTACTATAATACCGGAAGCTAAATATTCCAATGCAGCTTTACCTATGATTTTTACATCAATAACAGTACCTGCCACTCCACCAACACTTATTACTTTTTGAGCAATTATAGAATTGTTTCTATTAAGATACAACACCCGAAATTCTTCATGTGCCAAATCTGCCATTGAAGGATGCAACAATCTATACACTTGATTACTAGATGTAATAGGATTAGTAGGTTTAACTTCTGTAGCACTTCTCCGTTTACCAAGTTCAAATGCAGCAAGCAATGTGATAGCTTTTGCCGGTCCTATTCCTTTAATCTTGGTTAAATCATGCAACGAATATCTTCCTAATTCTTGCAAACAATTACCTGATAAATGAACTATCCGTTTTGCAATATCGAGAGCCGATTCGTTTTGTGTTCCGGTAGATATAAGTATTGCAAGCAATTCTGCATCTGATAATGCATGAACTCCTTTCAATTGAAGTTTCTCTCGCGGACGGTCTTCTTCTGCCCACGATTTAATGGATAAAAAATTTGAATTCATGGTGTTATACTAAAACAAAAGAGTTACACATCTGCGGCAATAGTAACTCTTGAAAAATATATTTTTTATGGTCCGGCAATACTTTGCAACTGTTTCCAACCAAAACCGACTTTCCAATAATAAATTTGTCCGTTAGCTTTATTGTATCGCACATCACCTGCTTCACCTGTTGTAAGTGTTGAAATATCATTTATGGCAGGGATATCACCAACAAATGTCCACAATGGAGTACCGGAAGTACCTGCATTGTACATAAATTTTTGCTTAGTTGTATTATAAACCAACAAACTATGAGTTGGTGATGCTATTGCACTTATTTGGGCCGAAGTAAGAGTTGGTATAAGCACTCCGGTATTTTGATTTGGTGCCACAATATGTAAAACAGTAGCAGCATTCGGTGTTTCTGTTGAAATACCGGTTTGAGCATACATTCCAAAACAAATAAATAAACTTACTATACTAAAAATATACTTCATACTATTTATATTTAAGGAGTTATAGTACCGGCACCAATTGATATTTGACGCCAGTTGTTAGCATTATTTAAAAATATTAAAACATTTCCTGTAGTATATAATTTTGTTTCTCCTTCGTACATACCCACTTTACTATTAGTTGACACACTTTCTATATATGAAAATGGACGCCATTCTAATGAATTATAATACATAAACTCATTACGAGTAGTATTAAACAAAAACAAGCCCGTAGCCGGATTAATAATTTCATTCATTTTAACAGTTGTTAAAGTAGGAACTAAAACACCCTTGTTATTACTAGATGAAAATACTTTTAATTCTGCAGAATTATCAATAGCAGCAGCAACAACATCAGCATTTGTGTCGCCTATTACTGTTTGCGCGTGCAAAACATTATTGCTTATCACACACAAACATAAGAAAATTATAGAAATAGCAAACTGTTTCATAGTTCAATTAATTATCAAGTAATTCCTTCCAACTTGTACCATTCCAATACCATAAGGTATTTGTTGTTGTATTATACCGAATTTCTCCTACATAGGTTCCACCCCCTGCCCCCAATTGAGCACTTGTATTTGTAATAAATCTACCAACAACAGACCAGGCAGGGCTTGCAGGTGTTCCCGCATTAAACATATATCTGTTTTGAGTAGTATTATATATTAATAATCCCGTAGGAGGACTTGCAATACCATTCATTTGGACTGTTGTAAGATTTGGTATTAACACACCTTTATTGGTAGAATATACATGTAATTGAGCAGATGTATCAATTGCCGTTGTATTTATTCCAACTCCCGGTTCTCGCGGTATAGTAGTAACAGCTCCAACTTTAAAATATCGGGTTGCATTATTGGGAAATGTATATTTATATACCAAATAATTTCCATCATACGAATCGTAGGTAACAGTAACAGGTGAACCGGTAAATGTATCAACATTGTCTATTGTTAATGTTGGATATGGAGCATCAATACCGGTAAATTTGAATGATAGGGTAACTTGTTGATTGAAGTTTCGTGTAGTTGCTTTATACACTCTTGTACCATTATTTGTAGGCAATCCATTATGACCACACACAAAGAAACTTTTATCGGCAGCAACTTGTGTTGTAACTTTTCTTTGATCATACGCCACCGGTGTACCTGTACATAACATTAAATTTTCGCCACTTGCAAGACTTTTTGACTGCCTTTGATGTAAATGATTCAAATCTTGACGACCAATTCCAACAATTCCATTTTTATATGTTGCATCAACTGTATATATAGTATTCCCATCAAAATCAGTATAATCATACGGTAGTGTAATACCATATTTTAAAGCCAAGAATGATTCTGTAGATTTTCTTGTTGAATCATTTACATCAACAGCATAGATTATTAATTCTGCCAACTTACCTTCAAAATCTTGCAAGGTTGGATTATCAGAACGTCCCCCTAAGGTAAAAGGACCAGAAACTCCAGCAGTATCAGTAGCGGAATGAGCTATTTCTGTGCTTTCCATTTTAGTCATGGAAGCTATTGAATTACTTACTTTTTGTACACCGTTTTGATATAAAATTTGATTTGCTCCCCATTTACTTGTTTGAGTAATGAGCGATGGCGTAGTAGTAAGGGTATGAGTAGATGTATTCAGAAATCCACCATGAGCTGTTGGAGTATACGCCGATAGATTTTCTGTATCATAGCGTAAACCAAATCCTTTTGTTGTTGAAAGACCATAATCAAAAACACTTTGTAACGTATTATTTTTAGGTATAACAACAGCAAATATCCCAACACCGCCATCTGCACCATAGCCATATAATGTATTATCATCTAAATCCATATTAAGATTAGAACCTTCAAAACTCATTACCGGATTAAAGTTTACATTGTCAGTACTATTATTTTTTAAATACGGACGATTTGCAACTACAGGTTGTGCCATTGTAAAACTATACCAATTTGCCAAATCAAACCATTGGTAAATACGTTCATCATTTGCCTGCAATCCATACCCAATAAATGATGAATTTAACCAGAGCCTACGTCCTAAAATTACAGGAATCCCAATAGCCCCTAAAAAGGCAGAACACGAGGGGTAGCCTGTACAGCTTGCAGTATTCACATTGATTACTCCATAATAAAATCTACCTAATTTATCGGAACATCCCGGACAGTTAGAACCTTCTATTTTAACTTCATCTTGTACTATAAATGTTCCACCTGTATTATCAAAACCGGGAGACAAAGTATTTGGAGCATATCTAAAATCAACACACTGAACTAACCCTGCATTTGTTATACGACTTCCTTCGCCCACATATATTTCACCAAAAACTATGAGCATTCCCGTTGCACTATTATTAAATATCGTTTTTACTAAATTTAAATTGTTATCTATAGTAACTATACCATCATTATTAAACGTCAAACTGGAAGAACCATTAATAGAGCCATGTACCAAAATTAATCCTCCTAAATAATTATACATAATTCCATCATTGGATATATTAACATTTACTTCAATATATCCATAATTATAGACTCGTATATTTGATCCATCAAGTAAACTACCAAATATTTTAATAGAACCTGTTGCATAATTATATAAATAAGTTTGTGTGTTATAATTTCCCGAGAGTTCAATATATCCGTAATTTAAAATGGTTCTATTATTAGATCCACCTTCGGTAATGTTTGCAGCATACAAACTCCCGCCTTCTTTTACTCTTACTACAGTATTATTGGTATTAAATCGCAAATCTCCGGTTATATTCATCCTTCCACCGGTTTCCACAATTATAGAATCATTTGTCCATTCATCGAAATAAACATTATCGGCAACATTTAATGTTCCATATACTTGTATTTTATTCCAATTGTTTGATGACAAATTTGAACCGGTTGGGTAAGTAACAGTAATTCCACTTGGTATTTGAACAATATCAGCATTGGTAGGAACGCAATTACAATCCCACGTTGAAGCCGTTCCCCAATTACCATTTGCCACAGCTACTCGCGTAGCTGCATGCACCAAATTTGTTATACAGAGTCCTATGATTACAAGTGCTATTATGTATTTACTATTTCTTATCATACTGGTATAGGCATAAATTCATACAAATATAACATTATAAATGTGTTCATCAAATTTTTTTAAAAAAAACATTGCACGATGTTATGAATTTTTACAAACAAAAAAAGGCATATTTTCATATACCTTTTTTCTATACTCATATATTTTTCTACTCCCACTCTATAGTTGCAGGTGGTTTTGAGCTAATATCATACACTACTCTATTTACACCTTTCACCTTGTTGATAATTTCATTCGACATTTTTGCTAAAAATTCATACGGTAAATGACACCAATCGGCAGTCATACCATCGGTAGAGCTTACGGCTCGAAGTGCTACACAACTTTCATAAGTACGTTCATCACCCATTACTCCCACTGATTGCACAGGTAACAGCATAACACCTGCTTGCCACACGCTGTCGTATAGTCCATGAGTTTTGAGTCCGTTTATAAAAATAGCATCACATTCTTGTAATATAGCTACTTTTTCGCGAGTAACTTCGCCTATAATACGAATTGCTAATCCCGGACCGGGGAAGGGATGACGAGCCAAAATATCGGTAGGTATTTGTAAAGCCTTGCCTACTCTACGAACTTCATCTTTAAATAATAATCGTAATGGTTCTACAATTTTAAGTTTCATAAAATCGGGCAACCCGCCTACATTATGGTGCGATTTAATTGTTGCACTCGGTCCACCGGTAGCCGAAACCGACTCTATAACATCGGGATATATAGTACCCTGCGCCAACCATGTTACATCTTCGAGTTTATGTGCTTCTTGGTCAAATACTTCTATAAAGGTACCACCTATAATTTTTCGTTTTGTTTCGGGGTCTGACACTCCTTCGAGTTTATCCAAAAATTGGTCTTTTGCATTTACCCCTATCACATTTAATCCTAATACTTTATATTGTTCGAGAACCGATTCAAATTCGTTCTTACGTAATACTCCATTATCAACAAAAATACAAATTAAATTTTTGCCTATTGCTCTATGTAATAATACAGCTGCAACACTCGAATCAACTCCACCTGATAATCCTAATACAACCTTATCATTTCCAAGTTTTTGTTTAAGTTCGGCAATTGTAGATTCTATAAACGAATCGGGCGTCCACGATTGAGAACACTTACAAATTTCTACAATAAAGTTTTTCAATAGTGTTGCACCATCGGTAGAATGATATACTTCTGGATGAAATTGTATTCCAAAGGTTTGTTCGCCTTGAATATGATATGCGGCAACTTTTACGTCTTCGGTGCTTGCTATAATTTCGTAATTTGAAGGAATTTCAGTAATAGTATCGCCATGCGACATCCACACTTGTGAATTATGAGAAATACTTTGAAATAAAATATTATTAGTTTCAATATATGTAAGATGAGCTCTTCCGTATTCTCTTGTTTTTGACGGTTGCACGTTTCCTCCAAATTGCTTTGCCATAAGTTGTGCACCATAACACACACCCAATACAGGCAATTTTCCTTTACAAAAATCAAGATTTGGCATAGGTGCATCTGTATCATTTACCGAATAAGGACTTCCCGATAAAATTACTCCCTTTATTGTAGAATCTATTTTAGGAATTTTGTGAAATGGCACAATTTCACAATACACATTTAACTCTCGTACTCTTCTGGCTATCAACTGTGTATACTGAGAACCAAAATCTAAAATAAGTATTTTTTCCATTAACAATTATAATTTGAAGTCAAAAATAGTTTTTTTTTACCTATTCTTTAGAAGTAACAGTAAAATTTTTAAACCATATTTATCAGGTAAGTAAATAATCAAATATTTTGAGTTATTGTAAAGAATAACACTGTTACAATAAGATTTACTGCAAAAAAATGTTTCATTATATTACAATGCAGCTTCAAACTGCCTTAAAAATCGAATATCATTTTCAAAAAACAATCGAATATCTTTAATCTGATATTTAAGCATTGTTATACGTTCTACCCCCATACCAAAAGCAAAACCTGTATATATTTTACTATCTATACCACAATTCTCAAGCACATTAGGATCTACCATACCACAACCTAAAATTTCAACCCAACCGCTATATTTACATACGTTACACCCTTTTCCTCCACATATAGAGCATGAAATATCCATCTCTGCCGATGGTTCTGTAAATGGGAAATATGATGGTCGTAGACGAATTTGCGTATCAACTCCAAACATTTCTTTTGCAAAATACAATAATGTTTGCTTTAAATCGGCAAATGAAACGTTTGTATCAATATAAAGTCCTTCTACTTGATGAAAAATACAATGTGCTCGAGCAGAAATTGCTTCATTACGAAATACTCTACCAGGAAATACAGCTCGAATTGGAGGTTTTTGATGTTCCATAACTCTAACCTGAACAGAAGATGTATGGGTTCGCAACAATACATCAGGATTTTTTTCTATAAAAAATGTATCTTGCATATCGCGAGCAGGATGTTCTAAAGGAAAATTAAGGGCAGTAAACACATGCCAATCATCTTCTATTTCGGGTCCTTCAGATACAACAAATCCAATTTTTGAGAATATTTCTATTATTCTATTTTTAACTATAGAAAGTGGATGATTACTCCCTAAACGTATAGGATTTTCAGGTAAGGTTATATCTATACCTTGCAACACATCTTCGGTTGATTGAAATTGAGATTGCAAAAAATCATATTTTTCTTGAATAACTTGTTTTAGAATATTAAGTTGTTTTCCAAATTCTTTTTTTTGGTCATTAGGTACATCTTTAAACATGTCAAACAACTGTGATAATTCACCTTTTTTTGATAAATATTGTAAACGAAATTGTTCAACTTGTTCTTTATTATGAGCTTCAAACCCTTTTACAATTTCTAAAAGTTGTGAAATTTTTTGTAACATATTGTATATTATTTAATCATTGAAATTTTCATTACTACATTTATTCTTGGCCTATCATATTTAGTTTCAACGTGCGAAATTTTTTCTACCACATCAAATCCATCTATAACCTCGCCAAATACGGTGTATTCATAATCTAAATGAGGAGTACCGCCTATTGTAGTATATATTTTTTTTTGTTCATCTGTATATCTAAAAGATTCTATCCTAGCCATTTCTTGTGGCAATTTAGCTTTAATTTCTTCAATGAGAGCATTATATTCGGTGGTTTTTCCATCTTTTTGCAATGCAATAATTTGATTACGTAAAGCATCATTTTCAGGCTTTTGTAAAAAATCTCGAATTACCTTATATGTCATTTTAGTAATTCTTTGTTCTTCTATTTGTTGTAATTCTTGCAAACTACATACTTTACCTTGAACTATATAAAATTGAGAGCCTGAAGATGCTTGTTCAGGATTTTGCTCATCACCTAAGCGTGCTGCAGCAATAGCTCCTTTTTTATGAATAAGACCCGGCACAAATTCAGCAGGTATAGTATATCCCGGTCCACCATTACCTAAAAATTGTTTATTGTTTGCACCTTTTGATAAAGGGTCTCCACATTGAATCATAAAATTTGGTATTACACGATGAAACAACAAACTATCATAAAAGTGTGACTCTGTAAGTTTTATAAAATTATCACGATGCAATGGCGTTTGATTATATAACTGAATTGTTATTGTACCATAATTAGTTTGAATAACAGCTTTTTTATGTTTATCTTTTATACCATCAAACGAAAATAAAAACAAACAACAAACGCTAATAAAAAAATACGATATATAATATCTCTTTCTTTTTATTTTTACCATACAATTAAATGCAATACATTTTGTAATTATATACATGCTTAATTCCCATATAAAAATAACCATAGAATAAGCAAAAATTATTTTGCAAATTAAAAAAATATATCACAGAATATCATTACATTTAAGACTAAAAAAACATAAAAATATGAACTCAGAATTTGATATTCAGTTTTTACAACGAGCTATAGAAATAGCTCAAGCAAATATTGATAATGGTGGCGGTCCTTTTGGCGCAGTAATAACATTAGAAAATAAAATAATTGCAGAATCAGGAAATATGGTTCGAATAAACAATGACCCTACAGCACATGCAGAAATAGAAGCAATTCGTAAAGCAACAAATACATTACAACATTTTTCATTAGAAAATTGCACTCTATATTCGTCATGTGAACCATGTCCAATGTGCTTAGGGGCAATATATTGGGCGAAAATAAATCGAATTGTATTTTCATCATCTCGCAATGATGCCGCAAAAGCTGGGTTTGACGATAAATTCATTTACGATGAAATTCTACTACCAATAAATAAACGGTCTGTTTCAACCATTTGCATACCTCGTCAAAATGCTGAAGACGTATTTAAAAAATGGATTGAATATGACAAGAAATTAAGATATTAATAGTAATTTTGATTGTATTTTCAAACACAATGATTCGAATTATACTATATAGTTTCATATTGTATCTTTGTAGCGGTTGTACCAATAACTTCTTAGATAAACAACCATCGTTTGCAACTACAAATAATAAGTTATTAGAATCTGCGCAAGGCATAAAATCTGCTTTAAATGGCTGCTATAGCCAATTACAAAGTCAATATTATTATGGTAGAAATTTTATATTAATACAAGAAACATTTACAGACAATGCTAAACTTTCAAACAAAAATGTTGGTCATTTTTCATCATTTTACTTGTGGAGTGTAACTGCAAACAACGAAGAATTATCTCAACTATGGGCTATTGCATATAATATTATTGTAAATATAAATGCTATTTTGCCTGCCGCTGAAAAAAATACACACCTTAAACAATCAGAAAAAGACATTATAAAAGGAGAAGCTCTTACATTACGAGCTATTATTTATTATGATTTAGTTCGTCTTTTTGCTCATGATTATTCTATTACTTCAGGCATTGCCGGTGCTAATGGTAAAGGCGGGCATGCCGGAATACCGCTTATAACCTCACCAATAAGTCTTGACAGTGCAAAAAAAGTTTCTCGAAGTTCTGTTAATACAGTATTCAATCAAATACTTACAGATGCTCTCCATGCAGATAGTTTACTTCAACAACAAACATTTTCACCGCTTCGTTGTAATCAAAAAACAGCACAAACTCTTGTTGCAAATATATATTTACACCTGAAAAATTATAATAAAGCTATTGAATATGCCAATAAAGCATTAGAATCCATTCAACTCGAACAAAACAATACGTACATTCAATCTTGGAGTCAACAATATAGTACCGAAAGCATTTTTTCGGTATGTATGACACCAACAGACAACCCAGGAACCAATAGTATTGGTCATATGCTTTCTCCAAAAGGATATGGAGGAATAGTTCCTTCCGAAGACTTACTAAAAATAATAAATACAACTGATATTCGATCTCAATTTATTCAAAAATATCAAGAATATTATTTTATAAAATTCCCTGAAATAAATAATACATTAGGAATTAATAATATACCTGTTTTTAGAGCAAGTGAATTATATTTTATACTAGCAGAAGCCTTTGCTAATAAAGGCAAAACTGTTCCAGGTTTTTATACATTATCGCAACAAGCATTACAATCAATAAAACAACGAGCATACAATAGTCAAGAACCTGTTACCCTTACCGGAGATAATTTACTTAATGAAATTTACGAAGAATACAGAAAAGAATTTGCATTTGAAGGTAAACGTTTATTTCAACTCAAACGCCTTCATCAAGATATTGCGAGAAAAAATTGTAATACAAATAACTGTATATTATCATGTAACAATTATAAATACACATTCCCTATTCCATATTCAGAAATTCAAACAAATAAAAATATAACTCAAAATCCGGGATACTAATGAGAATTTTATATATCATACTATGTATATGTATAGGTTTTATTTCATGTAAAGAAAATTCTTATATAAACCCTATTATAGATACTACATATATTGAATTCCCAACGAATACTATTCATCAAACTTTATTGTATACAGAAACGTCACCTTATACATTGAATTTGCCTTTTCAAGTTTTTGGCAAATCACTCAATCAAAATGATACTATAGTTGTAAGAGTTACATCAAACTATTTTATCAAAAACACTGATTTTTGGTATGATTCTATACAAATAATTACCCCTACTACTATAATAGATACTATTCATATTCATATCAAAAATACTAAAATGTGGGAAGGTGGTACATTTTCTTTAGATTGTAAATTAATTTCTAAAAACAATAAGATTCATACATCAAAAAATTATCAAAATTGCACTCTATTTTTTACACGAGAATCATTTATATCATACTTTACCGGTAATTATAGTTGCTTTGAAAATTCTACAGAATCTACATATCCTGTTACTTTTATTCAATCTCAAAATGATAGTGTTCTATATAATACCAATTTTTGGGATTTCCCTTTAATTGGTCAAAATGTACCATATATATTTAGAAAAGATCAAGATAAGACAATCATAATTCCGGAAACAGTATGGACTGATAAATTAGGAAATCAATATACAATATATGGTTCAGGAAATTATACATTTAATGGAACATTTCAAGTTTCATTCTTTATGGAAAATAATGAGGGAAAAATTGAACATTCCGGGATTCATTTTTTTACAAAAAACTAATTATTCTTTAATTACAATTTCTTTCCAAACTTTACCGGAAATATCCCTTATAACCAATATATAATAGCCCGGGACTAGATTAGATACATCAATAGTTCTATTAGATAATTCAACATTTACAATTTCTCCATGTAATGTATATAATTGAATAGAATAAATTGAATCAATATTTATAATAGTTATTGAATTTTTACAAGGATTAGGATACATAATATTTGTCTTATTCAACAAACTATAAGTATTTGTCGCTATTCTTTCTTGAATTTTTAAGTTATCAATACTCCACCCCCAACCAGTTACAATAAAATCAGACTGCAATCGAAATCGTATATATATAGTATCACCTGTTCTAAAAAATTTATTCTCCAGTAAATTAATTTTTCTTTTTCTATATAATGATTCTTGTGGCACTGCTATACTATTTTTTTCATTATCTAATGCAGAATAAAATGTTGTAAGCCAATTTGAATTTGCTCGCGAATCATATCCTACTTTACCAAGTGGTTTCCATTCATCTGTTTTCTTATTTTTAACTCCCTCAACAACAACATAATCCCAAAATCCATATTCACCAAATTCCACATTTACAAGTGAAGGTTCTACCAATACTATTTCATCAAATTCAATATAAGCAGGATTTGAAGCTATTATTATTGGATTTTTTAAGTCTGCAATATATTGTTTATATGTCAAATCTTTACCTGAAGATGAATAAGGATGTTCCGTATGTAATGCCTTTGATGAAAAACCTATTGGTTTTGTAATTGAAAATTTATCTAAATTAAAATATGAACGTATACTATCATGTTCAAAGTCAGTCATAAAATAAGATAATGGTTGTTTCTTCGACTCAAAAGAACTAAATATATAGGAATTCTTTGGAACAACATACGAAATATTTGAACTTACATCGACAGCTACAATTGTATAAGCAATCATATCTCCTTCTTGTAATTGCAAATGTTCAAAATTTACTTGTGTTGAAAATACCCCAAAGTTTTGGGAACTCATTGATTGTTTACCCATTTTTATAATCTGAGCAAAATCATTTCTTCCAATTATATAGTCTACATACACAGAATCAACAGAGAAATTATCGGTAACAATTGCTGAAAATTCTATTGCTAAATCTTCTAATAATATAGTTTTTAAATCATTATGTTCAATTTGGGGAGCAATTGTATCATCTCCTACGTAAAAAGAAAATAAATGATTAGGAAAATTTGATGGATAATATAATGTGTCATTTTGCAAAGTAACAATTCTATAAGCATATGAACAAGTATGTTCAAACGGAAAAACAGGAATTATTGCATTATATGAATTATTTATAGTTTCATAATCCATAGATTTTTCCAAATAATTCTTTCCTCCATCATATGAATATAATAGTGTTTGACTATTAGGAACAAATAAATCTTCTTTACATGATAGTGTAAATTGTTGAGTTTGTAATACATTTATAGTATTACTTTTAGGAAAATCAGAAATATAATAATCTGTCCAGCCTATATCAGCCAACATACCTTGAACAGCAATACCAAGAGAATGAATGCGTTCACCTTTTGTTAAAACATACGTCATTAAACTATTAGAATTTCCTTTGGGAAATACAAGTTCGTCAAAATGATAAACCGAAGATCCAAAATCAAATTGTTTTGGTGCATATAATTCAGGGGAAAACCCTAAAAACGCTTTAGTGTAAGAACCTGACCAATATAATGAATCCGAAGTAAGCAATGAAGTTAAAGAATCTTTCGAAATATCACCGTTTTCATAAAGAGATGCTATTTTAATTTTTTTTGCATACGTAATAAATGTGTCAAATATCGTTGGATACCCTATTAATGTAGGAACACCATTGTCTTTTGCAAAATTTCCAAGCATTCCTAATCCATGAATACATTCATGAAGTAATATTGTAGCCATATCATAGGCATTTTCATTAATTGGATCAGAATAATTTGCTTGCCAAGAAATTTTAGAATTAATAACTATTTCAATATCCGGATTATTATAATTTAAATTTTTTGCTAGAATTTTTTCGGCTAAAGCAATTGGATATAATATATCTTTTAAAGGTAACCCATTAAGATTACAAATCATTGAAGATGGTTTTGCATATGCACTCACATTGCTGGATAATTCAGTCCAAGTAACTGAAACATTGATAGGAACAGAAGTAAAAATATATTTTTGTAATTCACCTGTCACAAACTGAACACAATTTTTAACAGAATCCGGTACATTATTATAAGTAATAATAAAATTTGTTTGTTTATTAGATAATGTGAAATGACTTTGAGAAAACAAAGTAATAGAACTCAATAATAAAATAATAAAAATCATATGTAATATGTTTCTATACATATGAATCACCTTTTTTAATTTTTATATCATTTACAAATTGACGAATTTTTTGCTCTTCAGATTTTTTACAAATAAGGAGACTTTCACCTGAATCTACAATTATACAATCATGTATTCCATCTATCACTGCAATCTTATTTTTAGGTATAGAAATCATGCAATCAGTAGAATCATAAATAAAAGCATTATCTCCTATTACTGCATTATTTTTAGAATCTTTAACTGATGTATCATACAGAGCTCCCCAAGTACCCAAATCATTCCAACCAAAGTCTGATTGTATCATAAAAACATTATCAGATTTTTCCATAATTCCATAATCAATAGAAATATTAGGACATTCTGAATAAATTGCATCTAATGTTTTTTTATATTTAGAATTTAGCATTTCATTAGCAAATAATGAATGAACTTCGGGCAAATAGGTTTCAAATGCAGCCTCAATTGATTGTAAAGCCCACATAAAAATACCTGAATTCCAAAAGAAATCACCTGATTTTAAGAAAATTTTTGCTAAATTTAATTCCGGTTTTTCAGTAAAAGTTTTAACCTTATTTATTATATGTCTATTTTCTGAGTAAATTTTACCGGTTTGAATATATCCATATCCTGTATCGGGTCTTGTAGGTTTAATACCAATAGTTAGTAAAATATTTTCTTTAGAAACAACATCAATTCCATGTGATAAAACAGAAATAAAAGAATCTTCATTTAAAATAAGATGGTCAGAAGGAGTAACTATAATAGCGGCATTTGGATTACGTTTTTTTATTTCATAATTACCATACGCTATACAAGGTGCAGTATTTCTTCGCATAGGTTCCTTAAGAACTTGAAAAGATTTTATTTCAGGTATTTGTTCTAAGACGAGTTTTTCATATGTATGATTTGTAACAATATAAAAATTTTCTTTTGGACAAACTTTGAGCATTCGTTCAAAAGTTAATCGTAATAAGGATTTACCAACACCTAAGATATCGAGGAATTGTTTAGGAGTTTGAGAAGTACTTAAAGGCCAGAATCTTGAACCAATTCCACCGGCCATAATAATACAATAATTATTTGAATTCATAAACACTAGTAATTTTATGTAAAAATACGAACAAAAAAAAACCCGAAAAAGATTTTTTCGGGTTTTTTTAATAGTTATATTTTTTAATATTCCCACAAATCATGTTCAAACTTAAAGATAAAATCTTTAATTCTTTCAGCTTCATATAATTGTTCAATACCCAATTTATACATATTTACTTCACGATCATTATATGGGTTAGTTTCTCTTGAAATGAAGCTACTAAATATTCGTTTTGAGAAAATATCATAGAATGTTTTTTGATCACCATCAGATTTTGGATTAAAAACTTCATTTTTTGCATATAAAGGTTGAGCACTTGGGTAATAAATTTTGAATGCTAATGCCATACGAACTTCACCATTTTTTGTATATTCTCGAAGCGAAGTTATCCACATAATACGAGGTTCCATTACAGATCTTTGTTTATCAAAAATCCATTCTTCACGTAAAATTAGATATTTTATAGAACTAGGGTCTACTTGCTTTTCAACAGGTTTATATGATACTGTTCCATCTTCATTTTCAATAGATATAGTATCAATCATAGCTCCTAATTTAGAATCTAAATCTTTTTCGGAAATTGGTACAGCACCATCACTCATAGGATCATATGCTTGAAAATATCCTAATTTAATACCATTTATTGTTAATGCTGTCAAACTATATCTTGAACCAATTTTTCCTGATTCATTATTAGGAAAATATAAAGGATGGTTTAATTTTTCACGCAAAGGTAATGTACGTTCAATCTTTTTAGACCACATAACATCAGCGTATCTGATTGTTTGCAGAATAATTGGTTTTTTATCTGCAATATGTGGTTTATCATACGGACTGTCAGGATATTCACTTTGAGCGAACATTGACATTCCCATGAAAACACTTACGAGTAATAAAACAACTTTTTTCATAGTATGTGTGTTTTAAGTTAAATTACTTAATTAATTTTGAATAACAATACCCCTAAGCTACGTGGTTTATTATCTGGTCCTCGTGCTTTAATATCTTCAAAATATACCTTATTACCTTTAGTTACTTTAGTAAATATATTTTGTTTCATATTTTGAGTAATTCTATTGTTCTGAGATGCTTCTTCAACGAAATAAGCTCCAATCTTAGCACTTACTCTAAATGATTCAACTTCAAATTTTAAATCAAAATCGAAATCTTTCATTTTAGCATCTACAGTTGCCGCAGCTTGTAATCTTTCTTTACCAACATCTCCACCTTCCATTCCAAGAACTTGAGCAACAGGATCCGGAACTGATTTAATACGAAATTCAACGGCACCCATATTTTGTTTTTTTCCGTCAAAATCAGCAGTTACAGCAATTTGACATTTTCCTGGTCTTGTTACACGAACAATATAACCACCTTGTGGATTTTTTGTAATTGTTCCAAAACCTGCTGGGGTTAATACTGCCGTAATTTTATCTGAAGGTACTCCAGGTACTGAAATAGAAACCGGATTATCAGGACCTATATAAAATACATTCATTTTATCAGGTGAAACAACCAAACTTGGTTTTGCAACTTGATATTCACTCTCAACAAAATAAGAATTATAATTATCGGAATTTGGTTGCTTGATTTTAATTTCTGCTTTATATTTTTGAGGACCTACTCCACCGCCAGTTGTTTTGTACGTTGGTAAATTTGTTTTAGGATCTAATTCTATTTGTCTTCCGTTTACTAATACTGTAGGAGGTGCTGTTGTATCAAATGCAGCTAAGAAAATCTGAGCATTATATTCATTTCCTTGCATTACATAAGTACTATTAGGCAATACAACAGGCACTAATTTATTAAATTTAAATGAAGTTGCATCTAATTGACCATACATTAAATTTAAAATATCACCTTCAACATTACGAACAGCCGCTTGCATTTGTGTTAAAATTGTAACAACAGCCATCAAGGGTAAATGTTCAAAATTTCTGTTAGCCCATGATAACATTCCTGATTCGTGACCACTACCTTTTACCGGATCAGTATTAAAAGTAGTTTTAATACCTTTAGCAAGAGGTGATAACGAATCTGCTCCAAATTCAGAAATTACTTGCAATGCCCATTTCTTATAATTATCAACATCAGCTTTTAAGAATTTCGCATGACCTTTATCTCCGCTTGGATCAGGCCCAACCATAATCTGAGCAGGTACGTCAGTATTATCCTTATTATTTACTTTTTGTTCAAGCATTAAAGTATCTTTAGTATCTTCATCAACTATATAATACCTTAAATCATTTGGTAATTTGAATAATTTTTCTTTAGGTATAGCATCTGCATATGCAATAATTGTATCTTTATAATATTGCATTCTACCAACCAAACTGTCTGATTTTCTTTTTAATAATTGAGAATAATCATAAACAGCTTTAACCTTTACTGGGTTAGCACTATACGCTTTAAAAATGGCATCATATGCAATTTGATTTTTACTAATAAAATTTGCATTTGTTTCATTCAATCTATTATTGATATTAATAAAAGCATCAAGAATATCTTTAGAAACGTTTAACGCAAGCATACAAGTTAGGAATAAATACATTAAACCTATCATCTTCTGCCTTGGGGTTTCTTTTCCGTGTCCCATCGTCTATTTCTAATTTAAAAAATAATGTAATAAAATAATAATTATTTAATACTCATTGCAGATAACATATTACCATACACCGTATTAAGAGCAGCTAAATTTTGACTTAATTTAGATATCTCTGTTTTGTATTTTGTAACATCTTCTGCTGTTGATTGTAAATCACTCATAATAGAATTAATTCCATGAGTAATTTTTTCAGTAGCTTCTAAATTAGTACTTGAATTTTTTAGTTGTAATTCATATACAGCATTCAATGCTGATAAATTTTTGGTTAATGCTTCTTGCTGTACTGCTTGAACTTTACTGCTTTCGCCAATTGATGAGAAGTTTGCATTTAAATTTTCCAATAATTGTTGATAGCTTTTTCCTGATGTTTCAATAATTGATGCCGTTTGTTTAGCTGATTGAGAAATTAATTCTGCAGATTTTGCTCCTGAATTTATTATTGATTCTGCAGTTTGTTTTGAAGATTCTGCAATAGATTCAACTGTTTGTGATATTTTAGAAGCTGAACTTGCAAATGCTCCTGCCAAACTATCAGCAGAACCAGCAGCTTTATTTATGTTAGAAACATAAGTTTCTGTTGCTACAGACGCATTTGATATATTTGTCATACTAACGACATTGTTATTTAACGCATCCAAATTTGCACCTAGTTTTTCAAATAATTCAGGACCTAACTTGCCTTTTTCTAATAATTCATCAAATTTTTGTAAAGCAGTTCCATCTTGTTGAGAACCTCCTTTTTTAATATTTACATTCTCTTCAATTTCATCAAGACCGGCTAATTCCGGATATACCAAAGTCCAATCTAATTCTTCGTGTAATGGCTCGAAAGCAGAGAAGAAAAATATTAACGCCTCTGTTAAAAGACCAATAATAAGCATTATACTTGCACCCGGATAGTGTTGAATTTTAAAAAGTGCTCCAACAAGCACAATTGATGCACCAAATCCATACACTTTGGCCATAAATTTTTTATAACCATCGCTTTCTACTAATTCTGCAATACTCATATTTTAAAACAATTAAACTATTTATACTATATATTTTATTTTATTAAACATTCTTTTTAATATACTTGTGAATCACCTTGTTGTCCATCAGATCCAAAGTTACGCCCTAAATATGTTTGTACACATCTAAATCCAATATAACTTTTTGCAGAATCTTGATATTCATATGCACGTGTACCATTTTGCAAATAATAAGCTATATCTTTCCATGAACCACCACGAACAACTTTGCGTTTTAAAACAATTGGATCATCATCTAATGCTGAATAATAATTTTGAGTATTATTATCATGTGTAAAAGAATATGATGATTCATCAAATGCTGTTTGTGTCCATTCTGAAACGTTTCCTGCCATATCATATAATCCCCATTCATTTGGTTCATAATGAGCAACAATTACAGTATGAATACCACCGTCATCTGTATAATTACCACGCATAGGTTTAAAGTTAGCTATAAAACAACCTAAGTAGTTACGTGTATAGTTACCTCCCCATGGATATGGTGAAGAAGCTAAACCTCCACGAGCAGCATATTCCCATTCTGTTTCGGTTGGTAATCGATAATCATTTACAATAACTCTTCCCATACTACGTAAATATCCATTTTTCATTTGAGTTCTCCAAACACTAAAAGCAACAGCTTGTTTCCATGATACACCAACTAATGGATAGTGATCATAAGCCGGATGCCAGAAATACATAGCACTCATCGGATCGTTATATGAATATGTAAAGTCACTTACCCAACATAATGTATCAGGATACACATTTATTTCTTCTTTTATAATATATGATGATCTATCTTTAATAGCAACTCGAGATCCATCAGCTTTTAATACTTCACCTTCATATTTTCCGGTTTTATAATTATAAGCACGATTTTCTTTTCCGCCTATTTTATTTTTACGAGCAGCTTGTTTAAAATCCATCCAATAAAATGTATAATTTAATTGACGAACATCAAGTTCTTTTTTCTTATAAAAACGTTCATCTCCTTGTAAATACATATCTGCAAGATATTCTCGATTCTCAGTTTCATCCCAATCAATTGGTTTTGACCAATCTATATACTGATCTTCTTCAGGAATATCCTCACCGTATGTATTTGTTGCTACGTATAAATCTTCTTTACCTCCGTCATCCCGCAATTTAACGTAAGCTAAAGAGTCTTTTACCCACTCAACAAATTGACGATACTCGTTATTTGTAATTTCTGTTTCATCCATCCAAAAAGCTTGTAATGAAACTGTTCTGTTTTGAGCTGTTTGAGCCCATGGAACATCTTGATCACTCGGACCAAGATTCAAACTACCTAATGGAATATATAACATTCCAAAAGGAACCTCAGCTTCCCATGCCGGACGAATTTTCGACCCGGTAAGCTCTCCTGTTTGATACTCGGAGCAACTGCTTAACAAGAGAATAACCGAACTAAAGAACAATAGTTTTTTCATATGCACTTTTTTTTAAAATAATCTGCAAGTTAATAATAAATTTTAAAATTCTACAAAAATCTTACACTTTTATATGTTTTATTTTCTTTTTCCACACTTAAATTAAAATTATACCCTACCGTAAACTCCATATTTCCAGATGATTGAGCACCTATTTTAGATGTTACTATATCATATGAAATAATTGCTCGTAAACCATCAAATTTTGATCCGTCATTAAACTGAACTCCAAAAATTGGTGATATATCGTGACTACTTGTATATGTTAAACCAGCAATTATAAAATTATTATATTCAGTAATCATATCAAAATTTAATTGTGTGTCAGTTATTGTTGTTTTAACCAAAACTCCAGGCTTTATTATCCACATTGGGTTTGATGTTTTTAACTCATACCCTGCAGACAACCAATATGTCCTATTATAATATTCAACTTTAGAACCTTCTGTTTGTAATTTTGGTTTATTCATTTCAGTAATCGCTAAAGATGTAAAAATGTTATTTACTTTGTAGTATACGCCAAAACCTACTAAAAGGTTTACAAAATTTTCTTTATTTGCAATTTTTGTATCAACAAATGCATCATTTTGTCCATCAGGATAGATAGGATTCTTAATATCCCATCCTATATTTCGACCTCCAATACTAAGACCTGCACCAAATTTACCACTACCTAAATCTATATGATAGGCATAATTTGCCTTGAAATCTAATCTTTTTTCAAATCCTTGTTGTAACTGATTTATTGTAATTCCTACTCCACTTTGTAATTTTGATAAAGGCACTGACGCATTAAACCAAACTGAAGACGGACCGGAATTATCTGAAAAATTCATGTACTGTTCTCGAACCACTGTTTGAATATTACCATATTTAGTATTACCAACAATAGAAGGATTATACGTCATCTGATGATACGTACTTAATGTACTCCTAGGAGATTGTTGTGCTATACTATTATAACTCGCCATACTAATGCCGATATAAAAAAAAATATATCTAAAAATACTCTTACTCACTTTAATTAATAAAATATGAATAATATCATCATATTCAGCTTGTAAAGAAAATAAAAAAAAAAGTACAATGCAATAGGTTTACACAAGAAATGTGTATATTTTTTTTTTGAACCTTATTTATTATACAATCTATTAAATTCTAACAACCAATTTTCGGACAAATTATTATCTAAAAACACTTGATAATCAAGGCTTGAACATGGCAAAATTCTTTTTTTCTTTTTATTCTTCAATGGTATTTCAACCCACATTTGTTTAGTATAAATATTTTCAAAAAATGTTATATCTTGTTCTAAAAAGCTATTTTGAACATAATATTTTGTAAATTTTTCTGCTGAAAAATCGCATTTTTTTTGTTTTTGTTGCGAAATTCCATCTAAAAAATGCCAAATTATTTGTGCAGTTAGTGTTGCAGTAAGTACTTTTGTTGATTCATTAAAAAAAGTATCATGTAAACAAAATACTCGAATATTTGGAGAATATCCTGCATACCAAGCTAATTGACAAGATTCTTCTGCATACAACCCATTGGGATTTGAATATATTTGACTGGGCATATCACTATATCTAATTGCAGACATATCAAAACTTACTATTTGAGAATCTCGAATTAAAGGTTCTACTTCAAGAATATTTTGACGAACTTTTCCTAATCTTACCAATGGAAAATATTGTGATTTAAACCACTCATAGGTTTTCTGTATTGATAAATATTCCTGATATGCTATACTTATTAATCGTTGAGTTTCTGATAAATTTACAAGTTTACTTATATAATTAGTATTAGAAAAATCTTCAGAATCAATATCCAAATCTATTTTAGAATCAATACAACAAATTGTTGGATACTGTACTTTTTTTAAAATTTCTTTACCTATATAGTATAACGATTCTTGAGTTCCTCCAATTATTATTATGGGTATTTGTAATTCTTTGAGAATTTTTAGAACTTCTTGTAAAATAATATATGATTCACGAACTGTTTTACCTTGCTTACAATTACCAATATCAACAATAGTAAGTGATTCTGAGGTTGCACATAACTTTTCTAAAGAGACACGAAATTCATCTGCTATTTGTAATGTTGATGCAATTGTCGAATTCCTGTTTTCTTTGTATCCTAATAGAATTGCATGTGGTTTTTTATTTGTAATATCAATTATATCTTGTGAAAAATGAATGTGAATTTTTGAATTGACATGCTTATTATATACTGTATTTGAATGTTGTTCTAATAAATCTATCAATTCCATATTATATTATTTTTTTTCTCCGGCAATTTCATAACATTGTTGTAACGTTAATGATTCCGGATTTACGTTTTTGGTAATTCTGAAAAATCGTTTTTTATAAAACACACATGGTTTTCCCCATCTATCAAAAACTATCTTAATCTTTTTATCTTCATCAAATATTTTTATACTTTTTGCTACATCATTTTCTCTTTTTTTCAAAATACAATCAATAGCTTGTTCTAAAGTAATCACAAACACATCCGGATCTGATTTTTTTAAGGATGTAAACGTAGAATTATGAGAAATAAATGGTCCAAATTTTCCTATATTAACTTCAACTTTTTTATTTTCAAATTCTCCTAAGTATCGAGGTAATTTTAATAATGTAAGTGCTTGTTCTAAGGTTATTGTTTCTGGTTTTTGTCCTTTTAATAAACTCACATATTTTTTTTCAGGATCATCTGATTCTCCTAATTGCACAAAAGGTCCAAATCTACCTGATTTTACATACACTTTTTTACCGGTTTGTAAATCAACACCTAATTCATTTCCATCATTATTATTATAAAGTAGTTCAATTGCATCGTCAATTGTAATAGTTTCTATTAATTGTCCTTTGGGTAAACTTGCATAGATTGGTTTTTCATCTGATTCCGTAGTCCCTAACTGTACCATTGGCCCAAATCTACCAATTCTAACAAATACTTGTTTACCGGTTTTTGGATCAATTCCTAAAAGTCTTTCTCCATCTCCTCGTTCTGATTCTTCAATAGTTTTTTCTACAGTGGAATGAAATGATGTATAAAAATTGTGTATCATTTTCTGCCATTGTAAATTTCCTTCAGCAATTTCATCAAATTGAGATTCTACTTGAGCAGTAAAGTTATAATCTAAAATTTGTCCAAAATATTTAACTAAAAAATCATTTACCACCATTCCTATATCCGTTGGAAAAAGTTTTGATTTTTCTGAACCAAAAAATTCTGTCTTAATAGTTTTAGATATAGTGTTATTGTGTAATTCAATAGAAATAACTTTACGCTTCTTACCTATTCTATCCTCTTTTATTACGTAACCTCTTTTTTGTATAGTTGAAATTGTAGGTGCATATGTTGAAGGACGACCAATACCAAGTTCCTCTAACTTTTTAACAAGTGTTGCTTCGGTATATCGTGGAGGATGTTGCGTAAATCGTTCTATTGCATTCATCGTTTCTAAATTCAACATTGTACCTATTGATAATGGAGGTAACGTTATTTCTTGTTCTTCAACAGAATCATCATCAGAAGATTCCATATATACTTTTAAAAATCCATCAAAAGTAACAACTTCACCTTTTGCCGAAAAATAAGCTGACGTATCATTTTTGCAATTTATTGTAAATACTGTTCTTGCTATTTGAGCATCGGCCATTTGCGAGGCAATAGTGCGTTTTCGAATCAATTCGTACAATCTTTGTTCATCTGAATTAGCAGAAACTACTTCATTTTTAATATATGTAGGTCTAATAGCTTCATGTGCCTCTTGAGCCCCTTTTGTTTTAGTGGTATATTTTCGAATTTTACTATATTCTTTTCCATACGTTTCCACAATAAAACTTTTAGCAGTAGCAATTGCTATATCTGACAGATTAACAGAATCTGTACGCATATAAGTAATATGCCCTTCTTCATAGAGTTTTTGAGCTACGCTCATAGTTTTTGCAACCGGAAATCCTAATTTTCTTCCGGCTTCTTGTTGCAAAGTAGAAGTCGTGAATGGTGGAGCCGGTGATTTTGATACCGGTTTATTTTCACACGCATCTATTTTAAATGTAATTCCTTTGGAACTTTCTAAAAAAGCTAAAGCTTGTTGTTCGGTATCAAATCTTTTTTGTAATTCTGCAGTAAAAGAATATACTTTTGAACCAAATGGAACTGAAAATAATGCAGTGATTTTAAAAGACGACGTTGATTTAAAATGAATAATTTCACGTTCTCGTTCAACAATTATTCTAACAGAAACCGACTGTACTCGTCCGGCACTCAACGATGGTTTTACCTTTTTCCATAAAACGGGAGATAATTCAAAACCAACTATTCTATCTAATATTCTACGAGCTTGTTGAGCATCAACAAGTTTTTTATCAATAAATCGAGGATTTTGAATTGAATGAAGAATAGCATCTTTGGTAATTTCATGAAAAACAATACGTTTAGTGTTTTCGTTTTGCAATTTTAATACTTCAAATAAATGCCATGCAATTGCCTCCCCTTCTCTATCTTCATCGGATGCCAACCACACAGTTTTTGCTTCTTTAACATATTTTTTTAATTCGGCAACTACTTTCTTTTTATCGGCAGATACTTCATATTGAGGTTCAAAATTATGTTTTAAATCTATACCTAATTCTTTTTTAGACAAATCTCTTACATGCCCAAAGCTTGATTTTACAGTATATTGTGAACCTAAAAATTTTTCAATAGTTTTTGCTTTTGCCGGAGATTCGACGATTACCAAATTTTCTGCCATATAATTTCAATAATTTGAATAATTTTGCAAAAATATAAAAATACATTTGAAATAACACGTTATAAAAAAAAATACATATGCAAACTAAAAATAATACACAAAACTCAAATAAAAAACCACTTATAATAGTATGGAGTATTTTTATAATACCGGTAATTTCTCTTACTTTATTATTTATTCTTATAGCTTATGGTTATTTAGGATTTATGCCTACTTTTGAAGAATTAGAAAACCCTCAAACAAATTTAGCAACAGAAATATTATCTTCTGATGGTAAAATTTTAGGAACGTTTTTCAAAGAAAACAGAGTTGAATGTCAATACAATGAACTTTCACCCCATTTGGTAGATGCATTAATTTCAACTGAAGACGAACGATTTTATAACCATTCGGGCATTGATTTTATTGGCTTGAGTCGTGTAATGTTTAAAACCGTATTATTAGGAGATAAAAATGCCGGTGGGGGTAGTACTGTAACACAACAATTAGCAAAAATGCTTTTCCCTCGTGAAAAATTTGATAGCCCTCTCGATATTGTGACACGAAAATTTAGAGAATGGGTAATTGCCGTGAAATTAGAAAAATCTTATACAAAAGAAGAAATTATTGCAATGTATTTAAATAAATTCGATTTTTTATATAATGCTGATGGTATAAAAATGGCTTCTGAAGTTTACTTTAATAAGTCTCCTAAAGAATTAAAAATTGAAGAAGCTGCAATGCTCGTTGGAATGCTGAAAAATCCGGCGTTATTTAATCCTAAACGAAGGCCCGATACAACATTTGTTCGCAGAAATGTTGTATTATATCAAATGTATAAAAATGATAAAATCAGCAAACAAGAATTTGATTCATTAAAACAATTACCTCTCGGATTAAACTTTCAACAAATTGATCACAACTTTGGTTCAGCGCCTTACTTTAGAGAATGGCTTAGAATGACAATTAGTGCCAACAAACCTAACAGAAATAATTACTGGAGCTACGAATTATACAAAAGAGACTCATCACAATGGGTTAACAATCCATTATATGGGTGGTGTAATAAAAATGAAAAATCACCCGATACCTTTTATAATATATATAAAGATGGTCTTAAAATATATACTACCATAGATTCTCGTATGCAAGAATATGCAGAACAAGCAATGATAAAACACATGAAAGAAATTGTTCAACCGGCATATGATTCCGAAAATAAAAATAATCCAAAATCACCGTTTTCATCTAATATTTCTCAAGAAGAGTTCCAAAGTAGAATAAAAGCGGCTATTATTCAAAGTGAACGTTATAAAAGTATTCCTAATGCAAAAGAAAAAGATTGGAATTCAATAATGGCTATATTTAAAAAACCTGTAAAAATGACCGTTTTTTCATGGCATGGAGAAATAGATACAATAATGTCTCCATTAGATTCAATTAAATATATGAAACGGTTTTTACAATGTGGTCTTCTTTCTATGGAAGCAAAAACCGGTCACGTAAAAGCATTCGTTGGAGGCATTAATTATAAATATTTCCAATATGACCATATTATGCAGCAACGTCGTCAAGTTGGTTCTACATTCAAACCATTTTTATATACCCTCGCTATGCAAGAAGGTATGTCGCCATGTAAAGAATTTGCAAATGTACCTACATCATTTTATTTAGCCGATGGTACTCAATGGACACCGGACAACAGCGATGATGTAAGAAAAGGACAAATGGTAAGTTTAGCTTGGGCATTAGCAACTTCTAACAACTGGATATCGGCAAAACTTATGCAATTACATAAACCTGAAGCAGTAATAGCATTGGCTCGCGAAATGGGATTATATAATCCAATAGATCCGGTTCCTTCTATTTGTTTAGGAGTTGCCGATTTAACATTACATGAAATGGTTGGAGCATTTGCTACGTTCCCAAACAAAGGAGTGTATACTGAGCCTATTTTTGTAACTCGTATAGAAGATAAATTCGGAAAAGTTATTTCTACATTTACTCCTAAACAAAATGAAGCTATAAGCGAAGAAACTGCATACCTTATGGTAAACTTACTACAAAATGTAGTAAATATGGTAGATAGAGAAGCAAAAGCATATGGTACTGCCATATCATTACGAACTCGCTACGACATTCGTATTCCACTTGGAGGCAAAACCGGAACAACTAATGATCATGCTGATGGTTGGTTTATTGGCTTTTCTCCGGAACTTGTAACAGGAGTATGGGTTGGTGGTGACGAGCGTTCTATTCGATTTAGAAGTTTCCGCTACGGACAAGGTGCTCGTATGGCTATGCCTATGTTTGCATATTATATGAAAAGCCTCATTGCTGACAGTACAAATTTAGGGTATCATTTCATGAAAGATTTTGATAAACCTGCAAATATTAATTATTCAAAAATAAATTGTGAAAAATACGGCGACCCGACTCAAATACCAATCAAACAATCAGTAAATTACGACGAATTTTACTAACAAATGGATGAATCAGTCTTTGTTTGTAAAGAATTTTCAATAGTTCAAAATTCATCTGTTCTCAAATTGGGAACAGATGCAATTATATTAGGGTGCTTAACAGATTTTTATAATCCTTCTCATATACTTGATATTGGAACAGGTACAGGAATTTTGACTCTTATGATGGCTCAGAAATATCATGCACAATTTACTGCTATTGACATTTCAGAAGAATCTTACACTTGTGCTCTACACAATTTTAAACAAAGTAAATGGGCAAATAGTATAATCTGTAAACAAATATCACTTCAAGAATTTTGCTCATCAACAAATCAAGTATTTGATGGCATTATTTGCAATCCACCATTTTTTTCTAATTCCCTACACAATAAAAACAATCTAAAAACCATTGCTCGTCATGCAGTTACATTATCTCCTATTGATTTATTTGCATGCGCACAAACATTACTTTCAAATCAAGGCATATTATCTATTATTATTCCATGTTCTGAAAAACAAACATTTTGCCAACAAGCACTCTATACTAATTTACATATTATTAAAGAAATTGAAATTTCTCCATATTACGAAACTCCTCCCAATAGAATTATATTACAATTTTCAAAAACATGGAAATCGGTTCAACGAACACATATTGCTATTCGAAACAAAGACAAAACGTATAGCAAAGAATACAAAGAACTTACAGAAAAATTTATTTCAATCAATTGATTTTCAAACTATTAAAATATTTTGTTTTTTATTAAACACCGTTACATTTTAATAAAAATCGCCGTATATTTGAAACAAATTTATTCTATACAAACAACAGTATTATTGGTACCATGAATGCAACGCGTATACACACTTCAACACGTATTGATATATATTCGGCCAATACTGAAAGTACATTAGCGTTGCCATATGTATCAGAGGGAATAAGTGCCGGATTTCCTTCTCCGGCATTAGATTTTACAGATATTTCTATAGATTTAAATAAACATTTGATTTCACACCCATCGTCAACATTTTATGGCCGAGTAAAAGGAAATTCAATGAAAGACGAAGGAATTTTTGACGGTGATTTATTAGTAATAGACAAAAGTTTGGAACCAAGCAACAGAAAAATTGCCGTATGCTATATTGATGGTGAATTTACCGTAAAAAAAATCAAAATAGAACATGATAGCTGTTGGCTTATTCCGGCAAACAATGAGTACAAACCTATACAAGTAACTGCCGATAATGACTTTTTGATTTGGGGAATTGTTACCTATGTAATAAAATCAGTATAATGTTTGCTCTTATTGACTGTAATAATTTTTATGCTTCGTGCGAACGTGTATTTCGTCCTGATTTACAACACAAACCTATTGTAGTATTATCAAACAACGACGGTTGCATAATAGCTCGCAGTAATGAAGCAAAAGCATTAGGATTACCCATGGGAGCACCTTGCTATCAATATAAAGACCTTATAGAAAAACATAACGTAACGGTTTTTTCACCAAATTTTGCACTATACGGAGACATGAGTCAACGAGTAATGACTTTGCTAAGCGAATTTTCTCCCGATATTGAAATATACAGTATAGACGAAGCATTTTTAAAGTTTCATGGTTTTGATTTATTTGACCTACAATCATATGGAGAAACCATTCAAAAAAAAGTAAAAAAATATACCGGAATTCCCATAAGTGTAGGTATTGCCCCAACCAAAGCTTTAGCTAAAATTGCAAATCGTATTGCCAAAAAATTTCCTAAACAAACCAATAGTTGCTACTATATCCATACCGAAGAGCAACGAATAAAAGCACTCAAATGGACACACATAGGAGATGTGTGGGGAATTGGCAGAAAACACAGCAAACGGCTACAAAGCATAGGAGTACAAAATGCGTATGATTTTACCTTATTGGAAGATTGTTGGGTACAAAAACATATGTCAATTATAGGTCTTAGATTAAAACATGATTTACAAGGCATTCCTACATTAGATATAGAAGAAATACAAGCAAAAAAAAATATAGCAACCACTCGCTCTTTCGAAACTAATTATACAACATTTGACCAAATCAAAGAACGAGTAGCAACATTCGCAATATCGTGCAGCGAAAAATTACGCAAACAACAATCTTGCTGCTCTACCCTATTGGTTTTTATTCACACCAACGGCCATCGCATAGATTTACCGCAATACAGCAAAAATTGCATAATACATTTACCCTACGCCACAAATTCGGCAATAGAAATTACAAAATTTGCAATTATAGCATTACAAAACATATATAAACCCGGATATGCATACAAAAAAGCAGGAGTAATTGTAATGGACGTACTACCGGAACACACTAAACAATACAATTTATTTGAAGAATCAAATCCCAAACATCCTGCAATAATGCAAGCTATGGATACCATAAACAATACATACGGACAACATACCCTAAAACTTGGAATTCAAAATCAGAAAAAAATGTGGAAAATGAAACAAGAAAAATTATCACCCAAATACACAACTAATATTCACGATATTATTACCATACACTGTTAAACAAAATAGTATGTGTTTTTATTTTCATCAATCGAAATCAGCAGTGGAAATTGCTCAAAGATACAATATACATAATACGACACAGCTACAAATATCGCTAGGAATATATAACGGATTTTTGTTTCCTCTCATTACAACTATACATCAACAAAACTCACAACCAACGTTACAACAAATGCAGTGGGGACTCATACCTGATTGGGCAAAAAACAAAGAAATACAAAAAAACACATTAAATGCCCGATGGGAAACCATTCATGAGAAACCATCATTTAAATATTACACACAAAATAGATGTATAATACCGGCAACAGGATTTTACGAATGGCAATGGCTTGACCCCAAAGGAAAACACAAACAAAAATATAATATTCAATGCTCACACAATGAATTATTCAGTATAGCAGGAATATGGAATATATGGCAATACAACAACCAACCCATCTACACGTGTAGTATTATTACAATTCCGGCAAATTCACTTATGGCTACAATTCATAATACAAAAAAACGAATGCCTTTTATTTTAGATATAAACCAAGAATCAGATTGGCTTACCGGCAAACAAATTATACCGAAAGATATTGAATTGACAGCACATACATGCATGTAATAAAAAAAACTAATAAATTACGCATTCTGAAATTTGTGATTGAATAAAAAAAAATTACTTTTGTTTATATGTAAAATAAATAAAACAGATGAACATACAAGATATACAAGACCAAATAATTGAAGAATTCAGCATATATGAAGATTGGTTAGATAAATATCAATATATAATAGATTTAAGTAAAGATTTACCATTGATTGACGACCAATATAAAAAAGAAAACTATGTAATAAAAGGATGTCAATCACAAGTATGGTTACATGCTGATTTTAAAAACGGTAAAGTAATATATACGGCAGATAGTGATGCGGTAATCACAAAAGGTATTATTTCTTTACTTATACGAGTATTATCAAACCAAACACCCGAAGACATTCTTAATTGCGACTTATATTTTATAGAAAAAATCGGTTTAAAAGAAAACTTATCACCTACTCGTTCTAACGGTTTGGTGGCAATGATAAAACAAATGAAATTGTACGCTATGGCGTGTAATTACAAACAAAATCAATAAATTATGGCAACAAATACAGAACAAACGGCAAAATTGGAAGAAGAAATTGTTGCAACACTTCGAACCATTTACGACCCCGAAATTCCGGTAAATATATACGACCTTGGATTGATATATGAAATTAACATGAAAGAATTACCATTGGTAAAAATTGAGATGACACTTACATCTCCTAATTGTCCAATGACCGATGTTATAATGTATCAAATAGAAAATCGGGTGAAATTAATTGAATCAATAGAAGAGGTACAAGTATCAATAGTGTTTGACCCACCGTGGGACAAAGAAATGATAAGCGAAGAAGGAAAATTAAAATTAGGACTCTTATAAGTATGCAACAAAAAATTCATATGGTAGATTTGGTGGGTCAATATGAAGCACGCAAATCGGAATTTGACGCTGCCATATCATCTGTTATTCATCAAGCAGCATTTATTAATGGACCTGAAGTTGATACTTTTCAAAAAGAATTAGAAGAATACTTACAAGTAAAACATGTAATACCATGCGCAAATGGCACCGATGCTCTTACCATAGCATTATGGGCTTTAGACTTACCTCCGGGTAGTGAAATAATAACTTCTGACTTTACATTTATTGCAACAGCAGAAGCAATAGCAAGAGTTGGATTGGTTCCCGTACTTGTAGATATAAACCCACATACATTTACAATAAACACATCGCTCATTGAACAAGCCATAACACCACGAACAAAAGCAATAATGCCGGTTCACTTATTTGGACAAGCAGCAAACATGAACCATATTATGGAAATTGCCGAGCGCCATAATTTGTATGTAATAGAAGATTGTGCACAATGTTTTGGAGCAAATTATATAGTTAAGGGGGAACAAAAAAAATTAGGTACCATTGGAACTATTGGTTGTACGTCATTTTTCCCTTCTAAAAATTTAGGATGTTTTGGTGATGGCGGAGCAATATTTACAAATGACAGTGAACTAGCGGTTATCATAAAAAAAATAGCTAATCATGGTTCTCAAAAAAAATATTACCATTCTATAATAGGAGTAAATTCAAGATTAGATGGAATACAAGCTGCTATATTGCGTGTAAAGTTAAAATATATAGATATTTATAATGCTTCGCGACAACAAGCAGC
>Ga0116190_1000671_pt1 | contig 33360 bp, 28 predicted proteins | sample AD_JPNTR4_MetaG_FD_89808 | JGI IMG/M metagenome (GOLD analysis project Ga0116190, IMG submission 89808) | Active sludge microbial communities of municipal wastewater-treating anaerobic digesters from Japan - AD_JPNTR4_MetaG | ecosystem: Engineered > Bioreactor > Anaerobic > Digestate | place...
CCCGATGTCTTTCTAAATACCGGTTGACTGGCCATCCTCAACTCAGCAAACTGGGGAAAATTGTTGGCCAAAAACTGGGGAATTTCAAATGGCCAGTCACACCGTCCAACTCTCGGCCCTTTTCTCCCGCATCGGCGAGCAAATCGAAAAATGAGAAATTGCAAATGGAAAATGGAAAATCGGGCCTTTTCTGATTGACTCTCACCTCGCCCCTCATGTAACCTCGATTATGCAAACGTTAGCACTATGGCGGCGTCAATCAAGACTATCGCAGAGAAGGCAGGAGTGAGCGCATCGACCGTCAGCCGTGCATTGCGCGACGACCCGCGCATCAGCCCGGAGACCAAAAAGCTTGTGCAATCGTTGGCACACGAGTTGGGCTACACTCCCTCGCAGGTCGCCCGCAGCCTCGTCCTGAAGCGAACCCACACCGTGGGAGTTGTGGTCACGACTGTTGCCGATCCCTATGTCAGCCAGGTCATGGCCGGAGTCGAGACGGTTGCCCATGGTGAAGGTTATGCCCTGATCCTCGCCACCTCCGGTGGAGTTCCCGAACGGGAGTTGCAAGCAGTAGAGATCTTGCGTCGCCACCGCGTCGACGCCCTGATCATCGCCAGCAGCAGAGCCGGCGATCTCTATGCCGAACTCATGTCCGAACTGCAGGAACCACTGGTCGTCATTAATGCCGAAGCCCACGGCCCAAATTCGGTTTCTGTGCGATCGGACACGGAGCTGGGCGCCCGTCTGGCAACCCGTCATCTTCTGGATCTGGGCCATCGGCGCATTGCTTTCCTCGGTGGACCAGCCGCCAGCCATAGCAGCACCCAGCGGAGAAACGGCTACCTGGCTGCCCTTCAGGAAGCAGGCGTGCGCCCCGATCACCGGCTCTTGCTTCCAGGCGCGGGAGAGGCCGCCGATGGGCGCAGAGCCCTCCCCTGGCTGCTCGATCTCGGTGCAACCGGGGTTGTCTGCTACAACGACCTGTCCGCCTTAGGCCTGCTGGCCGCCGCGGCGGCAGACGGTGTGGCTGTGCCCGAAACGTTAAGCGTGGTGGGAATCGACAACATGCCCTTCGGAGTCCTTTCACATCCACCTCTGACAACCGTCGATCAGCAGGTGGCCGAGCTGGGCAGGCAGGCCATGAAAGCCGCATTGGCTGCGGCGGCTGGCGAACAGGTGAACGACAGAGTGCTGGAAAGCCGCCTGATCCTGCGCGGATCAACAGGAAAGGCTCGCCCCATGGATGAAAGTGAGAATCTGTAAGTCAGCAAGCGACCTTCTTGCCGCTTCTTAAATTCAAACTAGGAGGAGATACATGACCAAGAAAGTGCGTGTGGCTATTATAGGGGTGGGGAATTGCGCGAGCAGTCTCATCCAAGGCATCCATTACTATCGTGACGCAGATCCGAACAGCCGCATCCCTGGCCTGATGCATGTCGACCTGGGCGGCTATCACATAAGGGACGTCGAATTTAGCGCCGCCTTTGACGTAGATGCCGACAAAGTGGGGAAGGACCTGAGCGAAGCGATCTTCTGCGGACAGAATAACACCTTCAAATTCTGCGACGTGCCGCCGCTGGGTGTGACCGTCCAGCGCGGTGTCACGCTCGATGGTCTGGGCAAGTACCTGCGCCAGGTTATTAAGGAGTCGGAGGCGCCGCCGGTCGACATTGCAAAGGTGCTGCGCGATACACGGACAGACGTCGTGATCAACTATCTCCCGGTTGGCAGCGAAGAAGCAACCCGCTTCTACGTAGAACAGGTGCTGCAGGCAGGCTGCGCCATGGTCAACTGCGTGCCCGTGTTTATCGCTCGAGAGCCGGGCTGGAGGCACCGATTCGAGCGTATGGGGCTTCCGATTATCGGAGATGATATTAAGAGCCAGGTCGGCGCTACCATAAGCCACCGCATCCTCGCCAGGCTGTTTGAAGACCGCGGAGTCAGGATTGACCGGACCTATCAACTGAATTTCGGCGGCAACACCGATTTCATGAACATGCTTGAACGGGAGCGTTTGGAGAGCAAGAAGATCAGCAAGACCAACGCCGTGACCAGCCTGCTGGGGCAGCCTTTGCCCGCACGGAACATCCACGTCGGGCCGAGCGACTATATCCCTTGGCTGGAGGACCGGAAATGGTGCCATATCCGTATGGAAGGAACCACGTTCGGCGATGTGCCATTAAACATGGAAGTTAAGCTGGAGGTCTGGGACAGCCCGAACAGCGCTGGTGTTGTGATCGACGCCATCCGTTGTGCCAAGTTGGCGCTTGACCGCGGAATTGGCGGGGCCCTCGTTGCCCCCAGCAGTTACTTCATGAAGAGTCCCCCCGAGCAATTCACTGACGACATCTGCCGGCGAAAGGTCGAAGCCTTCATCAAGGGGAAAGAGTACGAACCCGAAGAAGAGGAAAAGGCCAGCGCGGCCGTCTAACCCCCTTCTTCTCGAGCTTTGTCGACGGCCTTCGTAGGTGGGTTTCGAATCCGCACCGTGCTTTTCGGGGCGGATTGAAACCCACCCAACAAAAGCTGAATCGGGCCGTTGGCTTTAAGAACCGAATTTGATCACACCGCAGTTTTCGCGAAAGCCTGCCTGGCCACATACGTCGCCATATCCGCTACCCGGCAGGCATAGCCCCACTCATTGTCATACCAGGCAAGGACCTTAGCCATTTTCTTCTGCAGCACTCGCGTGGATGAAGCGTCTACGAGGGCAGAGTAATTGCTGCCAACGATATCCGCCGAGACCAGTTCGTCGTCGGAGATCCCCAGTATCCCCTTCATTGCCTTGTTTTCAGCGGCTTCGCCAAACGCTGCATTGATCGCTTCAACGCTGACGTCTTTCTCTGACTGGAAAACGAAGTCAATGACTGATCCGCTGGGCACAGGCACTCGCATTGCCATGCCGTCCAGCCGGCCCTTGAGTTCGGGAAGTACTTCCGTCGTAGCCGTAGCCGCGCCGGTTGTGGTAGGCACGATGGATACCGCCCCGGCCCGGCCTCGACGCCACTTCTTGCTCGGTCGATCAACAATCCCCTGCGAGCTGGTGTAAGCATGGACCGTCGTCAAGAAACCCGCAACAATACCGAACTCCTCGTGCAGGACCTTGGCCACGGGCGCCAGACAGTTGGTCGTGCAGGAGGCGTTAGAGATCACCTTGTGCCTGGTCGGGTCGAAGTCTTCCTCGTTAACTCCCAGGCAGACAGTCAAATCTGCACCCGTGGAGACTGCCGTGATGACGACATATTCGGCGCCGGCCCTCAGATGCAGTGCAGCCTTGTCGCGAGCGGTAAACGCACCGCTCGCCTCGACCACGATGTCAACGTCTAACTCCTGCCACGGGAGGTTCTCCGGCTGCTTCTCCTGCAAAAAGCGGATTTTTCGGTCATTCCAGCGCAACGCGCCGTCTTCCGTCTCGATAGTTGCTCCCGGATCCTTATAGACAGAGTCACGCCGCAGAAGGTAGGCGAGGTTGTCCAACGGCGCAATGTCGTTGATCGCAACCACTTCAATATCATTTGCCGTTGATTGCATAAGTTGTCGGAAGGTCAGGCGGCCGATTCGGCCAAACCCGTTTATAGCAATTCTCGTCATGTCATTGTGCTCCTGTTTCTAGGCGTTGTTCGGAGAGCGGCTTCAGTTGTTTCGGGGGGAACGAACAACTTCTATACCGACAGAATAGGTCCGCAGCAGAGCCACTACAAACGTTGACGCCTGACCGCACCGGATCGTAGGATGGGGTTTCGAATCCGCACCGCGCTTTTCGGGGCGGATTGAAACCCACCGTTCTCCTACAGCCGCCATTAGCCCGATCCCGTCTGATCATTCTTCGGCTTCGGTGCATCTAGAAAAATTGAGAGATAATCGATCAGGGTCTGGATCGCGGGGCAAGCTATCGCGTTTTCGACACCGGACTGGATGCTGGCGCGCCTGATCGTCTCGGTTTGTCCTTAGTATCGAGCGCAAATAGTGATTCCTCTTGGAATGGACATCGGAGGAGGTTTGACCATGGTTCGCATGATTGTTGTTCTGTCACTATCCGTCTTGGGCTTTGCGCAAACCATCGATCAGGTAGTCATCCCGAGGAAGACCGAGATTTTCTTTACGCTTGAGCGAGCCATTTCCACCCGCACTGCTCGCGCCGGTGACAAGTTCTACGGTCGTGTTTCGGTCCCCGTGACAATTGATGATCGGATTATCGTACCGGTAGGCAGTTACCTAATCGGTCACGTCGATGCCACGAAGCGTGCAGAACGCGTTGGCCCGGAAGGTCAAATCCGGCTGGAATTTGACACCATTATCCTGCCGGACGGGACCACCCGTGCAATCCGGGCGATTACGAGCTCGGCCGAAGGCTACGAGGCAGCCGACGAGGAGGGGAAAATCGAGGCCAGCGGCGGGCAGACCGAGCAGATCATATCGGACGCTGAGAAGGGTGCGAAGATAGGCGCCTTGGGGGGAGTTGGCGGGACCATCGCGACAGGCAGTGTTAAAGCACTGGGTATCGGCATCGGAGCGGGAGCTGCCACCGGCGCCATCCTTGGGATCCTGAGAAGAAACAACGAAGTCGAATTGCCTAAAGGTGCTTCCATCACCGTACTTCTCGATACTGATATCCGTTTCGAAAAACCGACGCCACCACCTAAAGGAGAGCCACTATAGGCTGTCAGACTTGTTTCATCGTCGTTCTGGCAGAATCCTTCCCGCTCTGCTATAAGAAGCAGCGTGCAACAGGCAACTTTGATCCGGGCCGGGGCTTCAGATAGTCCGGCTGCTCTTAACACTCGCTACATCTGGGCGATTTCCCTGGTTGCTGCGCTTGGCGGCCTGCTTTTCGGGTACGACTGGGTCGTAATTGGCGGCGCAAAACCGTTTTTCGAACGGTATTTCCAACTGACTGATCCGGCGATGAAGGGATGGGCGAACAGTTGCGCCCTGATCGGATGCCTGGTCGGGGCCATGCTCGCTGGCGGCTTCAGCGACAGATTCGGCCGGAAGCGGCTGCTCATTTTCTCGGCGCTTCTTTTTGCCATCACCTCCATCGGAAACGGTCTGGCCGGCAGTTTTCCAGTTTTTGTGACTTGGCGCATGCTCGGCGGCGTGGCGATTGGACTCGCTTCCAGTCTTTCGCCGATGTATATCTCAGAAGTCGCCCCGGCCACGATGCGGGGCAGACTGGTTTCGGTCAACCAGCTGACGATCGTGATCGGCATTGCGCTGGCCCAGTTGGTCAACTGGATGCTCGTTTTTGACCTTCCCCCAGATGCGACCGAGGAGTTTCTTCAAACCTCCTGGTACGCGCAGCAGGGCTGGCGCTGGATGTTTGGCGTTACCGCGATCCCCGCTCTCCTCTTCTTTCTGGGGATGCTCTTCGTTCCTGAGAGTCCGCGTTGGCTGGCCAAGAACGGCGAAACACAAAAGGCTAGGCTTCTGCTTACCAGGATCGGCGGCCAGGCTTATGCAAGTCAGACCATTGCCGAAATTGAAGAGACCTTGCGCCTGGAGACCAGCCAGGTTCGCTTCCGAGATCTGCTCGATAAGAAACTGAGGGGTGTTCTTGTCCTTGGCGTCGTACTGGCCGTATTTCAGCAATGGTGCGGGATCAACGTGATATTCAATTATGCCGAGGAGATCTTCGCCGCGGCCGGTTACAAAGTGTCGGACATTATGTTCAATATCGTGGTAACCGGTGTCGTCAACCTCATTTTCACGTTTGTGGCCATCTCCACCGTAGACAAAGTCGGCCGCAGGAGCCTGATGCTGATCGGCGCGGCTGGTCTCGCTCTTATCTACACGCTGCTTGGAGGATTCTACTTTTCCGGCAGCCAGGGAATTCATGTCCTGGGGCTGGTGGTCGCTGCGATCGGCTGCTATGCGATGTCTCTTGCCCCGGTCACCTGGGTCGTCATTTCCGAGATCTTTCCCAACCGGATCCGGGGCGCCGCGATGTCCGTCGCCGTCACCTCGCTCTGGCTGGCCTGTTTTGTCCTGACTTTCACTTTCCCCGCGCTGAACAAGCACTTTGGACCAGCTCTTACTTTCTGGCTGTACGCAGCTATCTGTGTGGCCGGCTTCGTGTTCATCAAGGTGCGCCTGCCGGAGACCAAGGGGAAAACGCTGGAGGAAATTGAAAAAGAGCTGACGAAGTGATCTACTGCTGAAGCATCGAGCTACGGATCAGCGCAAATAACCGCAAAGGAGAACGAACCCCAATGAGAGGCTTCAGATGCAGGGTCATGGCCATGATGTCACTTCTTTGTCTGCTGCTTGCCGGGCTGCTTGAAGCGGCTGACACGAAGTACGCGCCCAAATGGGAATCGCTCGACAAACGACCGATGCCGGAGTGGTTCCTGGACGCAAAGTTTGGGATCTTCATTCACTGGGGAGTTTACTCTGTGCCCGCGTGGGGCGCCCCTCAACAGTATTCCGAATGGTACTGGCAGAGGATGGCCGACAAGAAGCCGGACAATGTCTGGTGGCAGTTCCATAAGAGGAACTACGGCGAGGACTTCGAGTATCAGGACTTCGCTCCCTTGTTTCGTGCCGAGCTTTTTGATCCCGATCACTGGGCGGATATCTTTGTGCGATCCGGAGCGCGATACATAGTACCCACGTCTAAACACCATGACGGCTTTGCTCTCTGGCCCAGTACTGAGGCGAGCAAAACCTGGGGCCGGCCCTGGAACGCCGCGGAAATCGGACCCAGGCAAGACCTGCTGGGGAAGCTCGGCGACGCCTGCCGAAAGCGCGGTTTAAAGTATGGCTTCTACTATTCTTTGTACGAATGGTTTAATCCCCTCTGGCGTTCTGACCGGAAGCGCTACGTCGACGACCACATGATCCCGCAGTTCAAAGATGTTGTTACCCGCTACAAACCGGCTATCATCTTCAGCGACGGTGAATGGGACATGCCGTCAGCCAGTTGGAAAAGCGAGGAACTTCTCGCCTGGCTATTCAACGAATCGCCGGTCAAGGAGGAAGTGGTGGTCAACGACCGTTGGGGCAAAGACTGCCGTCACCAGCACGGCGGCTACTACACGACGGAGTATGCGGCCGGGATGAAAGATGCCTCTCATCCGTGGGAGGAAAGCCGTGGAATGGCGTATTCATACGGGTACAACCGGGCGGAAACGATCGACGACTATAAGACCGGGCGTGAACTAATCCTGATCCTCGTCGACTTGGTGAGCCGCGGAGGGAACTTCCTGCTCGACATCGGTCCGACGGCCGACGGAAGGATTCCCGTGATTATGGAGCAACGACTGCTGGAAATAGGCGATTGGCTACGGGTTAATGGCGAAGCGATTTATGGAACTCGTACCGCGGGGCGCTCGGCTCAGTGGTCCGAGGGGAAGCGTCCCGACCAGGAATTTGGTGAATACAAGATCAAGTACGATCTCATGAATCAAATCGGTTTTCAGGCGAAGGACGGGTTAGCTGTAAAGCAGGCGTTCTTCACCCAGAAGCCTGATGCGCTTTATGCCATTCTTCCCGGGTGGCCGGGGAAGGAATTCATCCTCCGAGACATCCAGGCACCAGCCGACTTCCGCGTAACTATGCTGGGATGGGCGCAACCGCTCAAGGCCGAATTGAAAGGCAATGTGCTGCTGGTGCGAATGCCGGAGGCCATGCCGGGAGACTTGCCTTGCTCTCATGCCTACACGTTGAAAATCACCGGGGCCAAGGTGTTACCTGAATAGGCCGAGCGGGGGAGACGTATCGATCATCTCAGCGCAGACTTATTGTGGTCGGACTCTCCCAGCTGGAGAGTCCGGCCACGACAAAAGACGCGGAACTTCAACCACCGCCTGGGCCCCTGTTTGTAGTCCCGCCTTCAGGCGGGCCTTAAAGCGGTCAGATATCAACAATTGACCGCTGGGCAACTGCCCGGCTAAAGCCGGTACTACGAACTTGCGATCCCGGCTGCATTCCCGTTCGTAGTCCCGCCTGAAGGCGGTACGACAAACCCGGGCTCCCTGCGGAGGCGTCCATCTTAACAGCAAAGAGCTTATGCCAGAGTTGGCCGACCGACCACCTACACCTTTTCCGGGTCCGGGTGGACCCACGGCTTCCGATAGGGACGTTGCAAGAGGCGGTTGGCCTCATCATCGCCAGCCACGCGTTGCTTACCCTGATCCCAGGTGAGAGTGCGTCCCAACTGCATGGCCAGATTAGCCAGAATGCAGCATGTGGTTGAGATATAGCCCTCTTCGATGTCCGCGACCGGCTTCCCCCGAGAAGCGATCGCAGCCAGAAAATCCTTCATGTGATAGCGGATTGCCGGCGCCGCGAAATGCTCGAGCCTTGGTTCGGTCTTGTCCTCGGGATACTGCTCCAGTTCCAGGGTCACGTCGCGGTGGACGGGCTGTCCGTCGCCGCTGGGAATAAAATCGTAAGCGAAAGGACTAGCCTTCAAAGTACCGTTCTCTCCGTAAAATGTCGCTCCCCACCAGTACTGGGGATCAGGTGGGGCTCCCCATGCCCGGTGTTGCCAGACGACCGGAAGATCTTCAAACTCGAACGTTGCGAGCTGAGTATCCGAGGTATTTGATGGCCCGCTCTTGCGCATGATGATTCCGCCGGTCGAAGAGATGCGTTTGGGCCAGCCGAGATCGAGCATCCAGCGGACCATATCGAGCATATGGATTCCCATGTCGCCTACCAGTCCGTTGCCATACTCCCAGTAGGATCGCCACTGATTGTTCGCTAAGTCACGATAGGGCCGCATCGGTGCGGGTCCAACCCACATGTCATAGTCAAGATAATCAGGCGGCTGAAGATCCATAGGCGGTTCTGGCCGCCGCCTTCCGCGGCTCCAGCTCCCGGTGTAACAGTAGATTTCGACCAGGCCGATCTTGCCGAGTTTTCCCCCGCGGAGGTATTCGTCGCGCGCCTCGATAAGATGAGGCGTGCTTCTGCGCTGAGTGCCGACTTGAACCACCTTCTTGTACTTGCGTGCCGCCGCCAGCATCGCCTGCCCCTCGATGACGTCGACGCTGATCGGCTTTTGGACCCACACATCCGCGCCTGCCTGTACAGCGGCGATCATGGGAAGGGCATGCCAATGATCCGGAGTATCAATCAGGACAATGTCCAAATCTTTCTCTTTGAGCATTTCCCGGTAGTCTTTATATAGACGGGGACGACGCTTGGATGCTTGCCTCTGGGCCACCAGATCGGCTGCCTGTTCCAAGGTCTGTCGATTAACGTCACACAGAGAGACAACTTCGACAGGCGCTACCTGTACCAGGCGGAAGAGATCGCACTTGCCGTACCATCCCGGGCCAATAACTCCGACACGCTTCGGCGTGTCATCTGCGAAGATCGAAGAGCGCATGGAACTGGAAAAGGCAAGACCTGCCATACTGGACTGCAGAAATTGACGGCGGTTCATTCTCTCTGTCTCCTTCCAGCAGGATGGTAGCATGGCTGAAGAAAAAGCAAGAAGTGGATCTGCGTGCGCACTCCGGGGCACGCACCTTGCCTTCGAACCCCTGATAGGTATTTAATCCCTCCGTTTGAAAATGAACCAACCTAACACTCGAGCTGACTGGATCTGGATATCTCAGGGGTGGAACTTGTTTGCCGGCCAATGGCGGATATGGGTGCTCGGCGGTTTGTTGGTCATGCTGGCTTTCATCGTCTCTATGGCCTCCTTGGTTCCGCTTTGGTTCTGGCTCATGGAATCGGTCAACGAAGGATACAGGTACGGGAACTGGCTGTCGCCGCTTCTTTGGGTCGGGGTTGCCGTGTTTCTCATCGGGTCCGTTCTGTCTACCTTCTTGTACGCAGGTCTCTACAAGATGGCGGAGCGGCAGTTGTTGGGGCAACCGATTCGTCTCGAGGATCTGTTCTCCGTCTCAGACCGGGTCCTCCCGTTAATCGCCGTTCAGGGCATCGTCTTCCCGTTGGTTCTCGCGGGTACTTTCCTTTGCCTGATCCCAGGTCTCGTGATCGCAGGCCTGATGTTTTTCATCACACCCGCAGTGGTCCTCGGGAAGCGCGGTGTGGTGGAAGCGATGAGGGAGAGCTATCGACTGGTGACCGCAGACACGGTGAACATGATCATTTTCGGGTTTGTGACCAACCTGATCGCCGGATCCGGTTCGCAGGTTTGTTACATCGGTCTCGTGGTTTCGCTCCCCCTATCGGTATTGATAACGACCATTGCTTACTTCGAATGTACTCGTAATACCTCTGCCGTTGGACATCTTGCGGCCCCACGTTTACAGTAAGTGCTGCAGGAACCTGGAGGATTAACCACATGAAGACCCGAAGAACGTTGTTCTTCCTTCTCGCCGGTGTTTTTGCCCTGTCCGCCAGCACTCGCGCAGATCTTCAGCCCCGGAAACTTCGGCCCTTCCCCCTGGGGAGTGTCAAGCCTGCCGGCTGGATCAAAGAACAACTCGAAATCCAGGCGAATGGTTTGAGCGGTCACTTGGACGAGTTCTGGCCGGATATTAAGGACAGCGGCTGGATAGGCGGCCGGGCAGAGGGTTGGGAAAGGGCACCGTACTGGCTTGACGGCCTCGTCCCCCTGGCCTACCTCCTCGACCAACCTTCACTTAAAGCAAAGGCCCAGCGGTTCATCGATTACACTTTGAGCCATCAAGCCGAGGACGGCTGGCTGGGACCTGAGAAAAGCGCGAAAGGGGATTATCAGGCGCGCGATCCGTGGCCCGTCTACGTCATGCTCAAGGTGCTGACCCAGTATCATGAAGCCACTTCTGATCCTCGGGTCATTCCTGCTGTCACCAGGTTCCTCAAGAATCTGGATCGCCAGCTCAACGAGCGCCCGCTATTTGAGTGGAATCGAATGAGATGGCAAGACGGCGCCTTATCGGTTTATTGGCTTTACGAGAAGACTGGAGACGCCTGGCTCCTCGAACTGGCCCGCAAGATGAAAACCCAGGGATACAACTGGGAAGCCCATTTCCGAGATCTGCCCCATAAAGAGCGAGTGCAGAAGTGGGAACACGAGAGCCATGTGGTTAACAACGCGATGGGAATTAAAAGCCCGGCGGTCACTTTCCGGCTTTCAGGCGATCAACGCGATGCGGAGATTGGCCGCAAAGCGATTGAGGTTCTGGATCGATATCACGGTCAGGTTTCCGGCCTCTTTTCAGGCGACGAAAACTTTGCCGGCCGGATGCCCTCACAAGGAACCGAAACCTGTGCCGTAGTGGAATATTTGTTCTCCCTCGAGAACCTGCTCCAGGTTATTGACGATCCCAGCTTTGGTGACAGACTTGAGCAGATCGCTTTCAATGCCTTGCCGGCACCTTTCAAACCCGACATGTGGGCGCGCCAATATGTCCAACAGGCTAACCAACCGATTGTGAAGGTCAGCAAAGAGCGGATCTATACCACCAACGGCGAAAAGGCAAACCTTTACGGTCTCGAAGCAAATTACGGCTGCTGCACCGCTAACATGCATCAGGGGTGGCCGAAATTCGTCACCCATCTCTGGATGCAGACCCAGGACGGGGGAATTGCGGCAGTGGCCTATGCCCCCTCACGGCTGTCAACCACCGTCCAGGGAGTGCCCATCTCCATCGAGTTAATTACCGATTACCCGTTTTCCAGCCAGCTGAAGTTTGTCGTTGAAACCGCGAGCCCGCTGACTTTTCCGCTTCATTTAAGAATTCCGGGCTGGGCGCAGTCTGCCGTACTTGCAATAGACGGCCTCCAGAACAATTTGGCTGTAAAACAAGGATCCCCGCGGTTCGAGACGATTAAGCGCGAATGGAAGGGGAAGACCGAAGTGGTTTTGACGTTGGGCATGACCCCGCGAATCGAACGCAGGTACCGTGACGCGATCGCTTTGTGGCGAGGTCCGCTGGTTTTTAGTCTGAAAATCGGGGAGGACTGGAGGAAGGTTGCGGGAGAAGAACCGCACGCCGACTGGGAGGTTTGGCCGACGACGGCTTGGAATTACGGACTTGTGATTGACGAAAAGAACCCGCAAGGGTCGATCGAGGTCGAGGCGAAAGAGCTCAAGGGGAATCCTTTCAGCCAGGCGACTACCCCGGTTACGCTGAAGGTAAAAGGAAGACGAATTCCCGAATGGCGCCTGGTTAAGAACGCGGCCGACGCACCGCCCCAAAGCCCTGTCGTCTCGTCGTCGCCCCTTGAGACCCTGACGCTGATCCCCTATGGCGCCGCTAAGCTTCGGATCACCGAGTTCCCGGTTGTGAAGTAAGATCCCCAAGGCAGCTGTGTCGTTAGCTGTCCCAGGCGTTTGGGAGACGTATCGATAATGTCAGCACCGACTGGACTCTCCAGTTGGAGAGTCCGGCCACGTTAGAAGGCCTCGATGACCCCAAGCTGGGGAGGCCACTCTAGGCGACTTTAGGCGATTTCGTATTTTCGTCAGACTTCGAGCGCGTCGAGACCTGTCGTCCTGCTCCCTGACCACCATCAGGCCGGTGCTGGTCGCATCAGAGGTCCGTCAGGACCGACACGTTTATAGAAACGACCGAAGGCTAAAGACCCAGGTCCGTCAGGACCGGCACGTGAACTCGCTGCACCGCCTCCTCACCTGTCAGTGTCTGCAGGCAAAGGCCGCTCTTGCAACTCGGGCTCAACTGCCTGTCACGTGTCGGTCCTGACGGACATCCAGTCAGAAGAAAAAGTCCAAATGGTCGAAATGGGGACATGGTCGAAATGGGGACGCTGGCCAAGCATGACGCTGAAACGGGGACGCTGGCCAGGCATTAGGGCAGGACCGATCCTGTGCCTCTTTTTGAAAATGTCTATTTGTGAAGCCCTAGACTACAAACAAAATGCCGGTTCTGTTACTCGGGCCGCACAGGGGGTGAGGGAGGGGTTAGGGACAGTCCCTCACGCCCCTCAGGAATAGTCCGTCACGCCGCAACTGGGAACCGGATACGGTCACAACCGTTCCGGCTCTCCTTCCGGTTCCTTCCACTGGACCGGTTCGTGATGTTTTCTCGCCAGAAGACCAACTCCCCGTCTGCCGGGGGACGCTGTTTTGATGGCTTGACAGGCGCAGTCATGGTTTGATCGCCTGTGAAGGTAAAATCAATCTTGGAAAATCGGAGTTGCGCGCAAGTTTCGCTCATCAGCAGCTCCAGGCATTTCTCAAGTCCTTCCTGGGACGTTCCGGGCGGGGCGATGACGTGAAGCATGTTCCTGCGTTCCCCGCTACAGTACGCGATCGTGCCATGTTCTTTCAGGGCTCGCCGAAGGAATGTAGCGAAGTCGGCGCGCATTGCGGGAAGTTCATTTCTCTGAATAGCAGACAGTCGCCGGGCCACCGCGCGAACCGTCTCCTTTTCCGAATCCGACAAAGGGTATCGGGGCATTTCGTTGATCAGGACGGCCCACGCCTGGAATACCATGAGTTCATCCTTAACCCGCTCGCTGCCTCGGTACTTGGCGCCGCGAAATTTCCCGAGTTTCTTTTCCCCGGAAGAAACCATTGCCATGTATTGCCCTTTTAGCTCCTCATAGGTTTGTGGTTGTCTTTCCGGGACAGCTTTCTTGTCGGCAGGGCTGATCGCCGACTGAGGAATGGTTGGCATGCCACGATAGATGATGCCGAGCACGGCAAACAGTCCAACTAGGCAGAGCGCGGGAACCATAAACCGCGAAACGATGAGGCTGAGAAATGTGCCCATCGGTCCCCCTTTGTTATTCAGCTTAGTTGTCTGGTCATCTAAAAAGTTCCTGCTCGGCGGGATGACAGGCGAGAAGCGTCAGACAGTTACGCTTTTCGAAGATCGATGCTACCCTAACCTCATGCCAATCAGTCCGATTATCACCTTTACCAGTGATTTCGGGTCCAGGGAGCATTATGTGGGCGCCGTCAAGGGTGTTCTGCTCGATGCCTGCCCCGAAGCTACGATTGTTGATATCTCGCACGAAATCGCTTCGCACGATTTGCTGGAAGCTGCATTCATCATCGCCGCCTGCTACCCGTTTTATCCCAGCAGAACAGTTCACCTCGTAGTGGTTGACCCCACCGTCGGGTCGGCTCGCCGCGGCATTATTGCGATAACAGATCGCGGCTATTTCGTGGCGCCGGATAACGGCGTGCTTTCGCTCGTTTACGCAAAAGAACCCGTTCGGGTCGTGGCTATTGAGGCAGACCATTACTTTAGAAAACCGGTTTCTGCGACCTTCCACGCGCGCGATATTTTTGCGCCGGTAGCGGCTCGCCTGGCAGGCGGCACCGATGTGGACAATTTCGGCCCAATCGTTTCCGATTACGTGAAGTTTTCTCTTCCTCCAGTCCGCAAGCTGACCGATAACAAGCTGGAAGGCATTATTTTGCACGTGGACAAGTTTGGAAATGCGATTACCAACATTACGCCGGAAGAGGTGAGGCGGATTGCGGGGCGGGAAGTCAAACCGTCTGTGTTTCGCGTCAACGGAAAGGAGATTACAAGCCACCGTCGATACTATGCCGAATCAAGCGCCGAAGAGGTTTTCTCGCTGCTCGGCAGTACCGGTTATTACGAGCTGGCAGCGTTGAAGAAGCCTGCCGCGCGGCTGCTGGAAATTCGGCGTGGACACAAGGTCGAAATGGAGTTCCAATGATTCGGATTGGTCCGGCCGGATGGAGTTATAGGGACTGGGAGGGAATTGTCTACCCTGTTCGCCCGAAGCCTGATCAGCTGTCCTACCTCGCCGGCTTTTTCAATACCATCGAGATCAACAACACCTTCTATCGGCCTTGCAGCACTAAGACGGCCGAAAGCTGGGTGCGGCGCGTAGCGGCCAACCCTGACTTCAAGTTCACTGCCAAGGTCCTGCAGGCCTTCACTCACGAGAAGGCGGTGTCGGACACTGCGCTGGTGAAAGAATGGAAGGAGGGGATCAGGCCGATATCTGAGAGCGACCGTCTGGGTGCAGTCTTGATCCAGTTCCCGTGGTCCTTCAAGAACGAACCGGATTCGCGCGATTACCTTGTGCGTGTGATTGAGGCGTTCGCGGAGTTGAACCCGGTGTTAGAGTTCCGCCACTCGTCCTGGGACGATGAAGAGGTTCTCGCGCTGTTACAGCATTTCGGAGCGGGGATCTGCAACATTGACCAACCTCTGATCGGCAGGAGTCTTCGGCCCAGGGCTTATGTAATAGGGCGCGTGGCATACTTCAGGTACCACGGGCGCAACTATCAGGACTGGTTTCGGGAGGACGCCGGCCGCGATGCCCGTTACAACTACCTTTACTCCCCCGAGAAGATCGATCAGCAGGCGGAGGTGATTTCCGAAGCTGCCGAAAATGCCGAGGAGACTTACGCCGTTTACAACAATCACTTCCGGGGACAAGCGGTCGTAAATGCCTTACAGCTCAGGCAGCGCCTCGAAGAGGAAGCTGTCAAGATCCCGGAGCCACTGCTGGCTGCCTATCCAAAGTTGTGATTGTCCGGGCGGTGAATCGGACCCCTTTCTCAGCGGCCGACGGGCGTGCTGATCAGCGATTTCAACGCTCTGATTGCCATCTCTGCGCCGTGTCGCTTGTGAGACGGAAGATCTTCAAGAAATGCAATTAATTGCTCGACACTGATTTGTCGGGCGACCTCCGTTGACTTGCCCTGCACCATGAGCGTGATCGCTGCTCCCGCCGCAATGGCGGCCGGGCATCCCGCAGCCTGGAATCGGCTCTCGGTAATGATTCCATTCTCGGTTTTGATGAACAGCTCCAGGACGTCGCCGCAGATCGGGTTCTCGACGGTGATGGACGGTGCCTCCGGCAGGCGTCCCTGATTGGGAAGTTCCGCGACCAGGCGGCGGACAGTCGGGCTGTACATGGCTATCGGTCCCGGTAAAGGGGAGACATTTCCCTCATCCGTCCGACTGTCTGGGGAAGTATGGAGAGCAGGTAGTCCACATCCTCGTCGGTATTCATACGGCTGAGGCTGAAACGCAGGGAGCCGTGAATCAGGTCGGACGGTATACCCATGGCGCGTAACACATGGGAGGGCTCAATCGAGCCGGACGAGCAGGCAGACCCGGTTGAGACGGCAACACCTTGGAAATCGAGGGATATCAGAAGTGCCTCGCCTTCAGTTCCCCGAAAACTCAAATTGGTGACGTGGGGGACCCGCTCGGTCCGGCTGCCGTTTACCGAAGTGTCGGGTATCTGTGCCAGTACCTCTTTCTCCAACCGGTCTCGGAGGCCTCGAACCCGTGTCCCGAAATCCTCCAGTGCCGCTTTCGCGAGCTCAGAGGCTTTGCCCAGTCCGACGACACCAGGGACGTTTTCGGTCCCGGCCCGCCGGTTTCTTTCGTGTGGCCCGCCCAAAAGAAGTGGATTGAACCGGATTCCACGCCGCACATAAAGGGCGCCAATCCCCTTTGGTCCATGTAGTTTGTGCCCGGACAGAGAGAGCAGGTCAACACCCAACTCCTTTACGTCGACGGGGATCTTGCCGACAGCCTGCACAGCGTCGGTGTGAAAAACGACTTTGCGGCGTCGCGCCAGTTCCGCGATTTGCTTGATCGGCTGAATCGTACCGGTCTCATTGTTGACGTACATGACCGACATCAGGATGGTCTGGTCTTTGATAGCCGCCTCGAGCAGGTCGATTCTTACCTGGCCGTCCTTGCCGGCCGGCACATAGGTCACTTCGAAGCCTTCCTTCTCGAGTTGCTCACAGGTTCTGAGGACGGCTGGATGTTCTATGGTAGTGGTGATGATGTGATTCCCCTGATCACGTAAGTAGTAAGCCGTGCCGCGCAAGGCCGTATTGTCCGATTCAGTCCCGCCGCTTGTGATGACGATCTCTTGCGCCTGGGCACCGATCAGATCCGCGATTTGCCGCCGCGCCTCCTCGAGCGCAGCCCGAGCTCTTTGACCGAAACCGTGGATTGACGAGGCGTTGCCAAAATCATCCAGGAAGTAGGGCCTCATCGCCTCGAGAACCAGCGGATCTACCGGAGTGGTCGCATTGTTATCGAAGTATACTTGCCGCATTTCTTGACAATCGTATCACCCCAAAACTTATCGCGGCAACAGAACCCCCGTGTTCCATCTGTTTGCGGGAACTTGACACGGTGCGACACCGATCTTAGATAACAGTCGCGGACGCAAAAACAGGACTCACCCCGGGGCGATTAAGAAATACACGAAACAAGAGCAATAAAGGAAGGAGGATAGAGGTATGAGCTTGATGAGGATAAATCCCCTGCGTGAACTGCAGGAAGTACATAACGTGATGAATCGGGTGTTTGGGGACAACCTGTCCCGATTCTTCAGTGATTTTGATCATGTCTTCACGGGGGGCGATTGGATTCCGCCAGTCGATGTCTATGAAACCGACGATGACCTGGTCTTTACCTGTGAACTACCAGGTTTTGAAAAGGATGACGTGAACATCGAAGTCGACGACGGTCGCTTGATCCTGAGCGGCAAGAGACCTGTCGACAGGACCGAAGGTCGGCAGTACCATTGCGAAGAGCGGTGGCACGGCAGCTTCTATCGTAGCTTCGTGCTTCCTACTTCGGTTGATGCTGACAAGATCACTGCCACGCTCAAGAACGGAATCCTGACAGTGACGCTGCCCAAGAAGGCAGAAGCGAAACCGCGTCGAATTCCGGTTAAGGTCCAATAATTCCGGGCGCACCGGAAGGCGCGAATTTGATCCAGGGTGGGATTTTTTCCACCCTTTTTTTATTCCACTGCAATCACATCCATTTCCACGTCAACCCCTTTCGGCAGAGCCGCGACTTCAAAGGTAGAGCGGGCTGGCGGAGTCTCTCCAAAATACTGGGCATAGACGGCGTTCATCGCCTCGAAGTTCCTAATGTCGCTGAGGTAAACGGTGACTTTGACCGCCTTGGCCAGCGAAGATCCAGCGGCTTCCAGGACCTCGCGCAGGTTCTCGAGAACCTGGCGGGTCTGCTCCTCGACGGAACTGCGGACGATTTCTCCGCTCCTTGGATCGGTCGGGATCTGTCCGGAGGCAAAAACGAATCCGTTGGCACGAATGGCTTGCGAATAAGGCCCGGCCGGCTTAGGTGCTTTAGGCGAATAAATCTGTTCTTTCATTACAGTTATCTTACTTGCTGCCGTACGGTTTGCAAGCATAGAGCATGGGGAACTCATCCGTGTAATCCGCGTGATCCGTTCTATCCGCGGGAAATGGATACCCGCGGATAGAACGGATCACGCGGATTACACGGATGAACTTGGCAAGCTCACGCTAGATTGTGTCGATTATCTTGCTCTCTACCCGCTTTCCCGTTAGAATACAGACTTTCCACGGTGCCGAGGTAGCTCAGTCGGTAGAGCAGCGGACTGAAAATCCGCGTGTCGGCGGTTCGATTCCGTCCCTCGGCACTTTTTCTTCAAACGAGATCAAGGATAAGCGCGGCTGGAGCCACGCGTTACAACGACCGACTCTTCCCCCGGGCAGTCATGAAATCAGGCGCCGTAGAAGGTACTCGGCGACTCCGAGCGGGGTGCGCTCGTAGGCCAAGGGCGGGGCAAAGCCGGCGAGCATGCCCCAGAAGATGCTATAAAGCAGGGCGGCGGTGAAAAGACGTCCGCGGGGCTTGGCGCTGGCCACTGCAATGACGAGCGCGGGGAGGGCTGGAACCAGGTAACGGGCTGAAAAGCCAGCCCCGCCATGCCAGCCTGGATAGGCGCCAATCAGCAAATAAAAGGCGAGAACCGGCAGGAAAACTTCGCCACCTTTTCTCAGCTGCCAGAACCCCCACAGAAGAAAGGGAAAGAAGGGAAGAATCCCTGCCTCTGGGTGAACCAGCAGGCCGATTAGCCCGGTGACTTGAAATCGCAACGGTACGATTTTCTGGCGTATGGTTGCGTCGGCCCCGGAGTGTACACCCAGGTGAAAAAGGTTGAAGTGGTTCGCGTCCCGGAACAAGTACTGCACGGTTGCGATGGCGATGAGAATTCCAATTACTCCTGAGGCGGCGAGAACGTAACTGCGCCGCCGTTCTCCCTTTAACCAGAGTGCAAAGGCCATGACAACCGGGACGATAACGAAGTTGTACTTGATTAGGGTCCCGACCAATCCGAGAGCGAAAACCAGGGGCAGACTCTGCGCAAAAAGGAGTCCGATCCATATGGCTGTCAGCCAGGGCTCGGTCCAGATGTCCCTGGAATAGCACCACAAGGGTGTTGCCAATGCAAGCACGACAGTCCAGTGTTCGGGGAGGCCGCTCCGCCGGGCGAACACCATCAGGGCGAACAGTACTACTAAGGCGGTCACAGCAATACAGACCGGTTCTACCCATGCTGTGCCGGCAAAGGGCCAAGCCGCGATCGAAAGAAGCAACGGCAGAAAAATGGAATGGTAAGATAATTCCTTGCCCGTGCGGTCTATTTCCGAGTGACGGTCGAGAGCGACGCCTTTAAAACGAGCACCCGCCTGCCACCCGCCCGCCTGTGCGGCGTCGTAGTTGTTTCCGGTATAGACGTCAAAATCCTCAATGATGCTGTTTACGAGGATCAGGTAATGGGGAGAATCGCCGGAAAGGACCAGCGGAGGAGCAGCCGCGACATTCCAACGAGCGAGATGCGGCAGACCTGAAAGCTGAGGTTCCCTGATCGACACCTGAACGAAGAGGGATAGCAGATACATCGCCGGCACGACGGCCAGCAGTCTTTTCCCCTTAAACAGTCCAGTAAGCGTCCCGTGGTCCAATCGAGTCTTCAAACCGCGGCCAGTTTAACACCGAAGCAACTGTCACGGGTATCCGAGTAAATCCGCGAAATCCGTCTATCCGCGGGTATCCATCTCCGCATAGGACGGATTACACGGACTACGCGGATTGGGCATTGAACCTGGAGACGAATTCCTTAGCCATGAACAATTGATCGTGCATATGGCTATAGAAGAATCGTCCGTTACGGCCGAGTGTTGTTAAGTTGCTGATGGCTTGCAGCCCCTCGAGCACCTCACTCAGGGCTTGGCGATAATTCAAGGAATAGGTGGGATAAGCATATGGCAAAAAGTGGTGACGCCAATCTGCGACGTCCGTGCTGCGAATTAGCCCAGTTCGAGTGATCTCGGCCACCACACGATCTTTCAGACTCTCTTCCGACAAAAGAAAAAGACTATCTCCGTCCGAACAAGGAACTTCTGCAACAAGCGAAGTCTCATGAGGCGGTGCTAGAGCTTCTGAGCGGTTCTTCGGTTCCGAGATTCGAGAGATGCACATCTGGGTGTCGGGGAAGTAAATCGAGGCGTTGTTTGATACCCGGGGAATTACCAACCTCAGGAACACCAGCCGTACATGTCGGAAGCGCAATGAACGAGCCGCCGATCTCACGGAGTCATCCAGGTACCGCTCCAGCAGCGACACGAGGAGAGGCAGTGGGATTGTCGAAACCACGTGACCTCGGACGTCTATGGCCCGTCCAGAGGCGAAGTAGATTCGGCGAATGGACTGGTCGCGGAACTCCAGGCCGGTTATCGTGAACCCTGTCTGAACCCATTCAGACGGCAACGATGCGTGCAGCGCCTTTGAAATCTCCCCGAAGCCTTTTCTGGGATAAAGAAAGTGTCCGTCCAGGTGTTTCGCCTTTTTTCGCGGACAGGCAAGTTCCAAAAGCAGGGTTCGAAAGCTTATGCCGTCCAGTCTTCGCGTGGCCACATCAACCGACAGCTGGTCGGAAGGAAGCCCCCAAACTTTTGCGGAGTAGCCGAGAAGGAATCGTTCGGCCAGCCGCTGGCCGAAACGTGAAACCGCAAACTCCTGAAAGCTGGGCCCGACGCGCTTGACTCTGCGGCCACGCCATAAATCTAAACCAATTCTGCCCCATTCGAGCGGGGAGGAGGAAAGCAGCAAATTCAAGGGCGTTGGCGGGAAATCGAGAAAGCGCCCCTCTGTGAAAACACGGCTCGGACTGGTGACCGGGTGCAGTTCGACGATAGAGCGGACATCCCGGGTGATCTCAGGATTTCGGTCATGAAAACGGTGAGCGCCGGAATCGTATTGATGGTCCCCAAACTCGTAGGTTCGGCACAGTCCTCCCACTTCCTCCGCACTCTCGTAAAGGACGAAAGGGATTCGCGCTTGGTGAGCGTAGTAGGCAACAGCCAGGCCGGCCGGACCTCCACCCAGAATGGTCAATGGTTCCATTAGCTTTTCTCGTCCGGCAGGCTGCTCATACCGAGCAAATATCGCGCCTCGTTGGGCGTTGCAATACACCGTTGAAGTTCCCCGGCCAGCCGCACGACACGATTGACTAGCTCGATGTTCGAGGCCGGAATGGTCTTCCCATAGTCGTAGTGCATGGAGTCTTCTATTCCAACCCTGACACCGCCACCTGCAATCAGCCCGGCGACGTTCATAGGCAGTTGGAAGACACCCAATCCGGCCGCGGCCCAGAATGAATTTTCTGGAAGAGCGGCGATCAGGGCAGCGAGATTTCCAATGGTTGCGGGCACCGTGCCAAGATTCCCGAGAAGGAAGTTGAAGTACTTCCTGCCCGTGATCACGCCTTTCCTTTCCAGGTATTTCGCTACCCCAATCATTCCCACGTCGAAGACTTCCAGTTCGGGCAATATCCCGCGTTCCCTCATCGTCTCCGCCAGACGCACGATTGTATCAAGGGAGTTCACACTCGGCCCGTTGATGAAATTCAATGAGCCCAACGTCAGGCTGGCGAAGTCGGGCTTGGCAGGGCCGTCGAGGTAAAGGACTTCCGATCTCCGCTCGAAGTCGGACCAGAGGCGGCCGGAAGTCGATGCGCAGCAGATCAACTCCGGCCGTTCTCGCCGGATTCCCCTAAAGATTCGTTCGTATACGCGAGCGTCCCAAGTGGGCTTTCCCTCCGCGTCCCGGGCGTGGACATGAACCACCCTCGCGCCGGCATCGAAGACTCGAACCGCGTCTTCTACGATCTCTTCGACGCTGATTGGCACAAAAGGAGCGGCCTTTTTCTCAGGTACCATGCCGGTCAAGCAGACGTTGATGACCAATGGCGGGTAAGGGGAAAGGGGATGCGGCTCGTTCCTGGCTACGTATTCACTGGCCCAGCGGGTCCGGTCCAAGCGGTGAAAATACGCGTCGAGATCCAGTTCGAGGGTTGTCCAGTGATCAACCGACGGATCACCGAACGAGCTGACTTTTGCCAATCGGCCAACCTCGCGGTAACCATAGTGCTTCTTGTACCAGGCGATTGTTTCGGGGCGATCGGCGTTGGTAATGACCGTTTTGACACCGACTCGATGCATGGCTTCCAGGCGAATATCCTGGAGCATCCGTCCGATGCCGGCGTTGCAGTATTCTGGGAGCACACCCAGCAGGGTGGTTTTGCCACGCGTCTGGGATAAGACTTTGTAGCCGGCGGCACCCACAACGCGGCTGCCGAGCCTGGCTACATAAAAGCAATCCAGGTCCAGCTCTTCCATCTCCGGGGAAGGAACGTGGTGCATATTCCACGGCTTCATGACCTCAAGGATTGCGTCGAGATCTTCGGGACGAGCCTTCTGAATAATTGGTTTTTCCATGCACACTCAACGGCTAACAGCGGTCTGATAGGGCACGGGGGGCCGTCCCCCGACAAGCGCCCGGGAAAGCTATCCTCACTAGGGGCATTCCTGGCTTATTTCCGAGAATGCAGTCATGAACTTCCCAGACCTGGTTCTTTGTATCTGATCCACCGGTTCGAAGTCGACTCGCACTTCCGGCCCCAAGACCTGCACGAACTCTCGCCTGATGTTTTCCCGGTGTTCGGGGCTCAGTCCGCTGTTTGATACATAACGAAGCACGTAGCGGTCAACTCTTTTCTGAATAATCTGGAATTGCTGCAATTCAGGCAGAAACTTGATCCGAACCACCAACTCCCAAGGCGATACGATTCGGCCCGAGGGCAGGCGAAACAAATCAATACTTCGGCCTACCACCTTCCCGAGCAGTGGTAATGTGCGGCCGCAAGGACAACGTCTATCGGTAATTTCTGCGTAATCACCGATCTCATAACGAACCAACGGCATAAGCCTGTTATTCAATGTGGTCACAAGCACGCGCCCTAATTCACCAGGTTGCGCCGGCCGCCCGTGCTCGGTTACCACTTCAACATAAACGTGTTCGCTATTGACCTGGTATCCACCGGCCGGGCACTGCCAGGCGAGAAACGCTTCTGTTGTCCCGTAGTTGTCAGCGATGGAGAGCCCCAGCTTTTCAAGGGCTTGCTGCCGGGTCAGATCGTCGAGGACTTCGCCACCGGTGAACACACCTTTGAGGTTGCGCAGCCAGCTTGTGTCTTGATCGCCGAGAAGGGTGAGCAGGCCGCCGAGATTAGAAGGGTAGGTGTATAGGTACTGAGGCCTATAGGCCCGCAGCCAGTCAAGCTGTTCGTGCAACGGGGTGAAGACCGACAGGAACCTGACGCCGATGCAGCGAAAAGCCCGTATCACGCTCGCATCCGCCGTCCCTCTCGGCAAAGAAATAATCCATACACTTCTTCTCAGCGGGCTCCATCCATTAGCTCGCAAATAGCGGGCACGGGCTGCGAAACGCTGCCTTTGGTGAGAACGGTCAAACAGCACTTCGATCGGCATGCCTGTCGAGCCGGAGGATCGACCTGCCTGGAACCGCCTGCCGGGATACATCGAACGGACTTCCTCATTCAACAAGGGGATATCCTTACGCTCGAGAATCGGAACGTCCTCCAGCTTTTGCGGAATCCGTCCCTTGAAACGGTGTTGGTAGAACGGAATTCCGGCAGCATCTGTCAAGGTCTTCCGAACCATAGCGGTGACGTACTCGCGTCGAACCTCGTCACTCCAATATTGGGACGCGAGGCATTGGCGATATGCGAACACGGCACCTGCCAATGGTGCGAGGACTCCAGGGTTCATGGTGGTTAGATGAGCGTAGTGTAACGGATTGAAAGCGTCAAGCCGGCCGATCAGGTGGTCTCCTCGTTACGGCTCGGGATACAATTCAGGGGCCTCCGGCCAGTTGGATTTAGCTTCCAACCGGGATATATATCGGAGAGAACGAAACAAGGAGAAGCTTTATGACGACAAAAATCGGACGGCGACGTTTCATGGCCACCGCTGCCGGGGCAGTGGGTGTTAGCGCACGAGCGATGTCCCCAATGACGGCAGCTTCTTACTCTCGAATTGCCGGTGCCAATGACCGCATCAACATTGGATTTATCGGATGCGGCGCCCGTGGGTTGGGGCATCGGCGAATGGTTGAGATGTCCATTCGCGACAAGAATCTCGGAGTCGTCGCGGTTTGTGACATCTGGTCGGTCAACCGCGAGAAAGCCGCCGCCGACTGCAAGAAGCGCTTTGGTGTGAATGTCAAGCAGTTCAAGTATTCCGAACAGATGCTCGAAATGCCTGAGCTGGACGCGGTCATGATTGCGACCGCCGATCACCAGCACGGCAGAATTCTGGCGGAAGTCGTGGCCGCTGGGAAGGATTGTTACGTGGAAAAGCCAATGGCTCTCGACGTGGAGGAAGCCAAACTCGCCCGGGAAGCCGTGCTCAAGTCGGGCCGGGTGGTCCAGAACGGCGTTCAGTGGCTTAGCGATCCTTACCAGATAAAAGTCCGGGACCTGATCAAGTCCGGAAAACTCGGTCGTATTACGAAGATCGAACAGGTTTGGGGAGACAACAATCATCGTTGGCATGATCCGAATGACCCCGACGTAGCTGCCATCAAGGAGCAGGACACGGACTGGAATCGTTGGCTGCTCGGTAAACCGTACCGGCCCTTTAACCCTTGGATATATTTTGAATTCCGAATTTTCCGCGACTTTTCAGGAGGCATATCCAGCCAGTGGATGAGTCATGGAATTGATCTCGTCCACTTCTATACGGGAACCTCTATCCCTGACAGCATGGTTGCCTCAGGCGGCATCTTTCACTGGCACGACATTCGTGAAAATCCCGATACGTTTCAAGCACTGGCTTCCTATGATGAGGCTCAGTTTCTGTACTCGTACTCCTCGACATATGCGAACCGTTTCGGAGATTACACCTGTATTCGCGGGACCGAAGCCACGTTATACGCGCAGGGCGGGGAGGGAAGTCCTCGGTGGTTTCTGATTCCCGAAGTCAACAATGAGCCCATCGACATGTACGGTGGGTTTGCAGAACTCGTCAAGAAAGGTCGAGCCAAACTGATAACTCTGGAGGACAACGATCGGCTTCCGCCAACTAGCCAGAGCGACGACAGCAAGTATCACCTCGATAATTGGATCGACTGTATGCGCCGAAGGGATCCGGGGACAAACGGTAACATCCACACTGGTTTCTCACACTCCATCGGAGCGGCGATGGCGACCCAGGCCTACCGGCAACGGACCAGGTTGTACTGGGACAGGCGCGCCGAAGCAATTGTTGATCACCCCGCATCCTGATCTGATGGCGGCATCGCATAGGAGAGATCTAATGAAACGATTGAAATACTTGGTGGCAGGCCTTTCGCTTCTTCTGATTGCAGGGGCAACCGGCCCCGCGCCTCGCTTCGATCGATGGAAGATCCTCGGTCCGGGAGGCGGCGGGACCATGATTCGCCCGTCCATCAGCCCTCATAACCCAGATATCGTGGTCGAGGGTTGCGATATGACCGGGATGTACATCACGCTCGACGGCGCGCGCTCCTGGCGCAACTTCAACCTACGGGACGTGCTCAGCGGGGTGGCCTTCGACCCGAAGGACCCGAAGGTCATCTATGTGACCAATAACGGACTCTGGCGAAGCAGTGACACAGGGCGCACGTGGGCCCTTCTCTTCCCCGATCCCTCAAAGAATACCGTCGAGCACATGCGAGGCGACCACGCCAGCCAACGCTATACCACTGACGATCCGGCTTACCAGGGCGTTTCTCGTATTCAAGCCATTGCGATTGATCCCCGCGACCCCAAGTCGCTATACCTGGCTGCGGGTAGCCGCGACGGCAGTTGGCTCCTCCAATCCACGGACGGCGGCTTGACCTTTAATCGGCGCGCCGCGCTCGGTCGGGACCAGGTTTTCTTCATCAAGGTCGACGCGGTTTCTGGTGATGTGCTGTTGGGGACACAGAAGGGTGTGCGGGTAGCAACTGATGTCAGCCAGCCGGCCGCGCCCGAACGTCAGTTCCTGGCCCTCGCAGCGGGGGGTGCGGGCAAGGATTTAGTAATGTACGGGACATCCGAAGGTACCTGGAACGATGGCCAACTCACCGGTGCGATACTGGTGTCGGAAGATCGGGGTAAGAGCTGGGTCGATCGCACTGCTGCTTTTGGCTCGATGCTGAAAACTGCCGGCCGTCGACCTCCGCGTTTCCAAACAGTCGCCGTATGCGAATCGCACCCCGAGGTAGCTTATGTCGGCTTTCGGGGGTTGAAGCTCGATGACGGGCCTCCCTACAACGGGATCGCAAAAACCATTGACCGGGGACGCACCTGGAAAATCGTCAAGAAGGAAAGCAATCGTCCGGCCGAAAACAGCCGGCTCAGTTGGATCGAGTTCCGGGCCGCAAGCGCCTGGGAGAAATACAACAAGCAGGATTACGCCGTCTGGTTTGACGCGCCGGTTGCGCTGGCCGTTGCCCCTTCGAACCCGGACATCTGTTACGCGACCGACCTGTTTCGTACCTCTCGAACCACCGATGGCGGAGCGACATGGGAAACGGTCACCTCGGTTGCCGTGAAAGGACAGGAGTCGTGGACCACGCGGGGGCTGGACGTGACGACTTGTTACGGCGTCCACTTCGATCCGTTTGACAAACAGCGGATCTATATCAGCTACACCGACATCGGCTTGTTCCGAAGCGAAGACGGGGGCAAGAGTTGGATTGGCTCGACAGAAGGGATTCCGCAAGAATGGCGGAACACGACGTACTGGATCGAGTTCGATCCGAAAGTCAAGGGGCTCATATGGGGCGCGTTCGGCGCCAATCACGATCTTCCACGTCCCAAGATGTGGCGAAACACAGACCCCGCAAACTACCGGGGTGGCGTCGCGACGTCGAAAGACGGCGGAGTCTCGTGGGAAATCACCGATCACGGAATCAACGAATCGGACATCACTCATATCCTGATGGACCCAACGAGTCCGGTCGGACAGCGAACCCTTTACGCCTGCGGCTTCGGTGATGGGGTCTTTAAATCCACCGATAACGGACGGACTTGGACCCTGAAGCGCCAGGGCCTGCGGGGCCGTCAGCCGTTCGCGTGGCGTCTGGCCCGTGCCGGCGACGGTACCCTGTACCTGGTCGTCGCTCGCCGAAGCGAGCATGGGGAGATCGGGAATGACGATGACGGGGCACTCTACCGTTCTACCGACGGCGCCGAGAATTGGGTGCCCGTTTCGCTTCCGGAGGGAACAAACGGTCCCAACGGGCTGGCCATCGATCCCCGGGACAACCAGCGGCTCTACCTGGCCGCCTGGGGGAGAGCCACCGCCGAGGGCGATGTCGGCGGAGGAATTTTCATTTCCACTGATGCCGGCAAGAGCTGGCGTCAGGTGATGAGTGAGGACCAGCACATTTACGACGTGACGATCGATCCCAGGAATCCGGATGTTCTCTACGCCTGCGGTTTTGAGCATTCGGCGTACCGGTCGACGGATCGCGGCGAGACCTGGTCACGCATCAAAGGGTACAACTTCAAGTGGGGCCACCGCGTGATTCCAGATCCGCACGATCCGGATATGATCTACATCACGACTTTCGGCGGCAGCGTCTGGTACGGTCCTGCGCTTGGTGATCCAGATGCGCCCGAAGATATCGTCACGTCGCTGAGAAAGGCCAGGTAAGCGCCAGATAACAAGGCAAGCTGGGTTTATCTTGCCTTCTCTCCAAGGTTTGGTATCGCACGCCGGAGACGGGCCGTTGACTTTGGCGGGCGCTAACATAACCTCTCCGTCTTGACGGTCTGGTGCAGCGAGTCCAATGGAGTGTCTAAGAATATCGGTCAGGCCTAGCTAGAGGCGTGAGCGGGCCGGGAGAGCACGGCGGTTGAGTGCCGCGTTTTTTGCGGTGTATCGAAACCCGTGCTCTCGCGGCCCGCGGTCGATGGAGAGTCGAAGGCGGTCCGAGCGGTTGAGACGTGGCGCGGGTTTCGATACAACGCGCCCACAAGGCGGGCGCGTCACTCAACCACCAGGGTTTCGATACTACTCGCCACAAAACGGCGAGTCACTCAACCGCCGGGTTTCGATACAATTCGCCAAAAGACGGCGAATCACTCAACCACCAGCCTCGACTCAACCTGCCGCTCGCAAGCCTGACCGTTGTGCTCGCAAGCTCGGCTCGTAGCGGCGGTTCGAGTGTGCGTTGTCCTGTTTTATAGACATGTGTATCTTCGCCAAACTCGAGTGTGCGCCCCCGGCATGCCGTGAAGTTGTCTATGCCCCGAGCCGTGCTACTTTCCTCTCCCGTCCCAATACTTATGCCAGTCTGTGCCGCGGGCAGGGCGCGGGACAGTTTCCACTTCGACGTACAGAATCCGGTCCGCCTCGGCTCCGTAAGGTCCTTGAAGCACCTCGTTCCCTCGGGCATCCACCACCAGTGAGCACCCGATGCAGTTCCATCCTTTCCATGGCCCTGCAACCATCTTTCCGACATTGCTGACACCGGCAATCCACATTGCGAACTCACGTCCGACCGTCTGATATGGTTGTCGCCAAGTATCCCCGTAGGGAGTGAGACGGTTGTCGTGGTCCGGAGGAACCGCCCAGGCACTCGGGGACAGAACGATGTCGGCGCCCATGTACCCGAGTGTCCGCAGGAGGGTGTAGTGGGCAGCCGTGGCATCTGCGCAGATGAGAACTCCCACCGTCCCGAACTCTGTCTGGCAGACACTTAGTCGGTCGCCCTGCGCATAGAGATCATGCCCGATATCCAGCTCGTTCAGTTTCCTATGCCTGATCAACACTTCGCCTTTGGGATCGAGGCGAACGGCCGAATTGAAATCCAGGTCTCCGGCTTTTTCGGTCAGCCCGCTGCATACATAGACTCGATTCTCCCGGGCTGCCTTCATGAGCCGCCTGCAGACGGAGCCGTCCGGAATTGGTTCGGCGTTGGTCAGTGCCGAGGGATGTGTCCAGCCAAGATCCATCGCTTCGGGCAAAACCACGATATTTGCGCCCTGGCTGGCTGCCTCGCGTATCCTCGCTTCCGCCCTCTCCAGATTCTTTTCCTTTTCTCCGCCCTCGACGAGCATTTGCACAAGGGCGAGCTTGAACCGCTTGTAGACCATTGATTTCTCCTGTTTTGCCTGCAGATCATCACCGCCCAAGTAAGTGAGCGCAGCGAGTCCCAGGAGCAAGATCCCTGTCGATATCATCCTGGCCACCTTTCAGCTTCAATAATTGTGCCCAATAATACATTCATACATCAGAAAGGGGCGGAGTATTCGGCAGTTTTGGGAACGTTCTGCAAGGAGAGTCACGAGGTAGTAAACATGAACCGAATCGACGAAGCGACAGCCGCGTCGCTGGTTAAAACCTATCGCGAGGGAGAATGGGAGTGTCGTGCTTTTGGCGCCGGCAAGTTTTCTCAAACATTCGCGTGCAGGCACCGTACCAGCGGGGAAAACTGTGTACTGCGGGTAGCGCCCCCGGACTCGATGCTCCAGCTTTTTTATGAATACCGAATGATGCGCCAGGAACCGGCCCTCCACGAGCGCCTGCTGAGAGAGACTACCGTCCCGGTACCGCCTATTCTCGCGTACGACTTTTCCCGAACCCGAATTGATCGAGACTATCTCATCATGCCCATGCTGCCCGGAGTTCCCTTAAGCCAAGCCCGATTGAGCAGGGCCTCGTATGATCGGGCGTTGCGCCAATGGGGCGGGTATATCGCCCAGGTTCATGGACTTACGGACCCCGAAAACCGTTTCGGCTACCTGGGAGAGCATCGCTGCATGGAGCCCCAGAAGACATGGTCGGCCGCATTTCAGCTGATGTTTGAACTTGAACTGAAAGATATCATCCGATGCGGGATTTACGACGAAGAAACGGCCCGATGGGCGGCCAATCTCCTGCGAAGGCACTCATACGTGTTCGAAGCGTGTCAAACATCCCGGTTGCTCCACGGCGATATCTGGGTTACCAATCTCCTTGTCAGCGACGATGGAACTGTCACGGGAGTTCTGGATTTTGACCGCGCCTGCTGGGGGGACATCGAATGGGATCTGGCAATTGCCGACTATTGTGGGGTGACTGGGCCGGCATTCTGGGAGGGATACGGGCGTGAGTTAAAAAGGCAAGACAAAGAGGCATCCATCCGGCGCACGTTCTACCTTGTTTACGAACATCAGAAATACACCGTCATCTCGATGAGCGAGCGTCGCAACGATCCCGCCCGAGCCCGTCGCTACGCCTCGGAAAGCTTGGCGATGCTCAGACAGCTGGAAAGGGACCTGGAAGGGAACTGAGGGGAGCTGAACTCAGGGCTTGATAAATTGATTCCGCGCGCCTGGCGTCCGCGTAATCCGCGTAATCCGTGCTATCCGTGGGAATGGATACCCGCGGATAGCACGGATTACGCGGAGGATAGGCGCGCGGCTACCAAGGGCGTGCCGGCGCTCGGCCTAGCGCGGAGCTACCGCCTGGTGCTCCTGGATATACTCCTGCTTCAGACCAAGCTTCTCTGGCGCATGAAGCACGAGCATCTTCATCCGGACGTCGGCGGGTACTTCCGACTTCGTAGCCTTTGACACGAGAACCATGAGCGCTATCGCGAGGGGGACGGCCCAGATCGCGGGTTGCTCGCACAAGATCCTCGCCAGCGGATAGGCAGCCCAAAACCAGCCGAGATCCAACCAGTTCAGGTCACTGAAACTGGTGAGTGAAATCGCGATGACAGCCAGCAGGCCCCCTGTCAGCATGCCAGTCGCCGCTCCCTTCATCGTCAATCCCCGCCACCAGATGCTGATGAAAAGGAGTGGGAAGTAGCTAGCGGCGGCGATCGCAAATGCCTGACCGACCATGAAGTTGATCTGAAAGGGCTCGACAAAGCTGCCAGCAACGACCGCGCCGAAACCGAGAATAACCGCGCCCAGGCGGAACATCCGAAGGCGTTGGGCCGCAGTTGCCTGGGGCCGAAGCATCCGTCCATAAACATCATGGGCAAGTGCCCCGGTCATCGACACAAGAAGTCCACTGAACGTGCTCATAAAGGCGGCGAAAGCCCCGGCGCAGGTGATACCACTCATCACCGACCCAAGTCCCGGGTACACGTCATTCAAGACCCGCGGCAGTTCAAGCACTACTTTGTCCGTTCCCTTGGCACCCGTTGCCGCGTACAACTCCGGCAACAGGTTGCGGCCGATAACGCCAAAGATCGGCGGGAACAGGTAAAAGACACCGATCAGGACCATGACCCACATCGTTGTGCGTTTGGCGGCAACGCCGTTGGGATTCGTGTAGAAACGGACGAGGATGTGTGGCAATCCGGCCGTTCCGCAGACTAGAGCGATAATCAACGAATACGTATACAGCAACGAATAAGGACGCGCGCGCTCGGCAGGCAGGTTGGCGGCCCGAGCCGCCTTCGACGTCAGCGGGCCGAACGGCGCCAGCCACGAACTGTCTGGCGGCGCTTCCTCCGGAAGCTCTCGCCGTAGTGACGCCACAGACCGGTTTGGGTCGGTCCTGTCCAAGACGACCCCGACAGGTGCCGAAAGCGCTCCGCCCGTCTGGTCACTTATCCCGCCATTGGCCGCAAGCTGTGTCCCATAGTGGCCGTATACGGCCATCAGCACGAACACCGGAACTGAAATCGCAAACATTTTCAGCCAGTATTGAAACGCTTGAACCAGCGTGATTCCTTTCATCCCGCCCAGGGCTACGTTCAAGGTGATGACAGCGCCCACCAAAAGGACGCCGGCCCAGTAAGGCAGTCCCGGAAAGATGTACCCGAGAGTTGTCCCCGCCCCTTTCATTTGGGGCATGGTGTAGAAAAAGCCGATGAACAGCACAAAAATGACCGCGATCTTTCGGAAGACAGGGGAATCGAAGCGTCCCTCGGCAAAGTCAGGTATCGTGTAAGCTCCAAACCGCCGAAGCGGACCGGCGATGAACAGCAGCAGGAACAGATAACCGCAGGCGTAACCGACCGGGTACCAGAGGGCGTCGTACCCGGAACTCATCACCATACCGGCCACTCCCATGAAGGACGCGGCGCTCAAGTATTCTCCCGATATGGCACTGGCGTTCCAGCCGACGCTCACGCTGCGGCCCGCCACGAAGAAATCGCTGGCCGTCTTCGATTTCTGTGCGGACCAAAAGCCCATTACTATAGTAACGATGACGGTGATAGCGCTGAAGAGAATCACCCAGGGGTCGATAGTCATGTCTTAATCCTGCAACTGTTGGGTTACCGGCTGGTCGGCTTCTCGTGCTGCCTCTCGCAACTCCTGTTCCTCGAGGGCGATTGATCGCCCGATGAAGACCCATGCGATGATCCAGACGGCGGGGAAGAACCCGACCCCGAGGACCATCCAGGTGAGCGTAAATCCGAATACGCGTTGGGCCATGAAATCCGGCGCGAAATAATTGAGGAGTGGGAGGCCAAAGAGCACTGACAGGAAGGCGACCACACAAGTAATGGAAAGACGCAGTTGACGGCGCATCAGCATCCGCAGAAAGTCCTCGCCATGAGGGTCCAGCCGTCGCAAAGGAGAGTCTGGCATATTAACCAGCTATACCACGAGACGGGACATCACTTACAGGCAGGATGGGCGCCAGCGCTTCATTCTGGTGCTGAGGCGACAATCTGGCAGGTATAGGAAATCATGATTCTCAATCGACTTGAATTTCTAATGATAGCCAGCCCTATTCGGGCTTTCATTCAAGCCCACGTGGACGGACCTCGCTTGAGGAGTATGGGAGGGGACGTTCCCGGCGGGCGGGTGCTTGAAATCGGCTGCGGAACGGGCAAAGGAGCGGAAATCATTCTCGATCAGTTCAAGGCCGCTCATGTCGACGCCATTGACGAGGATGAAAGGATGGTCAGGCGCGCGAGGAAACGGCTCAGGGGACGTCCGGTGCAAGTGGAGGTGGGCGACGCGACCAGGCTCAAGGCGGCTGACGAGACCTATGATGCTGTTTTTGACTTCGGTGTGATCCACCACATTCCCAACTGGCGGCTAACGGTTGCTGAGGCGTTCCGGGTCCTGAAGCCCGGAGGCCGCTTTTTCGCAGAGGAAATCCTGCGAGGCTTTATTCTCCATCCTGTCATGCGTCGGCTGTTCAAACACCCCTCGCACGATCGTTTCGATCACCAGGAATTTCTGCGAGGGTTGAGCGCGGTTGGTTTCAATGTGGTGGCTTCAAAGCACTATCATAACGTGCTGGGGTTCTATGTGGCCCGTAAAGATTCTCCCGACTAATGACCAGAAGGTGGTTTTTCTTGCCATCCCTTAACGCGCATAGGGGCTCGATAAGAGATCGCATTTTGTCCCGACAGG
>Ga0116190_1000676_pt1 | contig 33230 bp, 28 predicted proteins | sample AD_JPNTR4_MetaG_FD_89808 | JGI IMG/M metagenome (GOLD analysis project Ga0116190, IMG submission 89808) | Active sludge microbial communities of municipal wastewater-treating anaerobic digesters from Japan - AD_JPNTR4_MetaG | ecosystem: Engineered > Bioreactor > Anaerobic > Digestate | place...
ATATTCATTTTTTTAGGGGGCTTACTTTTTAAAAATGAAAAATATTATTTCTAATTTACTGAAAATCAAATAAATTTTGTTTTATTAAATTAATTTTGTAGTTTTATCGGACAATAATGATTAAGAATATCTTGTATAGTAACAGAATTGCTTGTATCTTCAAAAATATGAACGTGACTAATTACAAATTCAAAGTTGTTTTCAGAATCAACTGAACATAGTATGGGACTACTGTATATAGGGACATACAATAATGCTACTAATATGGTCAAAAAAAACAGCCTCACAAAATTTGAATTTAGGCATTAAGAATATATATTTAAAAGCATAATAATAATGACAATTATTCTGCTATAAAATGAAACGGTATAGTTGTTAGAAACGATAATTCTTCGCCGGCTTCGTACATATCCATGTCTTCGTCATCATAATACCAATGTATTTGACTCGCTATACCATATTGTGTATACGAGTTGAGTAGTTGAAAAAGACTTGCTATAAAATGTGATGTACCTGAATTAAAATAATATAATCTGAAATTAAAGGTAAATTGAGGTGGAAATTCCGTAAGATTTTTTTGTAAAATTGATTGAAAATGTGTTTCTATTGTATTGATTATTGGCGTATAAAATGCTGATATATTTTCAGGACGCGAACTTCCTGAAATCTCAAAAATATTTTTTTCAATATCGAAAACAACTTGTGGAGTTGTTTCTGTCGATTTAATTGAAAGCAATAACATAATAACAAAAAAAACAGTATCGAAAATAAACATCCTAATCTAAAAACAAATATAATGATTTTTTACTTTTTTTCATTGGCAAACCAACTTTTTGTGAGTATATGTACATATTTATTTTTACACATATTCCATTATATAATAAAAATATAAGTATTTAAAATTAAAATAATTACAATTACTATTCAAATAAAAAAATATTAAAACACAATATATTTGATGATAAATATCATCAAATTAGAACAGAAATAGTTACCAATTATTTTTGTTTGTATAAACATGTGAAGCCCAATACATTGTTAATAAGGTGCCGGCTGTTACTAAAAATAAAATACCTGCTACGGTTACCGCAAATTCAAAACTAAACTTTCCACTCATAAACCCAATAACAGGTCCCACAATAGCAAAACCTAATCGTATAATCATTCCTCGTAATGACAATATTGTTGCTCTTATTTCGGGTTCACAATCATTTTGTATCATATCTTTAAGTATTGGTGTTGCATATCCGCGTACAATATGAAATAGCACCAAAAATGACAATGCAAACGCTACAGGAGTATACCCCAAACTTATAAATCCTAATGGTACTATAACACATATACTTGTAAGTAACGGCTTTTCTCCAATTTTTGAAATGATATATGCAGCAAACAACGAAATAGCAGCAACTAATCCATTATACAATACCCATAATGTAGTAGTTTGAGTTTCGGTAAAATTATGATACACAAAATACGTTTGCAGTGTCCATGCCATTGCTAAAGTTGCCATGCCTATACCCGATGAAAACAAAATACTTGTACGTAATTTTTTGTTTACAAACAACGATTGGTAACTAATACGAAACACCTGAGAAATACCTGTGTGTATAAGTTTGGTTCGAGGCGGTTCTTGCAATAATAGAGCAGCCGGTATAGCTAATCCTGCAATACAAGCTTGTACTACAAATACACTGTGTAATGATGTAACACCAGCAATGATACCACCAAGTAGGGCAGCTCCCGTTTCGGCAAAGCCACCAAGCGAAGTAATTCTACCTTCGTACTTTAAATATGCATCTTTTTGTTGTATATGTTGCACCGAATCATACAGCATAGCAGAATCGGTTCCCGATATAAAACTTTGCCCAATTCCCATAATAATTTCGGCACACAAAAATGCTACAAAACTTCCACTCAATGCATAGATTGTAAAACCAAGCGTACCCATACAACTACCAATTATCAAGGTCTTGCGACGACCAACTACATCAGCAAAATACCCCGAAGGTATTTCAAATACCGCACTACTAAATGAATACCCGGCTTGAATTATAAATAATTGAAATGCACTAAGATTATTGTCGGCATAAAAAAGCCCTATAATAGGCATATAGAGCATAAACCATTTGGCAAATTTTATAACCGAAAGTTTGTAGATATTATGTGCAAGCATTTACAGCTGTAATTTAGCTACATCAATTTTTAGATTCTTATATTTTTGTGCTTCTCTAAATTTGCGCATCTCCTCGCATTTTACACACGATAAACCTAAAGCTCGCATATTCTTATTCTTGCCAACTTCGGTTTCAGGAAATTTTTGTTTTCTAAAAAAGATATTTACTCCCAATCCTAAAATTGCAATGCCAACCAAAACGATTGATAATATAAATATTTGTACCATTTTTTTGTTTAAAAGTTTATAAAGTATGAAAGTATTTCATTTTTTATTAGTACATTTTTTACCTATGATAATTACAAAATTATTATTTTATTTTTTCTGCGGAATCACAAAAATTTGCCCGCCAATATATCCATTTTTCATTCCTTCGCTCGATAATATCATATCACCATTTGGTAAAAACCCAATACCTTCGGGTTTATAATATATTTCGGCAGGTAACACATACACATGTTGTAATTTTTTTTCGGAATATACCGCAATACATCTATCCAATGCGGACAATACATATAAATCTTTGGTTTGTGGATGAATAGCAATACCCGAAGGATTTATTTCGAAATTTGTTTTTTGTATATATGAATAAGTTTTTGCTATAAATGCTCTAATTTCGTCGAATTTTATAGTAACATACCCTTGAGGTGAATGGATGCTTGTTTTTGTAAATTCATAAATATACCGCTCAGCATCGGGTTTCCCTACCGTAGGTGCTTTAGAGGCAAGTAAAAATGATTGCGAAAAAGGGTTATAACACAAGCCTTCGATATTTAAGCTACTTGCCTGAACAATTTTTTGTTGAATGTTGCCGGTGAAATTTGTGTATGCAAATGAAAAAATAGTTCCATCGCTCCGCAATACGTAAGCAGTATCGTTATTATACGCAATATCTTCAAAATCACCAATATCGGTAAATCGGAACATATTAGTTATTTCTTGTTTTTGCAAATCTAGACTAAATACAGCTCCAAGTTCATCTTGCACACATAATAGGGTAGTATTATTTACAACAGCAATTCCGGAAATTTCGCGAAGTGTTTCGGGTAAATCTATTATAGTTGTTGGGTTCAAATAATTATATGCCGAAGCTGAATAATATACAGTCTCAGATAAATCGTGTATATTCCACGTGTCTTTACCAACATAATTTTTAGGTTTAAACCACTTGCCATCGAGTGTAAAAAAAGCATTTTCTTCAATTCCGTTTCTTAATAATTCTACTTTTATAAAACTCGTATCGGGTAAATCTACGATAGAAAACTCATCAATACTCCAATCTGGATATTTTTTTATAATTTTCTTTTGAATATTTTCAAACGGTATTTCGTTTTGGCTAACTGCTTTTTCGGTATAAATTATATTCCCTTGTAAATCAATACCTACTTCATAATTAATTCCTTTGCAAGTGAATTCTACTTCAGTATAATCAATTTTTTTTTCTACTTCAATGATGTCTGCATCCTTGCAGATAGTTTCTATTGCTTTATAATTATGCAAAGATTTAGTTTGAGAACATGAAACTAAAGCATACATCATTATAATGCTTATTGCTATTTGTTTACTTAATATCTTCATCGTATAAATTTTCTTTTTCTCAAAATTACAAAAATTATTGGTATTTGCATAGAAAATTTCAGCATTTGTATCTGTCGTATATCATTGCAAATAAAGAATTAGAAATGTTTTATCATATCAATGAGATAGTATTATTTTAGAAAAAATAACATTGTATTTATAAAAATCACGAAAGAATAATAGTATTATTTTACCTTTTAATGGTTTGAATAAAAAATCAATAATAATAACACTTCGCAGTTTACAAAGCAAATAAGATTTGCTTTGTAAATCAATAAATTACAATAATTGATTGAATCAAATTACAACCCCAAATATTCCACCGCTTGTTTCACAACATTTTCTTTGGTGTATCCAAATTTTTCGTCCAATACTTCGAACGGTGCAGAATAGCCAAAATGATTTAATCCCCATACTTTTCCGTTTGGACCTACAAGACCACGTAAGTTTATAGGTAAGCCTGCAGTAAATCCTAAAATAGGTTTATGTTGCGGTAATACTTTGTTGCGATACGCTTCGTCTTGGTCTAAAAATAATCCTTCAGACGGTGCAGATACAACTTGTACACACAAACCATATTGCTCTTCGAGTATGTGAGCCCCTTCTAATATTGTAGAAACTTCGGAACCATTTGCAACCATTATTAAATCCGGTTCACGTTGTGGTTCGTTTACAATATATGCCCCTTTGTATGCTTGTAATGCATCGGTATATCGAGTACTTCCTTGTTTTGCCGGAATGTCTTTAATTACTTGGCGTGAAAAAATTAAGCCAACCGGACGATTGTTAATTTCCATTGCCATTTTCCAACATACAGACGCTTCTACAGCATCGGCAGGTCGAAGAATAACAAAACTACGTTTGCCGCTATGATTATACACATGCTCCATAAGTCGCACCTGAGCTTCTTGTTCTATTGGTTGATGAGTTGGTCCGTCTTCTCCTACACGGAATGCATCGTGCGTCCAAATATATTTTACGGGCAATTCCATAAGAGCCGACATACGCATAGCAGGTTTCATATATTCAGAAAATACGAAGAATGTTCCGCACGCAGCAATAACACCACCATGCAATACCATACCGTTCATAATAGCTGCCATAGTCAATTCTGCCACACCGGATTCTAAAAATTTACCCGAAAAATCATCTTTTTTCAGAGCTTTTGTTTTTTTCAGATATCCGTCGGTATTGTCACTATTAGAAAGGTCAGCAGATGAAACTATCATATTTTCAATATGTTCTGCAAAATATTCTAATACTGTTTTAGATGCTACACGGGTTGCAATATTTGCTTTTTGTTCAATTTTTGAATAATCTATTTCAGGTAATTTGCCTGCATAGAAATCACGTAATTTTTGAGCTAATTCAGGATTTTGTTTTTCCCATGCAGTTTGCAATTGTTTTTTTGCCTGAGCCTGAGCAATTTTTTGTTGTTTTATTTGTTGCCAATATGCTGCTACATCATCAAATACCGCAAATGGGTCAGCCGGATTTCCACCTAAATTAAGTATTGTTTTTTCAACAGAAGCACCTGCTTTACTAACCGGTTGTCCGTGAGTAGATGTTTTACGTTCAAAGCTGTTGCCTTGCTCGTCAACCAAACCTTTACCCATAGTGGTTTTACCTATTATTAGCAGCGGTTTGTCTAAATCTCCTTGAGCCAATTGTAATGCCTTACGAATTTCATGTTGGTCGTTACCATTTATAGTAATCGTTTGCCACCCCCATGCTTCGTATTTTTTTGCAGTATCTTCACTGGTTACATCTTTGGTTTCGGTAGAAAGTTGTATATCGTTTGAGTCAAAAAACATCACAAGATTATTGAGTCCCAAATGGCCTGCTATACGCCCTGCACCTTGCGAAATTTCTTCTTGTATACCACCATCAGAAATATATGCATAAATTTTATGTTTCATCCATGCCCCAAATCGTTGGGTTAAGAATTTTTCTGCAATTGCAGCACCTACAGCCATCGTATGACCTTGACCAAGAGGACCCGATGTGTTTTCGATGCCTCGAGCATGATCTACTTCAGGATGCCCTGCACACACACTTCCCCACTGACGAAATGATTTAATTTCATCAATTGAAATAGTACCCACCATATGTAAAATAGAATATAACATTGGTGACATATGCCCCGGATCTAAAAAGAAACGATCACGATTTATCCACGTAAAATCGGTTGGGTCATATTGTAAAAATTCTGAATATAAAATATTTACAAAATCAACACCTCCCATTGCTCCACCTGGGTGTCCCGATTTAGATTTTTCTACCATTGCCATCGATAAAATTCTCAGATTGTCTGCTGAGCGGTCTACTATATTCTTGTGTGTCATGAAAATAATATATTTAATACGTAATTATTATTGCCTGCAAAATACTTGTTTTTAGTTGATAAATAAAAACATACACACTACTTTTTATACACAAAAAAAATATGATAATGTTAATATTTTGCCAATTCTAAAAATTACAAAAATACTTTACTGATTATGACGAAAAAATTCATATTTTTATACAAATTTTTACAAAAAAATGGGAAATCTTGGAACACAATTTTCATTTGGACGAGGAGCGTTACTACCCCAGGAAGAAATGCTTGAAGTAAATACTCAACGTCAAAATATAACAATAGGATTACTTGCCGAAACCGATGTAAATGAGCACAGGATAGCTCTTACACCTCAAGCCGTAAAATTATTGGTAGAAGCAGGCAATAAGGTTTTATTTGAACGAAATGCTGCAGACAGAGCAAAATTTACCAACCAAGACTATAGTGAGGTAGGTGCAATAATTTGCGATACTAAACCGGAAGTATATGAAGCAGACGTACTTATAAAAGTTGCTCCGTTTAATTCACAGGAAATATCATTATTACGAGAAAAACAAACAATTTTATCTTCATTTTTAATAAACGAATCGGCATTACAACAAGTGCATGCCCTTACTCAAAAACGGATAAATGCTATTGGATTTGATTACATACGAGATATTGAAGGTAATTATCCTGTAGTTCGCAGTATGGATGAAATAGCAGGAACTATGTCAATTCTTGTTGCTGCTGAATATTTAAGCAATTCTAATGTTGGTAAAGGTGTGTTACTTGGTGGTATCACCGGAATTAGCCCTGCCGAAGTTGTAATATTGGGAGCTAACACGGCTGCAGAATTTGCGGCACGCGCTGCCATAGGAATGGGGGCTCATGTTAAAATTTTTGATTCTTATTTACAACGCCTTATCAGTATTCAACAAGCATTAGGGCAACGAGTATTTACATCTAATTATCATAGTGGTGTACTGCAAAAAGCTTTAAAATCAGCCGAAGTAGTAATTGGTACAATTCAATTAGTAGAAGACGGACAAAATTTTTATGTTTCTGAAGAAATGATAAAAAGTATGAAACCGGGTTCTGTAATTGTAGACTTAAGTATTGACCAAGGAGGATGTTTTGAAACATCGGCTTGCACAACTCACAAAAATCCTATTTTCACTAAATATGGCGTTACACATTACTGTGTACCCAATATTACCTCTCGTGCAGCACGTACGTCATCTATTGCTTTAAGCAATATAGTAATCCCTATTTTATTAAAAATGTCTGAAATGGGTGGAGTAAAAAACTTCTTAAAACATGATTTTGCTGTTCGACAAGGAGTATATATGTACAATGGCATTTTAACCAATAGTTATATTGCCAATAAATACGGCTTACCATATAAAAATATTGATTTACTTATGGCAGCATTTTAACATATGTGGATTCAAAAAAAAATACAACTTACAGCTCGTTCTCGAGGGTTTCATCTTATTACTCATTCAATTCTTGACCACCTACCCGAAATACAAACCTTTTCAGTAGGTATTCTTCACTTATTTATTCAACATTCTTCAGCTTCGTTAACTATTAATGAAAATGCTGACCCCGATGTAAGAACTGATTTTGAAACTTTTTTTAATACAATAATTCCCGATACGAATAGATATTTTATTCATACACACGAAGGGGCTGACGACATGCCTGCTCATATAAAAGCAAGTGTTTTAGGGTGTTCTGTAAGTATTCCTATTACACAAGGAAAGTTAGCTTTAGGTACTTGGCAAGGTATATATTTATGTGAACATAGAAACTATGGAGGCTCTAGAAAAATAGTGGCAACAATATGGGGAGAATAACACCGTATTATTCATAATAATACAATCTTTTGACTCTTCGCGAAATTGATGTAATAATTTCATACGGTATTGTTCCTAATCGCTGAGCCATAACAGTAATTGGTAATCGGGGGCCAAACAATACAACCTCATCTCCTATTTCAGCATCTACATCGGTAATATCTATCATAGTTGCATCCATACATATATTTCCAATTATAGGCACTTCAATATTGTTTACCAACACTGTTCCAACGCCATTACTCAATCTTCTATTCAATCCATCTGCATATCCTATAGGCAACACTCCAATTTTTGATTGTCGAGAAATTGTTCCTTTTCTACTATACCCTACAGTAGTTCCTGCAGGCATACTTCTAATTTCAGAAATAAATGTTTTAAGCGTACTTATATGCATACAATTGTGCTCATGCTGTGCGCTTATCCCATACAACCCTATACCTAAACGAACCATATCAAACTGATATTTACTAAACCGTTCAATTCCTGCCGAATTGAGTATATGCCTCATGATTGGATATGAAAACTGCGAACAAATAAGAGAACTGGAGCGAACAAACGTAGCTATTTGCTGTTCAGTAAAAGCATCAAACTGTGAGTCATCGGTTCCTACCAAATGAGAAAAAACCGAAATTATCGTACCATTGGGAATTGCGTGTACTCGTTCAATCAAAGAAAGAATTTCATCGGGCGAAAAACCATATCGTGCCATTCCGGTGTCAATTTTAATATGATATGGAAATATTCTATCTGAATGCGCCAAACAATATTCGGCAAATTCCTCTAAAACTGTACTATTATGAATACTTGGTTCAAGACCATGTTCAAAAATTTGCTGCATCATTCCGGTTTCGGGATTCATAACAACAATAGGTAGAGTAATCCCCGCATTTCGTAATTCTATTCCCTCGTCAGCAAAGGCAACTGCTAAATAATCTACTTTATAATTTTGCAGTATATTGGCTATTTCATAACTTCCACTTCCATACGAAAACGCTTTTACCATTACCATTACTTTAGTATGAACCTGTAAATAGGTTCTAAAATATTGCAAATTATGAATTATGGCATTCAAATTAATTTCAAGAACAGTTTGATGTGTTTGAAATTCTAATTTTTTTGCAATTTTTTCGAATTCAAACTCGCGAGCACCTTTTAATAAAATAGCTTCATTGTTAAATACAAGTGTAGTATATGCGTCTAAAAATTCAGCTGTTGAATTAAAAAATATTCCTTTCTGAATCTTTGGTTTTAAATATATTTGCACATCTTTACCTATACCTATACATTTTGAAATACCATATGTTACTATTAGTGATGAAATGTGTGAATACAATTCTTTTTTATCGGCAGTTATTTGCATTAAATCCGATAAAATAAGTGTTTTTTGCGGGTGTTGATTTTGTTGTGACAAAAATTGAAGTGCCACAGTAAGACTTTGTAAATCTGAATTATAACTATCATTTATAATAGTACAATTATGTTTTCCACTTTTTTGTTCAAGACGCATTGCAACTTGTGGAAGATCACTAAAATACTGTATATATTGTGTTTCAATACCTAAAACTAAAGCTGTAATACAACAATGAACAGCGTTTTCTATACTTGCCCTATCATGATAGGGTATTTCAAACGAATACACAGTAGAATAATAATTTACAGAAATATGTGTTGCATGTTTTTGTGTAGAATACTGTACAAAAATAGAACTTGATGTATCAATAAATGACCATGCATATAATTTCGTATTGGGTAGCAGCATCTGAGCATGTTTATCTATCAATTCATAATCTTTACAATAAATTAATTGAGAAACATGAGTAAACAATTTCATTTTTTCAGTCACTTTATGCTCTATATCAATAAAATGTTCTTGATGTGCATCACCAATATTTGTAAAAATACCAATAGTAGGTTGAAGCATTGCTGCTAATTTTTGCATTTCATGAGGTTGCGATATACCTGCTTCAAATATACCGAGTGTATAATTTGAATTAAGCAATAATAAAGATAATGGAACACCTATTTGCGAATTGTAGCTGCGAGGACTTCTAACTACCGACATTGAATGCCGACACACATAATACAACCATTCTTTTACAATAGTTTTTCCATTACTTCCGGTAATACCAACTATAGGGATTGAAAATTGCAACCGATAGTGTTTCATTAATAATTGAAATGCATCTATTACATTATGAGAAATAATATATTGTGCATCATCAAATTCAGGATACGATTCTCCGTTTTGTACCCAAAAATTTCGAATTCCTTCTTCATACAGTTTTTGTATAAAAGAATGGCCATTGAATTTTTTCCCCGGAATAGCCATAAACATAGAACCTGAATTGCTATGCGTTTCACGACTATCAATATAAATTGAAGTAATAATACTTTGTAAATTGCCTTTACAAAAACTGTTAGTAATGTGAGCTATATCAGAAAGTGAATAGGCAAACATATAGGTGCCTTATATTATTTAATGTACAGTAAAACCAATAACTAAAATATCATCAACTTGTTCGGTATTTCCTTGCTTAATCCAAGCTACAAGCTCTTTATCAAGAATTTCTCTTTGTTTTTCCATAGATTCGGCATTTATGTTAACCAACAATTGTTTTAATCGTTTTACCATAAATTTTTTATTTTTTTCGCCGCCGAATTGATCTTGATATCCATCAGAAAACACATAAACACTATCGTTAGGTATTAATTGAAATCTAACACTTTCAAATGATTTTTGTTCAGAATATATACCTATAGGCATTTTATCACCCGCAATCTGAATTACTTGAAATATTTCATTTGTTTTTTCACTTTCAAATTCTTGTACTTTTATCCTTTCATTTTCTTCAACAGCACAAGCATGTTGTATACTTCGTATTATTATAAGCGGATTGTTTGCCCCTGCAAAATCAATTACATTATCTTCTTCATTATACATAAACAAGGCTAAATCCATGCCGTCTTTTTGTTCTCCCGACTTACCTGTTTGTCGTAATGAAACTATAACATTTTCGCGAAGTTTATTCAATATTTCACTTGCAGTTATTGTATCATCTGATGTTCCTATTATTTCATTTAAAAAAGCTGTCCCTAACATACTCATGAAAGCTCCGGGAACACCATGACCTGTACAATCGGCAGCAACAACAATTTTCTTCTTTCCTTTTTTACCAAGCCAATAAAAATCACCACTTACTATATCTCGTGGTTTAAATAATACAAATAAATTTTCGTGGAATAATTCTTCAATCGTATCATTTTGAGGCAATATAGCCTCTTGTATTCTACAAGCATAATGAATACTATCTAATATATTATGTTGCTGTTCTTCAATAATATTTTTTTGCGACAAAACTTGATTTCTCTGTACCTCTATCTCTTCTTTTTGTTGCAAAATTTCTTCATTTCTACTCACTAACAAAGCGTTTGCTTTGCGTTTTTGCATAAATGAATAAAATACAAGAATAAGTAACCCTCCAATAAATATTAAACCTACTATAATAAAATACAAACGTTTTTGCATCTCATCATTTTTTTCCTGCATTAGAATTTGACGTTCTTTTGCAGCTGCAATTTCTTGATCTTTCAATTCAGAACTATAACGCATAGTAAGCTGATTAATAGTTTTTTGCGATTCTTGCTCTCGAATTGTATCTGCTAAACCAATAAATTTATTTAGATACATAACTGCTTGTTTATATTCTCCAAGTGAATCAGCATTAATAGCCATATCTTTGTACCACATAAGCTCTTTTTCACGTAAATTAGCTGCTTTTATACGCGGGAAAGCCTTCAAAAAATACTTTTTGGCTTCTTTATAATTTCCCTGCCCCTGATACATTAATCCATATCCATGTTCAATATTTGCAATATCAATAATTGCATTATATGCAATGGCTTCATTATATGCTATATCAAAATATTCCTTTGCTTTTTTATAATTTTTAACTGAATTGTAAGCTGTACCTAAATTTGCATACGCTTGAATTATTTTTATTGGATTTTGTAGTTTTTTGAATAGTGTAAGAGCTTTATTATAATAATAAAACATAGAATCAACATTAGAGTGTGGTTTTGGACTTTTATTTCTGGTATAATCCTGAAAAAAAGAACCAAGATTCAAACAAGTATTTGCAATTTCTAAGGTATTACCTATTTTTTCTTGTAAATACAGATTTTTCTTATAATATTCTAAAGCAAAATCAAATTTTTCTAGATTCATATAAATATTTGCAATACTATTAAAGCACATACCAATACCGGCATCATAGCCTGCTTTTTCAAAAAATTTACTGGCAGTTAAATAGTACTCCAAAGCCTCTTCATATCTGCTTATATGATATAAAAAATGTCCTGCATTTAAATATGCTATACCGGTTCCTCTGTCATAATTTGCTTTTTTACCTACCTCTATTGCTTCTTTTGCTATGGCAAGACCTTCAATATTCTGACCTCTTTGCTGGTAAATTTGACACAAATTAGTAAGCGTTTTATTCAATCCTATTAAATCATTTGATTGTTTTCTAAATTCTTTTGCTTTCATAAAAACAGCATATGCTGTATCAATTTTATTTAATTGAAAAAATAATTTTCCAATTCCATGATATGCTTCGCCTTGCCACTTTGGCAATTTATTGTCTGATGCAATTGCAAATGCACGATTATAGTAAAAAAATGTTGAATCAACTTTACCGGATTTAAAAGCAGCTTCTGCTTGAGCTATTTTTTTTTCTATTGATGTTACAATTTGTGCTGTATGTATAGAATCTTGATTTTGAGAATACCCAAATAAAGCAATACTATTGAATACTATAAGTAAAAAAATATTTCTTTTAAAATTGAGCATCTTCATAAACCAAATAAACTTTATACAAAGATAAAATTTTTGTTACAATAACAAACGAAAAAAAACACTATTGACAATTTTCACAAAAAACACCCTATACTGTTTTATATTTGTTTTTCAGTGAGTTATGTTATTAAAAAAATAAAAAAAATATTATGATTTTATTCATTTATGATATATATTTACACTATAAACATAAAAAATAAGGAGATATGAAAACAATATTATTAAGTATAAGCGTATTGCTTGGTGCTGTAGCTACTGTTTTTTCACAAACAGCTACCATTCAAGGAAATGTTCAAACAAATGCAGCAGGAGATCAATCAGGAATACAGGTTGTAATTACAGGAACAACATACAATGGATTGACTCCTGTTAGTATAAATCAAACTGTAAATACCGATGCTCAAGGCAATTACAGTTTTACCTATAATTTATATACAAATCCTTTGTATCCTGCATTTTCTAATAATCAATATGCAGATATAATGGTAAAACTTACGTTTAACAAAAGTGGATACGACTCTAAAGAAATTCTAAATGTTACAGCAAATGTAACTCCTGTAACAATAGAAAACACTCTATTATTCCCAACCGGAATTGAATTGTATAAACCTACTATTGCAATGGTACGATATGATACATTAGGACAATATCCAAATGTAGTTTGGGAACGTGCTTTAGATAAAAACATCAAAACCTATATTGTGTATAGACTACAAGGTTCACAATGGGTAAAAGCAGGTGAAGTCCCATTTACAGCTCATGGTATATTTGAAGATACCGATGCTGACCCATCAAAACAATATGAATATCAACTACAAGTAATATTTGAAGATGACTCTAAATCTGACTATAGTGCATCAAAACAATCACCTAAAATAGAAGTGGTTGTTGAAAATGGTGTTCCTCGCATTCATTGGTCAAGTTTAAATGAAATTTCTCGTATTGACCCTCTGCTTATTCGAAAAGTGTTATTATACAGAAGCGATTCTCCTCAAGGTGTATATGAAGTTGTTGACGAATTAGACATTTCAAATCTAACTCAAAATGAATTACTTACTAAGTTAAGTATGATAGATAAAACTATACCTGCAGCAGGCACTTATTATTATAGAATTGGACATGAATACTACAACTGGATTGATCCTCGTAATCATGATTTAAAAATTGAATCGGGACCATTTATTCTTGCTATGTCAAATATTTCTGAAGCACAAAATACCGAAACAAGCATTTCAAAAATAAATAGTGAAAAAGGTATTTCTATTACCCCTTCTCAATCTTACATTCAAATTCAATCAAATACTAAATCTTCATATACCATTACAACAAGCAGTGGAAAAATTATTTCACAAGGAACTGTTAAAGGCTCTAAAGCCATACAAGTTTCACCCGGCGTATATGTTGTAAAATGTGGAACAGATTCTAAAACAATTATTATACAATAACCTATAACATGTTATATATCTGTAAAAATTCCTGATAACATGTATCAGGAATTTTTTTTTGTTCTAAATTAAAACCTATATCATTTTTTAATTGAGCAAAAACCACAGCAAATTCTTTATAAAGCATTGCTTTAATATGTTTTTTTTCGTGATACATTTGTAACATCTCTTGCAAACGTATCAACCCTAAATTATGTGTATATTCAAAATCTGCTGATTTACATACATGCTGAATGTGAACTATATATTTCCAAACACGTGAATACAAAAACATTTGCAAAACATAATACAAAAGAACCCAAAATCCAACACATACTATTGTAACTATTAGCAACATAAGATTATGATATATAGTCCATTGTATAAGAACTTGTTTTGAGATACAGAACGAAGTGTCATGATAAGTGTATGGATAAACAATTTTTCTATATAACCCATTTTGTTTTACAAACTGCATAGAATAGTGTTTGCTTTGAAGACATGAGTAATCTGCCTCTATATCCCATCCTTGCGGAATTTGTATTAATTGATTTTGATATTGGATAAAATCTTTTACCGCTTCCAAAAGTTGCATTTCGGCTCTATTTTTTTCATACAAAAACAACACAGCACCAAAAACTACCACTATCAATATAATTGACACTATTGCAATAGATATATAATTTTGAATAAGAGTAATAATGAATTTCATATACAAAAGATTGATTTCTATGTTATAAGTATACAAATATACATAAATACATTATAACAGTAAACATAAAAAAAAGCCGCTTCTAAAGAGAAGCGGCTTATAATAGAAAACCAAAACTTATGTTATGAAAACAAAATTATTTTACCTCTTCAAAATCAACATCGGTAACCTCATCACTGCCTCCTTTTGATTGGCTGCCACTTGAACTTTGACCTGCATTAGGTTGTGAACCTGCTTGTTGTTGTGTATTATACATTTCTTGCGATGCAGCTTGGAATACAGTATTTAATTCGGCTGTTGCCGCATCTATACCTGCAAGGTCTTGTTTGCTGTGAGCCTCTTTTAATTTTGAGAGAGCTGCTTCAATCGGTGCTTTTTTATCGGCAGGTAATTTATCGCCAAACTCTTTCAATTGTTTTTCTGTTTGGAAAATTAAACTGTCAGCATGATTTAATTTATCTATACGTTCTCTTGCTTCTCTATCGGCAGCTTCATTAGCTTTTGCTTCGTCACGCATACGTTTAATTTCATCTTCGCTCAAACCTGAAGATGCCTCTATACGAATGCTTTGTTCTTTTCCGGTAGCTTTATCTTTAGCCGATACGTGTAAAATACCATTAGCATCAATATCAAAGGTAACTTCAATTTGAGGCACACCACGTGGAGCTGGTGGAATTCCGTCTAAATGGAATCTTCCTATAGTTTTATTATCGCGAGCCATAGAACGTTCACCTTGTAAAATATGAATTTCTACCGAAGGTTGATTGTCTGCAGCAGTAGAGAATGTTTCAGATTTTTTAGTAGGTATTGTAGTGTTTGCCTCTATTAATTTTGTCATTACCCCACCCATGGTTTCAATTCCAAGCGATAAAGGAGTAACATCTAAGAGCAATACATCTTTTACATCACCAGCAAGCACTCCTCCTTGAATAGCTGCACCTATAGCTACAACTTCATCAGGATTTACTCCTTTTGACGGTACTTTTCCAAAAAATTGTTGCACTTTTTCTTGAATAATCGGAATACGTGTAGAACCACCTACCAATATTACCTCATCAATTTCTGAAGCTGTTAAATTAGCATCTTTAAGAGCTTGAGCACATGGCGGAATTACGGCTTGAATTAATTTATCTGCCAATTGTTCAAATTGAGCACGAGTTAAATTACGCACTAAGTGTTTGGGAATACCATCTACAGGCATTATATATGGCAAATTAATTTCGGTAGTAGTTGAACTTGATAGCTCAATTTTTGCTTTTTCGGCAGCTTCTTTTAATCGTTGCAAAGCCATTGGATCTTTACGTAAATCAGGCCCTTCAGATTTTTTGAATTCTTCTGCCAACCAATCTATAATTACTTGATCAAAATCATCACCACCTAGCTGTGTATCACCATTGGTAGAACGAACTTCATATACTCCATCACCCAATTCAAGTATTGAAATATCAAAAGTTCCACCACCAAGGTCAAACACAGCTACTTTCATGTCTTTATGTTTTTTATCAAGACCATATGCCAAAGCTGCAGCTGTAGGTTCATTTATAATTCTACGCACTGTTAAACCTGCTATTTCACCAGCTTCTTTTGTCGCTTGACGTTGCGCATCGTTAAAATATGCAGGCACTGTAATTACAGCTTCTGTAACTGTTTGTCCAAGATAATCCTCAGCTGTTTTTTTCATTTTTTGAAGTACCATTGCAGAAATTTCTTGTGGAGAAAATTTCCTGTCGTCTATCTGTACTCGTGGCGTATTATTATCGCCTCTAACTACTTTATAGGGCACACGTGGTATTTCATTTTGTACTTCGTCAAACGTTTCTCCCATAAAACGTTTAATTGAATTAATCGTTTTTTCAGGATTTGTAATTGCTTGTCGTTTAGCAGGATCTCCTACTTTACGTTCGCCGTTCTCAACAAACGCCACTACCGAAGGTGTTGTACGTTTACCTTCGCTATTGGGTATTACAACTGGTTCGTTTCCTTCCATTACAGAAACACACGAGTTTGTAGTCCCTAAATCTATTCCAATGATTTTTCCCATCGTTATTTTGTTTTAAAATGTTCATTTTTTTCAACGTTTTTCAAGCATTATGCCATGCTGTTTTTTAGTAATTTCTATGTAATTGTGTCACGGCGCACTCAATAATTAATTAAACCATGTCATAATTTATGACATTTCGACATACAAAAAAAGTATCAAACTATTTATAAATGCACACGTAATACAATTATGGTAAATACTATACAATGTACTTTTAAGTACTATATTTGTAACTATTTTATGAATCTATGATTATTAAGGAATTTATCTCACATTATATTTCTTTGCGAAACCGTTTAGATTTAGACATTAAACGGTTAGAAAACATGCATTCATCACATATGCAATGTTCAAAAGCATGTTACCATTGCTGTATGAATTTTGGAATTTTGCCAATAGAGGCATTTGCTATAGCTCAAACTTTTTCTAATAAAACGGCATTTACAAAAACCGAAACAAATGAACAATGTATATTTTTAATACACAATCTTTGTTCTATATACGAACATCGTCCGTTTATATGCAGAACACAAGGGTTACCTATTGTATATGAAGTTGACAATCAATATCAACTTTCGGTATGTGAACGAAACTTCACTTCTCAACCTGATTCATTGTTTACTCCTGATAATTGCTTATTTATGGATGACTATAACAATGAATTATATGCATTAAACATTGAATTTCTAAAACATAATCCTCAATTAGGGTTACAATACGACACATTGATTCAGGTAAATAACTGTATTACAATATTATCGTAATTCAGCGCCTATTGAATTTTTAAATTTTGCAATTAATTTTGTCATAACCCCTTCTATTTGTTTATCGGTAAGGGTTTTTTCCTTATCTTGCAATACAAATGAAATCGCATAGGATTTTTTTCCTTCGGGAATACCTTTTCCTTGATATACATCAAAAACTTGCATATGTTTTAATAAATTTCGTTCGGTTTCAAACGCAAGTTTTTTAATAGTTTCAAATTCAATATGAGCATCTAACAACAACGCCAAATCACGACGAACTTCAGGGAATTGAGGTATTTCTTTATATATAATTGGGGTTCCGTAAAGTTGCATAAGTGTATCCCAATACAGTTCGGCATACATACATGGTTTTTCAATATCAAAATGCTTACTTACGGCAGATTTTACAATACCCAAACGAGCTACTACACGTTTGTTTACAACACATTCTAAACCACTTATACATGAATGTTGCAATGATACAAACTTCCACTTTGATATACCTAATTTTTGTAATACACTTACAACTAATGATTTTAAAACAAAAATATCTGAATCGGCTAATTGTATATTCCAATGTTGTGGCGCTTGTTTGCCGGTTATACAAATAGCCAATTGTTGTTGTTCATTATATTTTTGAGTTACAGTTCCTTCAGAACCTGTAGTATGATAGGTTGTTCCAAATTCAAAGACTGCAATATCATTCATTTGTCTATTTTTATTATACTCTACAACCTCTAAACAGCCAAACAACAATGATGCTCGCATACAATCAAGTTCAGCACTTAAAGGGTTAAGTATAGAAACTCGTTTTTCGAATAGTTCCGGAGCAAATTTTTGATAATATGTACTACGCGTAAGTGAATTGTTCATGATTTCATAACACCCACTTGCAACTAACATATCAGCTATTTTTTGTTTTAATTGAGTTGTATTTACGCCGTTAGAATATACTATTGAAGAACGAATTGCGTCGGGAATTTCGATATTATTATACCCATAAATCCGTAAAATATCTTCAACCACATCTTCTTGTCTTTGAACATCAACACGATACGGAGGTACTTGTACTGTTAATGTATTGTCAGATTCTGATGTAATTACTATTTCAAGAGCTGTTAGAATTCTACGAATTATATCTTTTTCTATATGTTTACCAATTAAAGCATACATCTTTGAATACTGCAATTCTATAGTAAAAGGCGCAAATTCTTGTGGGTGAGAATCAAATATATCTGATTCTATTTCGCCACCGGCAACTTGCTGAATAAGAATTGCTGCTCGTTTTAATGCATATATGGTATTATTAGGATCTATTCCTCGTTCAAAACGAAATGAAGAATCTGTAGATAAAGCATGACGACGCGATGTTTTACGAACACTTACCGGATTAAAATATGCACTTTCTAAAAATATATCTTTTGTTTGATTTGTAACTCCTGATTCTATACCGCCAAAAACACCGGCAATACACATTGGATTTACGGCATTACATATCATTAAATCGTCGGCATGCAATTCTCGAGTAACACCATCTAACGTAACAAATGGTGTTTTAGAAGGAACATTTTGTACAATTACTTTTCCACCTTCAATTTTTGCTAAATCAAAAGCATGAAGAGGCTGTGCCATTTCATGTAATATAAAATTGGTAACGTCTACTATATTATTTATAGGTTTTTGACCTATTGCACGAAGTTTATTTTGTAACCATTCCGGAGATTGCGTTACAGTAACATTTCGTATAACAAGACCGGTATATCGTGGACACGCTTCTGTATTTTCTACATGTACACTAACAGACATAGATTTAGAACCGGCAACAAATTCAACTACCGAAGGCTTTGTAACAGTACATGAACCTTGAACACTTAAATATGCAGCAATATCACGAGCTACACCAATATGCGACGCTGCATCAATTCTATTAGGAGTAAGCCCTATTTCAAACACATAATCATCTTGAATGTTATAATAATCTTTAGCAAATGTACCGGCAGCAACAGTATCTGGCAATACCATAATACCTTCGTGACTTGTGCCTAACCCTAATTCATCTTCGGCACATATCATACCTTGCGAAACTTCACCTCTAATTTTAGTTGCTTTTATCTCAAATTCAGTAGTTCCCGAATATAATTTTGTTCCCTCGGTTGCAACAAGTACTGTTTGCCCCGCAGCAACATTTGGAGCTCCGCAAACTATAGGTAGAATTGTATTATTTCCAATATCTACGGTAGTTACATGCAACTTGTCGGCATTTGGATGTTTTTGGCATGTTACAACTTTACCTACAACTACTCCTTGTAAACCACCTTTTATAGTTTGGAACAATTCATAGCCTTCAACCTCTAAACCTATATCAGTAAGAATTTTTGAAACAGTATCAACATCTAAATCAATATTGATGTACTCTTTGAGCCAATTGTATGAAATTTTCATTTGTATTTTTTTTTTGACAACAAAAGTACATTTTTTTTAAAACGTAGAATAAATGACTTTGAATAAAAAATTGTATTTTAGCAACAAAAATAGTTATATGCAAAATTCTGAACGACCATTTATATTTATAACAAACGATGATGGCATACAAGCCAAAGGAATACAAGTACTTATAGAAGAAATGAGTAAAATTGGAGATATATTGGTTATAGCTCCCAATACCGGTCGTTCAGGAATGGCACATGCTATTACATTTAGTACCCCTGTTAGACTGCATAAACACAAACACGCCAATGGATATCAAATATATGACATGACAGGAACTCCCGTAGATTGTGTAAAAATGGCACTTGATAAATTTTTTGACCGTAAAACCCCTGATTTACTCGTTTCCGGTATTAATCACGGTTCAAATGCTTCAATATGTTCAATATATTCGGGAACAGTTGCTGCTGCTCGCGAAGGAGCTATTAATGGAATTCCTTCTATAGCATTTTCAAGTTTAGATTTTAGCCCCGATGCCGATTTTGACCCTTTTCGTCCATATATTCAAACCATTGCTACACATGTAATTAAACACAAACTTCAACCCAATGTTTTTTTAAATGTAAATTTTCCTTGTCACGATACTGCTAATATACAAGGAATACAAGTATGCCGTCAAACTAAAGGTATTTGGGTTGAAGAATTTGACAAACGAACAGACCCTCACAATCAAGATTATTTCTGGCTTACCGGACATTTTAACAATTATGAACCACAAGCTACCGATAGTGATGAATGGTTACTCAAACAAAATTTTGTAACAGCAGTGCCTTTACAAGTTGAAACTACTGATTTACAATCATTACAGTTACTACATTCATTAAATACCAAATCAATTATTCATCATTCTTCTATTTTATAATATGCAAAAAATTAATACATTTTGGTTTGGATTATTGTGTGGTCTTGTAATTCCCCCAATTACACTGTTGGCAATTTTCATTTTTTTTACTAAAACCATGACTTTCAATGAATTTCTTGCAATTCTTAAAAGTTGGGATTTAGCAACTAATATCTATATTTGGACAATAATTCCTGTATTTTTTCTATTTTCTTTCTTTTATTACAAAAAATTAGATAATGCATCAAAAGGAATTGTATTACCAACCATGATATACACTATACTACTTGTAATAATGAATATGTAATAATAATTTGTTATTCATTCAAAAAAAATGTTACGTTTCACCTAACGAAAATAATTTGAAACATGTACATTTGTGGCAGTATAAACAGAATTTAAAACTTTATAATATGTTACCAAACGTTAATCCTACAACTACCGAAGCTTGGAAAGCTTTGGAAAAATACTATGCTACTTTTAAAGGTACGCACATGAAAGATTTGTTTGCAGCTGATGCACAACGTTTTTCTAAATATTCACTTACATTTGAAAATACATTAGTTGATTTTTCTAAGAATTTAATTGACGAAACTTCATTCTCTCTATTAATTAAATTGGCAGAAGAATGTGGACTAAAACAAGCAATAGAGGCAGAATTTACCGGCGAAAAAATAAATAAAACCGAAGACCGCTCTGTATTGCACATAGCATTGCGTAACAGAAGCAATACCCCAATTTATTCTGACGGTGTAGATGTAATGCCCGGAATAAATGCTGTTTTAGCTCAAATGAAAGATTTTTCGGAACAACTTATCTCCGGTTCATGGAAAGGATATACAGGCAAAGCAATTACCGATATTGTAAATATTGGAATTGGAGGTTCCGATTTAGGTCCACTCATGGTTACCGAAGCATTGAAACCTTACAAAAAACCAAATATTAATGCTCATTTTGTATCAAACGTAGATGGTACACACATAGCAGAAACGCTTAAAAAAGTAAATCCTGAAACTACCTTATTTATTGTAGCTTCAAAAACATTTACTACGCAAGAAACTATGACCAATGCCGAAACTGCAAAAGCATGGTTTTTAGCTGCTGCCAAAAACGAAGCATATGTAAAAAATCATTTTGTTGCTTTAAGTACCAATGCAAAAGCAGTTGCTGCATTTGGAATAGACACTAAAAACATGTTCGAGTTCTGGGACTGGGTTGGCGGTCGTTACTCGTTATGGTCAGCTATTGGATTATCTATAGCTTGCACATTAGGTTTTGATACATTCGAACAATTACTTGAAGGTGCACACGCAATGGACAATCACTTTAGAAATACCGAATTCAAAAAAAATATTCCGGTAATTCTAGCCATGATAGGTGTATGGTACAACAATTTCTATGGAGCCGAAACAGAAGCAATTCTTCCATACGACCAATATTTACATAGATTTTCAGCATATTTCCAACAAGGCAATATGGAAAGTAACGGTAAATATATTGACCGCAACGGAAAAAAAGTTACCTACCAAACAGGTCCGATTTTATGGGGCGAACCGGGAACTAACGGTCAACATGCATTTTATCAGTTAATTCACCAAGGTACCAAAATGATTCCGTGCGACTTTATGGCTCCGGCTATTTCTCATAACCCTATAAGTGACCACCATCCAAAATTACTTGCTAATTATTTTGCACAAACAGAAGCGCTTATGATGGGAAAAACTGCAGCTCAAGTTGAAGCAGAATTAAAGGCCGCAGGAAAATCGGCTGCAGAAATTGCAGAATTATTACCATATATGGTATTTGAAGGTAATATTCCTACCAATTCTCTATTATTCAAAAAAATAGACCCTCGCACATTGGGCTCTCTTATAGCGATGTACGAACACAAAATATTTGTACAAGGCATTATTTGGAATATTTATAGTTTCGACCAATGGGGAGTACAATTGGGCAAACAATTGGCAAATGTAATTTTACCTGAATTACAAAACGATGTTCCGGTAACTTCTCACGATGCATCTACCAATGGATTGATAAATGCATACAAAGCAATGCGAAAATAAAATGTAAGATATACATGCAAAAAAGGGTATTGACAGAATCAATACCCTTTTTTTGTTAAATAACATATCTTATCCTAAATTACCTTTATTTTGGAATTTGAAATTGTATGGGAATATAAAAATATACAGATACCGGTACACCACCTTGTACACCCGGTTTAAAGCATCCCAAACAAGGGATAACATCAATAGCTGCTTTATCTAACAACTCATGAACAGGTTTTACTACTACAGGATTACAAGCTTCACCATTTGTATTAATAACACATTTTACTACTACTGTTCCCGATATGCCTAATTCTATAGCTTTTTTAGGATACACTACACAATCTGCTATATCTTTACCTAATTGCTCTTTTCCGGTTTCATACTCAGGCATTTGTTCTGCCCGAATAAAAACTTCATCTTTCTTACTTATTGTTGGGGCTTGACTATACCCATACATCGAAAGCATGCAAATTACTATACTTAGAATATATGCTTTACTAACGTGTTTCATAGTATTATGCTTTTCTTACAAATTCAGATTTTAATGCCATAGCGCCAAATCCATCAATTTTGCAATCAATGTTGTGGTCGCCTTCTACCAATCGGATATTTTTCACTTTGGTACCAGCTTTAATAGGTGATGATGATCCTTTTACCGGTAAATTTTTGATTATTATCACGGCATCGCCATCATGCAAAATATTTCCATTTGAATCTTTCACGAGTAGCCCCTGCGATTCTTGCAATTCTGCAGGATTCCATTCATGTGCACATTCGGGACACACATACACTGTTTCGCTCATCATGTAGGCATAGGGAGATGCACATTGCGGACATTGTTTTAATTCTTCTGACATAGTTTTTGTAATTAATATATTTTCCTATTCTCAAAGCAATTTATCAATCAAAGGTAATCTTTAAATATATATAAGCATTAAACTTTTTTTTCAAATTCATAAACTTAATCCAGTAAATAGATTTATTCAATTATATCATACCCTTGATTTCGTAATTTAGGTGTAAACCCGGCTTGAATAATTGCTTGTTGCAACTCTTCTTTCTTGGCCGTAAACATTGCTCCGGCTTGCGAAACCACATTTTCTTCAATCATGATACTTCCCAAATCATGAGCCCCGGCATGCAAACATATTTGTGCAGTAGGAATACCTACTGTAAGCCACGATGCTTGAATATTATCTATATTGGTTAACATAATTCTGCTTATGGCGATCATACGAATATATTCTAAATGTTGTATTGCATATTCTTTTCTGGTTTGCCGAGCCAAAACAGTATTTTTACTATAAAACGGCCATGGAATAAAAGCAGTAAAACCTTTGGAATGAATCGGTTTAGAATTTTGTAACTCACGCAACAACACAAGATGTTGCATTCTATCGGCAATAGTTTCAATATGTCCATACATCATAGTAGCCGAAGTAACTATACCAAGAATATGAGCCTGATGCATTACATCTAACCATGTTTGAGTATTACACTTACCCGGCGATAATTGTTTTCGTATATGATCTTGCAAAATTTCTGCTCCGGCACCGGGTAAACTATCCATACCTGATTCTATAAGTTTTTCAAGCACTTCTTTGTGGGTCATATGCTCTTTTTGGGCAATGTATGCTATTTCGGGTGGTCCCAAAGCATGTAATTTAATATTAGGATGACGTTGTTTTAAATCTGAAAACAATTGCACATAAAAATCAATACCTAATTGAGGATGCATACCTCCTTGAATCAACAATTGATTACCACCGTATGCTTCTAATTCTTTTATCTTTGGTGAATATTCTTCTAATTCAGTAATATACGTACCATCATGGTGAATTAACTTGTGAAAATTGCAAAATGTACATCGAGATACACAAACATTGGTAATATTTACATTTCTGTCAATAATCCATGTAACAATACCTGTAGGACGATACGTTTTACGAATAGTATTAGCAACGTACATAAGCAATGATAAAGGTGCATGCTTGTACAAGAACTCTCCCTCTTGAGCGGTTAATTCTTGTCGATATAAAGCTTTTTCCAATATTTTTTGTATGTTCATGTACACAAATTATATATTTTTACACCTCTTAATATTTATTTTAACACAAAAATATGGAAATACTTATAGATTCAAGTGCAAACAATAAAAAATACGTTGCTCAGATATTTTTATATACTAACAACACTGATATTGAACAATTACAAATAGCAAAAGATGTAATTGCATTATTCAATAAAAAACAAGAACAAAAAGATACCGACGTACTATGGGTTGAAACAATTGACACAAATTTCTTTTTTATTAAAACCTATTCTGACGAAAATCTTGAGGAATTTGATAAAAACCGTCAAAATGGAGCAAAAGTTTTTTCATCATGCTCAATATTTACATCGCAAGACATACATTGTACAAATTTTTCTGCTTTACCACAAGCAGCCTATGCTTTTGTTGAAGGTTTTGCGTTAAGTTCATATTCTTTTACAAAATACAAAAGTGAACAAAAACCTGAGCCAATTTCAACTATAACATGTAGTGGGAATTTTACTGACGAAATTTCGAAACTATCAATTCTTGCAGAATCGGTATTTGCAGCACGCACATTTATAAATGAACCGGCATGTGCATTATCATCAGTTGATTTTGCTAATCAAATTAAAGAATTATTTGCGCACACCAATGCAACTGTAAAAATATATGACAAATCATGGATAGAACAACAAGGTATGGGAGGATTACTCGCTGTAAATAAAGGTAGTGTGTATCCGGCACAATTTGTTCATATATCATGGAATCCACAAAACAATACACATAAACCAATCATATTGGTAGGTAAAGGAATCGTATTTGACACAGGTGGTTTAAGCCTCAAAACTCCATCAACATATATGGAAACAATGAAAGCAGATATGGGAGGAGCAGCAGCAATTGTAGGAGCACTATATGCAATAATACGTCAAAACATTCCTTTACATATACATGCTCTCATTCCAATTACCGACAACCGACCAACCGGTGATGCATATGCTCCCGGTGACGTAATTCGCATGCACAATGGCAAAACGGTAGAAGTACTCAATACAGATGCTGAAGGACGTATGATTTTGGCCGATGCTTTGAGCTATGCAACATCATTAAATCCGCAATTAGTAATAGATATGGCTACTCTTACAGGAGCTGCTAATGCTGCTGTAGGTGAACATGTTGCTGTGTATATGGGAACAGCTATTGAATACATGCCTCAATTTGAACAATGTGCTTTACGAGTATGGGAACCTATTGTACAATTTCCTCTTTGGAATTTATATGCAGAACAAATAAAATCTGATATAGCCGATTGCAAAAACGTAGGAGGTCAATTTGCCGGAGCTATTACAGCAGGTAAATTTTTACAACAATTTACAAATTACCCTTGGATACATGTAGATATTTCTGGTTCAGCTTTTTTAAGAACAAAATGGTCATACAAAGGAGTTGGAGGAACAGGTTTTGGAGTAAGAATGTTAGTAGAATTTCTCAAAACATTGCAATAATACTTTAGATTTAAATAATAGACATATTTTATTTTTATAATGTATTCAAAAAAAAATATTGTATTACTAATTGCAGTTTTCTATTTATTTATAATAAGCTGTAACCAATCAAAAGTAATTCATAATTCAAGCAAATCAACATTGTTTCGCTATGCACAAAACATTCGCAGTTCTAAAAACAGAGATACTGTAATAGTATATATATCGCAAGGTAATAAAACAGATAGTATAACCTATATTTTATGCAAAAATACTTCGCCAAAAAAAAACGATATAACTCGTAAAATTTTTTATGTACCAATACCTGTAACACACGTTGCCGCTTTATCTACTACAGAAATTGCTTGTATTGATGCTATAAATCAAACTGAATCAATAATAGCTACAAGTGATATTTTTAGAATTTCAAATCCTACAATCCAAAAAAAATTCAAAGAAGGAACTATACTTGATTTAGGAACAAGTATGAATGAAAACCGCGAAAAAATTTTGATTGCCAAACCTGATGTTGTTATTAAAACATTCTTTTCACCACAAGATATTCAAAAAGATGCAATTTTATTACAAAGTGGTATTCCGGTGATTTACATAAACAACTGGCTCGAAAAATCACCTTTGGGAAGAACCGAATGGATACAATTTATTGGTATGTTATACGGTAAAGAACACGAAGCTGATAGTGTATTTTCTGTAATTGAAACTCAATATAGAGAATTAAGCAATAAAGTAAAAAATTTGCAAAACAAACCCAAAGTACTTGCCGGCGACATGATAAAAGATGTATGGTATCTACCCGGAGGTGCTAGTTATATGGCACAGTTTATAAAAGATGCCGGAGGAGACTATATTTATGCTAACAATACTATAACCGGAAGCTCTGCTGTTAATATAGAACAACTCATAGGATACGCAAAACAAGCCGATGTTTGGATAGGTGCCGATTGTATGACAAAACAAGAATTATTGAAAAAAAATAATTCGTATACTTATATCCCGGTTTGCAATAGCAAAAGATGTTATAATTATCACAAACGGCGAACTCCACAAGGCGGTAACGATTATTGGGAAAGTGGTACAATACGAGCAGATTACATTCTTGCTGATTTAATACACATTTTTCATCCAACTATATTACCCGAATACACATTAGTGTATTTCAAAAATATAGAATAATTTTGCACATATGCAAAAAACAACAACATACTTAGTTATATTGGCATTATGCCTACCCATAAGTTTTGCTGCCGATATAGTATTTGGCAGTGTTTACATACCATTGCGTGATATTGTGCACACAATATTTAGTTCAACAACACAACAAAATTATGCAGCAATTGTATTAGAAATTCGGTTACCTCGGGTAATTGTGGCATGTATTACAGGTATTGCATTACCTATATCGGGACTATTAATGCAAACATTTTTTCGAAATCCATTAGCAGGACCTGATGTACTTGGTATAAGCACAGGAGCAAGTTTAGGTGTTGCCATTTTTTCGTTAGCAGGTGGAGTTGGCAGTATTGCTATAATTACGTCTACCAATATTTTAAGTAGTTGGGGATATATACTTGCGGCTGGAATAGGTTCATGTATTATCATGATTATTATTGCTGCCATTACTCCTAAAGTTCGCGATACAGCATCACTACTTATAATAGGGATAATGTTTAGCAGTATTACATCTGCAATTGTAAGCATATTACAATATTTTTCGAATCCACAACAAATACATGAATTTTTATTGTGGACATTTGGCAGTTTTTCAGGACTTCAAAAACAACAAATATGGTATATGCTATATATTTTAATACCTATATTATCGTATACATTTTTTATTCAAAAATCTCTAAACGCTTTACTTATAGGCGAAAATTATGCACGCAGTATGGGAGTAAACATACCATTTCTTCGCATTAGTATTGTAATTTCCGCATCACTTCTTGCAGGCATAGTTACAGCATATACAGGTCCTATAGGGTTTGTTGGCATGGCTGTACCACATATAGCCAGAATGATTTTTAAAACAGCTAATCACAAAATTTTACTTATTGGTTCAGCACTAATAGGAGCTCATATACTCATGATATGCGATTTAATTTCGCAACTTCCCGGATTTGATTCATCTATTCCAATAAATATAGTAACGGCATTCTTTGGAGCTCCTATAGTAATAATGGTAATATTCCGCGGAAGGAAAACACGTTTACATTACTAACACTATGACAGAACATATTTTTCAAGATATAGTAAATGCTCAGGATTTAACCATAGGGTATAGGAAAAAAAAGGGGTATATTACTATAGCCGAGCATCTTAATATACATATATACAAAGGTGAGATGGTTTGTTTACTTGGTCCTAATGGATGCGGTAAATCTACACTGATACGCACACTTGCAGGCATGCAACAACCATTACAAGGGTCTGTATTCATAGAAGGTGTTGATATAAATAATCAAACTATTACCGATCTTGCAAAAAAAATGAGCGTAGTACTTACCGATAAAATAGAAACGGTAAATATGACTGTATTTGATATAGTATCACTTGGACGATTCCCATATACAAATTGGTTAGGTAAAATTGAACATACTGACAATATAATAATCCATCAATCAATTGAAAGAGTTGGTTTACAAGGATTTGCAGATAGAACAATTGACACATTAAGCGATGGAGAAAAACAACGAGTAATGATAGCACGTGCATTAGCTCAAAATACTCCATTTATAATGCTTGACGAACCAACAGCTCATTTAGATTTACCCAATAGAATAGAGATAATGAAATTATTAAAAGAATTAGCCCGAAGCACATATAAATCTATTCTACTTTCAACACATGAATTGGATTTAGCACTACAAGTTGCCTATAGAATTTGGTTAATGCAACACAACAAACCAATAGCTTGTGGAACTCCTGAAGATTTAGTGCTGCAAGGTGATTTTGAACAAGCATTTAAAAAACAATCATTTGACTTTGATATTACAAATGGATTGTTTAAAATTGTATACACATTTAAACATTCTGTTTCTATGAGCGGCAACAAAATATATGCTTTTTGGACAAAACGAGCCCTCCACAGACATGGTTTTGCCATCTGCGATCAACAAGAACATATTCCGCACATAGAAATTCACAATAAACAGTGGATTTTACATACCCAACAAACAACTACAATATGCAAATCAATTTTTGAATTGTTAATTGCGTTAAATTCAACCTATTATAAACAAATATGACACTATTGCTTGTATATCTGTTTTTAGCTCTTTCTATTTCATTTTTGTGTTCAATTATGGAAGCGGTATTACTTTCTACTCCTCAATCATTTATTATGACTAAAAAAGAAAACAGATGGAGCAAAACATTTTTAGATTACAAAAAAAATATAGACAAACCTCTATCTGCAATTTTAACACTCAACACAGTGGCTCACACTGTAGGTGCAGCAGGTGTTGGAGCTCAAGCATCTATAGTTTTTGGCGATGAATATTTCGGTTTAGTTTCAGCTATTCTTACTATTCTTATTTTAGTATTAACCGAAATTATACCTAAAACCATAGGAGCAAATTATTGGCGAAATCTTACAACAATTTCTGCTATCATTATTACAAGCATGTATATTGTAACATATCCGCTTGTATTACTCTCAGCTCTTATTACAAAAATTTTTACAGGCAAAGCTCATACAATGTCAACCTCACGCGAAGAAATTTCGGCAATGGCAAGTATTGGTGCCGACCAAGGAATTTTCTCTCAAAAAGAACATATTATAATTCAAAATATCATAAAACTTAAAAATGTAAAAGTTTCGGAAATTATGACACCTCGGGTTGTTCTTGCAATTGCCGATGAAAATTTACCAATTTCAATATTTTTACAAAGCAAACATTATTTAAAATATTCTCGAATACCTATTTATTGTAACAACGAAGAAAACATAACCGGATATGTCTTTAGACAAACCGTTTTCGAAAAATTAGCCGAAGATAAACACGATATGAAATTAAAAGATATAAGACGAGATATAGTTATTGTGCATAATTCTAAAACACTATTTACTGTTTGGGAAAATCTACTGGAACGAAGAGAACATATAGCTTTGGTAGTAGACGAGTATGGAGGTGTTGATGGGATAGTTACTATGGAAGATATAATTGAGACAATGTTGGGATTAGAAATTATTGATGAAAAAGATACAATTGCCGATATGCAAAGTTTTGCAAGAGAACGATGGAAACTTCGCGAAGCAAAATACTCGTATTTACATCAAATAAAAGACGAATAACAGTTACATTCATGAATATATATACTATTTTCAAAATATCAATTATTATAATTACTATAGCTATATGTATTTCTATTCCTATTCATACACCGTCACCCGATTTAGAAATTCAACAAGAACAATTAATAGATATTTCAAAATCCCCCCCCAAAAAAGTTAGGCGGATTCAATATATTTCTCGTAATACCTTTTACTCACATATTGCAAAAACAGAATCAAAAGGTTCTTATTCTATTGCAAACCGTTCATTATTACTCGGTAAATATCAAGCGAGCAAACATGCATTATTAGAATTTGGGTATAGTTCAGATAGAATTGACCAAATATATGCTACCGTAGATACTACATACACAACACAAGGTAATCCCCGTTACAATTTTGATATAACATTGTTTCCTCCCGAAGAACAAGAACGGTTTATTCGTTGGTATATGCAACAAATGGAAACAAAGCATTTACGGAAACATATTCATAAATATTCAGGAAAAACTATTCAAAATATACATATTACCAAACCTGGTATTTTATATGCATCAATGATGGGATATGCACATGTTCAGCGTTTTTTGGAATCGGAAGGTAAATATAACTATTACGCCGGTAGTGGAAAAAGTATAGCAGGAAGATTAAAAAAATATGCCAATATTGAATTTAGCAATTAATCATACAATGCCATTTTAATAGCGGCTACAGCAGCCTCTACACCTTTGTTGCCGTGTTTACCACCTGCTCTTTCTTGAGCTTGCTCTAATGTATTTACTGTTAAAACACCAAATATAAAAGGTAAATCAAACGAAAGATTTAATTCAGAAATTCCATAGGTAACCCCTTGACATATATAATCAAAATGAGGGGTATCTCCTTGGATAACAGTACCAATAGCAATTATAGCATCTACATCATAATTTTCTGCCATTACTTTACAACCATAAGTCAACTCAAATGCTCCCGGCACATAATTTACAAACACATTTGATTTATCAACACCATGTTTTAATAATGTATCAATGGCTCCTTGTAATAAAGCATTGTTTATTTCGATATTCCATTCGGCAACTACAATTCCAATTGACAATGCTGAAGCATCAGGTATTGAAGAGTAATCGTATTCAGATAGATTTTTAAGTGATGTAGCCATTATTTTAAACTAACACGAGTTATATATTTATCAATAACAGTAGCTTCATTTGATGTAGGATATGATTCCTTAATTTGTGTATATACGTCTAATGCTTTATCTTTTTTATTCATTTTTTCATACACCAATCCTGCTTTCATCAAAAATCGAGGACTTGTAAGTTCGTGGTCACTTAATTTTGCTGCTTCCAAATAATTTGATACCGCTTTATCATATTTTCCTAATTCAGTATAAGCATCACCTATAGCACATTTGGCAAGAGGCATTACAATAGGGTCATTTACCTCAAAATCTTCAAGATAATCAATAGCATTTTCATATTCTCCTAATCGAATACAACAAAATCCGGCATAAGCTCTCGCTAAATTACCTGCTTTTGTACTTCCATATTCATCTACAATTTCAGAAAATCCCATTACCGATTCATTACCATATAATGCTATTTTAAATGAATCTTTTGCAAATGCATTTTGTGCTTGCCATATTACATTTTGTGCTTCTGACTCACGAGGAGTTACAACAAAATTTCTATATGCCATAAAAGCAGCCACTAACAGTAAAATTGCACCAACTATATATGTTAATTTTTTTTGATTTTTTTCAATATATAATTCTGCTTTTCCAAGTGTTGATTCAATTTTTTCAAATTGCTTTATTTCTTGAGTTTCTTTTGATTGTGCCATTGTTATTATTTAATAATTGTATTCCTAATTTTTCGTCAACAAAAATAGTATTTCTTTTTGTATTTAAAACATTGAAACCATTTTTTTAATAATTAAATTATATTATTCTGTATGAAAAACATGAGAATTATTTCGAGATTTTTTTAGAATATATCGAATAAATAAAAATAATACAATAGCAGTTACACTAAGACCTGCTATTATCCCAATATTCATAGGTATATAAAATCCTTCGGGTGCAACAAAAATATATACGCAGCTCACAGTTGTCATAAACAAAGCAGGAATAAAGGTTATCCAATAATTTTTGGAATGAGTATAAAGATATGAGGTAATTGCCCATAGCACCACTGCTGCTAATGTTTGATTTGCCCATGCCATATAACGCCATATTATTGAAAAATCAATTTGCGATAATACAAATCCTGCACTAAAAATTGGAATACTAACCAAAATTCTATATTTCATTTTTTGTGGAA
>Ga0116190_1000681_pt1 | contig 32950 bp, 24 predicted proteins | sample AD_JPNTR4_MetaG_FD_89808 | JGI IMG/M metagenome (GOLD analysis project Ga0116190, IMG submission 89808) | Active sludge microbial communities of municipal wastewater-treating anaerobic digesters from Japan - AD_JPNTR4_MetaG | ecosystem: Engineered > Bioreactor > Anaerobic > Digestate | place...
CAATAGTAGATATTGTACTAAATCCACTTGGTGTACCTTCGCGTATGAACTTAGGACAAATTTATGAAACCGTTTTAGGTTGGGCAGGTAAAGAATTAGGAGTAAATTTTGCAACTCCAATTTTTGATGGTGCTACTCTTGATGAAATTACCGAATATACTCGTAAAGCAGGAATACCTGATTTTGGTAAAACATATTTATATGATGGTGGTACAGGTGATAAATTTGATCAACCTGCAACTGTTGGTGTTATTTATATGTTAAAATTAGGTCACTTAATAGACGATAAAATGCATGCTCGTTCTATTGGTCCATACTCGCTTATAACTCAACAACCACTTGGAGGTAAAGCTCAATTTGGAGGTCAACGTTTTGGAGAGATGGAGGTATGGGCAATTGAAGCATTTGGTGCATCTAATATACTTCAAGAGATTTTAACAATAAAATCTGACGATGTATATGGTAGAGCTAAAGCTTACGAAGCTATAGTAAAAGGAGAACCTCTTCCTGTTCCGGGTTTACCTGAATCATTCAATGTATTATTACATGAATTACGCGGTTTAGGTTTAAATATGGATTTTGAATAAAAACCACTTATATTAATTATTAAAAAAAAGGAATTACATATATGGCTTTCAGAAAAGATAACAAAATAAAAAATAACTTTTCAAAAATCACTATAAGCCTTGCTTCTCCTGAAGATATTTTGGAGCGTTCAAGTGGTGAAGTTTTAAAACCAGAGACTATAAATTACAGAACATATAAACCAGAACGTGACGGTTTATTTTGTGAACGAATTTTTGGTCCGGTAAAAGATTATGAATGTCATTGTGGCAAATACAAACGTATTCGCTATAAAGGTATTATTTGTGACCGTTGTGGTGTAGAAGTTACAGAGAAAAAAGTACGTCGTGAACGTATAGGTCATATAAACCTAACTGTACCCGTAGCACATATTTGGTATTTTAGATCGTTACCTAATAAAATAGGATATTTACTAGGTTTGCCAACAAAAAAACTTGATGCAATAATCTATTATGAGCGATTTATTGTTGTACAACCGGGTATAAAAGCTGCTGATGGTATTCAAGTTGGTGATTTCTTATCTGAAGAAGAATATTTAGATATAGTAGAAACATTACCAAAAGAAAATGAATTACTTGATGAGGAAGATCCAAATAAATTTATTGCAAAAATGGGTGCAGAAGCACTTGAAGATTTGCTTAAACGAATAAATTTAGATGAATTATCATATTCATTACGTGACCAAGCAAGAAAAGAAACGTCTCAACAACGTAAAAATGAGGCGCTTAAACGTCTTCAAGTAATTGAAGCTTTCAGAGAATCAAAAGGTAAAAATAAACCTGAATGGATGATTGTAAAATGTGTTCCTGTAATTCCACCGGAATTGCGTCCTCTTGTACCATTAGATGGTGGACGTTTTGCAACCTCTGATTTAAATGACTTGTACAGAAGAGTTATAATTCGTAATAATCGTTTAAAACGATTAATTGAGATAAAAGCACCCGAAGTAATTTTACGTAATGAAAAACGTATGCTTCAAGAAGCTGTTGACTCTTTGTATGATAACTCTCGTAAAGCTAATGCAGTAAAAACTGATGCAAATAGAGCATTAAAATCATTAAGTGACAGTTTAAAAGGTAAACAAGGTCGTTTCCGTCAAAACTTATTAGGAAAACGTGTTGACTATTCAGCACGTTCCGTAATTGTTGTAGGTCCGGATTTACGACTACATGAATGTGGTTTACCAAAAGAAATGGCTGCAGAATTATACAAACCATTTATCATTAGAAAACTTATTGAACGTGGTATTGTAAAAACAGTAAAATCTGCAAAAAAAATTGTAGACAGAAAAGACCCTATAGTTTGGGATATTTTAGAAAATGTATTAAAAGGTCATCCTGTATTATTAAACCGTGCTCCTACTCTTCACCGTTTAGGTATTCAGGCCTTTCAACCAAAAATGATTGAAGGAAAAGCAATACAATTACATCCTTTAGTATGTACTGCATTCAATGCCGATTTTGATGGTGACCAAATGGCTGTCCATTTACCATTAGGAAATGCAGCAATTCTTGAGGCTCAATTATTAATGCTTTCATCTCACAATATTCTAAACCCTGCAAATGGAGCACCTATCATGGTTCCATCACAAGACATGGTTCTAGGTTTATATTATATAACAAAAGAACGCAAAGGAGCTAAAGGTGAAGGTTCTATTTTTTATTCAGCTGAAGAAGCTATAATAGCTTATAATGAACAAAAAGTAGAATTACATGCTATTGTAAAAGTTTTACGTAAAGATATAGAAGGCAAAAAATCAATAATTGATACAACTGTAGGAAGAATAATCTTTAACGAAATTGTACCTCTTGAAGTTGGATATATTAATGAAATTTTAACTAAAAAATCATTACGTGAAATTATTGGAAATGTATTAAAAGTTGCCGGAACAGCAAAAGCTGCTAAATTCCTTGATGAAATGAAAAATTTAGGATATAGCATGGCTTTCAAAGGCGGTCTTTCATTTAATCTTTCTGACGTAATCATTCCAAAAGAAAAAGAAGAATTAGTTAATGCCGGATATCAACAAGTAGAAGAAGTATTAGCTAATTACAACATGGGTTTTATTACTAATAATGAACGGTATAATCAAATTATTGATATTTGGACACATACAAATGCAAGTTTGACAAATATTGTAATGAAACAAATTAGCTCAGATAAACAAGGGTTCAATTCTGTTTATATGATGCTTGATTCTGGAGCTCGTGGTTCTAAAGAACAAATTCGTCAGCTTTGCGGTATGCGTGGTCTTATGGCAAAACCACAAAAATCAGGTTCTACCGGTAACGAAATTATTGAAAATCCAATTCTTTCTAACTTTAAAGAAGGACTTTCGGTATTAGAATATTTTATTTCTACTCACGGTGCTCGTAAAGGTTTGGCCGATACAGCTTTAAAAACAGCAGATGCAGGTTATTTGACTCGTCGTTTAGTTGATGTTTCTCAAGATGTTGTAATAACACAAGAAGATTGTGGAACATTACGTGGTCTTATAGCAACATCAATCAAAAACAACGACGAAGTAGTTGAAACTTTATATGATAGAATTCTTGGTAGAACATGTGTTCACGATATTTATCATCCGCAAACCGGAAATCTGATAATAGCTTCCGGTGAAGAAATAACCGAAGGAATTGCTCAAATTATAGAAGATTCTCCTATTGAACAAGTAGAAATTCGTTCTGTACTTACATGTGAATCACGAAAAGGTGTATGTGCAAAATGTTATGGTAGAAACTTAGCGACTGCTCGAATGGTTCAAAAAGGAGAAGCTGTTGGAGTAATAGCTGCTCAATCAATTGGTGAACCGGGTACACAGCTTACACTTCGTACTTTCCACGTGGGTGGTACTGCTTCTAACATTGCAGCAGAATCTTCTATTGTATCTAAATACGATGGTATAGTTGAAATAGATGAATTACGAACTGTTGTATCCGAAGATGAAACCGGCAAACCGGTTAATATTGTAATTGGTCGTTTAGGTGAATTAAAAGTTGTTGATAAAAATACAGGAATTGTATTAACATCGCAAAATATTCCTTATGGCTCTAAATTATTTATTAGCCCGGGTGATGTTGTTGAAAAAGGCACTCTATTATGTAGTTGGGATCCATATAATGCTTCAATAATTTCTGAATCGGCAGGTAAAATTGCATTTGAAAATGTAATAGAAGGTGTTACTTTCAAAAAAGAAACAGATGAACAAACCGGTTTTGAAGAAAAAGTAATTGTAGAAGCAAAAGATAAAACTAAAAACCCTGTAATTAAAATTCTTGATAAAGCAGGTGATACAATTCATAACTATAACCTACCTGTTGGTGCTCACATTTCAGTAAACGAAGGCGATAAAGTTAAAGCAGGTCAAATTCTTGTAAAAATTCCTCGTGCTATTGGAAAATCAAGTGACATTACCGGTGGATTACCACGTGTAACAGAACTCTTTGAAGCACGAAATCCTTCAAATCCGGCTATAGTATCTGAAATTGACGGAGAAATTTCATTTGGTAAGATTAAACGAGGTAACAGAGAAATTTCTGTAACATCAAAAACCGGTGAAGTTAAAAAATATCTTGTACCTCTTTCAAAACAAATATTGGTTCAAGAAAATGATTATGTTAAAGCAGGTACTTGTTTATCAGATGGCGCAATAACACCTTCAGATATTCTGGCTATTAAAGGTCCTACTAAAGTACAGGAATATATAGTTAATGAAGTACAAGAAGTTTATCGTTTACAAGGTGTAAAAATTAATGATAAACACTTTGAGGTAATTGTACGTCAAATGATGCGTAAAGTAGAAATAATTGATCCGGGAGATAGTAAATTCCTTGAAAAACAAATTGTTGACCGTTGGGAATTTATGGAAGAAAACGATTGGATTTACGACAAAAAAGTAGTTGTAGATGCAGGTGATTCTGAAAATTTACGTCCGGGACAAATAGTTACAGCACGTAGATTACGCGATGAAAATTCACAATTAAAACGCAAAGACCTTAAACTTGTTCAAGTTCGTGATGCACAACCTGCAACAGCAAGCCAAATACTGCAAGGTATTACTCGCGCTGCATTACAAACTCAAAGCTTTATTTCAGCAGCATCGTTCCAAGAAACTACAAAAGTTCTAAATGAAGCCGCTATTAATGGTAAAGTTGATGAACTAGAAGGCTTAAAAGAAAATGTAATTGTAGGTCATAAAATACCTGCAGGAACAGGATTACGTGAATATGAAAATATTATTGTAGGTTCAATGGAAGATTTTGAAAAAATAAAAAATCATAAATAACTACTGTAATATTATTAAAATAAAAAAGTCATATTGTAATTTTTCAATGTGACTTTTTTTTATACATTTACTTTTATTAAAAAATTGTATTATGGAAGAAAACAAACAACAACTTAATATTGAACTATCTGAAGAAGTAGCTCAAGGTATTTATTCCAATCTTGCTATTATAACCCATTCAAATTCTGAATTTGTGGTTGATTTTGTTAGGCTAATGCCGGGAATTCCAAAAGCAAGTGTTAAATCAAGAATTATCTTAACACCAGAACATGCAAAAAAACTATTATTTGCTTTACAAGACAATATAGCAAAATTTGAAGCTATGCATGGTAAAATAAAAATTACGGAAGGTCCAGGTGGGGGTGCTATGCCATTAAATTTTGGACCAAATACTGCACAAGCATAATATGCGTCACTATTATTTTCTATTTTTTTTTATTTGTATTGTAGCTTGTAAACAACAAAAAGTAATATCTGATTACAATAAACCAATTTCAGATATAGAAACTTATTTTTTAATTACTCCTACTTCAGATTCTATAACAAATATTATATACACTATTTCTGCTTCTGATTTATATACACAATCAAGTAAAAATTCAAAATCATATATATACTTTGAAGTAGAAAATTACGATGAAAATAAAAATCAGCTCATTCAATCATATACAAGCCCAACAAAAATTATATATGTAAATAATTCAAGTGATTTTATACAAGGTTCCTTTGCGTTACCTTTTTATATTCCCCAAAATTCAAGTATTCGAATTCGCATGCTCAATACTTACAATACGTTGCTTCGTAGTTATACTTATTATATTCCTCAAGAAAAAGAATCTTTTGAAATTTTACAAAACAATACTCGAAATAGATGGTTTAAACCTTATGTATATGTTGACACATGTGTTTTTATAAATATTGTTAAAAACAAAGAATATTTATTTTATACATTTGAACCACCATATATGAATGCACTAAATAAACCAATACCCTATAGGTTGCCAATAATACATGATTCAGTAGTTGTTCCTTTTACAAAAATCGGAAATTATACATTTTATAGTGATTCTTTACTTCAAGACACAATATTTAGCATTCCTGCTGTATCTAAAAAATTCCCTAAAAATAATAGTGCTTGTATTATGTTAACTGCACTCCAACTTATTAATCCTTTATTATCGTTAGATTCTTTACTCAATACACGTGTAGGTTGTAAAATTGAACTTGATAAACAATGGTTATCTATAGCTGATAATAATGAAATGAAAGCAAAAGAAGCAATTAATAGCTTCTATAGCAGAATTGAAAAAGCTAATAAATTATATACAATTACAAAACAAGGAATGTATTCGGATAGGGGTATTTGTTTAATACTTTTAGGAGAACCTCAAAAAATATCATACAATGTAAATTCAGAAATTTGGTATTATTCAATCGATACAACCATTCAAGAAAAAAAATTTATTTTTGACAAAAAAAATATTGGAATACAATCAGAATATTATTTAAAAAATAAAAACGAAAAAAAAATATTTATTGACTTTGCACAACTAAATTGGCAACGCGGGAACGTATTTACATTACAATAACTCTATGGAAAAAAATAATCTTATATATGGTATTCATGCTGTTTTAGAAACTCTCCGAGAAGGTAAACCAATAGATCAAATCCTTATAAAAAAACAATCTGATAATGAATTAATACGTGAAATAATATATAATGCTCGTAAACAAGGTGTAACGGTTAAAAGTGTACCATATGAAAAAATTCAACGCATTACACAAAAAAATCATCAAGGAGTGTTGGCATTTTTATCTCCAATAGAATTTGCAGATATTCATGATATAGTTCCACACATATTTGAAGAAGGAAAGGTTCCACTTATAGTACTATTAGATTCTATTACAGATGTAAGAAATTTTGGAGCTATTGCAAGAACGTGCGAATGTTTAGGTGTACATGCCATAGTAATTCCTCAAAAAGGAGCAGCTCAAATAAATGCTGATGCCGTAAAAACATCAGCAGGAGCACTTCACAAAATTCCTATATGCAAAACTAAATCCTTGACTCATGCCTGCAATTTCTTACAAGATTCAGGTATTCAAATTATTGCAGCCTCTGAAAAATACAGTAAGATGTGTAAAGAAATAAATTTCACATTACCTACTGCATTAGTAATGGGGGCTGAAGAAGATGGTATTTCAAAACCTATATTGGATTTGTGTGACGAACATATTGGAATTCCAATGTTTGGAAATATTGGTTCACTTAATGTATCAGTTGCAACCGGTATTTGTTTATATGAAGCTGTTAGACAAAGAAGTATGTAATGAACCAATCATTAAAACATATAGAAGCCATAATTTTTGATTTTGGAGGAGTTGTTCTCAATTTAGATGAACAACAAACATATACTCAAATGAGTAATCTTCTCGGGATTTCTTTAGAAGATTTACAAAATCAAGTATTACGAAGTAAGGAATTTTTTAATTTGGAATGTGGCACAATTACACCGAATAAGTTCATTGAATTTATTCATAGTAAATCAAAAAATAACATAACCGATAGTCAAATTATAAAAGCTTGGAATGCAATGTTATTGGATTTACCACAGCAACATGTAACATTACTTTTAGAACTCAAAAAACATTTTAGAACTTTTTTATTAAGCAATACAAATGCTATTCATGAAGATTGTTTTGTAACAAATATTAAAAATCAAGGATATACTATTACTTTACAAGATATGTTTGAAACCGTTTGGTATTCACATGTTTTAGGATTACGCAAACCCAATAAAGATATATTTATTGAGGTAGCTAAAAGAGCCGATTTAAATCCTACAAATACTTTATTTATAGATGATAGAATAGATAATATTCAAACAGCTCAAGAATTAGGCTTCAAAACTCACCACATAACTCCTCAACATGGTATAATTGATTATTTTGCTGGTTACTTATAAAAAAAAAGCCGATTTTAAAAATCGGCTTTTTTATATTCAATAATTTACTTAATATGCCCATTTTAAAAACAAAGCTCCCCAACTATATCCTGCACCAAATGCAGCAAGTATTATATTATCACCTTTTTTGAATTTATGTGCAAATTCATACATACAAAGTGGTATAGTAGCGGCTGTAGTATTTCCGTACTTTTCAATATTTACACAAACCTTTTCAGGTGTTAATCCCAGGAAATGCCCTGTAGAATCAATAATTCTTTTATTTGCTTGATGAGGGATTAAGTATGCAATATCATCACCTGTTATATTATTTCTGCTTAGAATATCTCGTGCAGCTCCGGACATACCATTTACAGCAATTTTAAAAACAGGTTGACCTTCTTGATGAATAAAATGTTGATGTGCATCAACAGTTTCATGACTTGCCGGGAGCAAAGCACCTCCTGCACGTAAACACAAATGCTCCCAATTATTACTATCTACGTGCAAAACAGCATCAATTACACCATTACCTTCAAAATTAGGTTCAATCAAAACTGCAGCCGCAGCATCGCCAAAAAGAATACACGTATTTCTATTGGTATAATCTGCAAGACTTGTCATTTTATCGGCACCTACCAGTATAACTTTTTTATATTTTCCCGAAGTAATAAATTGAGCTGCTGTTTCTAACCCAAAAAGAAATCCGCTACACGCAGAATTTAAATCAAAAGCAAACGCATTTTTTGCCCCCACTTTAGTTGCAGTAAGAGCAGCACATGAAGGAAATACCATATCAGGTGTTATAGTTGCTACTATAATCACTTCAATTTCTTCTGGTTTTGTATTTGTTTGTTTCAAAAGCCCTTCAATAGCCTTAACTGCCATATCAGAGGTACTTAAAGTAGGATCTTTTAAAATTCTGCGTTCTTTTATTCCTGTTCTTGTTGTAATCCATTCGTCATTAGTGTCAACCATTTTAGACAAATCATCATTTGTGATAATATCTTCAGGTACCCAACCGTATACACCGGTTATAGCTGCTTTAATTGTATTCATTATTGAAATGCTTGTTTAATTTTCTCAGTTAAATCTGAAAGGGTAATTTTATAGGTTTGTAAAATCATGTTTTTAATAGCTTTTGCATTTGATGCTCCATGACCTATAATAACAGGAGCATTTACACCAAGGACAGGAGTACCTCCATGATTTTCATAATTAAAATGTTCAAAAAATGAATGTGACACATTTAATTTTTGAGAAAGAGTATAGAGAAATTCTATTTGTTTTAATAAAATATTACCGGTAAATCCATCACATACAATTACATCGGCTTGATCACTATATAAATTGTTACTTTCAATATTTCCGTTAAATTGGAAGTGACATCCTTCTTTCATCAGTTCATGAGCAGCCTTTGTCAACAAATTCCCTTTTTCTTCCTCTTCTCCAATATTTAGTAAACAAACCTTAGGATTGTCAATTCCATAGTAATACTTGGCAAATAAATTACCAAGAATTCCATATTGATAAAGTACATCTGGTTTACAATCAGAATTTAAACCTACATCTAATAATGTAGATGTTTTACCTCCTGAAATTTTGGGAACAGGACCTGTAATACATGGTCTCATAATTCCGGGAATTGCTTTAATAGTATACATGGTTCCAACCATCATAGCACCTGTATTACCGGCACTGGCAAATGCATCAATTTTACCTGAATATAAATGTTTAAATCCTACAGTAATACTTGAATCTTGCTTTTGTTGAAACGCTTTAGCGGGATGTTCTCCCATACCAATTACTTCTGTAGTTTCAACAATATCAATTGAATTACCGGAATATCCTTCACGTTCTAATATTGTATTAATTGCTTGCTTATTACCGAATAATACAATAGTAATATCTGCAGGTAATTCTTTACTTGCCAAATATGCACCCATTACGGCTGTTTCGGGAGCAAAATCCCCGCCCATAGCATCGATTCCAATTCTCATGCTATCTACTTTAAAATTATTAGCTTACGCGTTTTCTTTCTTTTCAATCATCAATTTGCCATTGTAGTACAAGTTTCCTTCTACTTCATAAGCTGTATGACGACGGTGGATTGTACCTGTAGTAGGACATTTACTAAGAGTTGCTACTGTTGCTTTGTCGTGCGTACGTCTTTTATCTCTACGCGTTTTCGATGTTTTTCGTTTAGGATGTGCCATCGTTGTTACATTTAATTTTTAAAAATATTCTTAAGTGATTCCCATCGGGGATCTATTGTTTGTTCTTTATTTTTTTTTGAAATATACGATGTTATTAACGTATTACATTTTTTTTCATCGTGTACTTTTTTAAGAGGTAATGATAATACAATATTTTCATATAATATATGAGAAATATCTAATTCCAGATCATCTTGCGAATATAAAATTACATCGTCAGCTTCTGCTAATTCATCAGCAATTAATGCTTGTTTTACAACAAATGTTTGTGTATTCGTAATTGGAATTTCTACCGTTTCCAAACATCTATCGCAAGGAACAAATACCCGCCCACGCATGGTAATTTGCATTGTATGCAATTGTAATCGTTTAGTAAAAACTACTACAACATGCACTTGAATATCATGCATTTCCTCAATTTTTTGTTGTTCAATGAACTCCTTTTCTATTTCAATCTCTATGGTATGTACCCCTTCTGTTAATCGTTGAATAGGTATTTTATACATATATTGTTTATTATACATACCTTAAAAATTAGCACGCAAAATTAGGAAAAACTTTTGAATTACAAAATTTAGAATGAGTATTTCACAAAAAATAAAAAAAATAAAGAAAATCATTCTTTCATGTATACGTAAATGTTTATATTTGAATTTGAAAAGTTTTCATGCTGAAGAAGAAATACTACCTATACTATAATTAAATGAAAATAACTCCCTCTGAAATTTACTCGCTGTATCAGCCAGTTGAAGAAAAGTATAATAACACAACCGAACAACTCCCTAAAACTATTCAGCCATTAAAACATCTCATAAAACAATTACAAGAAGAAGAAGATTACTATAGTGGCGAACAACACAAAACAAAATTAATGATAACCCGTTTACGAAAAATTTTTTATGATAATTGGGGGTGGAGTTCTGAAGTTATACGAGGAGCAACACATATACCGGGTAGATATACTGTTTCTATGATTAAAAATCCTAATGAATTTGCCCACAAAAAACGTGTTGGTAAAAATCAACGAGATGATTCTTATAATTATGTAGGATTGATACCTGTAGTTGTATATAGCAAAAATGACAAACAATATCCCGAACGAGCAGGTCAAGTTCCTGATATTTATAAAAATGATAACCAAGAAGTAATACTTCCTGAAGGATACGTTTGTGATATAGGGCATATACTTTCAGGAATGGACGCTATGAATTATCCTGCTCCTGTAACACCATTACGCGGAATATTGTATCCTTTCTATAAACTTGCTCCATATGTAAAATCAAATACTGACTTCGCAACATGGCTTGGTGATGTAGCCAGTACAGCCGGTAATTTCTTATTCAAACAATTACAAAACAAACATATTAATCGTTGTGATGAAGAAGATGAAATTGAAATATATGCTCCGGCATCTGACATGTTAGGAAATATTGATGCGTATGTCATGGCTTCGGTTTATAACATTCATGAACATATAGGAGTACGTTTTACCGATATGCTTAAAGATTACTATTACGAAAACGGAATTGGTAACTTTGCTCGACGCCATAGATGTTTAATTTTTTGTAATAAAATAGGTTTATATACATTTAAAAACGGTAGTTTTGCAAACGAAAAACAATGGATTCGTAAACAAAAACGAGAATTGCGAAACGCAACAGCTTTTTATGTATATGGTGATTTACAAAACACAAAAGGATTAGTTCTGGCGATTGCTATATGGCTTCGGCTATATGAACGAAAATTACAATTAGAATTATTGCTTTCAGCATTTGTACAAACACTTAAAAATGAAATTTATTTAGAAATTAAAAATAATAAATCTAATGAAAAATAACAATATACCCAATACGACTCGAGATGTTGCTGCTTTAGGCTCTGCTTTTATTGCATTAATTGCTATACCGATTATTGGTACCATAATTAGATATCGAGGAAATGTTCCTTCAAATTTTTACGAATTTCAACCTCTTTCTGTTGATTCTGATCCCAAAGCACCTTTCAATGTTTACATATTTAGTATAATAGCAGTAGCATGTATATATTTTACATTATTATATATTTTTCCGCAATGGTTTGGATTTAAAAAAGTAACTACCATAAAAAACACACATACATCAAAAGGACAAATACCTTTATGGTTTTGGTTTGGTTCATTTATCTTTGGAGTATCACTTATATTTTTATGGGGAATTTTTTCAGAACCCAAATGGATAGTTAATTGGTTGCTTATACCCTTATTTTGGGGTATTATTTTTATTGTAGACGGAATTGTTTATTATAGAACTCGAGGAGAATCTTTGGTAGGATCCAAACCTCAAACACTTATTGCGATTGCCATATGTTCCGTTGGTGGTTGGTTATTTTTTGAGTTTCTAAACTTTTTTGTACATAAAAATTGGTATTACCCATTTGGTAATCTTATTTCAGCCGAACAATTTTTACTGTATTCTTCAATAGGGTCATCGGCTCTTCTTACAATAGTATTTGAATGGTATATGCTTTTAAAAACATTTCCGAAGATTGCTAATAAGTATTCGCAAGGTCCACGAATACAAATATCACGAAAAATATGGTATTATGTATTATTTATTTCATTAGCATTACTATTTCTTATTCCATTTTTACCTAATCAACTATTTTTTGTAATATGGTTGGTTCCTATGACTAGTTTATTATCGGTATTACATATTCGTAATATGTGGAGTCCTTTCACTCCTATTATAAATAAAGGTAATTGGGGACCTTTAGCATTAATTTGCCTAAGCTATTTAATACAGGGATTCCTATATGAATTTTGGAATTACTTTGGTGCACATCATAATGCAGATGGAACAATTGTATCATACAATCCTGGTTATTGGGTATATAGTATACCATATGTTCAAAAATTTCATATTTTTGAAATGCCATTATTAGGCTTATTCGGGTATTTACCATTTGGATTATATTGTTGGACAGCATGGTTAGTATTTGCTCAATTAATTGGGGTAAATCCCCGCTTTGACGATTCAATGGATGAATAATGGAACATATTGAAGGATATACACAAATAGAATTATTGTCAGAGAATTCAAAAACTTTGATTTATCGTGCTCTATCGCTCAGTTTAAATAAGCATGTTATACTCAAAGTTATGTCGCATAACTATGCAAATGATTCAAAAATTTATAATTTTACTAAAGAATTTGAAATATTATCCAATATTCATTCTCCACACATAATAAAACCTATTGAACTAATATATAACGGTGAAATTCCAATAATGGTTTTAGAAGATATAGGTGGTACATCATTGAAAGAATATATACATTCAAAAAAATTTACAAACGAAGCAACATTACATGAGAAATTACATATAGCTATTAAGATTACAGAAGCTATTGCCGAAATTCATAAATTCAACTTTATTCATAAAGATATTAACCCTTCAAATATCATTTTCAATAAGAAAAATGATATACTTCAAATTATTGACTTTGGCTTAGCAACAAATGCGCGTTCAGAACAATATGATACTTCCACAAATATAAATCTTCAAGGTACCTTAGCATATATTTCTCCCGAACAAACAGGAAGAATGAATAGAATTTTGGATTACAGAACAGATTTTTATTCGCTTGGAGTTACATTATATGAAATATTTAGTGGTAAATTACCTTTTATAGCAACTACTACCAGAGAATGGGTATATTGTCATGTAGCAAAAAAACACGAATCACTCTGTAGTATCATTCCCAATTATTATACAAGTATTTCAAATATTATCGATAAATTATTATCAAAAACTGTGGAAATGCGCTATCAAAGTGCTCATGGAATACTTACAGATCTACGATTAGCTCTCATTGATTTAGAAAATACCGGGACCATACATGATTTTGAAATTGGACTAACAGATTTTTCGCCTCTATTTGAATTACCTCAAAAAATATATGGACGAGAAAAAGAAATAACTGCCCTTTATAATGCTTTTGAAGAATTAGAAATTTGGAAAACTTCATTAGTCCTCGTTCATGGCTTATCAGGAATTGGTAAAACAACACTTATTGGAGAATTGTATAAACCGGTCATTGAAAAAAATGGCTATTTTATTTCGGGTAAATTTGAAGAATTCAAAATAAACACCCCTTATTATGCCTTAATTCAAGCATTTACAGGATTCATACAATACATACTCTCTGAAGATGATTCTACTATTGCTCAATGGAAACAATTATTTTCTGAAGAATTAGGCGAAAATGCACAATTGATAATCAATGTTATTCCTGATTTTGAGAAAATTATGGGAAAACAAAATAGAATTGAAGATTTAGCCGCAATTGAATCTCAAAATAGATTTATTGTAACATTTTTAAAATTTGTACAATGTATTGCTCGTAATACCCCTTCTCTTGTTTTATTTCTTGATGATATTCAATCTGCAGATGCAACATCGCTCGAAATGATTAAGAACATTCTTTCTGATACAAATAGTAATTCCATAATGATTATTATTTCTTATCGCTCACAAGAAATTCTAAGAGTTCAAGGATTTGAAACAGTGATTCAAAAAATTAAAGATGTTGGTATAAAAATTTATGAAATCCCTGTATTAGAACTTAAATTAGAACATGTTATTGAGTTTCTGCAAGATATATTTTTAGCTAAAACCAAAGATATTAGAGAATTTGCAGAATTATGTTTGCAAAAAACACATGGTAATCCATTTTTTATTCGTGAATTTCTGCAAGATTTATTTCAAAAAGGATACATAATTCTTGACGAAAAGAAAGGTGAATGGTCGTGGAATATAAATTTAATTCGCTCAACTGCAATTACCGAAAATGTTGCCGAAATATTGAGCCAACGTATTCGTGGATTACAAGCGCATGTACAAAAAATAATTTTGCAAGCTGCTTGTATAGGAAGCCGATTTGATGTTCAAACACTATCTATAATTAACAAACAACCACATAAAGAAATACTTCTTGCTTTGCATGAAATTTTACATGCCGGTTTTATTCAACCTACCGATCAATCCTTTACCGACATATTTATTCAAACACCTGAAAATAGTATTTATCGTTTTATCCATGAGCGAATATTATCATCGGCCTATGCTATGGTTGATGAAACGACTAAACAAAAAAATCATTATGAAATATCATCATACTTATTACAAAATTTAACTCATAAGCAAATTGACGATAATATTTTTACAATTGTAGAACACTGCAACAAAGGAGCTAAATTTTTCCCGGAATTTGAATATAAAAAAATATTAGAACTTAATGTTATAGCTGCTGAAAAAGCAAAAAAATCTGCAGCTTTTAATCTTACAATATTATACCTAAAAGAAGCTTCTGTATTTTTACCTCAAAATATTTGGAACACTGATTATGAATTTGCATTGAAATATTATAATTCATATGCAGAAGCAGCATATCTCAATGGGTTATATGCTGAAATGGACGAAATTTCTCAAATAATATTTACCAATTATAAATCAATTACTGATTTGGTATGGATATATGAAATTCGCATACTAGCTTACCAAGCTAGACATATGCAAAGTAAAGCAATAGATGAAGGATTTTCTTTTCTTAATAAATTAGGAATTCGTATATCAAAAAAAGCAGGCATACCAAAATTGCTTTTCAATTTACTAACAACTAATGTGTTTATAAAAAACTATAGCGCCGAAAAAATTATTCTTTTACCCGAAATTAAACAAAAACGTATTCAAGCAGCTATGCATATAATGGGAGTTCTTACCCACCCATTGTATGATACTAATCCAACATTATTTGCTATAATCATTTTTAAACTGGTACGTTTTTCTTTACGCTATGGAACAGCTCCTATATCGCCATTAGCTTACATGATGTATGGTATGCTTACCAATGTAATGTTAGGAAAACCTCAAAAAGGTTACGAATATGGAAAAATTGGTTTACAATTATTACAAAAAATAGAAGCAAAACGTTATTGGGCAGAAACATCTGTATGTTATAATTTAGGTGTAAGAATTTGGAAAGAACCATTAAAAAATAGTATTGTTGGTCTACTAGATGACTTTAGAATTAGTTTAGAAACCGGAGATATTGGATTTGCTATTTCTTCTCTTGCAACATGTACTAATTATCAATTTTTTGCAGGACAAAGTTTACAAACTATAATGGATACTGCATTCAAATACAAACGTTCTTTAGCCCATATTCCATATCAAAAAGGCATGAAAGTAATGGACATGCAATTACAAACTATATATAATTTACAACATTCAAATATAGATACAGACATTCTCAACGGCGAATATTTTAATGAAATTGAACATTTTGAACAAAAAGAAACAGTATCGCAAGTTGCTGGAGCATATTTACTAAAAATGATGATTGCTCTATATACAGAAAAAACTGCAAATGCATATGAATATGTTTTAGAAAGTAGAAAATATATACAAAGCCTTGCAGGTATTTTACATTACGCAATGTATCATGTATACGAATCATTAATATTATTACAACAATATTCTTACTTACAAGAAACCGAAAAAAAACAAATTTTAAAAAAAGTAAAGAAAAATAGGAAACGAATACTATCTTGGGCTCGGAGTTCACATGACAATTTTGGTAATAAGCTTGCTTTAATAGATGCAGAATATGCACGAGTAACTCAAGACTTTAAAAAAGCAAGCGAAATGTATGATAAAGCTATTCGATTGGCTCAAGAACAAAAAATATTACATGAAGAAGCTTTAGCTAATGAATATGCCGGCAAATTTTGGGAATCGCAATGTAAATCTGATTTTGCGTGTATGTATATATACAGAGCGTATAAACTATACGAAATTTGGGGAGCACACGTAAAAACAGAACAAATGCTTCTCAATTTCGAAACATATATTCATCAATCTCAAACACATGACATAAGCAACACAACACATGTTACACAATCACACTCGACTACCAAAAACACTCAAGCATCGAGTATTGACATAGAAACAGTTATGGATGCTGCAAAAACTATTTCACAAGAAATAGTTCTAAATTCGCTATTTGAAAAAATATTAACAATCATTATTGAACATGCTTGTGCCGAAAAAGGAGTATTATTGCTGCAAGATTCAACAGTTTCTTCAAAATTCTTACTTGAAGCTGAAGGAATATTACAAGATAATACAGTTAATATAACTCATTATAATTCTGAACCTACAGAAAAACAAATTCCTTTGAGTATAATTCGATATATTATTAGATCACAAGAAACTGTTATTTTGCATAACGCACATCAAGAAGGTACATTTATTCGAGATGAATACATAAAAAATAATCAAACAAAATCAATTGTTGCAATACCTATTTTGCATCAATCTAAACTTTCAGGAATATTATATTTAGAAAATAATCAAATAAGTGATGTTTTTAATGAACAAAAGATTGGAATCTTATCACTTTTGTGTACACAAGCTGCTATTTCTATTGAAAACGCTCGACTATACAATTCACTGGAATTAAAAGTAATAGAACGAACAAAAGAAGTAGTTGAACAAAAAGAAATAATTGAATATAAAAACAAAGAAATTACTGATAGTATTCAATATGCGAAACAAATACAAACTGCAATATTACCTCAAAAGACAATGTTTGCAGAAAATTTTACCGATTATTTTATATTCTATAAACCAAAAGACATTGTGAGTGGCGATTTTTATTGGTTTCAAACATTTGAAAATATAAAAGTTTTAGCGGTAGCAGACTGTACCGGACATGGTGTTCCAGGTGGTTTTATGAGCATGTTGGGAATTACTTTGTTAAATGAAATAGTAATAAAGAATCAAAATATAAATGCAGCCCATATTCTACAAAAATTACGAAAAGAAATAATTGCAGCTCTCCATCAAACAGGGAATTTAGGGGAACAACGTGATGGTATGGATATAGCCCTTACCATTATAGATACAAATTTTATGAAATTACGCTTTGCCGGCGCCTTTAATTCAATCTATTGTATACGATCTAAAGAATTATCTGAAATAAAAGCAGATTCAAAAGTTGAATTAAATGATTATATTTTATATGAATTAAAAGCTGATCGTATGCCAATTTCTCATTACACTGTAATGGAACCATTTTCTCAAAAAGAATTTGATTTACTTCCTAACGATTTAATTATTTTATTTTCAGACGGATTTCAAGATCAAATTGGAGGAAGCAACAACAAAAAATATTTAAGCGTACGATTTAAAAACTTTTTACTCACACATAGTTCACATCGCTGCAAAGACATAAAGATACACCTAGAAAAAGAACTTCAAACATGGAAAAATGTTGGAGTTAATCAAGAACAAATTGACGATATTACAATAATTGGTATACGAATATAAATTATTATTCCTGCAAATATATAAACATCTTTTTTCTACATTTGTAACCCTATTATTTACAAATGCAAATACAAAAATATATATTTATAGTATTTATACTTTGTTGTAACGCATTACAAGCTCAGTTTTATAATGGAACACAAACTAGCTTTGGCAAAAATCGAGTACAATATCATGAACCATTTTGGCGATATTATCGATATCAAGAATTTGATGTTTATTACGATAAAGCAGGAAAACAATTAGCAGAATTTGTTGCAAAACACGCCATTGAATCACAAAAAGAAGTTAAAAAAATTATTGATTTTCGATATACCCGAAGAATTATTTTTGTAGTATACAATTCACTAGAAAATCTTAAACAAAGTAATATTGGTTTAAGTTCATCAGATGACCAATATAATATAGGCGGTACAACTCAAATAATTGATAACAAAGTAATTTTATACTTCAATGGTGATTTAAATAATTTACAACAACAAATACGATATGGCATAGCTTTATTAATGATAAGAGAGTTTTTATATGGAGCAGAAAACTATAGACAAATAATATCAAATTCAGCACTTCATTCATACCCGTTATGGTTTATTGAAGGAATGGCAGAATATATTTCCGGTTCATGGAATAGCATTTTGGAAGAAGCTGTTATCATAGGATTTGAAAATAAAAAATTTAAAAATATAGTACATACAAAACCCGATGATGCCCTTATTATAGGTCATGCCATGTGGAAATATATTGCGGAATCCTATGGAAATCAAACTATTACAAACATACTTTTTGTAACAAAAGTTACCGAAGATATCCAAGAAGGATTTAATTATGTATTAAAAAAAAATTTAAAGGAAATTATATCCGAAACAGAAACATATTACAAAAAAAATAGAAATATAGAAGAAACACCAATAGTATTTAAACAAACTATACATATACCCAAAAAAGCAAAAAAATATCCTATTACACAAATGCAAATATCACCCGATGGCAGCAAAATACTGTATGTAACCAATAATAAAGGAAAGGCGACTATTTATATTTCTAATTTAGAAAATAAAAAACACAAAAAAATATATACCACAGGAACTATTCTAGAACAAATTACCGATTATTCCTATCCTGTTATTACATGGCATCCGCGTAGTGAATCATGTACATTTTTTGTAGAAAAAAAAGGCTCAATTTATATGTACACATATATCATCAACACAAAAGAACTTATAACACGTGAATTTCACTATTTTGAAAAAGTATTGGAATGTGCATATGCAAAAAATGGTACAGAAATAGTTTTTTCAGGTGTCAAAAATGGACAAACAGATTTATATATATATAACACACAAACATACGCAAACACACAAATTACTAACGATAGAGCCGATGATAGATTCCCCGTATTTATACAAAATGACTCAAAAATTTTATTTTCATCTAATAGAAATTCAATACAAACAAATACGAAACAAGACTCTTTAAGAACAACATTTGATATTTTTATAGCTTCACGAACAAAAAACCAAAATATTCAACGTATTCAAGATTCATATTTTGATAATGAACTAAAACCAATTGAATTTATGAATGGTTCGTATATATATATAAATGATAAAAATGGAATTCAAAATTTATATCGCACAACACCAGACAGTACTGTACATTTTATTGATACAACTATTCATTACAGATATTTTCATACTACATATCCTATAACTAATTCAAAACATAATATTTTAGACTTTTCATATTCTCCTGTAACTTCAGACTTAATACTATATACAAAACAAAAAAAATACAATCAAATATCAACTGTATCTTTAGAAACTTTACTTAATTCACATTTCGAAAATATTCAAACTATCAATTCAAAATATATACATGATACCTCATTACAAGTTTTAAAACAATCAAAAACAGCCCCCATACAAAACACACCACAAATAGATGAAAATATTGATTTTGAATCATATACATTTGAATTTGAAACAAATCCAAGTAATTACATTGTTGACAGTATTTTCAATTCAGACTCAACTTACTCGCGAATTAGAATTCCACGTTTATACGAAACTAACTTTTACATAAATCAAATTGTAAATCAGGTTGATTTTGGATTTATAAACACATCATATCAGGCATTTACCGGAAATGCCTTTTATTATATGCCAGGAATTAATGCGTTTTTCAAATTTGGAGTCATTGATTTATTTGAAGATTATAGATTAACCGGAGGAGTAAGATTTACCGGAAACTTACAAACAAACGAATTTTTATTCTCCATAGAAAATTTAAAAAAACGCTGGGATAAACAATTGCTATTTCATAAACAATCACTACTCACCTATTCAGCAGATGGTGTTTCAGGAACTAGTATTTTATATCATAAACTTCAAGATTACAATACAATATTTTTACTAAAATATCCTATAAACCAAATTCAAGCTATAGTTTTAAGTCCGCATGTGCGATACAATAAAGATGTAATAGTTTCTACAGATATTACATCGTTAAATAAACCATCACAAACAAATATATGGGCCGGATTTTCATGTAAATACATATATGATAACACCAGACCAAAAGCTTTGAATATTTTAAATGGAACCCGGGCAAAATTATTTACCGAAATATATACCGATATTCCCGAAATACAAAAATTTTTATTTGTAACAGGCTTTGACATAAGAAACTATATAAAAATTTATAAAAATTTTATTTTTGCTCAACGAATGGCTTATAGCTATTCATACGGAAAGTCACCTTTACTATATTATCTGGGAAGTGTTGATAATTGGATAAACATTATACCCAAGTATGAAACATTCAACACATCAATAGAATATGACCGAACAGTAAATTGGACATATCAGGCAATAGGCACAAACATGAGAGGTTTTAATCAAAACATCCGAAACGGGCCATCGTTTGGAGTTTGTAACAATGAATTGCGATTACCAATTATTCAAAATTTTATATCACGACCATTGTCATCAGACTTTTTAGCTAATTTACAATTAATAGGTTTTTTTGATGTAGGAGCAGCATGGGCAGGTTTGTATCCTGGTGCTAAAAAAAATGCTTATAACTATTTAATCATTGACAACACACCTATATATATAGTAGTAGATGAAATGAGAAGCCCTTTTGTGTATGGATATGGTTATGGTATTAGAACACGATTGTTTGGATATTTCTTGCGACTTGATTGGGCATATGGAGTAGATGAAGGAGTTACTCAAAAAATTTTTTATTTATCTTTAAGTCTTGATTTTTAAGGTATTACAAAAACGCCATACCTTTATTAGGTAAAAGCATTTAAATTAGAATACATAAAATCTGCCAATAGATAGAAAAATATATGTGTACAAACAGTAAAAAAAATAATAAAAACTAAATATTTTTAATCAATTTATTGTTGTTAAATAAAAAAACATTTCTATTTTTGTCATTCATTAACAAACGTATTAACATTTATTGTTATTTATAAATTTCAAAAGAATTATGAAAATGAAAAAAGTACAAGTTTTTCAATTAATGGTAGCATCAGCAATTATATTAGTTGTAGGATGTAGCAGCCCAAGTAAGATGTTAAAAAATGCATCTCTATTAAAATATGAAGTTTCTCCAAACCCACTTGAAATGAAAGGTGATAGTGTTGAAGTAACTGTAAAAGGAAGTTATCCTGCAAAATTCTTTAACAAAAAAGCTGAAATGGTTGTAACACCAATGTTAAAATGGGATAATGGTAGTGTAAACTTTGGACAAGTTAATTTACAAGGTGAAGGAGTTCAAGGAAATGGTACTATGATATCATATACAAGTGGCGGTAGTTTCACATTTACAGGAAAAGTACCATACCAAGCAGGAATGTTAAAATCTGAAATGATAGTTAAATCAAAAGCTTCTATCAAAACCAAATCAGTTGATATGCCGGATGTAAAAATTGCTGATGGAGTAATTGCAACTGCTAGTTTAATGAAAAACGAAGCACAAACAATAAGTGTTACAAACCAATTAAAACGAAGCGAAATTATTTCTTCAGAATCAGAAATTTTATTCCCAATCAGCCAATCGGTAATTCAACCAAAAGAACTTACTAAAGCAGGAATGAAAGGATTAAAAACATTTGCTAAAAATTTAGAAAAAGACACTGTGTTAACATTCAAAAATGTTGAAATTCATGGTTTTGCATCACCTGATGGTTCTGAAGCATTCAATAATAATCTTGCTCAAGGACGTCAAACAGCAGCAGAAAAAGCAATAAAAAAAGAACTTAATAAAAAAGAGGTTGTAGGGAACTTTACAGCTGAAGACTGGGAAGGTTTTAGAGCTTTAATGCAAAATTCTAACATTCAAGATAAAGAAGTAATTCTTTCTGTTCTTTCACGCTACTCTGACCCAATAGCTCGTGAAGCTGAAATCAAAAAAATGGCAGTAGTTTATAAACGTATTGCTGATGAAATTTTACCTAAATTACGTCGTTCTAAAGTTGTAGTAAATGCTGAGAAAAAAGGTAAAACTGACCAACAAATTATCGATGCCGCTTTAGGTAAATCAACTGTTAAATTAACAGAAGAAGAATTTTTATTTGCTACATCATTAGCAAAATCTAAAGAGGAAGAAGCTAGTATGTTAAAAAATGCTGTTGCAACATATCCTGAAAATTGGAAATTACAAAATAATTTAGGAGTTGTTCTAATTGCACAAAATAAATTGCAAGAAGCAACAGCAGCACTAAATAAAGCAAATGAATTATCAGAAGGAGATAAAGTAGTAAAAAATAACCTAGGTGTTATAGCTGTAAAACAAGGCGACATGAAAAAAGCTGTTGAATTGTTTGAAGTTGCTCAAGGTGCAGGTTCTGAAGTAAAATATAATTTAGGTGTAATAAAATTAAAACAAGGAGATTACCCTGCCGCAGTTGCAATGTTTGGCAGCAATGCTACATATAATGCATCATTAGCAAAATTATTAAACGGAGATATTGACGGTGCTTTATCAACTATTACAAAAGCAGGTGAAACAGATAATGCCTATGCATACTACTTAAAAGCAGTAATTGGTGCACGTCAAAAAAATGTTGACATGGTTGTATCAAACATAAAAGTAGCAGTTGAAAAAGATTCTACATTACGTGAGCGTGCTAAAAAAGATTTAGAATTTAAAGCTTTTGCTGAAGATTCAAATTTTAAATCAATCTTACGTTAATATACAATTTTATATAGAATAAAAGAGAAACTCACTAGTTGGGTTTCTCTTTTTTTATTTTTATATGGTTTTGATTATAACAATGGTATAATATATATTGTTTTTATTTGTAAGAATATATTTATATTTTTGTCAAAAAAGTGTTTTTTAAATATGACAAAACCTATAAGCAGTAAAAAACTTTTACAAACAATAATTGAAGGAATTGACGAAAAAAAAGGGAAAAATATAGTTTCGTTGGACTTTAAAAAAATTGAAAATTCAATTTGTAAATTTTTTGTTATTTGCGAAGGTGATTCAAACATACACGTTACAGCAATTTCAAATTCAGTAATTGATTTTACTCAAAAAAAAATTGGTGTTAACGTATGGCGAACAACCGGTTTTGAAAATGGAGAATGGATTATTTTAGACTATGCAGATATAATGGTTCATATTTTTCAACCACATATACGAAGCTATTATGCTATTGAAGAATTATGGGCCGATTGTACAATAAAACAATATACATTTTAGAATTTATACAATGGCAAACGAAGAACAAACAAATCAACAACAATCAGAATCTAAGAATTCTCAGGGGAAACAAAATTTTCAAGGCATGAAACCCCCTAAAGGTAATAATAATATTTTTATAGTATATGCAATTTTATTAGCAGCATTTATTGCTATTAATTTCATGGATTTAGGCTCAAGCAGTGGTAAAAAAACAACTGATTTAGAATTTTACAAAATGCTTAAATCTAATGAAGTAGAACGTGTTGTAATTGTAAATAAAGAAATTGTTGAAGTTTTTCTTAAATCAAATCCTGGGGCCAAAGATGTAATGGGAGGAGCAAAACCTGACTATACATTCAATATTGGTTCTGTTGAATCTTTTGAAAGAAAAGTAGATGAAATTCAGAATTCTTTTCCTGACTCAAATAAAATTAGTATTGAACATCAAACAAGACACAATTATTTAGCAGATATAATTGGATGGATATTACCTCTTATAATTCTATTAGGAGTTTGGATGTTTATTATGAGACGCATGGGAGGAGGTATGGGCCCGGGATCGCAAATATTCAACATTGGAAAATCTCGAGCGAAATTATTTGACAATGCTGAAGATAAAGTAAAAACTAACTTTAACGATGTTGCAGGATTAGAAGAAGCAAAAATTGAAATTAGAGAAATAGTTGACTTTTTAAAAAATCCTAAAAAATACACCGAATTAGGAGGAAAAATTCCTAAAGGAGCATTATTAGTTGGCCCTCCGGGAACCGGTAAAACACTTTTGGCTAAAGCTGTTGCAGGTGAAGCAGGTGTTCCATTTTTCTCAATGTCAGGTTCAGACTTTGTAGAAATGTTTGTAGGCGTAGGAGCTGCACGTGTACGTGATTTATTCAAAGAAGCAAAAGCAAAAGCACCTTGTATAGTATTTATTGATGAAATAGATGCAATAGGACGTGCACGTGGTAAAAATCCAAATATGGGTTCAAACGATGAAAGAGAAAATACTCTAAATCAATTATTAACCGAAATGGACGGATTTGAAACAGATAAAGGTGTTATAATATTAGCTGCTACAAATAGAGCCGACATTCTTGATAAAGCCCTTATGCGTGCTGGTCGTTTTGACCGTCAAATTCATGTAGAATTACCAGACATGAATGAACGTGAAGCTATTTTTAAAGTACACTTAAAACCTATTAAAGTTTCAGACGAAGTAAAACCGGAATTTTTGGCAAAACAAACTCCGGGATTTTCGGGTGCTGATATTGCAAATGTTTGTAATGAAGCTGCTCTTATTGCTGCTCGTAAAGATAAAAAATCAGTAGAAAAACAAGATTTTTTAGATGCAGTTGATAGAATAATTGGTGGTTTAGAAAAACGTAATAAAATTATAACCCGCGAAGAAAAACAAACAATTGCATTTCATGAAGCAGGCCATGCTACATTAAGTTGGTTGTTGGAACATGCACACCCTCTTATAAAAGTAACTATAATACCTCGTGGCAAAGCTCTCGGTGCCGCATGGTATCTCCCTGAAGAACGCCAAATAACTACAAAAGAGCAAATTATAGATGAAATCTGTGCAACTTTAGGAGGAAGAATTGCTGAAGAAATTATATTTGGTAAAATTTCTACCGGAGCATTAAACGACTTGGAAAAAGTTACAAAACAGGCCTATGCTATGGTTACTTATTTTGGAATGAGCGATAAAATAGGCAATGTTAGTTTTTATGATTCAACAGGACAATATGAATATGCGTTTACTAAACCCTATAGTAATGAAACTGCAGTATTAATTGATAAAGAAGCTCGCGCTATTATAGACACTGCATATTCAAAAGCTCGCGATATACTTATAAAAAATAAAGAAGGATTAACACAATTAGCTCAAATCCTATTAGAAAAAGAAGTAATCTTTAGCGAAGATTTAGAGAAAATTTTCGGAAAACGTGAGTTTTATTCATCGAAAGAACATAAACTCATTGACGAACCAAACGGAACACAGCAAAATAGTTAATATGAATTCCCAAATAAATAATAAAAATATCATTTTAGAAGCAATACGTTCACATGTACCTTCATGGCATTATGATTATACTCCTATTACTGATACTTCAAACTATTTTATTCAACCTAAAGAACCTCTTACAGAATGGTTTAAAAAAACATTAGAAGCCCTTAGTGGAACTTGTATTATCTCTGAAAATATAGAAGAAACTATTTCTTATATTAAACAAAAAACAGCATCAGAAACTATTTACTGTACAGATAATGAAATTCAAACTCTTTTGACACAATACGAAATTCAATTTTCTGATTCAGATGAATCTTCACGATTTTCTAAATTTTCTGTTACTCATTGTGAAGCATTAGTTGCCAGAACAGGAAGTGTTATTGTTTCATCTAATCAAATCACAGGACGTCGACCTATTGCATCTTCAGAAGTTCATATAGTAATTGCGTATGCAAAACAACTGTATGCCGATTTCCCTCAGGCTTTCTCCATTATTGAATCAAAATATCAAAATGCATTCCCTTCGCAAATAACCAGCATAACAGGACCTAGTAGAACTGCAGATATTGAAAAAACTTTAGTTTTGGGAGCTCATGGACCGAAAGAATTAATTGTATTATTAATAGAAAAATAGCATATATGAAAAACCTTATTTTACGTTTTACAACAGGAATTTTATATATTGCTATTATTGTAATTTCTCTTTATACATCACCTATTGTTTTTTATATTACTTTTTTACTTATACATCTTGCTATTTTACACGAATTTTATTCTTTATTACATGCAAAAGGAATTAAAACTTTATCTTGGTTAGCTCTTTCTATTTCTGCATTGCTTTTTACTGCATCATATTGTAAACATTATTGGGAAATACCTATTAGCTATCATATTCTTCTTATTCCTTTGTTTATGTTAATATTTATAATACAATTGTTTAAAGTATCAAAAAAACCCTTTCATTCTATTGCATATACCATATTAGGACTAATTTATATAAGTTTTCCATTTGCTATATTACCAAATCTTGCATTTGATAATAATTCCAATGTATTATTATCAAATATTATAATGGCTTTATTTATATTTATTTGGTCAAATGATACATTTGCTTATGTGTGGGGTATGCTGTTTGGAAAACATTTGTTATTTCCACGAATATCACCAAAAAAAACAGTTGAAGGCTTTATTGGAGGCCTTATTTCTACAATTGCTATAGCTATAGTTATTTCAAACTATTTTTTCTTTGATTTAACTCTTTATCAATGGATTGGTGCTGCAATAGTTATTGTTATAGCATCAACGTTTGGAGACTTAACAGAATCTATGCTCAAACGATATCTTCAAATTAAAGATTCAGGAACAATTTTGCCGGGACACGGAGGCTTTTTAGACAGATTTGATAGTGTAATTTTTTCAATTCCGGCATTTTTCACATATTTGCAAATAATTACATTGTAAATTTATATAGATATGAAAATTCACAAAGAAGGCTATTCAACCATAGTATTTACCGGAGCAGTGTTAAGTTTGATACTATTATTTTTACATCAAAAAAATGTAGAATCAATTATATTGTATCCTCTTTCACTTGTTTTTTTGGCATTCTTTATATTTATTATTAGTTTTTTTAGAAACCCTAAACGAGTGTTTACATATAATACAAATGCAATTATAGCTCCTGCCGATGGTAAAATTGTTGTGATTGAAGAAGTTGAAGAAACCGAATATTTACATTGTAAATGTCGTCAAATCTCAATTTTTATGTCACCACTCAATGTACATATAAACAGATATCCTTGTTCTGGCACTGTCATAGAAAGCATTCATCATTCGGGGAAAAAACTTCCTGCTTTCAATCCAAAATCTTCTACTGAAAATGAACGTACAACCATTGTTATGGAAACTCATTTTGGAACAATTGTATTCCGTCAAATTGCCGGTGCTGTTGCCAGAAGAATTGTAAACTATGCACAAAAAAATGATATTGCCAACCAAAATTCAGAATTTGGATTTATAAAATTTGGATCTCGTGTTGATATATTTATTCCGCTAACAATGGAAATTTCTGTTTCTCTTAATCAAATAGTATGGGGAGGACAAACAATTTTAGCTACTAAATAACATGAACATTCGTATTTCTATAATAAATTATAGCAATACAATTCCATTTATTTTTGGACTTGAATCTTCTGAATATATAAAAAGAAATTCTACATTTTTTTACCATTACCCTGCTCAAGGTGTTGAATTACTCAAAAATAATACTGTAGATATATCAATTGTACCGGTAGCTACCATTTCAGAAATCCCCAATGCGTCAATTGTATCAGATTTTTGTATTGGCACACAAAAAACTGTTGCATCTGTAAAATTATTTAGTAAAGCACCTATCCATGCCATATCCCACATAGTATTAGATTATCAATCAAGAACTTCTAACCTACTAACGCAATTATTATCAGAAGAATATTGGAAAATTTCACCTATATTTAGTATTGGCAAAATTGGTTATGAAAACGATTCCTCAATTGAATCAAAAGTTATAATAGGAGATAGAGCTTTAATTAACTATAAACACTACCCTTATTCATATGACTTAGCTGAAGAGTGGAATAAAGCATATTCATTACCATTTGTATTCGCTTGTTGGATTGCTAATAAATCAATACCTATAGACTATCTTAATGAATTTAATAAAGCTTTAGAATATGGAATTAATAATATAGATGAATCTATAGATTATTGTAAAAAAGACGTTTCATTTGATTTACGTAACTATTTACATCATAATATAAATTTTTATCTTGATACTGAAAAAAGACAAGCTATGAATTTATTTCTGCAAAAAACTTTACAAAAAATATAGATTTTTCATGTAATTGACTTACTTGTTAATAAGTAACTAATAACTCCAAAGCAACTTTAGAAACTTACTGATATGCAGTAATTATTTTTGTATATAAAATAAAACTGCATGAAATTAGATACAGTAATACATACTATATTACAATCAAATAATTTTATAACCATACCCGGGTTAGGCAGTTTTGTTAGTCAATATCATCCCGCAAGAATTATTAAATCAGATTATGTTAAATTTATTCCACCTCGAAAAGTTATTGCATTCAATACATTAATTCAACAAAATGATGGTATTTTAGAATCTATTTTACAATCGGATTATAAATTAAGTTTATCCGAAGCACAAAAAGAAATAGATTTATTTGTTAATACAACCAAAGAAATATTACAAACATCAAAACTATACCCAATTCAAGGAGTTGGCACCTTATATTATAGTGATCATTCTATATTGTTTGAACCTTCATTTCAAAACAATTCATCAAATCAATATGGTCTTTCTGACTTCTCTGTTCACATACTACCACAAGAAACAAGCATCAATGATTATGTAGAGAAAAAAAAAAATGAATTACCGCTCCATAAAAAAATAATAAAAACAACATTTATATTATCTCCTGTTTTATTTGCAGCAATACTAATTCCTAATATTATACATGCTCCACAAATGACAGGTATTATATCTTTATTTCGTGATACAGAAGCATATGTAGATTTTAGTATTCCTCAAAAACCAATGCCAATTCTATCATATAAAAAAATAGAACAAATAGAATACACGCCACAGCAAGAAAACAATACTATTCCGGAACCAAAAGAAACTAATAACGTTTCAAATAATAATTCTAAAGAACAACAAAAAAATAATTCTATTGTTTCTATTCCAAAAACACAAGAATCTTATAATAATAGTAAGAGTCAAAATGTGAATCTGTATATTATAGTTGGAAGTTATAGTTCTGAAACAAATGCACAAGTATTTTTAAATACAATTAAAGAACAGTATACTCAAGCAGGTATTTTAATAAAAGATGGAAAAATTCGGGTATTTATTGAAAAAAACAGCAATAAAGAATTAACTTTACATGCCTTGCGGTCAATAAAACAAAAAGATGAATTTAAAAATGCTTGGATTTATACAGAAAGAACGTAAAAAAAACAATAATTATAATTTGCATACGTTTGATGCTCAAAAATTAAAAAGGGGGAATTATGTTACAAAAATGTATTTTATTTATCAGTGTCATTGTGCTGTTTTCATGCAACTCAAATGATAAATCAACTAAAAATGAACAATCAACAGATATTATAAATCCTTCAGGATTTGTAATTCATAGAGGTATAAATATAAGTCATTGGTTGTCTCAAGTATATGGTTTTTCAAAACGAGATGTGTTTTTTACAAAAGACGACATACGATTACTTGACAGTTTAGGATTTGATCATATTCGTTTACCTATAGATGAAAAAGAAATGTGGGACGAAACAGGAAAACCTATTGCAGAATCATTCAGTTATTTGCGAAAAGCGATAGAATGGTGTATGGAATATGATATGAAAGTAATTGTTGATTTACATATTATAAGAAGTTTTTACTTTAATGCAATTAACGAAGGTCACAACAACACATTATTTACAGACGAAAAAGAATAGCAAAAATTTTATTCTCTATGGATTACATTATCAGATTCTTTGAAGCGATATCCTGAATCTATGTTAGCATATGAATTATTAAATGAAGCCGTTGCTGAAAACCCAGATGACTGGAATAAATTAATTGAAGGCGGTATTAAAACAATTAGAGCAAAAGAACCGGAGAGAGTTATTATTGTTGGGTCTAACATGTGGCAAATAACAAAGACTTTTCCTGATTTAAAAGTACCTGCAAACGATAAAAATATTATTTTAAGTTTTCATAACTACGATCCATTACTTTTTACACATTATAAGGCAAATTGGACAGCATATAAAGATTTTAATGATTCGGTACAATATCCGGGACGAATTATTACAAAAGAAGTATATGAACGTAATAAACATTTAGCAAAAAACGAAGGAGAACATGCTTTTGATGATGCTTTAGAATTATATGGACCTGAACGTTTTGAGAAAATATTTATGCCTGCTATAGAAAAAGCTCGTAAATTAAAATTACAATTATATTGTGGCGAATTTGGTGCATTACCTTACACAAAAAGAAATGACAGATTGCAATATTATAAAGATATAGTATCAGTTTTTGAAAAATATAATATTCCCTATTCTGCATGGGACTACAAAGGGCTTTTTGGAATTAGAGGATGGGATTCCGAAAAAAATAGCAACACAACTCTCGATGTCGAACTCTCCAAAATATTAACAAATAAAAAGTAATAAAAAAAGACTCTTATAAATTATAAGAGTCTTTTTTTTAACTCCTATCATAATAGGGATTATTTGCAATAAATTGTCTAATAATTGTATTTGAAACAATAAGATATTATTTATATAAAGTACACATTATCATTATTTTACATATTAAAATTTAATATACATGCAACAAATTTACCCTTATTTTGCACGAATTTTATACTATAATAATAAATATATATACTTATTTTTGTAATTGAGATTTTTTCTCTATTTTTATAAATTCAAAAGAAACGTAAAATAATTTAAAATACATATTTATGAAAACTATCGGTACATTCATGAAAGTTGCTTTTGCAGTTATCTGCATAGTAGGGTTTACATCTGTATTTGCGGGTCCTCCTACATGGACACGTGTAGATTATACTAATACTACAGCATTTGTAGGTGAGGTTCAAATAAATGCATATGATGCTGGTTTTCCTGTTACAGTTGAAGCTGGTGATTACATTGGTGCATTTGTAAATGGAGAATGCAGAATGATTGCTCAAATTTTTACATATAATGGTAAATTATATGTATCATCAGTGATACATGGTGGTGACTTATTTGATGGATTTCCTTCAAATGACCCTAGTATTACAAATTCTCAAGAACTCATTGAATTTAGAGTTTGGGATAATTCAGCATCAGCAGAAATAAATCGTACTGTAAAAGGTACTTTAAAAGCTACTCCGGGAGGAGAAGTTTTAGATTATATAATAGGTAAGCCAAATACCGATAGTAAATTGGCTTCGTTAAGTGTTACAGGAATTACTTTAACACCTGCATTTAGTGCTTCTACTACTGCATATACAGTTTCATTACCTGCAGGAAGTTCATTACCTGCGTTAGCTGCTTACACTGCTACAGTTGCTGATTCAAGAGCTACCGTAACGGTAACGCCTGCAACAAATTTTACTACAGGAAATATTACAACAATAGTTGTAACTGCAGAAGATGGTACTAAAACAACATATACAATAACATTTAGTGAACAAGCTTGTACCGTTCTTGCTCCTACTGTTACTACACCAATTGAATACTGTCAAGGTGCTACAGCAACTGCTCTTACTGCAACAGGTACAAATTTAAAATGGTATACTGTAGCAACCGGTGGAACAGCAAGCACTGTTGCTCCAACACCAAGCACAGCTACGGTAGGTTCTACAACATATTATGTTTCGCAAACAACTACATGCGAAAGTCCTCGTGCAGCAATAGTTGTTACAATAAAAGCTACACCAGCTGCTCCTACTGCTGGATCTAATAGTCCTATTTGTGCAGGTGCTACCCTTAATTTAACTGCAAGCAATATTACCGGTGCTACATATGCATGGTCTGGTCCTGCTTCTTTTACAAGTGCTACACAAAACCCTTCACGAACTAATGCTACTACTGCTATGAGTGGTACTTACAGCGTTACTGCTACAGTAAACGGATGTACTTCTACTGCAGGTACCGTAGCTGTTACTGTCAATGCTATTCCTGTAACACCAGTTACTACAAGTCCAATAGCATTAATAGTTGGTGATGCATCACCAAATTTAACAGCAACTGTAACCGATGGTGGAACTATTA
>Ga0116190_1000693_pt1 | contig 32330 bp, 34 predicted proteins | sample AD_JPNTR4_MetaG_FD_89808 | JGI IMG/M metagenome (GOLD analysis project Ga0116190, IMG submission 89808) | Active sludge microbial communities of municipal wastewater-treating anaerobic digesters from Japan - AD_JPNTR4_MetaG | ecosystem: Engineered > Bioreactor > Anaerobic > Digestate | place...
CCTGCGGCGGCAGCTTCAGCGCTTCATCGCGTTTGAGCTTCCTCAAGGTCAGAACCACCTGCCTGCCTTCGATGGATTTATGCGGCGGATTCGGATCCACAACTTTGACATATCCCGCCGTCCCTGTCCGGAAAACAAGCTGCGTGAGTTCAATGACCTGCTGATCGGGAAGCAAAAAACGGTAATGCCCCGGTCCGATTTTCTGCGCTTTTGTTCCCTTGGGAATGGTAATGGTTCTCTGCGCGGCATACGCGGATGAGCTTAAAACAAAAGCCAGAAACGAAAAAAGTAAAATGGAAATCAATCTTGCTGTCTTCATCTTCCGACCTCCTTATGGATTTTAATTTCCATCAACGAATCCCGAGGGCGTCCCCTGACATCAGGAATCGCCGATGGTATGTCCGAATTCTAAAAAGAACCTTCCCCTTTACAGGGGATCACTCTGTTATTTCGCGCCCGCGGGATGGATCCTTATCGCCTCCGTAGAGCAACTGCCGTTGTTGTTCTCATCTTTTTCTACGATCGCGTTGGCGGGATCAACTTTTCCGCAAATAAAATACGTGCCCGGAGGTATTCCGGCAATGCCGTATTCTTTCCTCGGCAACGGCGCGGCGCCGTAACGGAATCCGTCGAACGGCGGAATGCTTCCCGCAATGGCCACGCGTTCCAGCAGACGGTCATCGGCGGAGACTTTGCGATCCGGGGAAAGCAGCAGGTCCACCTGGCATCCCGCCGCGGCGGACCGGCCGCCGTTGAGCACTTGGCCGCTCACAAAAAACCTTGATGGCCCCATGCCGGGATTGTCCGGATAAAGATCCGCCAGTCCTCCCAGGCCGCTTCCGCTGATGGTCAGATACAAATCCGGTTTTTCGGGAAGAGCCGGCACCGAGACGTTGGGAAGGCCGCGTGACGGTGTCGCGGGCATTCCCGGATTGGGGCGCGGATCCGCCGCAAACCCGGCAAGTCCCGACAGACACACGGCGAGCAAAACGCCTTTCGCAACCATCGCCTTAAAATACTTTCGTTTCATGATCAGACCTCCTGTCAAAGACGGCAAAGGGTAATTTTTTTTCTTTACGACTCAAAAAACCGACGCATCTTTTTTGTGCAGGGATGCGCGGCATTCTGATCCTTTTATCATTTGCGCATCAGCGGCGCCGCCGGTTCGACCGCCCATGATGCCTTGACCATCTGGCTGCCTGACCAAACGGTCACCATCACAGCCACGATGAATACCATCACATGGTTTTTATTTTTCATTCTTGGTCGCTCCCCTCGATTCATGTTTACCTCTCGTTATTTGCCAGCTTCTGCGGCAGCTGATGCAAAATGGAAACTGCCGGTCCGGCTCTCGCCAACTTTCCGGCGTTCACGGTCCAGACCCGTAACCTTCCAAAAGTAAGTTTTCCCGGGTTCAAAATTCTTTTTCAACACCAGCTGCGGCAACAGGTAGAAATTCTTCTTCGTGTAAGCGGAAAAAACCGGCTTGGCGCCCTGTTTCTCAAAAAACTCCACCAGGTAGAGCGGAGCCCGGAGAGACTGCCATTCGCATTTGACAGGAGCATAGGGCACTTCCTGGTTCTCCGGCGGACTCTTTAATGCCACCTCCCTCGGATTGGACCCGGCTTCCTCCGTCGTCACAAAATAGATCAGGGCCGGAGGCGCGAGCGCCTGTCCCGCGGAGGGCTCGGTGACAACAAACCTCAAGGTATGGGTTCCGGCCTCAAAGGTCGGCAGGGAAGGAATGTCCGGCGTCGCCAGCGTGATCTGCTGACCGCCGGAAAGAGGCTGGCTGACGTAGGACAGCAGACGGCCATCCACCTCCCAGTACCCCTTGAACAGACCGGCGCCGTTGTAGCGGATATCCGCGTAGGCTTTCAGGCCGGTCATGTTTTTCGGCACGGTGATTTCCGACCGGCCGTTTTCGAAATACAGGGCGATGCGCCTGATTCCGAAAGTTCCGCCCGCCTCCCCCGTCACGGTGACATTGACGGTTGCCGTATCCGTGCCGATGACGCCGGTGAAAACGCGCCGGTAGGAAAACTGCGCCGTTCCTCTCTCGAGCGCCCGTTCCATGACACCGACGGGAATGACAACGGTCTCCGTCACGGTTCCCCTTGTGTTGTTGATGGTCACCGTCAGGGGCAGATTATTATATCCGATGATGATGTCGGGAGTGAAGAAAATGCCCTGATTCGACGTCAGCGTTCCGGATCCTATGATGTAGCCGGAAAACTGGTAGGTCAAAACAACGGTATTGGACTGGCCCCGGACAGCGTTGACGGAAGAAGGCGTCACGCTCACCGCCGCATGGGAAAAAGACGAAAAGAGCAGTGCGGCAAACACCGAAAAAACGATGGCGGGAAAATATCTTTTCATAAAAAGCCCTCCACTCAGAACAAGATGGGGATGAACGCGTCAAGGACGAAGAAGACACAGAATTCATCCTTTTGAGCTGACGCGTTGATTTTGTCGATGTTTTTCAAATAATTGAAACGCAAAGCGACCGTCGGCCTGATGAAAGTTTTCAGGTGATCATGGAGCCGGTAGGCAATCAACGCCCGCGCGTTCCAAGCGTCGCTGTCCACGGAGTGATCGTCCGCCGTTGACGCGGTGTAAGTCCCGCCGAAGTCGAAAGAAATCCTGTCGTGGAAAAAGCGCGAGCGGACGTCAAGATTGTAAACATAGGTGTCCGTCCAGACATCCGTTGCGTGATTGCGCGTCTTGCTCCAGGTGAAAGCCGGCGCGACCGAGAGATTCGGCACGGGAGTATAAGCCGCCGTCAGCGCGTAGACGATATTCGTCGTGTCAGCGTCGGCGGGCGTTTTGTCGTCGGTGAGCGAATAGGAAGGCGAGAAATTAACGGAGAAGGCGCCCCTCGTGACTCCGATCCGCGCGGAGTAGGTGTCGGTGCTCGTGTCGATGGGCGTGCTGCCCGCCGGCTCGTGGGTGCTTTCCTGAATCATTTTCTGATAGGTCAATCCCAGCGGCAGCCAGGGAATTTTATTGAATTGGTAAGAAACGTTTCCCTGCGTGCTGACGATTTCCGGAAAGAGAGGATCCGATTCAACGTTATCGGTGTATCGTGACGCCGTCACGTTGAGATTCTGATCGGCTAAATTGATGCCGCTCTGCAGGGAAAAACCCTGCCGGTCTTTGGACAGCGAGGGATTCCCGATGACGCCGTAAAATTTGCCGACATACTCATAAAGCGCCTCATAGGTGAACCAGTTGACCAGACCGCCGATCTTCGCCCGGTAGGCGGAAGCACTCTTCTTTTCGAATTCATCGGCGGTGTCCGGATCGAAGCGGGCGAAATCCGCTTCCATTTCCGTCCGGAGACGGTTCTGCAAAAAATCCGTCGTCAGCAGAAACCCGACGACATCGCCCCGCTTGTTTCCCGTCGTGGTCGAATTCCCGTAAACATTGGACTGGCCCGATGAGGAACCGGGAATGGAAGCGGGCAGCCCCGCCGAAGAGGAATCCGCGCCGGTGATATAGATGGTCCGGAAATCAACCTTGTTCTCGAGAATTTTCATCCCTCCCGAAACCCCGATCAGATAATCGTCCTGGATGTCGCCGATGCCGATGCCGCCGTCCAGACCGTAGGTTTGGGTGCTTCGCGCACTGAAAACATTGGCGTACAATGAACCCGCTTCGCCGCTGAAAACCGTTCCTTTACGGGAAAAGCCGTAAATGGTGTTCTGCGTTTCATTGATGATGACATCGCCTGCGCTGAGCTTCATTTTGAAGCGGTCCTTCTCATAATTGCCCGTCAGCAACCAATTGGCAACGGTGAAACCTTTCTTCAGCGGGCTTATTGCAGGAATATCCTGATCGAAGTAACGCACGTTGGTGGTCAAAGCGACACTCCACGGCCCTTCTTTCACCCGACTTTCCGACGCGAGATTGCCTTCCAGTTTAGAACGCGTAATGCTCGCCGTGGGAGCAGGAGCGACGCTCTGGCCCTCCGTGTATAGGAGCGGAGGCGCATCCTCCGCGCTGTCCTCCATATACAGGGCTCCCTCATAGACAAAGGAAAGATCATTTTTCGAATAGGCTTCGCTGAAGGCTTCCGAATGCCGGAGCGTGAAATTCACTGCAAACTGACGCGGCGCGCCGTCGGCGCCAGTATAACTGACGGACAAAACGTGGCTGCCGGCTGTAAGCATCAACTCCGGTCGGTAAGAAAACCCGTCGGACGTCACCTCCAGCAGCGGGGTCACATCCATGCCGTCCACCATGACGACATAAGACCCCGACGTGAGGGGACAACGGAAAGATCCCTTGATTTCCGGACGTTTCCCGATGACCTGGGCATTTTCAGCGGGAACGGTAACGACAATGCATTCCTCCGCATTGGCCGGCACAGACTGAAACAAACATCCCATCATCACGATGAAAGAAAAAAAGCATAGAGATTTTTTAAACATCCGACGGCATTCCTTTCAAGGATAGAGACCGATTTTGTAAGTCCAATTTTATTGGTTCAGCGGCTTGGCTTTAGCGGGCAGCGGCGGTTCCGGCTGGGGATTGAGCCAGGTCAAACCGTTTTTGGTCGTGACCCTGACTCTTGACCCGACTTTTAGGCCGGTGAATTTCCCCGTCACGATTTTTTCAATGCCCTTATCGTTTCTCACCGTGATCCTGTTTCCTTCAATTTTCACAATAGTTCCGAAATAGCTCTCATCCGGGGGAGCCACGACTTGAGCTTTGCCGCCGGGCGGTTCCGGCTGCGGACTCAAAGTACACCCCGTAGAGGGAAATCCAAAGACCACCGTTCCGACAAATGACAAAACCACCAGCAGGTTCATCATTCTTTTCATGTCTTCTGTCCTCCTTATCTTTTTGTTATCATGGTTGTGTCCTGACGCATCGGGTCCCATAAAGCCGTCAGCCGGCCGTTTGAGCCGCCCCCAAAACTCAATCATGACTTTTTTTATTTTATCTTTTCTTAATTTTTCCTCTCTTTTTTTATTTTTTAAGCTCCTTGACGCTCAAGGTCTTGCGCAACAGGAAGGGTCACTTTTTTCTGGTAGTTTTTTTGGGATCTTTTTCAGCGACGGCATAGAAACTTTTGACCCGCTGGGCGTTTTCCTCACAATATTTTTTGAATTCTTCCCAGCCATTTCGATAGGTCGTGGCCAAGCTTTCCATGGATTTTTTGAAATCATCGGGCATCCAGGCGCTCTGCCGCAAAAATTGATTGAACATTTTTTCGGTCTGCTGTTGAAATCGGATCATGGAATCATCATCGAAGAACGACTCCATTTTGGAATATCCGCTGTCAACGGCTTTTCTAAAATCTTCACACTGTTTTTTGTAAATGGTTCTCCAGTTTTCCATCGCCTTTTTGCCTTCTTCGCTTGTGTACGGCGTCTGTTCAGCCCAATTCTTCAAGATGTTCTCCGCCTGCTCATGGAGCTTGGTAATCATTGAAAAATAATTGTCAAAATACGTTTTTTGCAGATGAATCATTGATTTGAGTAATGTGTTTTTTTCCATGATCGTCTCCTTATTGCAATGAAAATGGACAAAACAATCGCGTCCGGCCGAAGGCCAAACACACCACTGGAAACATCTCACCTTTTTTCAAAAAAAGAGTCTTCTCGTTTTTACAGCGGACTCCAAAAACGCGATTATTCCAGAATCCGTTCCGCGCCCACCGTGACCACGGTGGTTTTGATAACTCCCGACGGCTCGTTGGGAAAGACGATCATGAAGGGTATCCGGGCGTTGGGCATGACCCTGTCGTTGGAATTACTGGTGCCTTCCGGCCGTAGAAGTTTCATTAGGATTTCCTCTTCCGAGAAATTGGCAAGTTCCTCATCGGTCAAAATGTTTCCCGCGTAACTTGTGCGCTCCCCCAAAACGACGGCATAAGCGTCCAGAATTTCTCCCTTGATCATAATCCGCGCCACCGGATATTCCGCCGTGTTGAGCGCGAAGCCTTCCACCACGGCTATCTGACCCAGAATGTAATTATTCACTCTCCGGTAGCGCACGTCCTGCAACTTGATCATTTGATTGATATGGGCCCCGGACGTTACCGGCGGGGCAACACCCCTCAACGCGTCAATTCTTTCGATCAAATACTGGCCTGCTCCGATGAGCTGCGCGCCATAATCCGGAAAAACATAAAAATAAATCAGCGCCGGAATGACGAAAATGACCAGGATGGACCAAAGCGCCAATTTCCAGATCCCACCCGATTTCCTTGAAGCTGATTTTCTCTTTTTTGCCGGTTTTTTTATTTCCTCGATGCCTGTTACGGCATTCTCTTCCGGCGTTTCCTCAGCCTGTGGCTCGCCCGGTTCTACCTGCCTTTCCACGGAAGGAGTCGTATCCAGACTGATTTCCTCCTTGATGCGCCTTCTGGCCTCCATGATTCTGTCCAGAGATTGCGCGCCCTGCTTATCCGGATAGAAAACGGAAGGGGCCTCCTCCGGAGACGGCATTTCCACGGCCGCCGCTTCCTGATCCGCTGCTTCAGATTTTATCTCCAATACAACTTCCTGCGGCGGATTTTTCGCCAGGGGATTTTCCTGAAAATAGACGTGACCGCAGCGGCTGCAACGAAGCCAGACGCCGTTGCCCTGCATCAGCGAATCGTCAAACCGGAACTTTGTCCGGCACTGCCTGCATTGTATAATCATCGCCAACCTCTTGTCATGGTCCTATCACATAAATGTCGGGCGAAAAACGAAACTTTTCGTTGAAGTCCAGGCCGTAACCGACCACAAACCCGTCTTCGATGGTAAAGCCCACGTAGTCCGCCTCGAAGGGCACTTTCCTTCTCTTGCGCTTATCGAGCAAGACACAAATCTTCATCGAACGGGGGTTTCTTTCCTGGAGCCACTCCACAAAATATTGCAGCGTCAGGCCGGTATCCAGAATGTCTTCCACAATCAAAACGTCCCGGCCATTAATCGACGTCTCGATGTCCTTGGTCATCACCACCTTGCCGGAACTGTCGGAACCCGCGCCGTAGCTGGCCAAACGGGCAAAATCCACGGTGCAGGGAATGCTGATTTCCCGGATCAAGTCGGCCATGAAGATAAAAGCCCCCTTCAAGACGCCGATGATAATCACTTCGCGTCCCTCGTAATCGCTCGAAATCCGCCGGGCCAATTCCCGGACCCTCTGCTGAATCTCCTCCCGGGAGAAAAGAATTTTTTTGGACATTTCCGTCATGATCAAAGCCTTTGAGCCAAGGTGATTTTTTTCGTCCGAACGCGATGATAATCCCTACAGTAGCCAAAGTGGCCGTCTTATGTCAATAAAAAATTAATATAAACGGTTGTATGTGTTGACGAATTTTTCAATGTTGGACCAGACGAGCCGCTCGGCCTCCGCCAGCTGCCCGGCGTTTTCAAAGGTGGAAGACAGGCTTAAAAAAACGGCATTCAGCGGCGAGGGTTCGCGGCCGAATTTCTCGTAATCAATGTGGCTGATCATGTACTGGGAACCGTCAAAATAATACTTGCCCAATCGGTTGGTTTCCTGAGACCGGAAAGGCCAGTTGATTTTCCAGTTGAAATACTCCAGCGCGATATCTTTCAGCGCGGCTTCATCGAAAACCTCCGGCTTGAGCTCCCGACCGATTCTGTCCGCGATCAGGCGGAAATAGGTCGTCACCAGGTCGATGTCCGTGATGCATAGCCCGTAAAGATACCAGTCATCTATGATTTTGATCAAAATTTGAGACTGATGAAGCGGAATGAAATAATGACTCGGACAGAGATGCCCCGCGCAGAGCTCCTGTCCGTAGAACGAACATCCCCGTAAATCTACTCCGCCGTTTTGCTCTGGATGGAGCAGACAGCCGACCTTTTTTTCTTCACCGTCCAGAAAGCCCAGATACTCGCAGCAGTAGATCACCTCATAGCGCCTGGTGAAATCCTCCGCCGCCAGCGTTTCCGCGGCAAATTTCTTCACGTCCTGCGGATTTTTCACCATTGCGTGGAAACGTCGGGTCCGCTCGCGCAGCCGCCGCGTCAAAGCTTCGCAGGAACTGTTGACGTAATTATAAAGCCCGCAGCAGGCGCCGCAGGATTTCCTATGATCCGGCTGACATAAAACGAAAATGGGAAATGAGGTCATAAAAAACAGCTCTGCATCTTGAGGGGAGTTTCAAGCCCGGTCATTCAAAAACAATCGTTTTCAATCCATGGACAAGAATTTTGTGCTCCAGGTGCAGACGCAGCGCCCGCGCCAGTACGATTCTTTCCAGGTCCTTGCTTTTGGTTTGAATATCGCCGATGGTGTCGCGGTGGCTGATTTTCATCACGTCCTGCGCGATAATCGGCCCTTCGTCCAACTGCTCGGTCACGTAATGCGCGGTCGCGCCGATGATTTTCACGCCGCGGTCATAGGCCTGCTGATAAGGATTGCCGCCGGCGAACGCCGGCAAAAATGAATGATGAATATTGATGATTCTGTCCGGGTAGTGCACAAGAAATTTTCCGCTGAGAATCTGCATGTAACGCGCCAGCACAACCAGATCCACGTTCAGCTCGCGCAGGAGCCGGAGTTCTTTTTGCTCCTGCTTTTTTTTGTTTTTCGGGCTAATCGGAAAATGAAAATAGGCAATGCCGAACTGCTCCACCAGATCCCGGGCGTCTTCGTGATTGCTGATGACGGCCGCCACGTCCGCCGCCAGTTCATTCATGTGACGCCGCAGAATCAAATCGTGCAGGCAATGCAGATGCCGGGACACAAAAATAGCCGCGCGGGGCACTTCATCCGTAAAATGCAGCGCCCATTTCATTCGGAGCTGCCTCGCCAGAGGCCGAAACGCAAAGGGAATTTCTTCCCTCTCCAATCGAAAACCTTTGAGCTCCCACTCCACGCGCATGAAAAAAAGTTTTTCCGCCTTGGCCGTGTACTGATCGGCGTGCACGATATTTCCGTTGTGCCTGAAAATAAAGTCGGAGATCTTGGCCACCAGACCCCTGCTGTCGGGACAGGATAGAAGTAATATCGCGTTTACATCACTCATGTTTTTCCGCCTTCTTCATTTAGACGTGATTCTTATAGAAGGATTGACATTGCAGGTCAAGCGTAAAAATGCTAATGAGGACGGAGAAAAAAGCATCAAGGATCAAGGGGATGAAACTGATTGAAGAAATTAACCTGGACAATGGCTTGTGCCTGAAAATATTCGATCTGTCCCGTCCCATTGCGTCGGACACGGTAAAGGTGGAAGTTTTTTTTCAGGTCAAGATCGCTCTTAAGGAATCCTACTTCAGCAACGCCGAGGATTATCTCCAGGTCAAAAATGTCGCGGGCGATGAACTGACTTACGAGCACAGGCTGGAGAGGACCTTCGTTCCCAGGGAAAACGAACAGGCCGTGCGCACGGATTTAATCGAAACCTTCAGAAATAATTCGCTGGGCTATATCGCGGCGGCGAATTTCCCCTCAAAAATCGCCCTGTCCACGCTGAGAGACATCAAGAAAAATCCCTACAAATATCAGAGGCGCGCGCCGGATGACAACCGGGACTGAACCAGCGGTCGAAAGCAATACAAAGATGACGAACAAGAACATTCACCACGAATTTCTGCTTGGCGTGGAAAAACCCGGCCGCTATCTGGGCACCGAGGTCAATGCCGTCCGCAAGCGCCAGGCTGATGTGAGCTTTCTGCTGGCTTTTCCCGACACCTATGAGGTCGGCATGTCGCATCTGGGACTGCAGATTTTATATTCCATCATCAACGACATTCCCTATGCGCGGGCGGAACGCTGTTTCGCGCCGTGGCCGGACAGGGAAAGACAGTTGCGCGGCGGAAAAATTCCTCTCGCTTCTCTGGAGAGCCAAATGCCGCTGAAGGATTTCGACATCGTCGGTTTCTCCCTCCAATACGAGTTATCCTACACCAACATGCTCAACATGCTGGATCTGGGCGGTATTCCGCTCTGGCGTGATGAGCGTCGCGACGGCCACCCGCTGGTCATCGCCGGCGGGCCCTGCTGCTTCAATCCTGCGCCACTTTGCCGCTTCATTGACGCTTTCGTCATCGGCGACGGGGAAGAAGTGGTGGGAGAGATCGCCTCCTGTTTCCGCGACGCAAAAAACAACGCTCTGACGCGCGGCGAACTTCTCCTGGAACTGTCGAAACTCGACGGCGTTTATGTTCCCGCGGTGCACGGCAAAGATCGGACCATTCGAAAAAGAAATGTCCCGGATTTGAACCGGTGGAACCATCCGCTGAAACCCGTCGTGCCGCTGACGCAGACCATCCACGACCGCATCTCGCTGGAAATCGCGCGCGGATGCACCCGCGGGTGCCGGTTTTGCCAGGCGGGCATGATCTGGCGCCCCTACCGGGAAAGAAACCCCTCCCTGCTCATGGAAATGGCCGATCGGATGCTGCAGGCAACCGGTTATGACGAAATTTCGCTTCTGTCACTGAGCTCCGGCGATTACAGCTGTCTTGGGACGCTGGTGATGAGCCTGATGAACAAATACCATCGGCAAAAAGTCGCGCTCGCGCTTCCCTCTTTGAGGGTGGAATCGCTCAACACCCCCCTCATGGAGGAAATCAAGCGCACGCGCAAAACCAGCTTTACCCTGGCGCCGGAGGCGGGAACGGATCGCATGCGCGCGATGATCAACAAGGGCAACACCTCCGATGACCTGCTGGCCACAGTGGACAAGATTTTTGCCGCGGGCTGGCAATCGGTCAAGCTTTACTTCATGATCGGCCTACCCGGCGAAACGTGGGAGGATCTGGAGGGCATCGTGGAGTTGGCACACGAGGCGCGGCGGGTAGCGAGCCGCCGCGGATTGATCACCGTCAGTCTTTCGACGTTTGTTCCCAAACCCCACACGCCCTTTCAGTGGGAAAGGCAAATCTCTCTTGCTGAAATCGATGAAAGACAGGAATTCATCCGCCGGAAAATCCGGAGCCGCTGTCTCGGCGTGAAATGGCACGACGCGCGGATGAGCTGGCTGGAAGGCATTTTTTCGCGCGGCGACGAATCCCTGGGCGGCTTTCTGGAGTACGCTTTCCGCCGGGGATGCCGGTTTGACGGCTGGTCGGATCTCCTGCGCTTCGACCTCTGGGAGGACGCCGCTTCTCAAACTCAAATCAATCCGGAAGACTTTCTTCGAGAACGCAGAACGGACGAGACCCTTCCCTGGGACTACATTGACTGCGGCATAAGCCGCGAATTCCTGCTCCGGGAAAGAAGCCATGCCCGGTTGGGCCGGACGACTGCGGATTGCCGTTCTGAAGGCTGCCAACACTGCGGCGCCTGCGATTTTCACAAAATTCAGAATATCCTTGCCTCCCGGGGAGAAACCAGCCCGCCTGCATCCAACAACAGGCCCGCACCCGCCCCGTTGTGGAAAAAATACCGGCTCACGTTCAGCAAGACGGGAGAGGCGCGGTTTTTGTCTCATCTGGAAATCGCGGCCGCCATTACCCGGGCCCTGCGCCGCAGCAGCCTTGAGCTCGCCTTCTCTGAAGGGTTTCACCCTCATCCGAAAATATCCTTCGGCAACGCAACGCCCGTGGGAATGGAAAGCCTCCAGGAGTTCATGGACGTCTCAGCTCTGGCTTATTGGTCCGATCTGAATGAACTCAAGATGCAGATCAACGCCGCCCTTCCCCAAGGCCTTTGCCTGACGGACCTCCGATTGCTTGCGTCGGGAGAAAAGCCCATCGCTGAAGCCTTGAAGGGATTTGAATACGAAATCTTCCTGCCCGAAAGCACGGATTCCGCAAAACTCAGCGAAATCGAAGAAAGCGTAAAAGAATTTCTGGCCGCTTCTTCTTTTGAAATTCCAAAAATGATCAAGGGAAAAACGCTTGGAAAAGATATCCGTGCTTTTGTCCAATCTATTGTCGTGGACCGGGAAAACAAAAAAATCCTGTTCCGAACCCTGCATTCTCAAACGGGAACGGCCCGTCCCGCCGATTTGCTCGCGCATATTCTCAAGTTTGATGCACCGGAAGCGCAAAGCACCTTGGTCGTCAGGACGAGAAGCATCCTTTCGTAGAACCTCGCTTGCAGTTTAAAAAATCAGCTTCAACTCGCGGGGGAGGACCCTGAAGGAAAAACGGGTTCGTTTCTCCTTCTCCGGATCGCCATTGCGCTGGAGCAGTTGTTCGGTAGACGTGGTGATGGCTATCTCCCTGGCCCGGTAATAATCGCCCGATCTGTTCCCTCCCGCCAAAGAGGTGGCCAAAGCATAAAGCGCGCCGAAGGGTCCTGACCGCAGGACAAGCAAATGCAGATAACCGTCGTCCACCCGCGCCTGCGGCACCACCTTAAAGGCATATCCGTAATAAGGCACTTTTGTGACGACGGCGGTCAGAGCGCCCGGAGCGATAATCTCTCTCTGGTCGATCGCCACCCGCAAATCCGCGTTAATGTAACCGTCGAAGAGAATTTTCAGCGTCGCCAAACCGTAAGCGGTAAGGCCTCGCACATCGTTTTGCAGGTGACGGTCGCGCTCGAGCAGAATGCGACCTTCAATGCCAATGCTTGCAAACAGCGCTTTGGATTTGCCGTCGCAGCTGATGACATCGATGAGATGTTCTCTTCCGTTTTGAATCAATCGGGCGCTGGCTTGGACGTCGCGCGGAAGACCAAAAGTATGCCGCAAAACATCCCCGGAACCGAAAGGCAGGTAACCCAATGGCACATCCTTGGGCACGCTGTTCATCACCAGCGAAAAGGTCCCGTCTCCGCCGGCGACAATCAGCACCGCCGCCTTCTGAGCAAGCTCGCAAGCGCATCGACAAAATTCCTCCGGCGATGTTGTGTCCAGACCGGCAATCTCGACGTCTTTCAAAATACCGGCGGCTTCAGTCAATTTCCGGCGTTTAACATCCAACGACTGTTTGCCGGAAACCGGGTTGGCTACAATTCCATATTTCATTTTTCCTCACGACCGCTCAAACAGGACAAGCCGGGATTCCCCTTCATTTGTCTTTAACACCCTTTTTCGTCGGAAACATCAAAAAAATCAAACGAAAGTTTTTTCTTACGTTTTGCGCTTTTGAAAATTGGCCAGAACATTCAAACCGAATCTTCTGTTCAGCAGAGTATCAACCAAACCGCGCGGAAGCTTGGCCACCAGCGGAAGCAGCGTCGAATCCTTTCCCAATCGGATAAAATACGGAGCGTTTTTCCTCTCCAGCCTGTCAACCAACTTTGCGGCAAATTCTTCCGCGGGTGTCGCGTTTTGCTGGGAGGCGTGCGCCCGGGCCACGATGAAATCATAAATCGGACCGTAGGGGGTGTTTTTAAATCGCTCCAAGCCGTGATCGGCATTATCCGAGAGGCTTGTCTTGATGCCGCCCGGCTGCACGGTAATGACCTGAATGCCGAAAGGAGCCAGCTCCATGCGCAAAGAATCTGAAAAAGCCGTCAGCGCGGCTTTGGTGGAACAATAGGCCCCGGCAAAAGGCGTCGGCAAAACGCCGGAAATGCTGCTGATATTCACGATTTTCCCGGATTTTTGTTTTATCATCCAAGGCACAACGGCGTTGGTCAACGCCGCCAGCCCGATGACATTGGTTTCAAATTGAAGACGCAATTCACTGGCTTGCAGTTCCACCAGAGGGCCGATAAGCAAAAGGCCGGCGTTATTGATCAGCATGTCAATACGGCCGGCCTTTGCAATAACCTCATCAACGCATCGCCGGATTGATCGCTCATCGGTAACATCCAAAGCGGCAATGTCTACATTGGGCGCTTTGAGATCCCTTAAGGTCTCCGGTCTGCGCGCCGTCGCAAAAACCTGCCAATTTCGCCTTGCGAATTCTCGGGCCAGGGCCCGACCGATCCCCGTTGAGCAGCCGCTGATCAGGACCACGGAAACTTCATTTTTCATGACGCACCTCGCACAATATTGATACTCATTGATATTTTGCTTTTCCCTCACACAAAATATATTCCCAACAAGTCAGATATTTCAACTTTTTTCAAATTGTAGAAATTTGTCCCTCACCGGTCCACATTGGACGTTTATCTCATCCATATCAATAACTTGCATATCTTTCGCGTCGAGACAACCCCTATTTTCCATGAAGATTTATTTTTTATTGACAAAAGCGAACATTTTATCTATATAGCCCAATCTCAATCTAATAGGTAAGGATCAGTTATGTACGCAGTAATCAAAACAGGAGCCAAACAATACAAGGTCAGTGAAGGGGATGTCCTCGCTGTGGAAAAGATAGCCGGTCAGGCCGGGGATGAAGTGGTTTTCAGCGACGTTTTGATGGTTGCCAACGAAAAAGAGATCAAGGTCGGCACACCTTTTGTCGAAGGTGCGAAAGTCATCGGCCAGATCGTCGGCGAAAAGAAAGGTCCGAAAGTGATCGTATACAAAATGAAACGCCGCAAAGGCTATCACAAGAAAACCGGCCACCGTCAGATTTTGACCAGCATGAAAATCACCAAAATTTCGATGTAAGCGGAGGAAGTCATGGCACACAAGAAAGGTCAGGGAAGTTCCCGAAACGGAAGAGACAGCAACGCGCAGCGGCGCGGCATAAAGGTTTTCGGGGGCCAGAAAATCAACGCCGGATCGATCATCGTCAGACAGGTGGGAACGAAAATTCATCCCGGCAACAATGTCGGCATGGGAAAAGACTTCACCATCTATTCCCTTATCAACGGCGTGGTCAAATATGAACGGCTGGACAAAACCCGAAAAAAGGTCAGCGTCTACGCCGCATAGACATGGTTTGACAGAAAAAACACAAAAGGCGCTGAACAAAAGCGCCTTTTTTATTTCTGGCGGAATTTATGAAATTTGTCGATGAAGCCAAAATTTATGTCAAGGCGGGACACGGCGGCCGCGGCTGCGTCAGTTTCCGCCGGGAGAAATACGTGCCGAAAGGCGGCCCGGACGGCGGAGACGGCGGCAAGGGCGGCGATGTGATTCTGCGCGCGACGGACAGTCATCATACGCTTTTGGATTTGAAATATAACCAGCATCAAATCGCCAAAAACGGCGGGCACGGGTCAGGAAACAATCGCACCGGCAAAAGCGCGGATGACCTCATCATCCCCGTGCCGGTGGGGACCATTGTAAGAAACTTTGAAACGGGAGAAATGCTCGCCGACTTGGCAAAACCCGGTCAGACGTATGTTGCCGCGCGCGGCGGCATCGGCGGCAAGGGCAATGCGCATTTTGCGTCTGCAACCCATCAGATCCCCCGTTTTGCCCAGGAAGGCATGGAAGGAGAGGAATTCACCTTAAAATTGGAACTCAAATTGCTGGCCGACGTCGGCATCATCGGTTTCCCGAATGCCGGAAAGTCCACCTTCATTTCCCGTGTTTCCGCCGCCAGGCCGAAAATCGCCGACTACCCGTTCACCACGCTGACGCCTCATCTGGGCGTCGTCAAATATAAAGACGGCAGAAGTTTTGTCATTGCCGACATCCCCGGACTCATTCCCGGCGCACACGAGGGATCGGGCATGGGCATAAAATTCCTCAAACACGTTGAGAGGACGTCCGTGCTCCTTCACATTCTGGATATTTCCGGGGAACCGGACGCTGACGCCTGGACCCATTATGAAGCCATCAACCGGGAACTGGAGCTCTATGACCCGCGGATGCGGGCAAAGCCGCAAATCGTCGCCCTCAACAAGATGGATCTGCCGCATGTCAGAGAACGGGCGAAAAAAGAAGTTGCTCTCTTCAAGAAAAAAGGGATAATATTAACTACCTTCTCGGCGGTGACCGGCGAAGGCCTGAAAGACGTCCTTCGCAGGATCGTTCTTGTGCTGGATCAATCTCAATAGAACGTTTATGGAAAATCATCGTCAAAACATCATCGGCCAGGCGAAAAAAATTCTCATCAAAGTAGGTTCGGCCGTTCTCTCCGGCCAGGATGGCCTTGATCTCGAGGTCATCAATACGCTGGTCGAGCAGATGAGTACCCTCGTCAAAAAAGGGGGCTCCGTCGTTCTAGTGACTTCCGGGGCCATTGTCTCCGGGAAACATAGGCTGGCATTGACCGGAAAACTCACCAGTATTCCAGAAAAACAGGCTGCCGCTGCGGTAGGACAGGGACGTCTCATGCGCGTGTATTCCAAAGCGTTTGAAAGAAACGGTCTTTACGTCGCTCAAATTCTGTTGACACTTGCCGATCTCACTGACCGCAGGAGGTTTCTCAACATTCGCAATACCCTTTCCACGCTGCTGACCTGGAAAGTCATTCCAATCATCAATGAAAATGACACGGTTGCCGTGGACGAAATCAAGTTTGGGGACAATGACCATCTGGCCGCCATGATCGCCAACATCATCGAGGCCGATCTTTTCGTCATTCTCACCAGCACGGACGGCCTGTTTGACAAAAATCCCGCCACATCCAAAAAAGCCCGGATTATCCCGCTGGTCAAGAAGATTACACCCGACATTGAAGCGATGGCCACGGAAGAAACATCCTCAACCGGCACAGGCGGGATGAAAAGCAAGATCATGGCCGCCAAAAAAGTGACCGCCATCGGTATTCCCTGCATCATCGCACCGGGCAAAAGAAAGGACGTTCTGTCGGACATCATGGCGGGGAAGGAAATCGGCACGCTGTTTCTGCCCCGGTCCAAGCGGCTCAACAGCAAAAAATACTGGATCGCGTTCACCCTGAAATCCAAAGGCCGTCTGGTGATTGATGAAGGAGCCGAAAAGGCTCTGGTGGAGCAAGGGAAAAGCCTGCTTCCTTCCGGCGTAACGGACGTGGAGGGACATTTCAATCCGGGAGACCCGGTCAGTTGCATCAGCCGCAACGGAACCCTGCTGGCCAAAGGCTTGGCGAATTACGGAGCAGAAGACATCAAAAAAATCAAGGGGCTCAAAACAAGTCAAATCCGTCAGGTCCTGGGATATAAAGATTACGACGAAGTCATTCATCGGGATAATCTGGTCATCATCAAACCATCGTAGACGACGATGCTGAAAGATTACCAAAAGAAATTGCTTGAATTATTGGAACAGCTCGAGAGGGAAATTGCCGTCTTGTACAAGTTGTTTGCCGGAATGTTTCCCGCTCATGAGAGTTTGTGGTCAAAATTGCGAGAGGAAGAAGAAAAACATGCTTCTTACCTCAACAAGTTGACAGCCCTCGCGGAACAGGACAAGATCCGGTTCAATGAAAGAATGACCAAAACCTATACCGTCCAGGCCGTCATCAATGACGTAAAACTGAAACAACAAAAGGCGCAGAAGGGCGATTTTTCTTTAGTGAACGCGCTGGCTTTCAGTCTCAGTCTCGAACAATCCATCATCGAACATAAATTTTACGATTATTTCACTTCCGGCGACGCTGGGATCGTCACGATGCTCAACGCCATCAAAGAGGAAACGGCAAACCACGCCTTGTCCGTTCAAAAAGCTCTGACCGAAGCCAAAAGAGCGTAGTTTTTTATTTTGCAACGCCTCAAATTTTTTTTCCGTCTATTGCCATATTCGCCAGGCAGTCGGCCTTTGCGTTTTGCGCCCGCGGCACATGCTTGACGGAGGCGGAATCGAAACCGGCCAGCAAGGCACGCACTTCTTTCATCAACTTTTTCAGATTATCATTTTTAACTTTATAGGAGCCGTTGATTTGCCTGACCAGCAATTCGGAATCCATGCAGATTTCTAGGTTGCGGCAACCGCGCTCACGCGCCGCTTTCAACCCCAGAATCAGCGCCCTGTATTCGGCGATGTTGTTCGTGCAGAGCTCAAGATACTCGTTCCCCTGCCAGATCACCTGCCCGCGGTCATCCAGAAGCACGGCGCCTGCACCGCCCGCGCCGGGATTTCCCCGGCAGGCCCCGTCGGTGAACAGTTTGCAGATCCCCTCTTGCATAAATTACGCGGTCTTTTCTATTTCCTGGAAGTAAATAATTCTGTTGCAGTTGGGACAGCTCAACAATTCGCTGGTTCGCTGCAATTCGTTGTACAATTGAGGAGGAATATTCATATGACAACCGTTGCAAACGGCTTTCCAAACTGACGTGATCGCAACGCCGTTACCTCGTTTTTTGATTTTCTCGTATCGGGACAGGAGGTCGCTCGGCACGTTGTTTTGTATTTCTGTTTTTTTCTCCTCCAACTTCAGCACTTCCGCATCAATGGAATTTAACGCATCCTCCATATCCTTTCTTTCTTTTTCATATTTCGAACGCGCCAGTCCGAGCTTTTCTTCATCTTCCCTGACAAGCGCAGCAAGCTTGTCCAGTTCTTCAAGGAGGGCTATGATTTCCGTCTCGACTTCGCTCTTGGAATTCTCCGCCATCTCGATTTCTTTGAGCATCGCCTGATACTCCTTGTTGTTTTTCACCTCCAGCATTCTTTCCTTGGTTTTGACGATGCCCTCATTGATCCTTTTTATTTTCTGCTCATTTTCCCTATGTTTCGCTTTCAGTTCATCCAATTTGATTTTGTTTTTCCCTGCTTCCTCCTGGTAGGCGTTAAACTCGTTGTCGAGTTTTTGCATCTGTTCGGGAAGCACTTTTTTTTTGGCGGACAACTTGACCAATTCCAAATCACATTCTTGAAGCCTGATTAACAGTAAAAGTTTTTCTTTCAATTTCTTCTCTCCTTTTTTGAATAAAAAAAATGCACCTTTTTGAGGTGCATTTTTCTGACAAACCGACCATGGCTTTTATCGTGAGTGCCGTTGATGAATGAATGTGTCGATGTCATCACGGCACTTAAAACGCCCGTTTGGGCAATTTTTTTTATTTCGTCCGAATAAAATCTATCTTGCGTCATAGGTTTAATAATCACGGTTTGGTGGGCCCACCTGGAGTCGAACCAGGGACCTACCGGTTATGAGCCGGTGGCTCTACCAGTTGAGCTATGGGCCCGCCCCGTTTCAATCGGGAATTGTGTTGATATACACAAAACACCCCGTTGTCAATCATATTTTAAGTGGGAGAAGGAGTATCTTCTTTCCTTCATTTAGTGATTTCTTCATCCTCATCCAGCGCTTCCTCCGGAGCTTCAATGGATTCCAAAGGAACGATGTCTTCGTCACCGAGGATATTTGACCGATCTGTTATGCCGAAACGCATCCGCAGGACCTTTTCCTCCCGCGGGGTTAACGTGGTGAGGATTCGCCTCATTTGTTCCGCCAGGTCAATATTAATGGTCGCTTCCGAAGGGGATATGATTCTCTTATCCTCGATAAAGTCCCCCAAATGGCTGTCTTCTTCTTCCCCGATCGGCGTCTCCAGAGAAATCGGCTCCTTGGCGATTTTCAGGACTTTTCTCACTTTTTCCAGCGGATATTCCATCTTTTCGGCGATTTCCTCAGGTGTCGGCTCGCGTCCCAGTTCCTGCACCAGATAGCGCGATGTGCGGATCAGCTTGTTGATGGTTTCAATCATGTGGACGGGTATCCTGATGGTACGCGCCTGATCAGCAATGGCGCGCGTGATGGCCTGCCTGATCCACCATGTCGCATAGGTCGAGAATTTATATCCGCGCTGATACTCAAATTTATCCACCGCTTTCATTAAACCGATGTTGCCCTCCTGAATCAAATCCAAAAACTGCAGACCCCGATTGGTGTATTTTTTGGCGATGCTGACAACCAGTCTCAAGTTCGCTTCCACCAAGGTTCTTTGGGCGATTTCGGCTTTTCTTCTTCCTTCCTCAATGGTCTTGACGGTCGCTTTTAAGGTCGCCGTGGGAATCCCCACCTCCTTCACCACATGCTTGATCTTTTTCTGCGCCTCGTGAATATCCGTCTTGCTTTTGCGCAGGGCTTCTACCGAAATCCTGAGCTCCTTCGCTAAGCGCTTGGCGTCTTTTTCCGATTTTTTCATCTTCGCCCACACCTTTTCCATCTGCGTTACGGTCAAACCGGTCTGCTTTTTATAGTGGGCGATAACCCTTTCGGCCTTGTTCACCTCATCGGCATATAAGCGTAAACGCCAGATAAACAAATTAATCTGCTTTTTGCTGAACCTGATTTTCCGGCAAAGCGTGATGATTCTCTGCGTGTTTTTTTCCAGCTCGGCGCCGATTTGATCCTTTTTCTTGGCCGACAGGGATTTATTTTTAATTTTCTTTCTTAAAACCTCATTCTGGGCGTTGAAATCGCGGATTCTGGCGATGAGCTTGAGAATTCTTTCTTTCTGCTCCTCCTCATCCATAAATCCTTCTTCATCCTCAATGTTATCGACGATGCTCTTGATCTTCAGTTCACCGGACGCCAGTTTGTCACCGATGTTCAGGACTTCCTGAATGGAAACCGACAAACGAAAGATCGCCGACATTGTTTCGCGGGCGCCCTCTTCAATTCTTTTGGCGATCTCCACTTCTCCTTCCCGGCTCAGAAGGGAAACGGAGCCCATATCCCGCAAATACATTTTTACGGGATCACCGGATTTGTCACCTGTCGGCACCAGCGTCAAAGCGTCCTTCAAAGCGGCATCCCCGATGTCCTTCTCCGATTTTTTGACCGTCAATTTTTCGCCTTGTTCCGTGTCGATGATGTCAATATTCTTCTCGCCGAACAGCATGATGATATCATCGATCTGTTCCGCGGAGGTCTCATCGGAAAGCAAGGCGTCATTCACGTCATCGTAAGTCAGAAAGCCTTTCTCTTCGCCCAGCATGATCAATTTATTGACTTCATCAGATTTTACTTCTTTGGCCATTTGGCGTCTCCTTATAAGTTATTCATCCGCACGATGCATTTACCTTGATTCTTTTTCCTGTTTCAAAATGGTTTCCTTCTCTCTTAAAAGCATTTTAATCATTTCCTCATTACCGCTTTCCTGCGCCTGACTCAATTCTAATTTTATCTGGCGATGCTGTTCCTTGAACCACCTTTTTCTGATTTGCCGGACATTATCGGCAAAGATTTTTCCTAAAACTTTTTCATCGGAGGGCAGCGCTTCCATCATCAGCTGAAATATTTTTTTGCGTAGAGCGAAATGGCTGTCCGATGCCAGAAGGACACCCAAATCCACAAAGCCCAGCAGTTTGTATTCTTCGATGATTCTCCTGGCCAGATTCTGGAGCTGCGGCTGCAGGAAATAATCAATGACGCCCGTCTCCTCAACCTGCGTGATTTTTTGCGGATATTCCAGCATCATCTGGATCAAATGCATTTCCACAAGATCGCTGTCCACGTTGAGAGGCACGCCTTTGCCAAAATGTTGTTTTTCCTCCCGCGGCGGATAAGATTCCTTGAATAAAAGCCCCTCTTCGATGCCTGTCTTTTCGGCAACGCGTTTAATAAACAAATCTTTTTCTTTTCTGTCAAGGATCTTCGACAAAAACGCCATCGCGTTTTTTACAATATCCCTTTTGTCCTCAAACGTTTTGCCGCTTCCCAGCACATGGTCGATGTAATAATCAACCAATGACGGACTTTTCTCAATGAGCTCCTCGAGTTTTTCCCTGCCGTATCTCCGCACATACTCGTCGGGATCATGCCGGCCCGGCAATACCAGCGCCCTCGCCCGCATTTCCGTGCTCAAAAACAATTCCAGGCTGCGGTCCAAAGCTTTTCTTCCCGCCTCATCCGGATCAAAAAGAGCGACGACGTCCCGCGTGTAGCGGCGCAAAAGATCCAGATGGTCCTTGGTCAGCGCCGTCCCGAGCGTGGCCACGACATTGCCCATACCCGCATTCCACAAAGAAATCAAATCAAAATAGCCCTCAACAATGATGGCATAGCCTTTGGAGCGGATGTCTTCCTTGGTCCTGTTCAGCCCATAGAGATTTCTGCCCTTGATGTAGACCGGCGATTCTGGGGAATTGAGATATTTGGGTTCTCCCTGACCGAGAATTCTTCCCCCGAAAGCGACTACGTCGCCGGAGACATTTTCAATCGGAAACATCAGACGGTTTCGAAACCGGTCATAAAAGCCGCCCCCCTTATCGGCGACGACCAAACCGGCCTGCTCGGCCAGTTTCAACGAAACGCCGCTTTTATCCAAAAAATCCGCCAAGGACCGCCAGCCGTCGGGGATGTAGCCTATATTAAAGGTTTTGACCGTGTTTTCGGCGATCCCTCTCTCCTGCAGATATCGACGCGCTGACGCTCCCGCCGCGGAAAAAAGATTGCGGGCAAAATACTGCGCCGCTTTGGCATTCACATTGATGATGCCTTCCTTCAGCGAATCCTTTTTTCGAACTTCCGTTGAGGCGATGACCGGCAACACCACCCCCGCCCGATCCGCCAGATCCTTGATGGCTTCCGGAAAAGACTTGTCCGTAATTTTCATCAGAAACGTGATAACGTTTCCGCCTTCTCCGCAGCCGAAGCAATAGAAAATCTGCTTTTCTCTATTCACCGTAAAGGAAGGGGTTTTCTCCTGATGAAACGGGCACAGGCCGACATAGTTTCTTCCCGCTTTCTTCAGGGTGAGATATTCGGAAACAAAATCCACGATATCGATTCGGTTTTTGATTTCTTCAATTTGATTGTTGTCAAAACGCACGCGTTCGCCTAAAAAATTTGATCAGAAAAAGCATTCATATAAAAAATCAACGGGATAAAAAGGCCTTCACCTTTTCGCCAACCACCTTGCCATCGGCCTGGCCGGCAATTTTGGGCATCAGAATTTTCATGACTTTTCCCATATCTTTGACGGAAACGGCACCGGCTTCCCGGATGGCTTCTTGAATCAGCCTGTCGAGGTCTTCTTCGGACATCTGCGCGGGCATAAATTCCTGAAGGATTTTCAATTCCGCCTCTTCTTTCTCAACCAAATCCGTCCTGCCGCCTTTGGCGAACTGTTCGATGGAATCCCTACGCTGTTTAATCATTGAAGCAATAACCTGCAAAACTTCCGCCTCCTGCAGGGGCCGCATCAGACTGATTTCTTTGTTATGCAGTGCCGTTTTCATCAGCCGGATCACGGACAGTCTTATTTTATCCTTGGACTTCGCCGCAGCAATCATTTCCTCCTGAAGTTTCGTGTTGATATCCATCATTGTTCTCCCTCGTATGTTTTGACATTTATCCCAGTTGATCTTCCAGCTGTCTCCCGCCCAGCAGATGCATGTGCAGGTGAAAAACAACCTGACCGCCTTGTGCGTTGCAGTTGATCACGACGCGGAAGCCCTTTTCGGCAACTCCCTTTTTCCTGGCCACCTCCTGAGCGGCTTTGATCAGAGCCTCCATCAGACCGCCGCTTTGGACATCAACATGCAGCAGGGTGGCAATATGATGCTTGGGAATGAGGACGACATGAACCGGAGCCATCGGATGGATGTCATCAAAAGCCAGCACTTTTTCATCTTCATACACTTTGGCGCAGGGAATTTCACCTCTCACAATCTTGCAAAATACACAGTCCGCCATTTTCTGACCTCCCAGGAATTAATATTTTTTGCTTATTCGAATGGCCTCCTCAAGGGCAATGGCCCCCGTGTAAAGAGCCCGTCCGATAATTACGCCGTAGATTTCACAATCGGTCACCGACAGCAAATTTTCGATGTCTTCGATGGAAGACACGCCACCCGAAGCAATCACCGGAATTTTCACGGCCTTCGCCATATCTCTGGTGGCGTCGATATTGATTCCCGTTCCCATGCCGTCACGATGAATATCCGTGTAAACAATCGCTTTTACGGCATATTTTTCATAACGTTTCGCCAAATCAATGGCGTTTTGCTCGGATTTTTGCGTCCAGCCGTGGCTGGCCACTTTGCCGTCAAGCGCATCGATGCCCAGAATGATTCTCTCCGGAAAATTTTCACAAGCTTCCTCGACAACGGCTTCATTATGAAGAGCCGTTGTGCCCAAAATGACACTCGACACGCCGTTGGTCAAATAGTATTCAATCGTTTCCATGTCCCTGATTCCGCCGCCGACCTGCACCGGAATCTCCAGCTTGCGCGCAATATCAATAATGATTTTCGAATTGCGCGGCAAGCCCGCCAAGGATCCATCAAGATCCACAATGTGAATGAGTTCGGCGCCCTTTTGCACCCAGGCAAAAGCCATTTCCACGGGATTGTCGGCGTAGGTGGTCACGCGGTCAAAATCCCCCTGGGCCAGACGGACGCATTTTCCCTCTTTAATATCAATGGCTGGAATGATAATCATGACGACCTCTCTTGGTTTCTTCCTTCGGGATATTGTCAATTTTGCAAGTCAAACGATTGAACGTCAAAGATTATTCTCATAACATCGAACACGCTGATGACAGGATTTTTTAAATGACCGCCGAAGAAGCTGATACCGCTCTAGAAGTCCGGAATCGTCTTGAAGATCTCATCCATTCCCTGCTCGGCAAGCTGGCGCGCTGTCAGCCATTTTCCTCCGCCCTTGAAAAATGAGGATATCTGCAAAACATCTTCCATCAATGATTTTTGCGTTTTGTCAAAAAATCCCCGCCAAACGATGTTTCCGCTTTGCGAGTCAAGCAGATGAATCTCATAAGCCACCGATGCCGGACGTTCCGATGAAAACTTGTAACCCACTCTTTCGGAGAAACGGTAGACATAACCAGCGGCCACAAAATCCGCCTTTAGTTCCTGACCAACCTTGCTCAGGGTGATCCACAGCGGTTCCTTAAAAGATTCGGAAGAAATTCTTTTATACACGCTTTCTGTTTTTTCGAACGGGATGACTTCCACATTTCCTGATGCGGATATTTTATGGATAAAAATTTCCTGAATGATCGTCTCCGCGCCTCGGGAAACCGCCCCGACAGATGCGGCGGTTCCGCAAAGAGGACAAACGACCGCCCCCGCCTGTCCATTTTGAGCGCCCAATATCTCAAAAGGAACGACGGCCACCCTAGCGGGTTTCTTTTTCTCGCTGAGTTCTTCAGCCCAAACGCTGACGGCGAAAGCCCAAAAGGCAACCGATATCAGGCCGGCAACAAAAAGCGACTTTTTCAGCAAATGATGGGACACGGCCACACCTCTTTCATGTTAGAGCTTCCCTTTTGTGGAAAGAACGCCTTCGATCCGTTGATTGAAACTTACCGCCTCCCGGAAAGCACGGGCGAACGCTTTGAATACGGCCTCGATAATGTGGTGGCTGTTGCCTCCATACATGAGGTTGATGTGCAGCGTGATGCCGCTCTGATCCGTAAAGGCCTTGAAAAACTCCTTGACCAGTGCGGGATCAAAACCGCCGATTTTCCGACGGTCGTTTTTCACGTTGTAAATCAGATAGGGTCTACCGGAAATATCCATATCCACGCGGCACAGCGTCTCGTCCATCGGCACACAAGCGGAGCCGTAGCGGTTGATACCTGCCTTTTTTCCCAACGCCTGCGCGACGGCCTTGCCCAGACAGATACCCAAATCCTCCACCAGATGATGATCGTCAATATGCGTGTCGCCTTTGCTTTTCACAACCAATTTCAACAGAGCATGACGGGCGAACAACTCCAGCATGTGATTGAAAAAAGGAATGGTCGTGTCGACGCTGCTGCCGGATGTCTTGTCCAAATCAATTTCCAGCCGGATGTTTGTTTCCGTCGTTTCACGGACGACTTTTGCTTTCCTGGACATGAAAGATCCCCTTAAATGACCTTGTTTAGAGGATATTCAATAATACCCTGGGCTCCAGCTTCCAAGAGTTGAGGAATCAAATCGCGCATAATTTTGGCATCCACGATAGATTCCACGGCAAACCATTTGTCCGACGACAAACTTGAAATCGTGGGAGATTTCAGCGAAGGAAGCAGTTTCATCACGCCTTCCAGGTTTTCTTTGGAAACATTGAGCTTCAGACCAACCTTGCCCATCGCCTGCAGCGAACCGGTCAGCATGGTGCTGATTTGCTGGATTTTTTTCCGTTTCCAGGAATTTTTCCAGGCGGCATGGCTGGCAATGAGCTGCGTATTGGTCTTCATCAGTTCATGAATGATTTTCAACTTGTTGGCTTTTATCGTTGACCCGGTTTCCGTCACCTCTACAACGGCGTCCACCAGGCCTTCAACCACCTTGGCTTCCGTCGCTCCCCAGGAAAATTCGACATGCACGTTGATTTTCCGTTCGGCAAAATATTTTTTCGTGAAGTTCACCAGCTCCGTCGATATCTTTTTGCCCTCCATGTCATGAATGGATTTGTATGGCGAATCTTCCCTGACCACCAACACCCACCGCGCTTGCTGCGTGGACACTTTGGAATAAATCAAATCCTGAACAACCACCACGTCTGATTCATTTTCCATAATCCAATCGATTCCGGTGAGGCCCAAATCGAGAGTTCCATCTTCCACATAACGCGACATTTCCTGCGCGCGCACCAGCCGACAGGCTATTTCCGCATCGTCAATATCCGGAAAGTAGCTCCGGGCGTCGCTGGTAATGCGCCAGCCGGCTTTCTTAAACAAATCAATCGTGTTGGTTTCCAAGCTTCCCTTGGGAATTCCCAGCTTTAAAACTTTCATTTATAAACATCCTCTGGATTAAAAATCTTTTCACCGCTAATCACAAAAGTATCCCCTTCCAGCTTCCGGTAGAAACAGGAACGATAGCCCGTATGGCAGGCGGCCTCCCCGATCTGTTTGACCTGCAGGAGAATCGTGTCCTCATCACAGTCAATAAAAATCGCTTTGACGATCTGAACATTGCCCGAAGATTCGCCCTTCAACCATAGCTTCTGCCGCGATCTGCTCCAATAGGTGGCCTTTCCTGTTTTCAGCGTGGCCTCCCATGATTCACGGTTCATGTAAGCCATCATCAGAACTTCTTTTGTTTCAGCATCTTGGACAATGGCAGGAATCAATCCGTCCCCTTTGGCAAAATTTGGCACTAACATTTTTTCCCCATAAATTTACTGTTTTTGAAATTTAATTTATCAACAGCTTTAAATCAAGAAATATTTTCATGCAATCCGTAACATATTGGGTATTGTCGCCCAGAGATATTTATGCTAAAAAATGCGGAAATTTAAGAAATTCTTCCCGGGAGGTGTCCACATGTCCTTGCTTATCGGAGGAATAATTTCCGCCATTTTCGGATTGGTCAGCCTGATCTTCTTCTGGCCGGATTTTATGACCATTTTAAAAGGTTCCCTCCCTTTGTTCCTGCTGCTGGGCGGAGCTTTGGCCGTCTATGTGGGTCTTGACGAAATGCAGGAAAAAAACCGCGAGGAACGGCGCCGTCAGGAAGAAAAGCTTGAAAAAGCCCGAGAAGAACTTGAACAAGTCAAAGCCCAAGCGGAAAAATATAAGGAGGAATTAGATAAACTCAAGGATACAAGACCGCAATAATGTGTCAGAGAAATACTTCCGTTGAATCATGATCCCTCTTGTTTGATTTTCAATTTTCTTCCCTCCGTTTTTTTCCGCAATCTTACAAGAAAAGAGTCAGAGGCTGATTTGAAGCAGCGCCTCCGCATGGACAAAGTCTTTTCGAAAGCTTTGCGTTCGACACCGGACGATTATCATTACTTGATTTTGCTGATATCGCCCTCCTTGCCGATGACCACCAGGACTTCGCCGTCCTTCACGACAAAACCGGCGCGCGGCACCATGTGCACCTTGTCGGAAATGACATCACGAACGGCGATGACTTCAATGTTATATTTGTTCCTCAACTGCAATTCAGCCAGTGTTTTACCCAAAAAACTGTTGGGCGGTGCCATTTCAAAAATCATATAATCATCCGAAAGGGGGATGTAATCCATCACATTGGGGGAAACGAGGCTTCTGGCCAGCTTCTTTGCGATGTCCATTTCGGGAATGATGACATCGGTGGCGCCCACCTTTTCAAGAATCATTTTGTGCTCCTCGTTCGGCGCTTTGACAATGATATTCTTTACCTTCATCTGCTTCAGGTGCAGCGTGATGATGGTCGCGGCAGCCAAATCTTCTCCAAAAGAGATAATGGCGATGTCGTCCTCTCCTATGCCGATTTCAGCCATCAATTCCTGGTCCGTGCCGTCGGCCAGGACGGCTTTGGTGCAGTAATCCCGTATTTTCTGGACAATCTCCTTGTTCTTGTCGATGGCCACGACTTCAAAGCCGTTCTCAAAAAGCGTCCGGGCGATATGATAACCGAATATGCCCAAGCCAATCACAACCGCTCTTCTCATTTACCCCTCCTTCCGGTCATCCGACCATAACCGATTCTTCGGCATAAGTCACTCTTCTTTTCCTTGACGAATACCACGCAAACGCCATTGTCAGCGGTCCGACGCGGCCGATGAACATCATCAAGATAATGGCGTATTTTTGAACGTCATTGAGTTTTTGCGTTGCGCCCATGGAAAGGCCGACCGTGCCGAAGGCGGAAAATGTCTCAAACACATATTCGATAAATTCATGACGCAGAGCAAACGGCATGCCGCTGGAATCGCTGAAAAACAATAGCAGCGCCGTTACAAGGCCGATGAGGACGGCGGCGGAAAAAATAATAGAAATTGTCCGCTCCACAAGCTCCCGGGGAATGGTCCTGTTGGCGACGTTGACATTTTCATTGCCCCGAATGCGGTTGACGACCAACAGCAGAAGCAGCGCAAAGCTCGTTGTCTTGACGCCGCCGCCCGCAGAACCCGGCGAAGCGCCGATAAACATCAACATCAGCATGATCAAAATGGTGGAATTGGTCAGCATTCTGATGTCCACCGTATTAAATCCGGCCGTCCGCGCGGTCACCGACTGGAAAAACGAGGTCAGCAGTGCCGTCTTGAGGGAAGCGCCCTGCAAAACATTATCCGCCTCCAGCAGATAAAATAAAACTGCTCCGCCGAAAATCAACACCCCTGTCGTAATCAAAACGATTTTGGTATGCAGCGATAGTTTGTTTCTGCGGTCGCGCAGCCGAGCGACAACCTCCTGCTGAACCAAAAAACCAATGCCTCCCAAGATAATTAAAAGAGCAATGATCAAATTCACCACGACATCTTCCTGATATCGCGTCAGGCTGTCGGAAAAAAGGGAATAACCGCAGTTATTGAACGCGGAAACGGCGTGATAGACGGCATGGTACAAGGCCTGACCCAACGAAAATTCCCGGGCAAAACGGAAAAACAAAAGCAGGGCGCCGGCACTTTCTATGATGAGCGTGTAGAGCAGCACCTTCTTGATAATCAGATTAAAGTCTTTTTTGGGAGAATACATAAACAGCGATTGCGTGACTTCCCGTCCCTTGAACGAGATGCCGCGTCCCATCAAGGCAAACAGAATGATGGAAAACGTGATGATGCCCAGTCCGCCGATCTGAAAAAGAAGCATCGTGACCACTTGCCCGAAGAGAGACAGATCGCTTCCGATATCGAGCACCGTCAGACCGGTCACACAAACCGCGGATGTGGCGGTAAACAACGCATCGATAAAACGCAAAGGGGTCTGACGGAAGGCGTAAGGCAGCGACAAAAGCACCGTCCCCAGCAAAATCGCCGCGGCAAAGCTCAACACGAAGATTCTCGCGGGTGTCAGATGGCGCGACAAAAAGGTCCGGATCAACAAATACAGCTTCATGGCTCTACCTTTCAATTAAAAAAGCCGAACAATTTAATCCTGAACGTTCCTTGCCCTGCGGACAATCATCCCCCAAATCATCAAAACAGCGCCGGTGGTGATGGCGGTATCGGCAACATTGAAAGCCGGCCAGTGCCAGGTGTGAATGTAAAAATCCAGAAAATCAACAACCGCGCCGAAACGCACGCGGTCCACAAGATTTCCGACGGCCCCTGAAAAAATCAGCGTCATGCAGACAACATTCAAGGTGTTGTCCGCTTGGCTTTTTACAATATAGAAAAGGATCATCAAAATAACCGTAGCCGTTATCCCGACAAAGAAAAACAAACGGAAGGTTTCTGACGCCCTGGCCAGAAAGCCGAAAGCCGCGCCCGGATTCAACACGTAAACAAGATTGAAAAACCCGCTGATGACCGGATACGATTCATGAAGGAAAAACCTCGACACCACGGCCGATTTCGTTATCTGGTCCACAGCGACGACAACCGCCGCGCCAATGACCAATATCAAAATATTTTTTCTCAAAGACAACTCCCCATCACGGCCGAAACACCGGCCACTTTCTCGGTAGGACGCGGCGCCCGCTCACAGATTCTGCAGACAGCGCGCGCAAATCATCGGATGCGTCTTGTCCTTTCCGACGGATTCCTCGTAAATCCAGCAACGCTCGCATTTTACGCCGCGCGCCTTCTCCACGCCGACGATCAGTCCCTTGACGGTTTCACTGGCATAGGGCTTTTGGATCTCCGCCTCCTCAACCATCTGCAGCTGGGAAACAATCAGCAGGGCCCGCAGGTCTTCCTGATGCGCCGCCAGCAGGTCGCGCACGGCCTGCGGCGCGGCGATGGCGATCCGGGCATCCAGCGAATGGCCGATCACTTTTTCTTTTCGCGCCTGCTCAATGGCCTTGGCGATTTCGCTTTTGATGTCGATCATGGTTTTCCAGCGTTCTCCCAGCCGGACATCGAAATATTTCTCATTGAACTTCGGGAACTGGGCCAGATGAACGCTTTCCTCCTTCCCCTGCCATGACGGCATGGAAAGCCACACCTCTTCGGCGGTGAAAGTCAGAATCGGCGCCAGCAGTCTGGTCATCGCGTCCAGAATGATGAACATGGCGTTCTGGCCGGAGCGGCGCACGGTGGATGCCGCACGGTTGGTGTAGAGCCGGTCTTTCGAAACATCCAGATAAAGCGCGCTCAAATCCACCGTGCAGAAATTATACAGCGTATAAAAAACAACGTGGAATTGATGGCGCTCATAAGCTTCCGTGACGCGTTTAACCACTTCCTGCAGGCGGTGCAGGGCCCATCGGTCCATCTCTGTCATCTGTTCGTAAGGCACGCTGTCCTTATCGACATCGAAATCGTAGAGATTGCCCAGAATAAAACGGCTGGTATTGCGGATGCGGCGGTACGCTTCCGTGAGTCGTTTGAGAATTTCATCGGAAATGCGGATATCGTCGGTGTAGTCTTCCGCCGCCACCCAAAGCCGCAGAATCTCCGCGCCGTACTGGGAGATCGCCTCCTCCGCTCCGATGACGTTGCCCACCGACTTGGACATTTTTTTGCCCTCGCCGTCCACGACAAAGCCGTGCGTCAGAACACTCTTATACGGGGCGCGCCCCCTTGTGCCCACCGATTCCAGAAGCGAGGAATGGAACCATCCGCGGTGCTGGTCGGAACCTTCCAGATACATATCGCAGGGCCAGCTCAAATCCGGCCTCTTTTCCAGGACCGCCGCGTGGCTCACTCCCGAGTCAAACCACACATCCAGGATATTCAGCTCCTTGGTAAATTCCGTCGAGCGGCAGTGCGGACAGGTCGTATGTTTGGGCAACAGGTCTTTCGATTCCTTTTCGAACCAGACATCCGCGCCTCCCTTTTCAACCAGGTCGACGACATGATCGAGGATTTCCTGGGTCAGCACCTCGTTTTTGCATTTGGCGCAGTAAAACACCGTGATGGGAACGCCCCAGAGCCGCTGGCGGGAAATGCACCAGTCGGGACGGTTTTCCACCATGCCGTAAATGCGATCGCGTCCCCACGAGGGGATCCACGTCACCTCGTTGATGCAGGCCAGCGCCTTTTTGCGCAGATCGTTTTTCTCCATCGAGATGAACCACTGCTCTGTGGAACGGAAAATAATCGGCTGCTTGCAGCGCCAGCAGTGCGGATAGGAATGCTGCATCGGCACGTGCCCCAGAAGCGCCCCCACTTCATCGAGTTTCTTGATGACGTTGTCATTGGCGTCGAAAACAAACTGTCCGGCGAAATGTTCGACATCTTCGGTAAATTTTCCCGCCTCGTCCACCGGCGCGTAATTATCCAGGCCGTATTCCAGGCCGATTTCATAGTCCTCCTGCCCGTGACCCGGCGCGATATGCACGGCGCCGGTTCCCGCGTCCAGCGTCACAAACGGCGCCAGAATCAAAACGCTGTGCCGGTTGACCAGCGGATGCAGGCATTTCTGACCTTCCAGCACTTCGCCCTTGAATTCATCGAGAATCTCATAGGGCTTGCCGCGATGGCCGAACGCCTCCAGGCAATAATCCAGCATCTCTTTGGCGACAATCAGCACTTCGTCACTGATTTTTACAGCAACATAAATGAAATCATCCTTGACCGCGATGGCCAGGTTGGCGGGAATCGTCCAGGGGGTCGTTGTCCAGATCACCATCGAAACGCTTTGTCCCGCCAGTTTCGGCAGAATCTGCGCGATATCGGACACAAATTTGAACTTCACGTAAATGGACGGGGTGGAATGATCCGCGTACTCCACCTCGGCCTCCGCCAGCGCTGTTTTGCAGGACGCGCACCAGTAAACGGGTTTTTTCCCCTTGTAGACGCTTCCCTTCAGATAAAGCTTGCCGAATTCGGCGACGGTGGCCGCCTCATACTCATAGGACATGGTCAGGTAGGGATTTTCCCATTCGCCGAATACGCCCAGCC
>Ga0116190_1000710_pt1 | contig 31962 bp, 28 predicted proteins | sample AD_JPNTR4_MetaG_FD_89808 | JGI IMG/M metagenome (GOLD analysis project Ga0116190, IMG submission 89808) | Active sludge microbial communities of municipal wastewater-treating anaerobic digesters from Japan - AD_JPNTR4_MetaG | ecosystem: Engineered > Bioreactor > Anaerobic > Digestate | place...
GATGATTATACCATAGTAAAACAGATACAAATGAGAAATAATCAAAAGATAACACTTAAGAAATTATCACAAGATAATCACACAATTGTAATTTTTTTAGATATTTTCCCTTGTCATTTTGTCGCAAATAGTGTATAATATATATACAAATGGGATAGTTATGGGTTCGACAGACTAAAGCAAAGAGAGATTGCATGTTATGGTAGCGCATATAAAAACGCCGAGGTTTTAATTAACCGCAAACAATCAACAATCTTTAAGTTTCGCTTTCTAAAATAGATTAGTAAGCAAACTCACTCCATCTAGTCTTTGTCTGTGAGATTAGAATGGGGGACGAAAGCAGACTCGGATGTAAGAGAAACGCTTCGGCTCTTATGTCGACAACAGAGGCTAGTTTAATAAAGGTTTTGCTTGTTCCCCTTTATTAAATTAAACCAATGAATAAGATAAACATGTAGAAGTCGATCGGCGGTTTAGTTTGGACAGGGGTTCGAGTCCCCTCTATTCCACCAAATGGAATCAATAGGCTTGAACAAGTTGAAGTATCAAGCCTTTTTTGTTGCCCAAAAGAGGAAAAAACTTCTATCTGCACGAAATTTGGTAACTAATACTAGGTTATAAAATAGTTTTTATAGTTATTTTCTACACAATGGAACCCAAAGAATTAAATAATGAAAAGAAGAAGCAAAAAAACACCTTCTATTTAATTTTTTTTCATTTTAACTTTGTTACTGCGGGCATAACAAAATATTGATGTAACATCTTAGGAAACCAAATATAATTATTATTCGATTGACGCGAGTTTTGCCATTTTTGAAAACTATGATATTTTCGCTTCTATGTTAATTGAAAATAATAAAGATTTTGAAAATATGGATGGTTTTGAAAATCGGAACCAAATTACCGAAAAATTTGATTTAAAGTCATTGGTTTGATTTAAACTTTTTAAAAAATATATATTTAACTAAGAACTAAAACGGAAACCGCCCCTGGCTTAGGATATTTAATGTGAGTTTATTGTAGGTATAAATAAAAAGAATAATAAAATCATATAATATTTTAGCCGCTATAGTCGTATTTGTTGACTTTTTTGGGATTTTTATCAAAATCTATTGACACAACAATAAATTCATTATATAATTTTCATGGTATCAATTGATACCATGGAAGCAGTTGTATTGAACCAGGAATCTAAGAGAATAGAATCTGAAGCAGATATCCAAGCGTACTTAGATAAACTCTGTTATGCATTGAATAATAATGCAATAATTACCTTTCAACAAAAGAGGGGTTCTGATTCAAAAAAAAATTTTAGGGTTACCAATATATACACAATAGGAGAGTTATTTCCAAATGATAATCCGGTAGAGGCTTTAAGAAATGAATTGAAAAAATTAACTGTACAAGAGTATATAGAAACCGTTAAGGATAATAGGTTTCTCAATAAACAGGAAATGAGAGTTTTTGGGCGGCAGTATCCAGGATTTGGAGACGTATATATAAAAATTAGAGTAGAATTGGTCAATGCTCAAATATTTGGAAATCATACTATTTTTGAAATGTCGTTTCATTTTGCAGAGCATAAGTTTAAAAAGGAAGATTTTCCATTTCGTAAGGGATAAGGGGAGGAGCAAAATGGATATTGTGAAAAAAGAGAAGATTTTATGTGTGTCGTGTATGGAAGAACATGAGGTTCCGATGGTAAAGGTCCGTGAAACAAATGTGTTTAAAGATATGGAAGTAGAATATGAAGCTACATATTTTTATTGCGAAAATAGTGACGAGTATTATGCCGATGAAGAAATGATTTCATCAAATGATATTGCGATGAAAAATGCCTACCGCGCTAAGGTAGGTTTATTAACATCGCATGAGATAGTTGATATTAGGAAAAAATATGGAATTTCCCAATCTGATCTTGCAACACTTCTTGGTTGGGGTGCAAAAACGATAACTAGATACGAAAGTCATCAAGTACAAGATGTAGCACACGATACCGTCTTGCGAAAGATAAATGAGGATCCTGAGTGGTATTTAGAATTGCTAAAAAGAAACAAAGATGATTTTACTGAAAGATCTTACCAAAAATATTATGAATCTGCTAAGGAAAAGTATGCAGATACAAAAGACGAGTATTTGAGAAAATCAATCAATTCCCAATATGTAAAATACAAAAATCTCCACGACTGTAACGGAAACAGGGAATTGAATTTGGAAAAAGTGGTTGATGCAATTAATTATTTTGCAAATTCGCCAAAAGTAACATTTTTATATGCAGTCAAACTTATGAAGTTGCTTTGGTATTCGGATGCATTATCATATAAAAGAAACGGTCACTCAATAACGGGATTGGTTTATAAGGCTCTTCCGATGGGAGCCGTTCCTTTGTGCTATGATTTGATTATAGACTTAAAAGGCATTAAATATGAGTTGGTGGATTTCGGTGATAATTTTGGATATCACTTTATTCCTTCAACAGACAAATCTTTTCCTAATCTAACGGAAGAAGAAAAAGGTATACTAGATGAAATAATCATTAAATTTGGAAATAAAACTAAAAATGATATGGTAAGATTAATGCATAAAGAAGTTGCATATATTGAAACTGCACCTAATGACGTTATTCAATTTAAATATACAATTGATTTAAGCTTGGATTAAAAATTTAATTCTTAATAGTTAAAAACTCCAGAACAGGTTAACCGAACTGGAGTTTTTTACATAATTGCTATACAAATTGTAAAAAAGATTATTTGTTTTTCTATATAGTGGGTTTAGAAATAATAATCCAATCCGTCATGATGGTTTTTTATTGAAATTTTAAGCAATCTTATAAAACATGATATAATAAAAACGGAGCCACAACCGGATTTGGTTATTTACATGTATAATAACCAAATCAGAGATTTCTGAAGCTGATATAACTTCAATAAAAGTATATCTTATTTAAAAAGAGGTTAAGAAATCTTTTAACCAAATTATATATGAATTAAAAACGATGATTCATAAAAGAGGATAAAAAGATGCCTTCACCGGATAAATTCAAAGAAACGCTTGAAAATTATCAAGTTAATCAGGAAATCGTCGAGGAAATTTATACCGGTTTCGGGAACCTGAAATCAAGGACCGACATGAAAACCAAAGCAGCCTTTTTCAAGCAGGCTCTTGAAATAATGAACACCAAACTTTCCAAAGAAAAGGTGAAAGAAATCCTGGAAGCAAATGCCTGCTGCAAAAGCGGTCAAATTGAACCGTTTTTCCATTAAAAACAGAAATAATTCTATTGTTTCATTAATAACCAAATACTTAGTTGGTTCTTATTTGCGATGGTAGGCAAAAGAATTCCGTGATATGAAATAATTGCGATTAAGGGGGGGAGGTAAAACCATATCAGGATATAAATATAAAGGGATAACAAGTAAAGAGTATTAATTTAAAGTTCTTGATTATCTAGAAGAATTGAAAATAAGATATTGGGTCGATTGCGATTGGGGAGTCGTTATTCTGACCGGAAAACAAAACAGAGATCATCGTGATATTGATTTTGATGCCGAATACGAGGAAGTCCTATTAAAAGAGTTGATTGGAAAAGGTTATAAAATCACCACCGATTAGAGTCCTTCCCGGATTGAACTTTACAATCCCTAACTCGGTTATTTGGAAATTTATACCTTGCAGATGAACGAGGAGGGAAGCGCCGTATTGTATCATCGAGAAAATAATCCGCTTTGCGAAAGCTTATATAAGGATAATCAAAGAAGTATACCAATACGAAAGGGTATATTTATGTTCAATATGTGACGGACCGAACAACCTTTACCATATTCAGCTGATTCCGAGATATTCAAATGAAAAAAGAGGTTCAACGAATTCCGTTAAAACCAGAAAAAATTATTTTTATTAGGAAGACAAGTTAACTTGTTAAGAAAAGGAATCTTGGAATATTTCAAAAAGAGAATTTGTTTGCATCCATAAAATTATGATATTAAATGGTTCAAGGTCTTAATGATTACTTAATACTTTGAAAAATAATTCTAATATGTTAATATAAAACAGGAATCGTTTTGTGGTTATTTTTTTAAGAGTTAAAAAACCACATGACCTGAACACTTCATTTTATTTTTCTGGAGAATACATATGAAATTGATTAAAGATGCCAACCGTAAAGTAAAAGAATATATATATCGCGATAATGTGCAAGCCGCATACAATGATACGGTGGAGAAAGTCAAGAAAGGTTATAAACATTCTTTTGCGTTAAGCATGCAGGTGCTTATCACAAAGGTTAGTTTTATTATCGAAGAGGTTGTCATTTCCCCCAAAAAGAAAGGGGAAGACACTTGTTTTGTCGGAATGGCATACCTATGCCAAAAGATATTAAAAGACGAATCGTTGTTCAGGGATTTGATATCAACAGGAATCAACTATTCCGGAAACGATGTAAAACACGGTTTGGAGGATATTGATATTGATATCAATAATTGCCTGATACAATACAATCGTCTAATCAGAGCATTGGTTGCAAAATTAAAATTACCATCACTGACTGCTCTGGAAATAAGGGCGAGATCCAGACAAAAAGAAAGAAACAAAAAAACCTTAAGAAAAAATGGGAAAATTATCCCAAAGGACAAGCCTTATGTTTCCTCTTCCAACTTTACGGTAAGAGACGGAAACAGAATGCTCAGTGTAAGTATTTTGCCTGGAGACGGAGTTGTATTTCGGGGAGGCTTTTTTAGACCGAAAAAGAGTTATATTAATTTCAATCTCTCGGTTAAATATCAGAGAGACGGAAGAGTAAAAAGGATCATTGCAACGATTCCAATGAAACCATCGGGAGAAAAGCAAATTTTATTAAAAAACGAAATCAATAATTTCGAACTGGAAACAGACAAATTCTTTTTTCCGAATATAAGGATTACTGTTGTTGCAGAAATAAAGTTGGGTTTGTTTAAAACCAAAACACTGAAATGTTGGGTTTCTAAGAACTTTCAGTAATGTGATTAAATGAATTGATATTCAACAGTTTATTGCGAGGTTACAATGAAAATAGAAGATTTAGCAAAAATCCAAAATCCCGACGGGGGATTCGGTCGATTCCATAGCATGAGTTCCGATAGTTCTATTACAACCGAAAAGGCATTGCGTCGCTTTTGGTTCTTAAACCTTAATAAAAATCACCCCATAGTCTCTAAAAGCCTGGAATATGTCAGGAAGTGCTTGTATAAAGAAATCGTTATTCCCGATAGAAGAGAAAAAGTCATTAATTGGGATGTGTTTGAAGAATTGATGTTTTCCAGCTGGTTGAATTTATTTGAGGTTGAAGATGAAAAAGTTGTTTCAATACAATTAAAATGGAAAAGTGTAATCGAAAAATCTATTATTGATGATAAGTTTGATTACACGGAATATAAAAAACAATATCGATTAATGTTTGGTAATAAAGGTTTAAGAGAAATATCACCATCCAGTTTTTATATGGTTTGTTTGTTAAAAAATATCCTAATCCCTTCAGCAAAAAAAGCTTACTTTCAATACCTTATGGAAAAGGGTATATATTATATTTATGATAAAAACTTATATGATCTGCCAAAAGAATTCGATTCTAAAAACACAATCAGTTATTTGATTGCGATTAAAATGGTTGCGGATTATGCAGGAGAAAATGAATTGGCTTTTGTAAAGAATTGGCTTTATAAAAATAGAAATAGAAACAATGAATGGGAGATGAAAAATATTAAACCAGATGGAATAGTATTCCCATTAAGTGAGAATTGGAGAACAAATGAAAATAAAAAAAATGATATAGATAGATTTGTCAAAGAGGTTTTCATTTATTTAAATAAGAATATGATACGTAAAAATGTAAAGTAATGATTCGTTTGGATGTTTTACATACCACAAAGTTTGTTTTTGTGGCATTATTTCTTTTCACCTTTTATTGAATTAAATGAAAATCAAAATTAACAGACGGGATTTTATTGATAATAAGTTTAGACAGTTTGAGTCTTTTTAATAAATTAAGAACAAAATTAAGAACATAGGTTTTATCGATGTTAGGAGGTCTTTTTGTTGATTTATAGGAAATGATTTCTTATTACCTAGTTTTTAAAGTGATGTAGTAGTCTGAATATATCAAATTACCATCCTAAAACATTACCTATTAATTAAAAGATTTGAAATAAGTTCAATTTCTAAGAGAAAATGTTGATAACATAGACAGAATTGAAAAAAAGTGTTAAAATTTAGAAAAAAATCAGGTTTTTCTGAAAAATATTTAGTCTAATATAAAAAACTGCAAAAAATTTTAATGCTATGATTGTTTTATTGGTGATAAACTATCTCTTTTTATTAACAAATTGCGAAGAAATAAAATTAAAATTTTCAAAAGAGAATAGAACACTAGCTTTTATGTTTGAAATTATACTTTGGTTTTCGAAGGAAATATTTAAAAATCATGAGTTAATTTGATATAACTAAAACTGTTACTATATTGCGAGGTTGGATTATGATTGTATATTCTGATTCAAAAAGAGGTTTTATCGATGATGTCATCAATAATAAAATTGCAGATAAAATTCGAGATAAATTCATTAAGAGCGGAACGTATTTAAATTTTGATTCTCAATTTTCAGCGTGGACAAACTCGATGCATTTTATGCGTAATGTTCTGGATGGAGATGCTTTTTCTGATGATACATTAATTGCTATAGAATATCAAATTCCTCGAACATCAAAACGAGTAGATTTTATTATTTGTGGTTCAAATGAAAATAATCAAGATAATATTGTAGTAATAGAACTAAAGCAATAGACAAAATTAGAAAAAGTAGATGATGAAAGTAAACACACAGTAAAAACCTTTACTGGTAGAGCAAACCGTTATGTGTCCCACCCTTCATATCAAGCATATTCTTACTCAATGCATATAAAAGATGCGTCAATGGTCATTCAAGAAGAAAACATAAATGTTATACCAACTGCTTATCTACATAATTTTGAAAGAAGTTATTATCAAGTGATAACTGATCCTATATATCAAACATGGCTTGATGAAGCTCCAGTTTTTATTAAAGACGAAATGCACAAATTAAAGACTTTTTTAACTAAGTATGTTTGCAAGAAACCAAATGATTCCAAACTTTTATATAAAATTGAAAACGGATCAATACGCCCTTCAAAAGCCCTTCAAGATGCAATAAAATCTGTTCTTTCCGGCAAAAAAGAATTTATACTATTAGACGATCAAGTTGTTGCATATGACTGTTGTTTATCTAATATGGCAAAGTGTCTACAAGACGGAAAAACGCGGACAATAATAATTCAAGGTGGACCAGGAACTGGAAAATCAGTATTAGCAATAAACCTGCTTAAAGAATTGATAGACAGAGGTCTATTTGCATGTTATGTAACTAAGAATAGTGCTCCAAGAGAAGCTTTTTTAAGGTTGCTTGGAAAAGACAATCTTAAATTAGGTGTTAAGATTAAATCACTCTTTAGGTCTCCATTCAATTTGAGCCAATCACCTCCAAATGCCTACAAATGTTTGATTGTCGACGAGGCTCATCGTTTAGTTAGAAGAATGTATGGTGATTGGAGTGGAGAAAACCAAGTTAGGGAATGTATTAATGCAAGTTTATTGTCGATTTTCTTAATTGATGAAGATCAAAGAATTACAACAAAAGATATTGGATCAATAGAAGATATAAAAAAACACGCACGCGAATTAAATAGCACAGTAATTATGGGTGAGAATTTAATTTTAAAATCTCAATTTCGCTGCAACGGAAGCGATGCTTATATTCAATTGATAAATAAAATGCTCCAAATAGATGAGTATGTAGATATAGATTTAAGCAAATTAGAATATGACATTAAAGTTTTTGATAATCCGATTGAGATGAAGAATGAACTCAGAAAAATAAATGAATCAGATAAGAATTATAATAAAGCAAGAATGGTGCTGGATATTGTTACGATTGGAATTTAAAAAACAAGAGAGGAATTTGGGATATAGTAATTGGTGACTTTAAAGCCCAATGGAACTTAGAAAATGATAAGATTTGGGCAATTAATCCTGACTCATTTGATCAAGTCGGTTGTATTCATACAGCACAAGGACTGGAGTTTGATTATGTTGGTGTTATTATCGGTAAAGATCTATCATTCAAGGATGGAAAAGTTGTAACAAATAAAAATGAAATATCTATGGATGATAAATCTTCAGGAATAAGAACAGCAGAAGACAGTCTTGCTAAGAAACTGATTTTAAATACATATAAAACTTTGTTAACAAGAGGACAAAAAGGTTGTTTTATCTATTGTGAAGACAGTAACTTAAGATCATATTTTAAAAAGTTAATTAAACAATAAATCGGAGGAGATTAGTATAAAAGACATTATTAATGAATTAATCAAATTCAGAGATGAAATAAATTGGAAACAATTTCATACTCCCGAAAATCTGGCAAAATCAATTGTTTTGGAATCCGCTGAATTGCTCCAAAATTTTCAATGGGGAAATGATAAAACAGATAAAGATAATATAAAAGAAGAATTAGCAGATGTTATGACATATTGCCTATATTTGTGTGAATATTATGATTTTGATGTTAAAGTAATTATACTTGATAAAATAAATAAGAATAGAAAAAAATATCCTATTGAAAAGTCATTGGGAAATCGGACAAATATAATAAACTTTAGCAAATTAAGCTAATATAAAAGTAAACTCATAATATACGACGTCTTGAATTAGGCGTCGTTTTTGGTATACTATACCCGAGGTGAAAATGATGGATTTGAAGAAAAATGAACACTGGAATCAGGTTGTTGATGATTTTTTGTTATCTAGATTAATTCAGGTATAATACGCACGGCAAAACGGAAACAGTTTATAAACAGATTGTTGGTTATGTACCTAAGGCTATTGGTCGAGAACAAGGCAACCTTCTTTTCACATATAATTAGAAGCAATCCTCTTAATAAACTTTTCTATTTAAAAAATTTTAAAAACTATACATTATTGTTTTCAAACAGTTTATGTCAACCACAAGTTGACGATGAATTTTAATTTTAATTTGCAAATTGAATAATATTAGACTATAATGTAATCGAATTCAAGATTAATTAAATCCAAGGAGGATTAAAGATATATGAGAAACATTGGTGATGTAATCAAAAGGGCTAGGATGGATTGTGGGATGACGCAGGAACAATTAGGGGAGAAGCTGTTTGTCACCAAGCAAGCCGTATCCAAATGGGAGACGGGCAAAGCTTATCCCGACATTTCCATTTTAGAAAAAATAAGCAAGGAGTTGAAAATCGATATAGCTGATCTTTTGACAAGTAATCTGGATTCAACAGTCAGAAAAAGAAAAACCGTAAAATTATTGTTAATTATTGTGCCGATATTGCTAGTGATAATTACGTCCGGAATAATTGTAAGTTATGCAATTAAAGAAAAACAAAAATGGATTCCCCTTGTTCAAGGGAGTTCCGTTTATCAAATGCCTTTTGAAGAATTAAAAACCGAGTTTGAGTATTATATATATGATAATTTTAAGGATTTTAAAAAAAGCGACTCTGCCAAATACCATTTCATTAATGCCAAAGCCTCCAAGGATGAAAGATACACCAGGAAATTTTTTAAAGAAAACAATTTAATGTTGGTTAAATTCAATAACGCAAAAGGGATTGATTATTACATTACCGAAGCAGATGTAACGGATGAAGCAATCAATTTGACCGTTCACGGTTTAAAGGATGAAAGAGATTCCGTAAACTCAACCTATTGGTTGTGTTTTGAATCAAAGAAAGAATTAAAAGGAAAAACCGTAAACTTTCAAGAGAAGATCTTCAGCAGAACCGAATGCAATCAGTTAAAATATCTTGATGCACAATCCGGTGCTTTTGCAACATTTCCTAACAGAAACCCTTTGGAAGTATATTATGTTACCGGTTTTTCGGGGGTGAGGGAATATACAGATTTGGATGAAGGTTTGTATGATTACGATATCATAACCAGATACCTTAATACTTTTGATAAAGCTTATTTTGATGAAAAAGACTTAATCATAATGCGAATAAAACAACTTGATGCCAGAGCCCTTCCGGTCTTTTGCGATACCAATGCCACAATTGAGAATGGCAAATTAACCATTACGCAATACGGGAAAGATGCTTATGGTTTAACATTCGATAAGTTGCCGGAAGAAATCAATTATTTGGTTGTTTTAATTGTGGATAAAAATACGCAAATCGATTCCATCGACTATTATTTTATCAACGAAGTTTCGTTTGATCTTCCGAGACGAAATGATGTTTTCTTTTCCTACGATATCAAAAAATACACACAAATAACGACTGGGCTTTATCAGATAAAGTAACAAAGATAAATTGGATTGCAAAGCAAAAGCAGACTGCAAAAAACAGCCTGCTTTTTTTATTGTTTATTTATTTTTTGTTTTCTCTTTGCTTTTTCCTGGATTTGATTGCAAATGAAAAGAGATACGCCAACATAACCATGCATAAAGATAAGATGATGATCCAAAAGATAACACCCATTTCATTTTTTTCCCACAGCCATCCGTTTTTTTCGTAATTCAAAAAGAAGTAAGGGACTATTTCACCGTTGAAGTCGACAGAGAATGCAGAGAGGGTGAGGACAAAGATCAAATAGTATAGCGGCATGGCAAGAGCGATTAGTTGTTTGAGTTTTCCAAATTCGATTTTGTAATCAAATATAAAGAAATCGATAATCGCAAGAACAGGCACAATCAAGTGAACCGAGAAATTGTCAAAAGATAAAAGATAGCTTGCAGGAAGTGTCGGGGCTAGCAAAGTGAAAAACACCAAAAAAGTAATCGTTATCGCAACAGCTATCGCAAACTTGGCAAGAAGCCAGTTGTTGTTGATTACTATCCTTCCCTTAATGTATTCAAGATAATGAAAGTACAAAAAGACCGCAGTAATAAATATCACCAAAAGATTGCTTTGAATAGTATAATATAAAAACGACTTAAAACTAATCATGAACTGACCTTGGTATATGGTTGCGAAAATGCCGGTAATACCAAAGAGGATAATCAGCGATTTGATGACTAGGCTTAAGTAAAATTGTTTCTTCAGTTCTTTTTCCATTGCTTATTTCTCCTTTGTCTCAATTATAAACTTTTTTCAGGAAAAAAGCAATCGGCTAAACCAAAAACAAATAATCCTTGTTTTTTTGCTATAGATATGTTAAGATTAAGTGAACAAAGAAAAGGAGGTAGGAAATGGGTTTTTGGAGATTGATGTTTTTAATGGATTTGCTGATACCGCTTTTGATGATTATTTATGGTTATGTTTATTCCCAAAGGGCTCCTAAAAAAATCAATTACTTTTCGGGATACCGAACCAGAAGGTCCATGCAAAACAAAGAAACATGGGATTTCGCCCACCGTTATTTCGGCAGGCTTTCGCTCGTTTTCGGACTTGTTTTGATGCCTTTGACAATTATTGCCGCGCTGACCTTTAGAAACACGGATGTTGAAACAGTAGGAATAATGGGAACTTTACTCATGACCGGGCAAATTGTTTTTCTCATTATCCTGATTATTCCGACCGAAATCGCTTTAAAGAAAAACTTTGATAAGGACGGTAACCGCAGGACCGATAGATAAAAAAATACAGGAATTTTATTGAATCTATGACAAATGGTTTTTTCGTGTGATAACATTATGGTAGTAATTTTAAAAAAGGAGTAAACAATGAAAACTTTGGGAAATATTATTTGGTTTATACTTGTCGGTTTTTGGTCCTGCTTGATTTGGGCTTTTTTGGGAATATTTTGGTGCATAACCATTTTCGGAATTCCGTTTGGGGTTCAATGCTTGAAAATTGCGGGATTTGTGGTCTTTCCGTTCGGAATGAAAATCAAAACCGATTTTGATTCCCATCCGATTGCCAATATTATCTGGTTAATCGTTTTCGGTTGGGAAATTGCCTTGGGGTACGTGATTGCCGGAGTATTACTGTATATAACGATTATCGGAATCCCGTTCGGCAAGCAATGCTTCAAATTGGCTTCAATGTCGCTTTTGCCTTTTGGCGCAACCTATTCCAAAACCAAAAGGAAATAACGTTGAAATTCGAATTTTGTAAAACAACTCGGTTAGATATATGAGTGAGGTTACCCATGAGCATATCAAAAGAAAGCATGATGTTTATCATCTATACCCACGATCAGGATAAGTGCAAAAACTTTTACGAAAAATTACTTGAAAGTAAACCAATTCTTGATGTACCCGGTATGACCGAGTTTGCTTTGGCCCCAAACGTTTCCTTGGGGATAATGCCCGAAAAAGGCATCAATAGGCTTTTGAAAAATAAAATCCCCGACCCATCAAAGGCAAACGGAATTCCCCGCTGTGAAATCTATTTTTATGTCAATGACCCGGAGAAGTATTTGGAAAGGTTAATCGAAGCCGGAGGAAAAGAGATCTGTCCCGGTAAATCAAGAGACTGGGGAGATTATGTTTCTTACGGAATGGATTTGGACGGAAATATATTGGCATTTGCCAAAAAATTGAGATAAATCCATAGCAATCATAATAGTCTTTATAGAGGGGGTACCCTCTTTTTTTATTTTTCTTATAAAGCTTTAAAATACTAACGGTTTATTAAACCCTATAATGATATAAGGAAAAAGTGTAAAACAGGGAGGAAATCCGATGAAATATGTCTGTTCGAATTTTAAACCGACCGTATTCAACCGAGTGGTTTATTTGGAGAAAAAATTGATTCCTTATTTGTTGAACGAAAGCATTCTAAAAATTTCGATTTAACAAAAAGCCTATGGTGAAAAATAATATAGGTTTTTTTGGTAAATATATATTATAAGGCAATTTATTTTAGCCTTTAATTCGATTTCCAATTATAAATATTGAATCAATTCAAACAAAGAAAAGCTGCATTTTCAATTTTTTGATTAAAAAAGGATTTTTTGACCAAAATATTACTGGTTGGATAAATTATGTCACCTGTTTTCATAAAAACGGTAATTTCAAAAAAATAGAGCTTAAAAAAATGTTTGAAAACGTTGACATTTTTTGCATTTAACTGTTTAATAAATTGTAATTTTTTAACAGGAGGTTTATAATTCATGAAACGCATTTTTTTGGTCTTGTCAGTGTTTATTTTTATGTTTGTTTGTGTTGCATGCAAAGACGGAGAAACCGATAAGGAATTGACTCTTTATTCATCAACCTCGGAAACCAATTTGCAAATTTTGCTTCCGGAATTCGAAAAAGCAACCGGAATTAAAGTAAATTACATTTACGACTCTACAGGCAACATCGTTACCAGAATCAAAAACGAAGCCGGAAATCCTCAGGCCGACGTCGTTTGGTTGCCGGAAGCTAATATTTTAGCAGATACTCAATATTACGAAAAATACGTATCACCTCATAACGATTTGTATGAGGATGCATTCAAAAACGTTACGGGATATGCCACTAACGTCAACTACGCTATTCCGGTATTGATTTACAACAAAACCATGGTATCGAATCCGATTACCGGTTACAGTTCTTTGTTAAGAACGGAATTGAAAGGCAAAATCGCTTTCGGCGATGCGACTTCGAGTTCCAGTGCTTACAACCATTTGGAAAACATGATTCTTGCCATGGGTGAAGGAGCAAACAACGACGAAAAAGTTGCATCCGACGCCGCTTGGGAATATGTCGAAGCATTCCTTAACAATCTCGACAAAAAAATCATCACCAGTTCCAACGTAACCTTAACGGGTGTTGTGAACGGTGAGTATGCGGTGGGATTGTCTTGGGACACCAAAGGTTATGAAGCAATCAAAGCCAAACTTGAAGGCGATACCGCCTATGCTGACATTGAAGTAGTATATATGTCGGAAGGAATTGTTGCCAAAAACAGTTCTGTTGCCATCATCAAAGGAACCAAAAAGTTGGATCTTGCCAAGAAATTTGTCGACTGGATGTCAAGCCAGGCGGGTCAAGACGTTATCGGTGAAAAATTGGAAGGCGCTCACCCTATCCTTTCTACCGCAAAACTTGCCGATTACAAGAAATCCGATACTCCGTTGACTTACATCGCAATCACAACCGAATGGTCCAGCAACAAAAAACAAGAAATTCTCAATAAATATACGCAAATCTATCAACGTATTTTTGCATAATAAAAAAACCAAAGTTAAACTGCCAGAAATTTTTCTGGTGGTTTAATTTTAAGGAGTGAACAAAATGAGTGTATCGATTAGAATAGAACATGCGACCAAAAGATTTGGAAAGAAAACCATTATTCCCGATTTGTCTTTGGAAATCAAAAAGGGCGAATTTTTCACTTTGCTCGGTCCGAGCGGCTGTGGGAAGACCACGCTGCTTAGGATGATTGCGGGGTTTAACAGTATCGAAGGTGGGGACTTTTACTTTGACGATTTGCGCATCAACGATATTCCGGCTTTCCGAAGGAATATCGGAATGGTATTCCAAAATTACGCTGTCTTTCCGCACATGACCGTGGAAGGAAACGTCGGTTACGGTTTGAAACAGCGCAAGATCAAGGATCCCCTTTACAGCGAACTGGTGGATCAAGTTTTGCGGGATGTTCATATCGAAGATTTAAAAGACCGGTATCCTTCCGAAATGAGCGGCGGCCAGCAACAGCGGGTTGCATTGGCAAGGGCAATCGTCATCCAACCTAATGTTTTGTTGATGGATGAACCCTTATCCAATCTGGACGCCAAACTCAGAGTCGAAATGCGGCTTGCGATAAAGAGAATCCAAAAACAAAAAGGCATCACCGCCATCTATGTAACCCACGACCAGGAAGAAGCCCTTGCGATGTCCGACAGAATCGCCGTTATGAATTTGGGCGAAATCCAGCAGGTTGGCACACCGATTGAAGTCTACAGCCATCCGGCAAATTATTTCGTTGCCACCTTCATCGGCCACAGCAACACTTTCAACGGTTGGATCAAGATCGAAAACGGGAAAAAGTACGTGGAACTGGACTCGGGAGAAAAAATCGAAATGGGCAATTTAACCGCTTTGGTGGAAAACGAACAAACGGTAAAAATGGTTGTTCGGCCCAACGAAATCGATTTTTCTGATGAAGGCATTAAAGGAACAATTTACGAAAAAATCTTTTTGGGTGCGCAAATCCGCTATACTGTAAAACTAAAGAGCGGCCAGTTAATCGAAATTCACAAAGAAATCAAAGACAAAATGTACGAAACGGGCGACGAGATATTTTTCAGTTTCGACCCATCCTTGGTAAATGTGTTTGATGCCAAAACCGAAAAATCCTTAATGGCAAGGAATGAGTTGAAATGAAATCAAAACGTTTCTACCTTAACGGCTGGACCGTTATATCGCTTGTTGTCTTAGTTTATTTTATCTTTTTCTTCATATATCCGATAACAAGAATATTAATCAGTAGCGTTTGGAACTCTTCAACCCGTTCGCTTGATTTTTCCAAATTCATCGAATTTTTCTCGAACAAATTTTATACCAACACCATTCTCAACAGCTTAAAGGTTTGCATCGTGGTAACGATACTTACCACAATCTTCGGGTCGCTTCTTGCCTATATCACAAGAACGATATCAATCAAATTAAAAAACATTGTTAATATTTTGTTGATGATTTCGGTTGTGTCCCCGCCTTTTTTGGGCGCCTATGCTTGGATTATTCTTTTGGGAAGAGCAGGTATTATCACCAAGGTCATCAACAGTCTGTTCGGCATCACTTACGGGGGCATCTACGGATTTAAAGGAATTGTTTTGGTATTTACCATCAAACTGATTCCGTTAATCTATCTGTATGTGTCCGGTGCCTTAAAGAACATCGACAATTCTTTGCTGGAAGCAAGCGAAAGCCTGGGATGCAACAAATTCAAAAGAATCATCCAAATAGTTGTGCCGTTGATTCTGCCGACGATTCTTGCCTCAAGCATCCTCGTGTTCATGAGGGTTTTGGCCGATTTTGGTACCCCGATGTTAATCGGGGAAGGTTACCGGACGCTTCCGGTATTGATTTATAATTCCTTTATCAGCGACCTAAATACCGACGAACCTTTGGCCGCAACCATCAGCGTGGTGGTAATCCTGATAACTACGGTTATTTTCCTTACCCAACGCTGGATCAGCAACCGCAAAAGAATCGAAATGTCCGCGCTTCATCCGCTGGAACCGAAGAAAGCAAAGGGCATAACAAACATCCTTGCCCATGCTTATGTATATATCATAACCGCCCTTGCGATTCTTCCGATTATCATTGTTTTCATCAATTCGTTTATGAAGTCGAAAGGAATTGTGTTTGCGGGTGAATTTACTTTCAACAATTACATCCAATCGTTCAAAACCATGGGCGACAGTATCATCAACACCTTGGTTTATTCCCTGCTGGCTATCGCGATAGTGATTGTAATCGGTGTGGTGATTGCCTACACATCGGTCAGAAGAAAGAGCAGGCTTACATCAATTCTCGATCTTATTTCGATGTTTCCCTATATCATTCCGGGAGCTGTGCTAGGAATTGCATTACTGCTTGCCTTCAACAAAAAGCCTTTGGCTTTAAGCGGAACATTTATTATCATCGTCATGGCATATGTCATTAGAAGATTGCCATACACTATCAGGAGTTCCGCCGCCATTTTAAAACAAATCGATTTAAGCGTCGAAGAAGCTTCCATGAGTTTGGGTGCCAATCGGTTTAAAACATTCTTCAGCGTGACAACGCCGATGATGTTTTCGGGCGTAATGTCCGGGGCCATTATGAGTTGGCTTTCCATCATCACCGAACTTTCCGCTTCGATTCTCCTATATTCCTACGCCACAAAAACCTTAACGATATCAATCTACCTGAAAATCCAAATCGGCGATTACGGTCAGGCTTCGGCATTGTCGTCAATCTTAATGCTTACATCGATTGTTACGCTGCTTTTGTTCTTTAAACTTTCGGGTCGGAGGGAAATCGATTTGTAATAAAAAAAACCAGAGTCTATTTATACAAGTTATAAATAGGCTTTTTTGAATAGCTTAATCCGCTTTGTAAAAAATCAAAAAAATTAAAACAAAACTATTGACAAACCGAAAAAAAGGGTCTAAAATAGTTGCATATTTAATAAAATAAACCAAATACGTTGATTAGAAATAGTAGCATATTTACTGATGTCCAGCGAGCTGTGGTTGGTGGAAGACAGCGCATTAAGAGTATGCGAACGCGTCTAGGAGTAGTAATCCGGAAAGGTAGTATGGATTATCGGGTTCTCCCGTTATCGAGATAAAGTATGTAAGTACTTGAAGAGGTTATTATCGCGAGATAATAATAAACTGAGGTGGCACCACGTTGTAAAATGACGTCCTTGGGCAAAACTATATTTGCCCGGGGACTTTTTTATTGTCCAAAAAAAGAAAAGAAAGAGGAGGATTAAAAAATGAAAAAAATAGTTAATCTGTTAATTGTTTTAATCGGTTTGTTGGGAGTTACTTCCTGTAAATCGGAAACCATCATTGTTTATACCGAAGCGGGATTTGCCCCGTTCGAATATGTGTCAAACGGGAAAATTGTCGGTGTCGATATCGACATCATGAATAAAGTGGGCGAAAAGCTCGGTAAAAAAATAAAGTTCGAAAATGTCAGCTTTGATGTCATTATTGATGCGGTGGGAGAAGGAAAACTTGCGAATATCGGTGCCGCCGGGATTTCCATTACCCCCGAAAGATTGGCCAAAGTAGATTTTTCCAAAGTTTATTATCAGGCTAACCTCTATGTTATCTATGACGTAAAAAACGAAAATGCTTTGAAGCATTTGATGAGTGACGGCAATTACGGCGTCTACTGGTCAAGTCTTGCTACCGAAAAAGGGATTGCGGTCCAGACCGGAACCACGGCAGACTTTTTTCTTGCGGACGAAGTAGCCGAAGGCGGACTTTTGGAAGGCACGAAAGTCAATTTCTTCAGTTCGCTTGATACCGCGGTAAGCGACATCGGTTTAAACAGCGATTTTGTCATCATCGACGAACTTCCGGCCAAAAAACTCGTTGAAGGCAAAGCCAATTTGCGTTGCCTGCCGCTTTACTACCAAGGCGAAAACGGCGAGCCGGACGAACTGTCCTTTGACGAATACGCCATTTGCGTCACCAAAGGACATCAGGATTTGCTCGCTGCCATCAACGAAGTTTTGGATGAATTGTTGCAAGAAGACGAAAACGGAGTTAACGGTATCCAGGCTCTGGTCAACAAACATTTGGGTCTAAATTAAGGATACAACATAAATGAATCTGTTTAAAGACATCTACAAAATTCTTGCCACGCCCGAACTCAGGAATTATCTTCTGGAAGGGTTCAAAAACACTTTGGCGGTAACTTTGATTGCGGCGGGAATCGGTTTGGTACTCGGTTTTACCGTGGCCATCGTCAAAATCTTTGCGATGGACAACCGAAAGCTAAAACCTTTTGCCGTAATAGGAAATATATATACGACTGTTATCAGAGGCACACCGATTACCTTGCAACTGTTCATTATGGTATTTGCCATTTTGGCGATTCCCGGATTTAAGGTAACAGCGGTCATTCTAACTTTCGGCATCAACTCCGGCGCCTATGTTTCGGAAAACATCCGGGCGGGAATCCTTTCGGTCGATAAAGGTCAAATGGAAGCAGGCCGAAGTCTGGGACTATCCAAATACAAAACCATGACCAAAATCATTATGCCCCAAGCCATCAAAAACGTCATTCCCGCCATCGGAAACGAATTTATCGCTCTTTTAAAAGAAACTGCCATTGTTTCCATTGTTGGTTCCACGGTCGGAACATTGACTTTTGACCTTAACCAAGCCACATCCACCATCAACAAAACCATTGCCAACTATTTGGCTCCGGCGGTGCTTGCGGCGGGGCTTTACCTCGGTATTGTATACGGAATCACCTTGCTGATAAAGAAATTCGAAAAGAGGTTGCGTGCCAGTGATCGAAATTAAAAACCTGACCAAGAAATTCGACGATAAAGAAATTTTAAGCGGAATCAATTTAACCGTTAAGCAAGGTGAAAAAGTGGTTATTATCGGTTCTTCCGGTTCGGGCAAATCAACGCTTCTTCGTTGCATCAACCAACTGGAAATCCCGACCTCGGGGGAAGTTTGGTTCGGCAATTACCTTTTAACCGATGTCGATCCGTACTTACATGAAGAAATCATCAAAACCAGCAAAACTTTCCAAAAACTAATCAACAAAAACAGTTTAGACGAAAGCCAGGCAATCGAAGCAATTCAGGCCCAAAAACTTCTGAAACACCAGGAAGGGAAAGAATTTAAAAAGGCAGTCAAAGCCTATCAGGAAAAGTATCATATCGGCATCGATCAGGCCAGACAAAAAATCGGAATGTGTTTTCAGCATTTCAATCTTTTCAATAACCTGACGGTTATGGATAACTTAATCCTGGCCCCTGTCGAATTAAAAATGATGACTAAAGAAGAAGCAGTTAGCAAAGCAAGCGAACTATTGAAAAGAATCGGCCTGTATGACAAAAAAGACGCCTATCCCAGCAAACTGTCAGGCGGTCAAAAACAGCGAATCGCCATCGTCAGAAGCTTATGCATGAATCCGAGCGTCATGTTGTTTGACGAACCGACCAGTGCTCTCGATCCGGAAATGGTCGGAGAAGTATTGGAACTCATGAAAGAACTTGCAACCATGGGTATGACCATGGTAGTAGTGACCCACGAAATGAGGTTTGCCAAAGAAATCGCCAATCGCATCATCTTTATGGATGAAGGAAAAATCCTCGAAGAAGGAACACCGCAGGAAATCTTTAACAATCCGAAAAACCCAAGGACCAAAGATTTTCTTTCGAAAGTGCTGTAATCAAAAGATTTTTTAAAAAAGTGTTGCAAATAAGTTTCTATCAAAACAAGCCAAGGTTTGAACCTTGACTTTTTTTTACCCATTTTTATTCCCCCCAATTATTTAAATTAGTACTGTGAAAAAGAACTGTTTCTGCTATATAAAAAATGTGGGGGAGAATTTTTTAGTGTTTTTTGCCCGGTCGTCAACAAAAACCTTTCAAAGGTTATTATGGAAGAGCCCCGGAGACAATTAAAATCGATGGAAATATATATACTTATGGGTTGAAGCATACCTTAAAAAACCGTTAATTTAAATTCTGATGCCATAAGTATCGTTAACAAAAATTCTACTTCTCTTATCATACCGGACGAACCGGACGAAAAAGAAGAGAATATCACGAACGTAGATGATTACAAGAAAGAAAAAGCCGGTGTTCAATATTCAATATCCAAAATCGGAATAGCTGAAGATACTTGGGATTAGCCTATTATCTATATAACGTAAACCTTGATGAAAACTATGGAGTAAGCCCGTTTTTTTAGATTCGGAAAAGAAATAAGTTACCTTTATTTATATTCATCCGATGATTTCGTGGTTTGCGGCATTAAAACGGGAATGTTGTATAAAGAAGCAAAAACAACTCTATTCAATCTTGGTTTTATCAATATAAACAAAAATTTTAGGGCGATTTTTTTGTTAATGATAATGTAATCCTGACAACCTGCAAAACCGGGAAAGACGATAATGTTGTTTCAGAAGTTTTTGCCAAAATTGCTTATACCGTTAAATTGCTGGAAGCTTTTTTAAATTCTGATTAAGTTATTATTGGTTCTACGGTCATTTATCTAATAGTTTTGCTAAAATGAATTGTCAAAAAAGAAAAGAAGGTACTGATTATGTCTCAGGAAGTATGGTATGCATACGATGCCAAGGGAAATTAATCGGTTTTTGACCTTTATCGGGACGAAAAAATCCCCGAAGGAATTTATCATATTGTCGTGGAAATATATGTTGTTGCAAAACAAAAGGAAATCCTGATAACCCAAAGAAACCCGGACAAACCTTTCGGTTTGAAATAGGAAATAACAGGCGGATCCGCTCTGAAAGGAGAAACTCCGAAAGTTGCGGGGGTAAGGAAACTTAGGGAAGAAACCGGAATAGAAGTAAAGGAAGATGATTTGATTCCTATTTATACCGTTTGTCAAAATCATTCTCACGGTATTTATATCGGTTTTGCCACGATTATCGATAATACAAAAACCAGGATTGTTAGGCAAAAAGGAGAAACGGTTGACTATCGCTTTTTATCCTATGAAGATTTCAAACATTTTATCAAAATCGATGAATTTGTTTATGTGATAAGAAACAGATTGTCCGAATACGAAAGGGAATTGGATAAGGTTTTTATTTCAATAACAAAGGATATTGAGTAATAAAACAGGAGGTTCTTTACTAAGGGACCTTCTTTTTTAAAAAATAAAAAATGCTTTTTTAAAGGTCGCAGGCATTTTTTATAGTAAAACAAACCCGCGAATAGCAAAAAAGTAAGGAGTTGAGTGGCTTGTTGGATTAAAAAACGGTAATGGGGATGCCGGGATTCGGGTCACTTTTGTTTGGTTTTTTGTTTATTCTCTTTAAAGTCAAACGTCAAGATCTTCCCGAAATTCCTTTATAAATAAACAGTAAAGATAAGGAGTGATAATATATCGCCATGTTAGATAATGAAAAAACCACCGAATTGCTTTCGGTCTAAAAACAAAGATTTGAAGGAAACATGAAGCGTCACCAAAATATATCTTGGTTTGATGTCGAAAACAAATTAATCAGTCAACCCGTAAAAATATCAATACTTTCAGAAATGGAACGAACTGGAGGAGAACCTGATGTCATCGGGTTTGACGAAAAGACGGGTCAGTTTATTTTTGTCGATTGTTCCAAAGAAACACCAGCGGGCAGAGTCAACACTTGTTACGACGAAGATGCTTTGGAATCAAGAAAGAAGTTCAAAACCGAAAAGAGCGCTTTGGGACTTGCCCGGGAAATGGGAATCGAAATTTTAACCGAAGCAGAATATTACTATCTTCAAACGCTTGGAGAATTCGACAACAAAACCTCCAGCTGGGTTTATACTCCCAAAGACATCAGGAAATTAGGCGGAGCATTGTTCTGCGATCGCAGATTCGGAAGAGTTTTTACCTACCATAACGGTGCCGAATCATACTATTCCTCAAGAGGTTTTCGGGGTAAACTTTTGGTATAATCAAAGAAAGCAAAAACCAGTTGAAAAAGCCATCTGGTTTTTATTCTTCCAAAAAGCAAAAAAACAACAAAAAAGTTTCAAATCGATTGCGAATTATTTCAAAAATTGCTAAGATAAAGCGTAAAAACTGCAGGAGTAAAATAATGGAAAATTGGAAGAAAAAAGTAGCTGTCTTTTTAATCAGTCAAACCGTGTCACTGCTCGGTTCAATGCTTGTAGGGTATACCATCATGTGGTATATTACAATCGGCACCCAATCTGCTGTAATGATGACTGTTTATGTGCTATGTACTTTTATTCCGTCTATCATCATGTCGCCGTTTGCGGGGGTATGGGCGGATAGGTTAAACCGAAAAATTCTCATGATTACCGCCGACCTGACGATTGCTTTTGTTACATTTGTCATCGCCGTTTTGTTTTTCTTCGATATCAAAGATATGTGGATTATCTTTGTGATAACGGTCATCAGATCAATCGGCCAAACCGTTCACCAGCCGGCCGTATCCTCCGTCTACCCGCAAATCGTTCCCAAAGAATCGCTTGTCAAAGTGCAGGGAATATCCCAAGGGATCAGTTCGGCCTCGATGGTTCTATTGCCCCTTCTTGCCGGATTGTTGTTTGCCATCGTTCCGATTGAATATATCTTCATGATAGATGTTGTCACCGCGGTTATCGCAGTATATATTCTGTTACGCTTTGTCAAACTACCTAAACATCAGGCCGAAGAAAAGAAAGAAGAAATCAGATATTTTGACGACATCAAAAACGGCTTAAAATATGTCGCTTCCCATTATCTAATTTTTCGAATCATTGTGTTCGGTTTCCTGTTTATGATGTTGGTTGCGGCTCCGTCCTTTCTTACTTATTTGCAAGTGGCAAGAGTATTCGGACCGGAAGCCTGGCGCCTTTCCCTTCTTGAAGCTTTCTTCGGAGTCGGAATGTTAGTCGGTTCAATCCTAATCACCGCCTGGGGCGGTTTCCGAAATAAATTGGTGACATTTTTCCTTGCTTATATTGCCATCGGTTTGGGAGTCGTAGGACTCGGAATACCGTTTAACTTTTATTTCTATCTCGCAGTATGGTTAATTGTAGGATTGTTCATTTCCATAAGCAATCCGATATTGGTCGGACTCATTCAGGAAAAAGTCGAACCGGAATATATCGGAAGAGTATTCTCGGTATTTGGCCTTATGAACACCATAAGCCTTCCGCTTGGAATGTTGGTCTTCGGACCGTTATCCGATATTGTCGATATCTCGCTCATGATACTTTTGAGCGGTATCGGAATGGCAGTGCTTGCCATAATTCCGCTTTTCAACAAGAAACTGTTAAAAGAAGGAATATAAATGATTTCTCAAAAAGGATCCACAAGGGTCCTTTTTTTGCGGATTTATTAAGTTTCTGTAAAAAGTAGATTTAATAAATCAAAGATGTTATAATTATTTTTGTAAAAAAAGTCAGGTGATGAACATGAAAAAAGTTATTGTAATAGGTTGCCCGGGGAGCGGAAAAAGCACTTTTTCCATTGCCCTTCATAATAAAACCGGACTTCCTCTTTATCACCTTGACATGATTAATTGGAATCCCGATAAAACCACAGTGCCAAAAGAAGTATTTCTCGAAAGGTTAACGTCAATTCTTCAAAAGGACGAATGGATTATTGACGGCAACTACGGTTCAACCATGGAGATGCGTTTAAAGGAATGCGATACGGTCTTTTTCTTGGATTATCCTGTGGAAGTATGTTTGGAAGGCCTTGCTTCAAGAAAAGGAAAAACCAGGCCAGATATGCCATGGATTGAAAGAACCGATGAAACAGATTGGGAATTCCTGGCTTTTGTAAAAAACTACAATTCCGAAAGCAGACCAAAAGTTTTGCATCTGCTTGACAAGTATGCAGGTAAAGAGGTATATTTTTTTAAAAGCAGAAGCGAAGTCGATGAGTTTTTAAAAAGATTATAGGAGGGGTTATGAAAGATTTTAACGCAATGCGTGCAATGAGTAAAAGCGAGCTCGAAAAAGCTTTAAGAGAATTGAAATAATCCAAACCGGAAGAATCTTACGACGAAGCATCAATAACCTGCTACTTGATCAGACCGCGTAATATTTGCAAAACACTGTTCTTTAGATGTTCCAAACGCAAAGGGTACGGTATACTAACATATTATGCTTATTCCAACGAAAAGAACATCATTTCCAAATACAGAGAAATTGCGATTGAGTTTGAAAAGCTCGGATATAAAGCCAAAGTAAGGTACTATTGCGATTCTTGCGTAGAAGAGTCAAACGGTAAACTGAGTACCCTTATGTTCTTATTTTAAGCCGAAGGAAAGGATGATTATATATATACCGAATTGTATCCTTCCGGGTGGAAGGGGATTGTATAATAAGGAATATTTGCTTTAGATTGACGAGATTAACGAAATGTTGGATATTGCCGAAGAAGTTTAAAGGCAAGCCGGCCGCCTTGGACATATCGGAACAGAGATTCCGTATTGCATAATTAAAAACCCCGAAAAATATAAGCATTTATTTATAAGCAATAAATGGGCTGCCGGCAAAGAAATGATTGTGGTCGACCCGAGCGGGTATATAAAGGTTTGCAATCATTCTCCCGTAAGACTAATCAAATACAATGAATTAAGCAAATTAAAGGACCACCCTTATGGGCAAAATTTTCGAAATAACAACTATATCCCCAAAATGTGCGAAGGAGGCAAACATTTAAATGTTTGCCACGGAGGTTGCAGAGAAGCTGCCAATGTTTTTTACGGCAACATCAATGACAATGATCCGTGTTTTGAAAAAGAATAAACAAAAAATTTTATTTTATGAAAAAATAAACGGAGGAACAAATGAATTTCAAATTTTATCAGTTATACCGCTCCCTGAAAGAAGTAGCAGGAATTGATGTTGCAAACAAGATATTTCCCGAATATAACTCTTTGCCCGATAAAATGTGTGCCGAGGAACAGGCGAAGTTTGCGAAAGTTTTGATGGAACGCTTGGACAAAGAATTGGACAAAGAAACCGTACTTGAAATCAGGATGAAACATCCTTGCGGGATACCAAAGGAATATAAAACAAAAATGTCGGAAATCAAAGAAAAGCACAGCGAAGCAGAAGAAAGGCTAACAGAATTTTCAAAATACCTGGGCGGAAGGTGCGAAAAATTAACCGATAGCGAATATATCTTTATCTGGGGATTAACTGATTGCGTTTGCTGAATGTTCAGAAAACTAAAAAACTACGAACCGGTTTCGCCGACATGGTGCCAATGTTGCAACGGCCACAACAAAATGCTGATGGACTTTTTGTTTGAAAAAGACACAAAATCGGAACTGATTGAAGGTATATGCAGCGGCGGAAAAGTATGTTCATTTAAAATAACAATCTGAAAAAGGAGCACAAAATGGAAAAGTTTGTCAAAGAATTATTTACCGAAGAGATACTCAAAAAAACAGCCTCCCTTTACGGATTAACAAAAGAAGAGTTGAAACCCGTTGGCGGTTTCGAAAACTACATATACGGTTTTGACAAAGAGGAAAAATCATATATCGCTAGAATTTCCCACAGTTCGCACCGGACAATTGACGAAGTAAAGTCAGAAATGGATTTTTTGTATTATTTGGCCAGAAACGGGGCCAATGTTTCAATGCCGATATATACATTACGCAATCAATTAGTCGAACAGATTGATTGCCGCGACGGTTCCTATTTCATAGTGTGTGCCTTTACTAAAGCAGAAGGCGAAGCGCCTTCTAGGCAAAGCGCAACCGATAAGCTCTATTACAATTACGGAAAAACTATCGGCATGTTTCATCGTTTGACCAAAGACTACAAAGAATCGGAAGGAATAAAAAGACGCTTCACCTGGGATGAGGATTTAATTATCAAAAATGCTCATAGGTATTTACCTAAAGAAGACGAAATAATTTTGAAACGCCTTAATGAAGTGGTGGCGTCAATCAAGGAAATAGAAACCCACAAAGACAATTTTGGATTGATTCATACCGACGTTCATTTCGGAAATTTCTTTGTTAAAGACGACCAACTTACGGTTTTTGATTTTGACGATTGCGCTTATCACTATTTTGCTAGCGATATCGCGATTGCTTTATATTACCTTATCTATATGGTAAAAGCAGAAGAACAGTACGATTTAGCCAATCGCTTAATGGCCAACTTCATGAAAGGTTATCTTGAAGAAAACAATTTGCCTAAAAAAGATTATCTTACAATTCCGTTTTTTCTGAAACTCAGAGAACTGATTCTTTATATTGTAATTCATCGGACATTGAACGTTAAAGAAAACCGCTTTGCCCAGGTTTTCATCAACAGGTATCGCGACAGAATCATCAATAATATTCCGTTAATTGATTTAGACTTTGAAAAATACTATATCTGAAAGGTGGTTTTCTAGTCCATTTCCAACTTTTTGAAAAACGAGGTGGTTGTTTTGGAATTAAGAGGAGTCAATGAATTTGATCGGTTAATTTTGAAATACAACGATAAAACGCAACAGTGGGAAGATATCACCAATTAAGTTATTTATTTGAATGATTATGGCAAAACGTGGAATGTTGTATTTCTTGGGGATAGCGGAAAAATCTATCATATCAGTTTTTTTAACCTGAAAATATTAACGAATCCCCAAAAGATAGACACAAAAGACTGTAATATATATTGACGAAAGATATGCAAAGGGCTTGAAACTGATCCAGAAATTTGATCACTTCGGTTATAAATTGTATTTTTATTCCGACGAAACATTATTCGTTAAAAAAAAAACGAAAAGTCAGGAGAGAATCGATATATACACATCAAAAAGCGGAAATGCCGTTTTTGATTACTATAAATTGCTTGCGCAATATGCCGGGGAAATATCAAACGACGAGTTGAGCATCGAACGTCTTTAGTATTTCTTATGGAGTTGAAGCAACGGCAATCTTCGGAGCCTTCGTTGTTGGAGAGTGAAGTTCGAACAGTGCTTGGCGGAAAAGTTTGAGTTGTTCTTCATCCAAGCGTCTAAGTAGACACAAAAAAACAAAAAGGAGACCCTTAAGCTTTCGGTTTTTAAGCCGAAAGTTGAGTAAGTCTTCTTTTGTTATTGCAAAAAATTACCAATAACACTGCCAAAAAAAATTGTTATAATAATGAAATTACCGAAAAGATTGTGATATAATTTTTTTGATAATGGCAATTTTCTCTTAATAAAGAAGAAAAAACAGAATATATAATGAAACGAAAAATTACTTCAAGAAAGGTGATTAGTTTGCAAAAGATAGAGCGAATGAGATATTTTAAGTATTCCTTGCTAATCATAACGGTTTTATTTCTTTTAATCACAACCACTGTTTCCGCATTCCTCACATCTTCCGGTTCTATCGAAGACAACCAGATTATCGGGGAAGTCGTGGTGGATATCGAAGCATATTACCAAAGAGGTTCTGAAAGACTTGATATCGATTTGGAAAGCGCAGAAGGCGGGGTAATCGAGCTCAATATCTCCAATCCCGACCAACTTGCCCACTTCAACAACTTTCGGGTAAACATCAAAATATACAGCAGCGTCTATACTTATTTTCGCGTCCAAGTTGTCGAACAATTCACCTTGACATATATAACCGGAAATCAAAAAACAGTGGTTGCGGTGGCGAAAGAAGGATTCGCGAAATTCAATTATAGCGAAGACTTCAAGGATAACCGGATTCAGGACGGTTATTTCTACTACATGAATAAAGTGAAACGAATTGACGAAAATGTTCCGACCGTGATTGAATTCATTGGTCAGTTGCCTGTTGAAGACTATCATCCGATCTATGAAAACAAATATACGCTTCGCATCGGGTTTGTGATTGATGCGGTTCAATATTTGGATGGACCTCAAAAAAACTGGGGCCTTGCAAATCCTCCATGGGGTGGTGAGTGGTAAAATGCTAAATACAAAACAAATCGTAAAAAAAGGCTTTTTAGTTATAATTTTCAGTTTGTTATTGGTTCTTGCAATATCTCCGCTTACAGGGCAAAAGCAAAAAAGCGGAGCGAACGATTACGTAAATTCCCATATAAAACTATTAAGCAATAACTTCTTTGAACCAAGCTTATCCGAACCAACTACGAATCTCCATCAAGTAAAACAATATGTCCCAATGAGCGAAATATATGAAGTTATAAAAACCCATCGTAATGCTTTAAGCGAAAATGCAACAGCCCAACAAAAATTGCAAGCAGATTTGGATATTGTCAGCGATATTGATGATTTGCTGGAAATTGAAAATCCGGAAGAAGGAGGACAAACTAGGAAGATTGTATCAATCTCCAGCGCTTTGGAATTATATCAATTCGGTAATGCGCAATCAATAAACTTTGATAGTCCCGGGGGAACAAACACTTATATTTTTGCCCATACCATAAATAAAATTTTGTCCCTTGATTATGAATTGCTTGCAGATATCGATTACTCGACCAGGAAAGCGCAAAAATTTGTGCCAATCGGAACCGAAATCACTATCTTGGAAGGTACCTTCCAAAATGAAATCCATTTTACCTTTAACGGTACTTTTAACGGAAACGGTTTTGAAATCATTAATCTTTATCTTGCGGAATACACATATCTCAGAACCACATTTGAAGATACATCCGGCGCAACAGCATCGATTATCGTTTCCACCATCAACAACTATGCCATGTTTGCTAGGATTGGTGAAAGCGGAGTTGTAAAAAACTTTATTCTAAGAAACCCAAGTTATACATTAAATGCTCCGGATGATTCTTTTGATGTCTTTAAATTCTCTTACCTTGTTGGAGAAAACAAAGGTTTGGTATATAACATAGGGGTTATCGACAGACGCGTAAATGCTCAAAATCAAGATATTTCAGGGATGACTTTCACGCTCGACTACCCGACCAACAAAATGGCCACAGCGGCCGGTTTTGTTCACACAAATATCGGAACAATCAAAAACTGTTATTTTGTCAGCAATAACATCATAATTTCATCATCGCGTTTCCGTTTCTCGCATATAATGCCGTTTGTCTATGCCAACGAAGTGGTAACCCAAGAATTGGTAAATGGCGAATTGCAAGATGTAGTTTATGAAGGAACCATTGAGGGATGCGCTTTTGAAAGAGGTTCTGGTTATCCTGTTGTCGTATTGCCAAGTGAGTACGAGGAATTAGCAACCCCATACTCCCCAAGTGAACTCAAGGAAGGTAAATCAAGCGGTTTAGAAGAAGATATTATTATCAATGACGGAGAAACTGGAGATATCTTAAAATGGAACTTCTATGGAGCTGACGGTTATCCCCAATTGATTTGGTTAAAGTATCAAGATGGTGCGTATTTAATTGAAAATGATTTTGACTTTATTTATTTTTCGAAATTAGTCAATCTCAATACTCCCCAAAACGGTAACTTCTTTGCTAACCACACCTATAAATTAACCCACAATATTAATATGATAAATTTCAAAAGTTTTAAAACGCCAAGAAAGGAGTTTGCTGGGGTTTTAAAATCTATTGAAGAGCCAGAGGAACCGTTGTCGCCGGATTTACCTCCAGAAAATAACCTCTATATTTTTAACTTAACCATAAACGAACCATATATTGTTGGTAACAAGTATTATTTGGGCTTATTTAGTACCTTGACCGGTTCTGTTGAGAATATCAACTTTTTCAATAATAATATTAATGTTACAAATAGCACTGATCATTACGGTAAGATTTTCTATGTCGGCGGAATAACCGGTGAATTAAGAGGAGAAGGCTCGATAAGAAACGTAATCACTGATTTTGACATTGATTTAGGAAATAAGGCAATTGGTTTAACCTATGCAGGTGGGGTTGTCGGTCTTGCATCAGGAACGCTTTCTTATGTTCATAACATTGGGTCAATAGACGGCGGTTTACACGACTTTGAAGGGAAACTTCTAAATGCTAAATTCTATGTAGGGGGTTTGGTTGGCACAAATCAAGGTCCTTTAACGATTGAATATTCCCAAAACCGCGGAAATGTAACCGGTGTTGGATCAAGCGATAATAACTATATTTCTCCAGAAGATGTTTTAACTTATACTGGTGGAATAATTGGTGAGATTCATAATAATAATCAATCCACATCCCTTATAGAAAATACCAATAGATTGGTTTATTTGAGTAATTTTGGAACCGTTGACGCAAACTTATTCCATGGAATTTCCAGAACTAACCCAATTGTGCTTGTTTTAGTGCATCAATTTGCGGGGGGCATTTTTGGAAGCGTTAAAGGCTATGGCTTTAAATTAAACAACGGCTCAGAAGTTCATAACGGAAGTTTCGAAAACAATGGTTTGATAAAGGGACAATATGTTAATACTTTGACATATCTTTATGCGGCAGGAATTGGGGTTGCAAATACTTCAGAAGAACTAGCCCAAATATCATATATGTCAAATCAGAACGGTTTTGATATTACCAACCTAAACTATCAAAATCATAACCGTTATATTTATTACGCATCAACTGTTGTTGATAATAGCGAAAAAGGGATTTTATTAAGCAGAGCTTACAATACTCAAGATTATACGTTTGGAACCAGTTATTTTCAATCAATTTCCGGTTTAACTAACCCAGACACTATAAGAATTGCTCCGTTCTTTTCTGTAGTAAATGATGAACCATCAACTACAAAAAACAAATACCCGTCGAAACTGTTATATGTTGAAAATAAAGGAGACCTATCGGTAGGTAACATTTCGGGAAGCGGTCCTACAATCCCAATCAATAGAGAAATAAGAATTTCCAATATTACCCAAGCTACAAAGGTTGATTATGAAAATGTCATTAATTCCGGTGACATTAAAGTTCTAAAAATAAATAATACAGAGGATAGTGGTATTTATGTTGCAGGTATTTCTTGGATATTACCATATACATGGTCAAAACCGGGAGATAATCCAGAATATAAAATGTATACTATGACCAATGTTGTGAATGACGGAAACATTTATACAGCTGGTATTAATGGAAATACAACTATAAGTAGTTATAACGATTCTACTAACAGTTTTTCCGGTTCGTTCTCTACAATTAATAATCTTTATGTCGCAGGGCTGGTTAATATTAATGTTGGCGAAATTATCAACGCCTTTAATTATGGGAATATTTCTTCTGATTTGGATGAAAATGTAGCTACCATAGAAGGTACTGCCAATTCATTTGTCGGCGGAATTACGACTTTCAATTATAACTTGATACAGGATGCGGGTAACAGCGGAAATATTACTTATACAAATAGCAATTCAAATGCTAATGCTCGTTTTTCAGGAGAAACGGGAAATAATACTTACAATGCACGTTATGCTGGTCTTGTCATTGTTTATGAAGGAGGTTTGACCTTAGGCGGAATTTCTGCTGCTTTTGGAAATTTTGAGGGGACTTTACTTGAAGATTATTTTGATTCAAATGAGATTCCGAGCGGTATCTATGCCAGAATTTTAGACACCATCAATAATGGTGACGTATTTGGAAAAGCCAAACAATTTGTTAGAAGCGGAGGAATTCTTGGTCTAGCTCTTTCTGCAGAACTTTCAGCAGGAACATATGGATCTACGAGTTCAGGTTCTACAGAAGGCCCTTTCGGTAGGGGAGTGGTAGGAAATGCGGATCCAATCGGAAACTGTGAATTATCCAGCGGGTTAAATTATGGTAATATTTTTGCCATTTCGCAAACAATTGGAGAATATAACGGAAGTGATGGAACTTCAACAGGATCGGGACGTTCAAATTCTGAAAGACCAGGAATTAGATCCTGTGCTGGAGGAGTAGTGGCCTATGGTTTGACCAAAATGATTCGAATGA
>Ga0116190_1000721_pt1 | contig 31657 bp, 33 predicted proteins | sample AD_JPNTR4_MetaG_FD_89808 | JGI IMG/M metagenome (GOLD analysis project Ga0116190, IMG submission 89808) | Active sludge microbial communities of municipal wastewater-treating anaerobic digesters from Japan - AD_JPNTR4_MetaG | ecosystem: Engineered > Bioreactor > Anaerobic > Digestate | place...
AAACATAAATATGATAGCAGAGAAAGGACTGGAAATCAATATAAATGTCAGGAAAACGTGTAAATAATTTTTGAGATAAGCGTTTCCTAGCCAAAATCGATTAATAATATCGCTTAAAACGACAGAATAAATTGATCTCGTAATGTTGTTCAGAGCAACAAAAGGAGCGAAGACTATGCCAGCACATAAACGCAAACCGAATTATAATCCTACATCCACCATGCAGGAACTCATGACTGCTGTGTGTGATTACTATGGTGATCCTGTTGACGATCGGAAAGAGAAAGATGCGGACCATGTGAGTCTGCACGACGTCGCAGATGAATTTGATATTACTGTCATGAAAGCGCGAAAGCTTCTGATCACAGGTGGGCTGTATTCAACAGTACTAAGCCGCAAGGTTCAAGAACTTCATGCCCAAGGTTTGACTGTGGCTCAGATCACCGAGGAGACCGGCCTGAAACGTGCAAGTATCAATTCCTACCTTCCATACGCACACATTATCTACAACCTCCCAGATATCAGTATCAAGGCAGAGAGGCAGAAACAGTATAGGGAAAGATATCATCGTAGTCCGGATTGATAGAGTGCAGGCGGTCGTAAGCCTTCTGCTTGATGACACCGCCCATGCCGGGAACATAGAAGATACCAATGTCACCATTTCGAAGATCAACGCAGTGCTCCACAAGCACACGGTCTCCATCATGGAATTGAGGCTCCATACTCTTTCCGGTAACGGTGATGATCTCATCAGCACGGGAGACCATAGGACTGTCAAACAGGATGACTTCTTCTTTTTCCGGATACTCCGGCCAATCGGTACCATCACCGGCAGCAGCATAGCGGCCCCAGTCTTCGACACCATTCATACGGTCGTAGGCGGTCATGAGCTTACGCTTGTGGGATTTCTTGTTCATGGCTTCGGCAAAGGTCAGCAGGTCCTCTTTTCCTGATTTGTCTAAAGACCGGTAATAGTCAACAAGATCACGTTCTTCTGTGGTAAGGAGCGTGCCGATCCCTTTAAAACCGAAGAACTCATTAGGTTCCACATCCAGAATAGTGAACATCCGATAGAGAAACTCTGGATCAGGACGGGTAAGGCCGCATTCCCAGTTCCGGACAGAGCTCTTGGAGATCTGAAGAGCATCGGCTAGCTGCTCGGCGGTCATGCCTGCACGGTTGCGGAAGTTCTTGATCTTAGAACCATAGGTTTCAAGGTTTCGCTGTTTAATTTCTTCGGGAGAGAGCTTTTCTAACCCTGCGATTGTACTGTAGCCTTACTTTACTGAGGGAGATACTCAGCGAGCCGTCCTCAAGGAGTATTCTTGCCGGGATCGATGAAAAGTCATTGGTGCAAGCCGTTGCCACTGCGGTTGATATAAACGAAAACGGCGACTACGGCATACCTGTGCCGGATTATATTGAAGAAAACGTGTCGACCAAGGTTGTGAAAATCATTCAATCCTATACGGGCGTGGTTGACAGGATGGTTTGGAGAAAATACTGATAAACGAATAAAGCATAACGGTACTGAATCCGAATTTGGATTAAGTACCATTAAATAGATAACATAGAACGCCGGTGCGGCGGAGAGCTTAATCTCCATCGTACCGGCGTTTTGTTTTTACCGTTCTTTCCTCTATGGAAAGGCCGCGTTTGACAAGCTGCTTGAGGATAAACTCCTCAATATACTTCTGCAGATCCCAGATGTAATAACCCTCAACATCAAAGCTACCCATGTTGCTTTTGTCAATCTGTCCATCCATAATCGCTTTCACCTGCTGGGCCTTAAAGGTGGCATCGTCCAGAAAATTGTAAAAGTCCCGGTCGGAAAGCAAGCCGTTGAGCGTGTCGAGCAGTGTGGTCATACCTTCAAAGGTCTCTGTTGCTTTGGCTGTTTTAAGCATACCTATGGCTTCTTCCGATAGCCCCAGTTCTTCATGCAGCGATTTGTTTTGCGAACTGACCCCGGTCAGCAGATAATCCACGGACACCCCGAAAAACTCCGCTATCTTCACCAGTGTTTCCGGTGTCGGCTGTGTTTCTCCGTTCTTATATAAACTCACAGTCTGCTGCCGGATTCCTATCGCTTCCGCCAGTTCTTTCAGAGTAGTCCTGACTCCCGTCATAGGATGCCGGTCAAGCATCTCCCTTAACATCCTGGGGAATATGCCGTTATATCCAACTACTTGTAGTGCCATAGCTTTATCTCCTCATTATTTCGTTTTACTTGAACTTTGCGTTTCTGGTTTCGATTCTATTGACATTACGCTTTGCCTGTAATATAATGAGTATAACAAGAGAAACGAAACTTGTCAAGAGAAAACGAAAATAAAGGCGAATTTGTTACAGGAGGTGAACAGCATGGATGATAAGAAGTTCGAGGCCGCAATCCAAGAGGAAAAACGCGAGTATTTCCGCCGGTGGCGCAAGAATAACCCGGACAAGGTTAAGAAGCAAAACGAAAACTACTGGCGTAAACGCGCCATGAAGCGTCTTGAAGCCGAGACAAAGGATAAAGCAGCCTCAGCTGAATAATTGGGCTTTGGCCTGGTCGTTTCCCGCTCAAAGCGGATGTCGACCTTAAACTCCGGCAAGGGAGTAGTCTGTCTATTGGGAGGAGTATATGAAAGATCGAAAGCGACAGCGGGAAAATCGGCGATGTAAAGAAGAAAAACTGGATATTCGGGATTATACAGGCGTGCTTGACCCGACACCATACTACGCTGTCCTAAATATGAGGAACGGCTATTATTATGCCCGAAAGCAAAAATCAGGGAGGAAGGAGGTGACGATGAATGGAGAATCAGGGACTGTTTGAAGCGCTCTTTGGAAAATGCAAGGACTGTACGATTTCGATCATGACTTTGCCCGACAAGCAGATCCGGCACTACCCGGTCGAACAACTGGAAAAGTTTTATGAAGATGCCGCCGAGCTTGGAAAGGCTGCCAATACATACTTCTCCGTATGGCCTCGCAGGGGCGATATACCAAATGGGGTTCGGGGTGGTTCGGAGGATACGGTATTCAAACGAGAACGGATATATTGACGCAGACCTGATTACCAGCCACCCGCAGGAGGAAATCGACGCGGTCATGGGCTGGATTACTGAAAACATCTTACCACGTAAAACCCCGCTATATGGACACACCAGCTATGGTATAAAGCATCTGCTTGAGCACGATACCCAAATTTATCTCACCAACAACGAGTTCAAGGACGCCATGCTGCAGGCTGGCTACAAGCCTGTTAACCCGAACGAACTGAACTGGTGCTACTGTATCAGCAAGAAATCAAAAGCGTTCGCACGGAAGGTTTGGTGAGCAGTTATGTCCGTTTAATACATTTGTCCCGGGGGGTGGGGAATTTCGTTCTCTGCAGCTTTCAATATAAACAGCGGCGTGGGGCTTCATGCGAATAAAAAGCGTATTCAAAAGGGTAATAACCCGATTAGAGTTTCTAGCGACAGCATAAGGTTGCGGTAGCAGGTATCCTTGTCGGTGCTGTATATTACGGTGAACAAAACGTTCAGCATCCACTGGAATATTACATCGGGAAAAGGGTGTTGTAAAACGGGTAGTTCGGCATTCAGATGACCGGTGGGGGTATCAAAATCTCTACAGCTTTTCAAAACGGACAGCGGCGTGGAGCTTCATACGAATAAAAAGCGTATTCAAAAGGGTAATAACCCGATTCTGGTTTCTATCGTCAGCATAAGGTTGCGGTAGCAGGTACCCTTGTCGGTGCTGTATATTACGGTGAACGAAACGTTCAGCATCCACTGGAATAGCATATCGGGAAAAGGGTGTAGTAAAACGGGTAGTTCGGCATTCAGGTGACCGGTGGGGGTATCAAAATCTCTACAGCTTTTCAAAGTGGACAACGGCGTGGGGCTTCGTACACGAAAACGGATAAGTTTTAGGGGTATTAACCCCATAAGTTTTACAGGAAAGGATGATGTATATGGGCAATCGAGGTCCTCAACCTCGGACCGGCGGCAGGCCCAGAAAACCGCTGGCAGATAAAATATTGGAAGGCAATCATGGGAAAGAGTCCCTCACGGTGATTCAGTTGCCAGACACTCCAAACTTGGATGGAGCTGAAATGCCATCACCGCATGAATTTCTGTCCTCGGAGCAAAAAAGCGGACAAGACCTTGTGGCAGGTGAAATTTACATAGCCACATGGAATTGGCTGCAAAAACATCACTGTGAACACCTGGTGACACAGCAGAATTTGGAGCAGTACGCAATGGCAGCTGCTAGATGGATTCAGTGCGAGGAAGCGATTTCTCAGTTCGGCTTTCTGGCGAAGCACCCAACGACAGGGGCGGCGATCATCTCGCCTTATGTAGCCGCAGCAAGAGAATACTCTAAACACGCCAACGCCTTATGGAATCAAATCTACGCTGTCGTGCGGGATAACTGTTCCACAGATTACAGCGGTCAAAGTCCCCAGGATGACGTGATGGAGCGACTACTGACCATGCGCAGACGCTGATGCCTACTTATGCATCGGCATTTTTTATATCAAAATATTTGGAGGATTATTATCATGAACAAAACAATAAATACTTACGACGAACTGATAGCAAGATTGGAATCGCTGAACGGCGAAACAAAGCAAGAAAAAGTCAAGACGCTATCAAACCCGGCATATAACCATACCTTCTGGGCCTTTATGCGCGACGGAATGCCACGGAACGCTCTCAAGGAAAACAGCGACGGCGCAGGCGGCTATCTGGTGCCGGACGAATATGAATCAAAACTGGTTTCTGCCCTAGAAATTGAAAATCACCTTCGCCGGATTAGTAATGTGATTCAAACACGCCATAGGCTAATAATTCCCACCGTAATCGGCCATAGCGCTGCGGCTTGGATTGAAGAAGGTGAGCAAATTACTGAAACCGAACCATCTTTCGGACAAATCGTCCTGGATGCATACAAGATGGGTACGCTGATCCTAGCATCCGATGAACTGCTGGAGGATTCAGGTGCGGATATTGAGAAACTCATCCTGGAGCAATTTTCGCGGCGCATCGGAAAATGCGAGGAGGAAGCATTTTTGACCGGAGACGGCAATCATAAGCCGATGGGGCTGCTTACGCAAGCGCCTGTGGGTTCTGTGAGTGCGGAGGCAGGTGTTTTGTCTGTGGACGATGCGCTGGACCTGTATTTTTCCGTTGGGCAAGAGTATCGGGCGAATGCTGTGTGGTTTATGTCCGAAGACGCTCATCGCACACTTCGCAAAGTGAAAAGCGCCATGGGACGAAACATCTGGGAGCCTTCCCTTATAGAAGGAGAGCCAGAAAAGCTGCTTGGACGTCCGGTCTATGTCAGTGAATTTATGCCAGAAGTAGCTTCTGACAGCAAGCCTATCCTTTTCGGAGATTTCAATTATTTCTGGATCGGCGATAGGGGGAAGCGCTCCGTCAAGCGTTTAAACGAGCGCTATGCAGACCATGGGCAGGTCGGCTTTATAGCAACACAGCGTGTGGATGCCAAGCTGGTTCTTCCCGAAGCCATCAAATCACTGAAAATTAAAACGGCATAATGTCGGCGATGCAGTTATTTTAATGAAAAAGAAAGCTCAGGTTGGATGGATAGGTGTGTATAAGCCATATCATGAACTGTTTTTTCAGCGATATCAGTGAATATTTGTGTAGTATATAGCGGAGATATTACTTGATATAATCCCGATTCAGAGGCAATATGTGACTACCAAAAAGGGAGGTATTCACATGGAACTCAAGTATAATGTATCCGGCAGCGAGCGGAAGCGAATGGTAGTCGCAATTGGAAAAGCTCTTCAAGTCGACCCTGTCTACAAAGGAACGCCGTCCTACGCGTTTAAGGTGGGAGATTATACTGTCGACCGATACGGCACTTTGATTGGCCCGGAGGCACCGGAGACGGAGCGATTGGTTCAGGCATTAGCGACGGAAGGGTTTGTGGCATGTCAGCATGAAGCCTTAACCATCGAGATGCCGAGATCGGATTATACAGATACGGCGCTCCATAATCTAAAACAACTGGTGGAGAGCAAAAGCAGTTTAATACGGCACGCTCTTGGGGTAGATGACCTTCCGGTTGAGATTACCGAGGAAACCATTCGATTCCCCTGGTTCGCGGCACGTGGAGAAGATGATGAAACCGCCGCATATATTCATTTTGTTTCCGCTCTCTGCGAAATGGCTAAACAAAATCTGCGGATAAAAGCCCAGCCTAAAGAGGTCGACAATGAAAAGTACGCCTTCCGTTGCTTCCTTCTGCGGCTGGGCTTTGTCGGCCCCGAATACAAGAGCGAGCGGAAAATACTGCTTCGCAATCTGACTGGCAGTTCAGCATTTTTAACGGAAGAAAGCAAACAAAAGGCGGCATTCAAACGTAAATCGCAGCGCCTTTGAGCAGGAGGTTTTTAATGGACACGCAAAACACTCTTAGTCGAATAACGCAAAACACTGCACCCGACGGCAACAGGCAAGCAAACGGCATTAAGCGCGTGGCGGTCTACTGCCGTGTCAGTACTTTATCGGAAGCGCAGGAGGAATCCTACGAAACGCAGTGTGCGGCATATAAAAAGATGATTTCCAATGATCCGAAACTGGAGCTTGTTCGGATATACGGGGATCAGGGTATATCCGGAGCAACGATGAAACACAGACCGGAGTTTCAACAGATGCTGGAAGATTGCCGGAACGGAAAAATTGATGTGGTTATGACGAAAAGCATCTCCCGATTTGCTCGGAATCTTGCGGACTGCATGGAGGCGATTCGTCAGCTTCGGGAACTGGGTATCCCGGTGCTGTTCGAACGAGAAGGAATCGATACCATGACGACCAATGGCGAGATGCTGCTTTCGGTTCTGGCATCCATCGCTCAAGAAGAGATAAACAATATGAGTCAAAATATCCGCTGGTCGCAGGAACGGAATAACGCCGCCGGCAATCCCATCATCGGGGCGCGGTATGGTTATAAAAAGATAAAGGACGGAAACCGACACCGGTGGGTAATCAATGAGGATGAAGCGAAACGAGTGCAGTTTGCCTTTCAAAAAGCAGATATCGGCTGGAAATACTGGCAGATTCTCGATGGCTTGGACGAACTGGAAAAGCGCGCAGGCACGGCGGTCAAATGGACATATGAGCGGCTGTACGGCTTACTTCGCAGTGAAGTTTACATCGGTGATATTCTGACCAACAAGAGAATCAAACCTGACTATCTGCAGAAACGGTCCCTGCCTAACCGGGGTCAGCGGCCACAATATTATGTCGAGGGGCATCACGACGCCATAATTGATAAGGCGCAGTTTGAGCGTGTGGGCAATCGCATCAAGAATCATGAGTTGAAAGCGGATAATAGCACCCTACCACTCCATCGAAAAAAGCCGCCCAGAAAGAGAAAATTGGAGGTGCGCAAATGAACGAAAAAATGCAACAACCGACCGTGGAAGTGATCCGGCGCGAAACGACTGGCTGCATTAATATCCCGCAGAAGATTAAACGGGTGGCGGCCTACTGCCGTGTAAGCACAGAACTGGAAGAACAGCAAAGCAGCTTGGAGCTTCAGATGTCGGCTTTCCGCGAGCAGATTGACGCGCGGCCGGATTGGGAGCTGGCTGGGATATATGCAGATAACGGGATAACTGGAACTCAGGTGCAAAACCGCACAGAGTTTTTACGCATGATGGAAGACTGCGAAAACGGTATGATTGATTATATTATTACGAAATCCATCAGTCGCTTCGCCAGGAATACGCTCGAGTGCTTATCCTATGTACGGCACCTTAAGGAAATGGGCGTATTTGTGTACTTCGAGAAAGAGCGGCTGGACACCAGCAGCAGTACCTCGGAGATGCTTTTATCCATACTGGCCGCCGTCGCACAGGAGGAAAGCCGTAATATCTCAGAAAATATCAAGTGGAATCAGCGGAAACGTTTTGCTGAGGGGAAACCAAAGTGGTCGGCGGTGTACGGATACGATAAGGATGGCGAACTGGAATACATTATAAATGAGGAGAAAGCCGCAGTCGTCAGACGTATTTTTGCAGAATACATACAAGGAAAATCTCTGCCTGAAATTTCACGGAGTCTTGCTAAAGATGGTATTGTTTCCCCCTGGGGTAAGGTTTGGACGCCTACTGTTCTGTCCAAGTTGCTAAAGAATGAGAAATACTGCGGTGATGTTTTGATTCAGAAGTCCTATACGGTAGACCACCTTACTCACAAACGAGTAATGAACGATCAGGCTGTTGTACCCAGCTATTTCGTGCGCGACCACCACAAGCCTATTGTAGACAGAAAGACCTTTGAGTTGGCACAAATCATTCTTTCCCTGAAAGACCGGCATAAGGGTGCAACCCAGTATCCGTATTATGGAAGACTTTTCTGTCCTATATGTGGAGGGAAAATGATCCGAAGCTGCATTCAGGAGCACGGGCACCCGCCGGTCTGGCGTTGCTCCCAGGAGAACGGCAGCGATCAGTGCAGGAGCTATTTTATTAAGGAAAAATATATCGACCGAGCGTTCTGTGAAGCATACGCAGACTTGGATATAAAAACCCTTGAAAAACAAGCGCGCCGAAGGGATGAGTCAATTGCGCAGACGGCGCGTGTTGCTTTGGAGATGAAAGCGGAACTGCTCCGGATTAAAAAGGTTGAGTATTATCAGCTCGACGCGCTGGTGGAACGCATGGGGTTTCAAAAGTGGGATACGATGGTGATAGAGTGGACTTTCGGTCTTAAGAGTAAGGTAAACATCCGGTACTTGAAAGAACGCGATATCCCGAACCATGAGGAGCAACTGGTGTCTGTGGGCAGCAAAAGCCTGCCGCGCCTTGAGAACCGGCAAGTCGGCAGGCACTCCCCAACTGCATTTGAGCGTACCAATGTTTATGGCTATGACAGTATTGTTGCTCTGCCCAACGGTGAAGATATACTATGATGGAGGTACATAATGAAAGTAACAAAAGTTTATGGGGAGCTTGCACAGAAGAAGAAACGCGTGGCTGCGTACTGCCGCGTCAGTACCGATACGGCAGGTCAGCAGGAAAGCTATGACACGCAGTTAAGGTATTACAAAACGCTGATCCCTGCCAATCATGATTGGGAGTTTGCCGGCGTGTACGCCGACGAAGGGCGCAGCGGCACCAGTGTAAAACACCGCCCGGAATTTCTGCGGCTCATGCAGGATGCCGAGCAGGGGCAGATTGATATTATTCTGACAAAGAGCATCAGCCGTTTTGCCCGAAACGTGGTGGATTGTCAGCGGTATGTGAAAGACTTGAAATCCAGAGGTGTTGAGGTACGCTTCGAGCGCGAAGGTATCAGCAGCATGGACGCCAGCGCCGATTTCATTTTTTCCATGTTGGCAACGGTGGCGCAGGAAGAAAGCCGTTCTATCAGTGAAAATGTCCGATGGCGGTATGCAAAGGACTTTGAAAAGGGTGTTTATCGCTTAGGCGGCAATCGTATTTTAGGGTATGACATGGGAGACGATGGAAAACTTACCCCCAACGGCGACGCGTGGATTATAAAAAAGGTGTTTGATAATTTTCTTGCCGGTATGAATTATACAGAAATTGCGGCGGATCTGGATGCTGCAGGAGCCAAACGGCTCAGGAGCGACAAACCCTATACAGCTGAACGGATACGCCGTATCCTTAGGAACGAATACTATGTGGGTGACATGCTGTTGCGCAAGAATGCACCGAAGGATTTTTTAACAAAGTGCCCCATTCATACCGACTACACCAGCTATTATATTAGAGATGCCCATGTCGGCATCATCGATAGAAACACGTGGGAGCGGGCCAAAGAAAAGCTGGACGCAGTGGCTGCCGATAAAGCCGCCGGGCTTGTGTTCAACTGCACCGAAACACATTTTCTCTACGGCAAAGCGTTCTGCGGGGAATGCGGAGCGCCTTATACGCGGCGAACATTTACCGACCGTAAGGGTGCGCATTATAAGGCATGGAACTGCAGAGAACGCCAGAAGGGCAAAAAAGGAAACGGCTGCAAAAATTCCGCCGTGCGTGAGGAAATACTGCTCGCAGAAATTGCGGATGCCATGCAACTCGAGAAATTTGACAGGGCAGCATTCGATGCGCTTGTGGAACGGGTTATGATTACGCCGGACGGGATTCAGGTGCAGCTTAAAAACAACTCCAATCCCATGGTCGTGGGGACTGTGAGCAAAACAGCATGAAAAAACAACGATACCCCGCTGAGACTACCGGTAGAACATCCGCGTTTCAGGCGGGGTATTTTTATTTTCTGCTGAGTCAGAAAGGAACATATCATCCTGATAGGCCATGCATTTATATCATGTTAATACAAATGGAAATGCGGTGACATAGAATTTTTACTTTTATATGGAACCATATGCAGCAGTTTCTATGACAATATATCTGACAGTGCAGCAATTACCATTTCGTAGGTGATATCCTGTGCATAAGCGAATTGTTTCCGATATCCGTCCCACATGTTCTGCATCACAATGCTATCCGACAACGTTTTAAGTAAAACAGTTATATCGGCAATTTGCTCACTGGTTCCACGGTGGGCAGATGTTGCTTTTAGCGCCTCCCGAAATAAAAGCTTATCGAAGCGCTGTGTGGTGCAGAGAATATAAGTATCGTAAAAATCTCTGGGTCGTGTATTGAAAACGCTCCGACGCAAAATGGTTTCCACTTTTTCAGCCATAACAGTCTCAATGTTGTAGGCCCACAAATCAAAGGATAATGTATCGTCGAATATTCCACTGAAAGTATAGCTAATCGCACGGGGCGTGATGACATCGCCTGTGGAAATGTCAATCGACAGCGGTGTGAGAATCGTGTCATACTTTGCATCAAGCATTACGCGGTAACCGCCGTAAGCATCATCCTCCCGGATGGGGGCAATATTGCCGACTATAAAATTTATTTCGTCATTCAAATTTATACCACATATCTCCTCCAACGCCGCAAGAATGCTATCAGGCGTCAACGGTAGATTTTTCAGCGTAGCATCCAAATCCATCGTGGCTCGGTTGTCAAGGCCTACGATCGCAGCTACCAGCATCCCACCCTTGAGTATAAATTTGTCTTTATAGCATGATGTCGACAGCCGGACTAAAAGCCGCTCGAACATATAGTTTTGTAATACAACCTGCGCAGGGATATTTTTTTGTTTGGCAAGGTTGCGGATGCGAGCCTTTAGACTCATAGCTTTTGAACTCATAGCAGTACCTCCAGATATCTTCTGACGGCTTCCGTTATTCCGAAAGTTTCAGCGTAGGTATTCAGCCTTATTAAATTCTTTTTAGGACTAGCAGAGTATCTCTTCAGTGAGGATAGAACAGTTTCATCTGCGATCCTCTTACGGCTGCGAATGATATCGCAAATAGTTCGTTCCATATCATAAGCCGGAACGGGATTTCCTTGTGTGGTCTTTAAGATTGTTTTACCAATATTTATTAATTCATCTTTTACATAATACACTTTGCATTGTTCTCTGATAGAAACCCCCAACTTTTTTGAGCTTGGAATTGTAACCGTGTGTTCAAAGGGGGTTCGTTCAGAAATGCCATTCAGGAACAACGCTGTTTCATGTGAGAAAATAAAAAGACTTGAGCGTTTGCTTAGAGAGAACAATTCATCGCCCAATTCAGTTGCAAATACATATTGCCCTGCTGAAATGCGAGAGATCTTTCCAAGGTTACACAGTTTGGATAACATTGCTCTTGAAACGCCGTTTACTCCCGCTTCTTTGGTTGTAATAAGGCCGTTGCTCTGTTTTGAAATTGTTGTAAGAACCTTTAAAATTTCCTCGGACGTCATAGATAGCGACCTCCTTCCGTTTACATATACAACGATATTATACAACGTATCGTGCTGATTGTCAACAAATTATAAATACAAACAGTTCGAAATAATAGAGAACATCGTACCGTTTGCAAACGCGAATGCGAGAACATCCTTTTTTGGGCAGGGATATCTTCGCTTCTTTTATGCTTTTTAGGTGAATATGAAAACCGCAGATATACACTATATATAGAGCTTATTATAAAGCGCCAATCTATATATTGTGCATATCTGCGGTTCTTGTTTTGGTTTAACGGGAACAAGATTATTACTACATCAGGTGGGGGAATGGTTGTTTCCAATGACGAAGAACGAATTAGTAAAATACGATTTTGGTCTACACAATCCAGAGATAAAGCAAGGCATTATCAGCATAGCGAGCTTGGTTATAATTACAGAATGAGTAATGTAGTAGCCGGGATAGGTAGAGGTCAGTTAAAGGTACTGGAACAAAGAGTAGAGAAAAAGAAATACATTTATGAATATTATAAAAAGGAATTGTCAGATTTATCTGATATTGAGTTTATGCCAATAAACAGTTGGAATAAACCTAATTACTGGCTAACTGTTATTCAATTAAGAGGTAATATTCGTCCAATAGAAGTTTTAGAGGCTCTTGAAGAAGAAAATATAGAATCAAGACCTGTTTGGAAACCGATGCATTTGCAACCATTTTTTGAAAAATATGATTATATAGGAACGAATGTAAGTCAACAACTTTTTGAAAATGGATTATGCTTGCCTAGTGATACAAAAATGACTGACAATGACCTTTTTAGAGTTTGCAGGATTATCAAAACCTTATGGAAATAAATAAAGATAAGGGAAGAAAAAATAAGGGGATATATAGAAAGTATATCAAGAGACCGATGGATTTTGTTTTGTCATTGATTGCAATGATTATACTAAGTCCTATTTATTTAATTTTAGCAATATTAGTAAGAGTTAAACTTGGAAGACCGATTATATTCAAACAAGAGCGACCTGGTCTTAATGAGAAGATATTTATACTATATAAATTCAGAACAATGACTGATGAGAAGGATGAAAATGGCAATCTTCTTCCGGACTCAGCAAGATTAACTAAATTCGGTATGATGTTAAGGTCAACATCTCTTGATGAATTGCCGGAGTTATTAAACATTCTAAAGGGTGATATGAGTATTGTAGGACCAAGACCTTTATTGGTTCAGTATCTTGAATTATACAATGACTATCAAAGAAGAAGACATGAAGTAAGACCAGGTTTAACCGGCTTAGCACAGATTAGTGGTAGAAATTTATTAGATTGGGAAGACAAGTTCTTACTTGATGTAAAATATGTTGATAGAATGACATTTATAGGGGATGTGAAAATTATTTTTAATACTGTAAAAAAGATTTTAAAAAGAGAAGGTATCTGTTCTGATAATTCTGAAACTAGTGAATATTTTAAAGGAAATATTTAACTATGTGTAAGAATCTTGTTATTATTGGTGCAGGAGGGCATGGTAAAGTAGTTGCAGATATTGCTACTAAAATGAAGTGCTGGGATAGTATTAGATTTCTTGATGACAATAAATCAATAACAAATTGTTTAGGATTTGATGTTGTTGGGCAAATAAGTGATGCAATCAAATATAGAGATTGTTCCGATTTTTTTGTTGCAATTGGGAATAATAATATCAGAGAGAAAATACAAGAAGATTTGATTAGACGTGGGTTTAAGATAGCAATTTTGCTACATCCAAGTGCTATCATAGGAACGAGTGTTGATATTGGTATAGGTACTGCTATAATGGCGGGTGCAATAATTAACAGTTCTAGTAAAATAGGAAATGGATGTATAATAAATACAAATTCGAGTTTAGATCATGACAATGTAGTAGGAGATTATGTACATGTTTCTCCTGGTGTTAAAACTGGTGGAAATATTAATATAGGCAGATTAACTTGGTTAGGTATTGGTAGTGTAGTTAGTAATAGCATAAGTATATGTAGTAGTTGTAAAACAGGTGCAGGTGCTGTGGTGGTTAGAGATATAACTGAGCCTGGAACTTATGTTGGGGTTCCAGTTAGGAGAATAGTATCAGATGAAAATAGCGATTCTAGCAAATTCTGATATAGGATTATACAAGTTTAGAAAAGAGCTTATTCAAGAACTAATCAATCAAGGCAACGAGGTTTATATTTCACTCCCGAATGGTGTATTCATACAACCTTTAACAGACTTAGGATGTATATTTATTGAAACTGATGTTGATAGAAGGGGGGTTAATCCTTTTACTGATTTCAAACTAATAATAAGATATCTACGATTAATAGCTAAGTTAAAACCAGATTTAGTTATTACATATACAATCAAACCTAATATATATGGTGGTATAGTTTGTAGATTTCTTAATCTTCCTTATACAATAAATATTACTGGTTTGGGAACTTCATTTCAGAGGGACGGTTTTCTTAAGAAGTTGATTGTGTTCTTGTATAGGATAGCTTGCAGGAAAGCACATGTAATTTTTTTTGAGAACGAAGAGAATCAAAGAAGTTTCGTTGATAACAGAATTGTAAAAAAAGAAAATACATATAAGTTAAATGGTGCAGGAGTAAACTTAGAGGAATATATGTTCAGTGAATATCCTAAAAATGATAGTGTAATTCGATTTTTATTTATTGGAAGAGTTATGAAAGAAAAAGGAGTAGATGAACTTTTTGATGTTGCTAAGCGTATTAAAGATAAATTTGACAATGTGGAGTTTGATATTGTAGGACAATTTGAAGATGATTATGAAGAGATTATTAATGATTTGGATAAGAAAAACGTCATTAATTACTATGGATTTCAAATGGATGTAAAACCATTCATTAGAAAAGCGCATTGCTTTGTTTTGCCCTCTTATCATGAAGGGATGGCTAATACTTTACTTGAAGCAGGTGCAATGGGTAGGCCTTTAATAACTAGTAATATTTATGGATGTAAAGATGCTGTATTAGATGGCGAGACAGGTTATCTTGTTAATTCCCAGGATTGCCAAGATTTATATGCCAAGATATCAGATTTCATTTTGTTGCCTTTTGAACAGAAAAGAATGATGGGTTATAAGTCGTGTGAATATGTGAGGTCAAAATTTGATAAAAGAACTGTTGTGACGAAAACAATTAATAGGCTTAAAAGAGAGTAAGATATGAGTGGGTATATTATTATTCCATCATCTACATATTTACTGATAATGGCAGGTATCGTAATCAATCCTGAATTGTAATTGGTAAAGGATATCGATTGTTATAAAATTTGTTGTTAAAGAAAATATACAGCTTCTATGTTGTAGTTGTTTGTAGACAAAGGAACTGATGTTCCCTTTGCATGTACATTCTCTTAGTTTTCCAATCCTACTACAATACTTAAGGTAAATCAGCAATGAAGTATTGTTTAACACATATGAATATTGTTTAAGAAAATAGTGAAAAGCTAGATACCTTGTTGAATCAAAATATGATTAAAAAGACTTTATGTAAAATTGGTTGAATATTGATATTAACTTTTCCAATAATAAAGAGGACCAGCAGATGCCTAAGGTTTCAGTAATAATGGGGACCCACAATGGGGGAAAATATATTAGAAGGGCTATTGAATCAATATTGAATCAAAGTTATTCTGATTTTGAATTTATTATATGCGATGATTGCTCAACCGATAATGTTGTAGAGGTGATTAAATCTTTTAAGGATAAAAGAATAATTCTTATTGGCAATGAACAGCAATTAGGTTTGGCAGCATCACTAAATCGGTGCATAGAGTTTTCTAAGGGGGAGTATCTTGCTAGAATGGATGACGATGATATTTCGCATTCTGACAGATTTGAAAAACAGGTAGATTTTCTAGACACACATCCTGAATATGCCATAGTAGGCTGTTGCAGAAGAACATTTGATAATCGTGGTGTTTGGAATACTTATGGTATTGGCGGTGAACTATCAAAACAGGATATAATAAAAGGCAAAACATTTACGCATCCAAGTGTAATAATGAGAAAAGTTGCGCTAGTTAACTCTGGTTGTTATACAGTCTCAGAAAGAACAATACGAGGTCAAGACTTTGATCTCTGGTGTAAAATGTACGCACATGGGTACAAGGGTTATGTACTTTCCGATATATTATTTGATTATTATGAGGACCGGAGTTCTATTAAAGTTATTAAACCTAAATTCAGAATAAATAATTTCAAAACCCACATGATATGGCGGAAGAAAATGGGATTGCCTCGTAAGTATGATATATATGCGTATAAAGAGCTTTTAACTATCTTAATTCCGCAAAAAATCCTTGTTGCTTACAAAAAAAGACATAAGCAAAAGTAATAACCTAAATGGTATAAAGGATGATTTAGAGCGAGCTTTTTGAGTTTTGTTTAATTTTTTGATATATGGAAACCTAATGGGTGGTAGTATGTATAATACTCCAAAGGCGATAGCAAATAAAGGAAAGTGAGATTAAGAAATATGACTAGGAGAATTTTGTTTGTTATAAACCATTTTGGATTTTCAAATGGTGTAGCATCTGTTTTACGTAGTTTAATCGCAAATTTAAACAAGGAACGTTATGAGATTTCACTGCTGGTTATCTATGATTTTAATGAAGAGTTTGCTAGACCAATTATAGAACAGATGAAAGTAATAAGGGGATTTGGATTCTATGTGCGAGGCTTTGATAAAATTGTTAACTTAATTCCGAGCGGATTGCTGTACAAACTATTTGTAAAGAATCATTACGATCTTGAAATAGCATTTCAATATGGAATCCCTACAAAGATGATATCAGCAAGTCCAAATACGCACAAGATTTGCTGGATGCATGGATTTGATGAATCTATGGTTCTCCGAAAATATTATCAACAGTTTCCTGTTATTGTAAATGTGTCTAAAACTGGAAAGAATAAAATGATTAAAGAAGGTTTTCTGCCAGAAAAATGTGAGTATTGTTACAATATTATTGATGAAGAGACAATTTTAGAAAAAGTTGATGAATCTATTGAAATAAAACGTAAACATACCTTGGTCTTTATTACTGTAGCAAGATTAGCACCTGATAAAGCATTCATGAGATACTTGGCATGTATTAAAAAAGTTATAGATGAATTAAAAGGAAAAGCAGATGCAGAATTTTGGATTATAGGCGATGGCACTGAAAGGTTTAAGATGTATAAGTATATACATATTAATGATTTATCAAAGCAGGTAAAACTACTAGGCGAAAAGACTAATCCATATAAATATATTAAAAATGCTGATTGTTACTTTTGTGGTTCATATCACGAAGGCTTTAGCACAACTTGTCAGGAAGCCGCAATTATTGGTATTCCAGTTGTATCTGTGAATGTAAATGGAGCAAATGAGTTAAATGAGATGCAAGGTGCTGGGAGAGTTATAGAGAATAATGAGGATGCAATATATCGTGAACTTATCTCGATAATTCAGACGCCTCAGATTGTTTTTAAATGGAAATCAATTGCTTTTAGTAATCGTAATAAGTTTTATAAGCAGCATAGAATAAAGAAAATTGAAGAGGTTTTGGATAAATACTGATTTTGATGGAGGAATATGATATTCGTGCAAAGAAGGGGCGATATATTGATTACTACAAAAAAACATACATCAATCAGAAAAACAGCAGGCTTGACATTTTTTCTATTACTGTTGATTGTAATAGTTGCCTTTGTTTCGCATCCTTCAACTCTAATGCCTCTTTTGCTTGTGCCGCTTGTATATGCCATATTTATAGTTTTTTTTGCTGGCATATTTTATTATATTGATTCACCTGGAATGATTATATTAAACGCTCTTTATTTTGTTCGGTATTTTGCTTATCCTCTTCTTATGTTGTTCTATAATCACTATTATATTGAAGATTATTCAAAAGGAATTTGGTTGCTTTTATATGAAGAGACAATATGTGCAGTTGTTCTATATTTCTTGATAAGGAGAAGACAAAAAGAATTTATAAATAGTGTAGAGATAAATGATTGTTTTTCATCAGCCAGTAATTTGTATGCTGCAACCTTAATATTCTCAGTTTTGTCGGTTGGAATAATTGCTATTAATCCTAGCATTTTGTTAAATTATAACATCATATTTGGTTTGACGAGTGAAAAACTTAAACATATTGAATTAGTGCAGTCATCTTTATCTGTGTCTTCATTTGATATTATTGTTTTAGACATTACTAGATTACTAATACCAGCAAGTATTGGCGTTTCTTTTGCTGAAATGTATAATAAAACTCAAAAGAATATTGCTTACATTTTATCTTTATTTTTTGCTGTTAGTTTAAGTATGGTTATTATGAGTGGTGTAGATAGGGGAACAGTTGTGCTAAACGGTATTGCAATAGGGTTTATTATATATAAAATCTTTCCTCAAAAGAGGAAAGCGACCAACGTCATAGTTGTTGTATCAGCAGCAATTATTGTTTTGAATCTTGTAGTTGTACGACTTATTGTTTCAGAAAGTTCCACTGGATTAACTCGATATGGTGGTATAGAGAGAATTTTAGAATATATTCAAGCCTATGTTGCAGGCATTAAAAATATGGATATAACAATTAGGATGAAACAAGAGTATGGGCAATATGTTACTTTTACAACACCATTCAACGATTTGTTTGCTAATGTTCCGTTTCTTTCGCGAATAGTTGATGTAGGGAATCTGTCTTCGAAATATTTCAACAATTCATATGGACGAATAGGTACAGATCAAATAATGCCACTAATTGGGAATGGCTTAATGTACTTCGGATATGTGTTTTCGCCAATATTCTCAATTATTATGTTAAGAGTTGTATTTTGGTGTGATGAGAAGTATCGTTCTTCTAATGATGTATTTTCAGTATTTATTTGGTCTTATGCTAGTACATTACTTACATTTTGTCACTTTAATAATCTTCAACTAATTATGTTGTATTTTTCATGTAGGATACTACCTCTGGTATTGGTATATTACGTGTTTATGCGGTTGGACTTAAGAATAAATAAACTGAGGGTAAGATGAACTCATTTCTTTTCAAAATTATCGATATATTGTTACATTTTTTGCCAATGAATAATAATTTAGTATTCTTCTCATCGTTTGAAGACCAATACTCTGATCATCCCAAAGCGATATCAGAAAAAGTACACGAACTATATCCTGATGTGCTTATAGTTTGGCCTTTTTCAGATAGAGCAAAACTAGATAGAGTTCCTGAATATGTTATAAAGGTAAAGATTAATTCTGTACGTCACGCAATTTTGAAAAATAGAGCGAAGGTTATAATTGACAACTACACAGGAATTTATAACGTATTTACTGAAAAAAGGAACTCATGGAAATACAAGTTGCTTATAAAAAAAAGACAAATTAATTTCTCTACGTGGCATGGAACCCCGTTGAAAAAAATAGGACGTTCCATGATGAATAGAGGGAAAGATGTTTTTATTTCTACTTCTAGTGGGTTTATCTTGAATTCAAAATATATTACAGAAATATTACATCGAGAATTTGATAATACAATTCCTGTGCATCTACTAGGCTCTGCAAGAAATGATTTGCTTTTTGAAAAAGATACGGATAAATTACAAAGAATTAAAACGCATTTAGGACTAGATTCTAAATGCCAATATGTTCTATATGCACCAACTTTTAGATATTATGATGGATTTGATAGCAAGCCATATAGCTTATATATGAGCTCCGAGCAGATAGATATGTGTATTGCTGCGTTGAAAAGTCGTTTTGGGGGAGAATGGGCTTTTATAATTAGAGTTCATCAAAAAATTAAGGAGCAGAATACTGAATTGTTCAATGGTAAAACGGTAATAAACGGTAATGAACATGATGATATGGCTGAATATCTTGCTGTATGTGACATATTGATTACAGATTTCTCAGGGTCTTTGTTTGACTTTGCCAATACAAACAAACCATGTTTTCTATATGCTCCGGACTTTTTTCATTATAAAAATAAAGAAAGAGGATTATATCTGGATGTTCAAAAACTTCCATATACTTTTACAATCAGCGATAAGGAGTTAGTTGAGAATATTTTAAATTACGATTCAAATGAGCAAATAACTAAGGTTTATGAGTTTAATAAATATTTGGGAAATATAGATGATGGTAAAGCATCAGAAAGAATTGCCCATCTAATATATTCATCCTTAACAGATGATAAACTGCATTTCAAGAGAAAGCAACAGAAAAATGTTAAGAAAAACAAGAGAATTAACAAATAAAATTTCTCAGAGCGCAAAGGCTTCCCTTGCACTGTTATTCTCTGGGATAATAACAAAGGGAATAGCCTATATAGCCACACCATTCTATACGAGGTTACTCACATCGGAGGAATTTGGTCAAACCTCAGTATTTCTTACTTGGGTTCAGGTGTTTGGTATTATTGCAATGTTTTGTCTTTCATCTGGGGTTTTCAATAACGGAATGGTTGATTTTCCAGACAGGAGAGATGAGTATTCTTTTTCAATGCTTATCTTATCTAACATTATTACTATTATCTTTGGTATAGTATTATTTGTTCTACGTCCTTTTATTAGTTTTATTGCAAATATTGATTTGCCCCTTATTTTATTGATGCTGTGTATATTTTTGTTTCAGCCTGCATATAATTTTTGGGTAGCAAAGCAAAGATATGAGTTAAAGTATAAGTATGTTGTGATATGGTCGGTCATTTTATCCATTATATCCCCAACAGTTGCAATTATTGCAATATTGAATACAGAAAATCATTTGTATGCTAGAATATTTGGAGCAGAGGTAAGCCTCATTGTTGTATATATTGGATTTTATATTTACACAGCATATAAGAGTAAGTTTAAAATAAAACCCGAGTTTTGGAAAGTCGCTATTATTTTTAACTTACCGCTAATTCCTCATTATTTATCAACTTATCTTTTGGGAAGTTCAGATAAGATTATGATTTCGTATTTAGTAGGGGACGAAGCGACTGCCTATTATAGTGTAGCTTATTCAGTTGCAGCTGTTGTACTTATTGTCTGGTTTGCTATTAATTCATCTTTAATCCCTTATACATATGAAAAATGTAAAGAAAAAGATTATCTTTCTATTGCAAAAGTTACAACACCTATTATGATGCTGTTTGCTGCTGTTTGTGTTATTGTTATACTACTTGCTCCTGAAGCAGTTCGGATTATGGCTACTGAAGAATACAAGGAGGCTATTTATGTTATCCCTCCGATTGTAGGTGGTGTGTTTTTCCAAGTGCAATACTACTTATATGCTAATGTGGTTTATTATTATAAAAAACCCAAGTATGTAATGATTGCGAGTTTAACAGCTACTATAACAAATATCATCCTAAATTATGTTTTTATAAAAAAATATGGGTATTTTGCTGCTGGATATACTACTTTAGTCAGTTATATGATTCAAGCACTAATTGATTATTTGGCAATGAAGAAAGTAGTAGGGATTGAAGTTTATAATATGAGAGCAATCTCTATACTGTCTGGAGTCGTTATATTTATTGCGTTATTTGGCAGTATATTATACTCGATTAGTGTTGTTCGTTATATATTCTTGGTATGTATTTTTGTTTTGCTTTTTGCTTTTCGTAAGAACATAATAACATTGATAAGGCGATAATGTTTATGAATATACAACAAATGATAAATAGTGTACGAGTTTAATTAAAGGAAACAGTGAAAAAATATTAAGGATCTTACTATTTTAGAAAGGTAAGAGATTGCGATTTTCCAATCATATGAAATAACTGCTGAAGAGGGTGTGTTAATCGTAATTTAAATATAGTTTCTTGAGTAAGTTCCACAAATAGTTTTATATTTTTACACGATGGATTTTATGCAATATATAAACTATACGAAATATAATATAGACACAAAAATTTCTTTTATTCCTTATGAATATAATAAGTTAGAAGAGGCTTAAATTATCTATAATAATGCACATTGTTCTATTGAATAAAACGGAAGATTTAAGGAATATCTTTGAATTTTTATAATAAATATAATGTTGAAGCTACACATATGGAGGTGGTAGCATGAAAGACATAAATATAAAAAAAACAGCAGAGATTTGGAATATACCAGAGGTATACATCTCAATGTTATGCGAGGAGAGAAGAATATTTGGTACAAAAAAGGTTGATAGACTGGGGGTAATTCCAGATAGTTCACCGAAACAACTTGATGTTAAAGCAAAAGAATACTCCACGCATATACAATCAATTAATTCTTGCATAACACCATTTGCTCCATGCTATACTGAAGTAGGTGCAGATATTGAAGCTATTAAGGCTTTTGAGCAAATATATATGCGCTCTCCAGTAGACACTGCTTTTACTCCTTATCGAATCTGTCCAATCGGTGCTCATTCCGATCATAATCTTGGTAAGATTACTGGTTTTGCGATTGATAAGGGTATTCATATCGCATATGGACCCAAGCAAAATGGTGTAATTGAAATACAGAGCTTACAGTTTCCAAAGAGAGCACAGTGGCATGTTTCCTCCATCCCTGAAGAAAAACAGTATGATTGGGCTGACCATCTTCGAGGAGCTACAATAGCACTAAAAAATCGCTATGCGCTAAATGTTGGTCTATGCGCAGTGATTAATGGAGAACTACCTATTGGAGGACTTTCCTCATCGGCAGCTATTATTATAACTTTCCTTAACATCTTATGCATGTTGAATGGAATTAAACTTACAGATAAAGAACTGATTCTTACCGCAATGGAGGCAGAAAATAAGTATGTTGGAGTGTCTTGTGGTAAGCTTGACCAGAGTTGTGAGGTCTATAGCAAAAAGAATCATCTTTTATATATGGACATAAAGGATGACAGTTACGAGCTTATTCCACAGAGTCATAACATGAAACCGTGGAAGATTGCTATTTTTTTTAGTGGTCTTGAGCGGTCGCTAACAAGTAGTAGGTTTAATATGCGTGTGGACGAACTACGATCCGCTGCATATGCTTTAAAAGCATTTTCGGGTATGGAATACAGCAAATTTAGCGAGACGAATCTTCGTGATGTACCTGTAGAAGTATATCATGAATATAAGGATAAACTTCCTGAAAACTGGCGAAAACGTGCAGAGCATTGGTACACAGAGTTTGTCAGAGTTGAAGCTGGAGTTGAAGCATGGAGAAAGGGCGACATTGAAGAGTTTGGCAAACTATGCTTTGAGAGTGGTAAAAGTTCAATAGATAACTGGGAGACAGGCAGTCCTGAGCTTATAAAAATCTATGATATAATGACAAAGACAGAAGGTATATACGGGGGTCGCTTCTCCGGTGCAGGATTCAAGGGGTGCTGTATAGCATTGATAAATCCTGATTTTGAAGAGAGTGTACTACAGAAGGTAAAGCGTGAGTACCTAAAAGCATTTCCTAATCTTGAGAGTAGATATAGTTCACACATCTGTTATACTGCAGACGGAGTAAAACTTGGTTAACCAATTTTGGTTTTAGCTGATTGGAGAGAATTATTAAATGATGTGCATAATTTTAGCTGCCGGATATGCAACACGACTTTATCCACTGACACAGAATTTTCCAAAACCTCTGCTAAAAATCAGGGATAAAACAATACTTGATTTGTTAATAGACGATATTGAAACAACAAAGGAAGTATCTGAATACATAGTTGTTACAAATCATAAATACTATAACCATTTCTTGGAATGGTCTAAAACAAAAACAGTAAATATCTCTATTATTGATAACGGCACAGAGACGAATGAAACTCGTTTAGGTGCCGTTAAAGATATACAATTTGCTGTCAAACAAAAAAACATAAAAGAGGATCTTCTTATTATCGCAGGTGATAATATTCTTGATTTTTCTCTCGGACATTTCATTAACTACACTAAAAACAAGAAGACTTCATGTGTTATGCGTTATTATGAACCTTCACTTGAACGATTAAAAAAATGCGGTGTCCTTACGGTTGATGATGACGACTTGGTAACTGATATGACGGAAAAATCATTAACTCCTGCGACAAATTGGTGTTGTCCACCTTTTTATTATATTACCGAAAATAATCTTGCATTAATAGATATTGCTATAGAACAAGGATGTAATGTTGATTCACCTGGTAGTCTCATTGTTTGGCTGTGTAAACACACATATATATATGCTATGGAAATGCAAGGGAATAGATATGATATCGGAGATTTGGAAAGTTATGAAGGGGTCCATAGAGAGTATAGGGGCATAATAGGATGAATATGACAGATAAAGAATATAGAATGCTTATTACAGGTGCAGCCGGATTTATCGGATATCATTTATCGAAAAGGCTTCTTGAAATGAATCATACGGTTGTAGGACTTGATAACCTTAACGATTATTATGATGTCAATTTGAAACTTGCACGTCTGGATTTACTTAAACCGTTTAATAAGTTTTCTTTTCATAAGATAGATTTGGTAGATAAAGAAGCATTATATAATCTTTTTGCCGAATCAAAGTTTGATATTGTTGTTAATCTGGCAGCACAAGCGGGAGTCCGTTATTCAATTACAAATCCCGATGCTTATATCAATAGTAATATCATTGGATTTTTCAACATACTTGAAGCATGTCGTAATAATCCAGTTAAACACCTTGTTTATGCATCAAGTTCGTCTGTTTACGGTACTAATAAAAAAGTTCCATACTCGACCGAGGATAAAGTTGATAATCCGGTTTCTCTTTATGCAGCTACAAAGAAATCCAATGAGCTTATGGCATATGCGTATGCAAAACTTTATAAGATTCCGTCAACTGGTCTTAGGTTTTTTACGGTTTATGGTCCTATGGGGCGTCCGGATATGGCATATTTCAGTTTTACGAATAAGATGGTAAAAGGTGAAAAGATTCAAATTTTTAATTATGGAGATATGAAGCGAGACTTCACATATATCGATGACATTGTAACTGCTGTGGTTAATATCATGGGTAAGATTCCTGTTGACACTGAGGATGGAGCACCACATAAGGTTTATAACATAGGTAATAACAAGCCAGAGAATCTTTTATACTTTATTGAAACACTTGAAAAATGTCTAATGGAGGAAGGTATTATAAGTCATCCTGTCGAGAAAGAACTGTTACCAATGCAACTTGGCGATGTTTATCAGACTTATGCGGATGTGGATGATCTTGTTCGCGACTTAGGTTATAAGCCTTGTACAAGCCTTGATGAAGGGCTTTTTCGATTTGCTAAATGGTATAAAGAATATTATTTTAATAAAAGAGTGTTTAGTTGTTGATTAAATATATCAAATTATATTATTAGGTTTTAAATTTCAATATTGCTATATGTGTATGATTTCATTTTAGATATAAAAATAGGATGTTCTGTTGAACACTAATGCTATGCAAGAATAAGATGAAAGAATAAAATTAGTAGAACATAGAAGAAACTTATTTGAAGCTATTAAGAGAAATATATTGACAAAATAAAAGACTAGACAAAGACAAAACAAAACTGACAAAACAGACTATGTCAGGCACTTTTACATGTATAATAAGTGATGGGTAAAATGATGTAGAAAGGGGTAATGCAGACAGTTGTTGACTGTTTCAGAAGATAATATATTATGGGTAAATTAAAGAGTTTTAAAAAGTTGATGAAGCAGGGAGGAAAGCGGCGATTAATAATTGCGTTCTGGAAAACACTTTGTCTTACTGGAATTACTAATATTTTGCCGGATAAGGCATATTTACAACTTTCTTACAGAGCTTTCTTTGGTAAAAAACTTGATTTAAATTGTCCTACGACTTTTAATGAAAAAGTACATTGGCTTAAATTACATGACCGAAATCCAGATTATGTAAAAATGGTTGATAAGATTGCTGTAAAAGAATATGTAAGTGATGTAATAGGGGACCAATATATCATTCCAACTTTAGGTGAATATAATTCATTTGATGAGATTGACTTTGACATTCTTCCTAACACATTTGTTTTAAAATGTAATCATGATTCGGGAAGCATTGTAATATGCCGAGACAAAGAGCATTTCAATAAAAAGTTAGCAAGAAAAAAACTTACTAAGGCTTTACGTGAAGATTTTTTCTTAAAAGGAAGAGAATGGCCATACAAGCTTGTTAAAAGAAAAATTTTTGCAGAGAAGTATATGGAAGATGATAACAAACAAGAACTAACTGACTATAAAGTATTCTGCTTTAATGGTAAAGTTAAATGTACTCATGTCTGTAGTGAGCGATTTTCAGCAGATGGGCCAAAATTTGCATTTTACGATACCGATTGGAAAATAATGCCATTCGAGTATCATTATCCAAAGCCAAAGTGTCTTCATCAACGTCCAAAAAATTATGATAAAATGGTCATCTTTGCAGAAAAACTTTCAAAAGGCATACCCCTCTTACGAGTTGATTTTTATGAAGTCGGTGAGAAGATTTATTTTGGAGAACTTACTTTTCACCCAGGTTCTGGTTTGCTAGAATTTCGTCCTGAAGAATGGGATAAAACACTAGGAAGCTGGATTTCTCTTGGAACGAGTTAGTTCTTGATTACCTCACCAGAAAAAAAGAGAAGGGGACAAGGATTAAAATAATAGCAACGACAGGATATTTAGTTCCTACAGCGGAGAGATATGTTTAATGCATAAAAGGTGTCTCTGTTGAGATATCATTGTATAACTACTATTATTGAGGTTAAAGGAAGTATACTTTATAGCAATGAATTTGTAAACTCAGATTTATGATAAATAGTCACAAGTAGAGAAGTGGAGTTATTATCTATTTGTACTAACGTTAGTAGTTAGATGTGTTAAGCATGTCCAGAAAATATATTGTTTTATATGCAATGTAATAATAGACAGAAATAGAACAAATAAATAAAGTCTGTAGTTTCCGATAATTTTGGAAGTGTCAGGATTCTTTTTTAAAATATTTGATTCTTTCAAAAACAGAAAGAGAATAAAAACTTTTCTATTGTTTTGTAACACCTAAAACTTACATAAACTATTAATCTGATACATGATATTCTTATGTTGCAATATGGGAGGATTATCACATGCCATCAGTAAAATATTTAATTGAGTTATCCGGTGAAGAACGGAAAATCTTGCGTGATATTGTAACAAAAGCAAAAACTCTTGCATAACAATATTAAGAGCAAACATACTGCTTGCTTCGGATTGTGGTGCCAAACAATATATGACGGTTTCTCAGATTACTGATGCATATTACACAACAGCAACTACAGTGCAGAATGTCAGGACTTCATATGCCAATAACGGTCTTGAAGCAACAATCAGAAGAAAGAAACGAGAAACTCCTCTGGTACCGCTAAAAGTTACCGGTGATGTAGAGGCACATATTGTATCACTTGCCTGCGGTTCTTCATCTGAGGGATACGAGTGTTGGACAGTTCATCTTCTTGCAGATAAATGTGTTGAGTTGGATTATGTAGAATCTTTGTCTCATATGACTGTTGCTCGGGTTCTAAAAAAACGAATTTAAGCCTCATTTAAAGAAATACTGGTGTATTCCGCCTGCACATAATGCTGCTTTCGTTGCAGCAATGGAAGATGTGCTTACCGTATATAGCCGACGATATGATGACGATTATCCTGTAGTATGCATGGACGAGAAACCTGTCCAATTATTCGCTAATGCTAGAAAGAGTATTTGTTTCAAAGATGGCAGAATAGAGTATGAGGATAATGAATATATACGAAACGGGACGGCATTTATCTTCATATTCACTGAACCTCTAAACGTATGGCATTATGCTCAGACGGAAGAACACTGTACAAAGAGGATTGAGCAAAAAAGATTGAATGGCTTCTTGAAACACAGTATCCGTCAGTAAAGAAAGTAGTTATTGTTATGGATGATTTAAATATACATTCAAATTGCTTCACTTTATCAGACTTTTGAGCCTAAGCATGCTCTTAAATTAGCTGGCAGACTGGAACTGCAAGGGTAAAACCGAAAAGGTTATATCCTATAATAAACATTTAGATGTTACAGGGTACTAGAAAAGGCATTATACTTAAGATATATTATCATAGTGATAAGTTTACTACTGTTAAGTGCATTTTTAGTGTTTTCATTAAAAGCAACATTATTCAATGATAAACGGTTTTAAGTAAAGGAGAACATTTTTTGCATCATAAAAAGCCATAAATTAACTTTTAAGAAATCTTAATGCAATATGCTTTTTTTGATTATTATTTGTTTTTGGGACTAATCATGTAAGAAAATTTAAAATATGGAGGTATGGAATGGTAAAAAAACAATTTGTTGCGGTTACAGGTTATTGTGGTACAGGTTCTTCAGCAGTTATTGATCTTTTAAAGGAGTATAGTGATGTAAATATTGCAGCTCCTGTTCCTGAATGTTACGAGCATGTGGCCCTTTATTTTCAAGGAGGTCTTTATGATTTAGCATCAATTCTCTTGTCTCCATATCGTAGTGTCTCTAGTTCTAGTATGGCAATTAGCGAGTTTATTGATACCGCCAAACGTTTAAATGATAATGACTTTGGATGGTATGGTGGTTATGCGGAGCATTATGGAGCTACATATATGGATGCAGTTAATAAATTTGTTTCAACAATTAGTACTGAAAGGAGCGGTCGCAATCTTGAACATCGTATTGGGATAAGAAAGAGTGTTATTAAGGCGATACTACAAATAGGAGCAAAAATATTGTATAATCGCCCCATTACATCGTTAGGACGGAAATATGTGTATGTTTCAAAACCGTTTTTTTATTGCATGCCAACCGAAGAAGAGTTTTTTTGTGCTGCAAAACAATATATTCTATCGTATTTGCAAATGTGCTCAAAGGGTGAAGGAGTCAATGTTTTTGATCATCTTCTGTGGCCACAGCAGTCGGATACAATTAGTGAATTCTTCCCAGAGAATTTTAAAGTTATAGTTGTGTATAGAGATCCAAGAGATGTATATTTACTAAATAAGTATTATTGGTATAAGCCTCCGGTATCAGCTCCGGGAGCGATACCATACTTTCCCACAGATGTAATGAAGTTTTGTGATGAGTGGAAGAGAATGATATATGATTGTACTGGAAAGAAGAACGTTCTTTTGATATTCTTTGAAGATTTAGTTTATCAATATGATAAAACAGTAAAGAATATCGAAGATTTTCTGGATTTAGAAATAAATAATCACACAAAAAAGTATACATTTTTTGAACCGGAAAGATCAATTGAAAATACACAGGTCTTTCGTCTATCAAATGAATGGATTGAAGAGATTGCTCCAATTAATAGCCTCCTCAGTAGTTATTTATATCACTTCCCCTATAATCGAATACCTGAAAAAACACTTTGGTTTGATTCAGATCTTCAATTAATAAATGTTAGAAAAAAGAAAAAGATAAATAGGGATAATTCATGATGCGTGGATTATAGTACTTCCGAAAAATTAATGACTATTCTACATTGATTCATGGCTAAAGTATTTAGTATTCTAAATCTACACACAAAGTATTGCTTTGATAAGAACAATCTTTCTATGGGTTTAGAGGTATTTAGATTAGTAGGTGGTTTGAATACTCAAGAAAGAATCTAAATATATAAGGCAAACAAATTTGACGTAGATTAACCAGTTAAAGATAATAGTTTGGGAAAAAGTAATAGATTTGGCAATAAGGTATCCTCGAGAAACTTAGTATTATTGTTTTAGATTCCTTTTCTATAAAAGTAAAAAGTGTTTACTATTTTAAGTTTCCGTACTTTTTTAATTAACGGTAATATAATAAAATTGTATTTTATTAAAGCATGTAAAGAATAGAGTATAACATTATAAGTAAAAAGGTTTTATTTATGAAGATAGAAACTTTGTTAAGATATTTAAGCAATAGTTTTATGACAGGCGTGCTGGATTCATAACATAAAGAGATGTGTAAATTTATAAATGCTGATAGTTTGTATTTCAATATTACTGTAGCAAATGAAGGCAATGCAGTTGCTGTAGCAACTGGATATCATCTGGCTACAGGAAAGACTCCAATTGTATATTTGCAGAATAGTGGTATTGGGAATACAATGAATCCGATTATTTCCCTTATCAACGACAGAGCATATACAATGCCTTGTGTATTTATAATGGGCTGGCGAGGTGAACCGGGTATACATGATGAACTACAGCATATGTTTCAAGGCGAAATAACCCTAGATGAATATTCCGGACCATTTTGAGCCAACTATCAGGAGTCTGAGAGCCACCCTTCCGTTACCCGAGAGCCAATATTACGCTAATCAAGAGTCACCTTTTTCTATGGCTTCATTGCTTTTTCCCCATGCAACATCTTGGCGTAAGTATATGTAAAGGTGAGTCAAGAATTATAAGCAAATATCGAGAATTAAGCGACTGCACTGCATAGTTTTTAGTAAGAGAAACATTGCACAATATCGAAGTATATACATCACCATAGTTACAACCAGTGAAAAAATCTACATGGTCTGCGCCTTCGGTATAAAAGCCTATAGACAGTTTTACACTGTATGATATGTCAGACTTCCTGATTTTTTGCTGGAAATTGAAGTTGCTAAAAGCGAAGGAGATTATGCAAAGGCATTAAACAAATTTATTAAACCGACGTTACTAATAATTGACGAATGGTTACTTATGAAACTTAATAGTTCAGAGGTAAAACATGTTTTTGAGTTAATTCACAAAAGCTACAAAAGAAGTTCCACAATCTTCTCACAGTTCAGAAAAGAAGACTGGTGTGAAGGAATTGGTGGTGATGATAGTACTCTAGCAGAGGTAATTATGGACAGAATCACATGCGATTTTTGCAAGATTGATATTGAAGGTCTAGATAAAAGCAAGGGTGAATCAATGCGAAAGAGTTATAGATTAGATGCCAAAGAAGTAAGATAATTAAAAAACAAGGTAGCACTATCAATCCGGATGGGTAGCTTTCATTCTACCAGACTGGTGGCTCCACTGCACTGGAATAGATACCTAGATTTATTACATACCTTAGGTATTGATACATATATTATTTCAAAAGATACAACAGAAGATGATTTAAAAGACCAAATAAAAAATGGAAGATAAATTTAGCTTCAGGTAAAAGTGTAGCATTCATAGTTAAGAAAAATTCGTTGGTGTATGATAAAAAGTGCGAATATAAAAACGATTATACAATGAATCGCGAAGAAGTTTTAAGAATGATTACTGATATCTCAAAAGAGGATATATTAGTTACTACTACCGGAAAAACATCAAGGGAGTTGTTTGAAATAAGAGAAAGCAATAAGCAGTCTCATAAATATGATTTCTTAACAGTTGGTTCAATGGGACACTGTTCTTCTATTGCCTTTGGTATTGCACTACAAAAAAAGAAAACTAAAATATGGTGCATTGATGGCGATGGAGCAGCGATAATGCATATGGGTTCAATGGCTAAAATAGGATCTAATAAACCTAGCAATCTGATTCATATTGTAATAAATAACAACTCGCATGAAAGTGTAGGAGGTATGCCGACTGTTGGGGGGCAAATAGATTTTGTAAAGATAGCACAAGGGTGTGGATATGAGTATACAATCAGTGTTGATAATTATGCTGATTTAGAAATAGAATTAAACAGAGTTAAAAAAATGAATAAACTTGTATTTTTTGAAGTGAAAACAGCAATAGGATCTCGCAGTAATTTGGGTAGACCAACAAAATCACCTGTAGAGAATAAAGAAGATTTTATGCAATACCTTAAGGAGTGTGAATAAATGAAAGCCCTTATACTAAATTCAGGTTTAGGACGCAGGATGGGAGTATTGACATCTGAACATCCTAAATGCATGACA